>Ga0187866_1001573_pt1 | contig 20949 bp, 10 predicted proteins | sample June2016WEW_11_1_3_FD_133013 | JGI IMG/M metagenome (GOLD analysis project Ga0187866, IMG submission 133013) | Peatland microbial communities from SPRUCE experiment site at the Marcell Experimental Forest, Minnesota, USA - June2016WEW_11_150 | ecosystem: Environmental > Terrestrial > Soil >...
AAATTCCGATTTTCTCCAACCCGGAGGGTTGGCAGACAGTAGCCGGTGGTCGTTCAGGGTAAAGGGGGAACGACCACCGGGCAACGCGCCCTCTGGCGGTCGCACCCCGGAGGGGTGCCAGAGAATAATGTTGGAATTACGCCTCGTCTTCGGAACTTGTTTTTGCATGAACGCCAAAGCCTGCGCTCCTGGTTTGCGGCTGCGCCGCACTGGGTCAGGCGGAGTCACCGTTCCGCGCCGGGCGTGACGCGTTTCAGCACAAATGGCTCGAACAAGCCATAAGCCACCGTGGAGTACTTTTCCCCAGGCGGCGGGCCGGGGTTGGGGCCGCGCTGAAAACTGGCCGGCCCGGCCGCGCCGAGCGGCGGATTGCCGTGGTGCGGACCCAGCATATTCTTCAAGGTGCCGATGACCGTGACTTCAATATCGTTTTCGCCGCGCCGCATCCATTTGGTCACGTCGCACTCCCACGGCGGGGCGTCAATATAGCCGGCGAGTTTGCCATTGACACTGACCTTGGCCACACTGCCGCGCCAGCCCTTCAGAGCGACGGCGGAGCGGCCCGCCGCTTTGTCCAGGTCGAAATGTTCGCGGTAGGCCACTCCGGCGCTGTAGAACGGATGGCCTTGGACATTCCAGCCCGACGTGCCGCTCAACGGCTGGTCCGGGCCGAGGACGAACCCGTGGTCCGCCGGTTTGAGGGCAAAGTCGCCGAGCAGGTAGGCCGGCTCCAGTTCGTGGAACATGGTGAACGGCGAGGCCTTGAGGGTGAGGACGTTTTCACCCGCGCGGGCGGCCGACGCCAGTTCGATTCGGCCGAACGATTTGTCGAGCCACCAGGCGCCGGGGGTGGCGGTCACGGCCTGGCCGTTGCAGGTGATGGTGTAGAGGTCGGGGCGCTCGATGATGACGGCGAGGTTGGCCGGGGCCGCGCCCTCGACCTGGAACCGGTAGGTGGCTTCAAAACCGCTGCCAGCCGGGAACTTCTTCGAAATCAACTCGTCTTTGAACTGCACGGCGCTGTCCCAGGGATTGCGCTCCAGGCCGTTCTTCTGCCAGGCGAACTGGTTGGCCTGGTAGAAGTAAAGATTGCTCCTGGTCTCCCCGCCTGCCGTGATGTCCACATAATCCAAGGTCAGCACGTTCGCCGCCAGGCGCCGGATTTCGGGCGGGCCGTCGGCCTGAATGACGGCGACGTTCTCTGCCACCGGCCGGCTCGGGCGGAGGGGCTTCCGGGACAGGAACAACAAGCGGCTGCCGGACGGGGGCAGGTCGAAGCTCGTCTTGATTCCCTGGCCGTTGGCCTCAAAGGGCTGCGGCTGGACCTTGCCGGTATAGAGGTCCCACAGCTCGACGCCTTTGAGGTCGGATTGGAGCGTGCCGGTCGAGGGCGCTTCGATGCTCGTGTTGACCAGGAACAGGAGTTCGCCGTCCTGGAGCCGGCGCCGATGGTGAAAAAGGATGCCGCGGTCGCCTTCCGAGCGGGTGATGACCAACCCGGCGGAAGCAAGTTCTTTTGGCAGGGCAGCGGTTTCCACCCTTTTCCAGCCGGCGGCCCTGGCCAGTTCCGCGCCGGCCGGTGAGAGGGCGCCGTCAACCCGGGCCGGCGGGTCGCCGCAGCTCAGCAAGGCGCCGCCTCCCTGCGCGAAGCCGGCCAGCAACTGCGCGGTTTTCGCATCCAGGTTCTCAGTCAGCGGCGGCAGGACCACCGTGCGGTAATGGCGGCGGCCGACCTTCAGCCCGGCGGCGTCCACCGCGCCGTGCCTGGCCAGGACGTCTTCGCAGCCGATGTCGTACTCGACCTGAGCGGCCTCGAGCGCCATCACGAGCTTGAAGAAACTGTCGCCCAGTTCGTTGAGCTTCGCGCCGGCGCCCTGGTACATCCAGGCGGTGGTGGTGGGCTCGAGCACCAACACCGGATTGACCTGTTCACCCTGGGACAGCGCGGCCGAGAGCCGGGCGAAGTACTGGGCGGAGACGTGATAGGCCTCCCACCACGGCTCATGATAGGAGAAGGACTGGGGATAGTCGCGCTTGCGCGCGCCGCGAATGGTCACGTAGGAAAGGTGCTGGTTCAGGGTGTTGACACCCAGGACCTCGAGCCAATCGCCGATGCGTTTCATGTCTTCGAACCGCAAGTCCCAGCCGCCGGCGCCATAAATTTCGCACAGGGTGCGCGCGCGGCCAAGCTGGTTGGCGATGCTCGACAGTTCCCGGACCATCCGCGCGTTGCCGAATTGGGCGTGGGTGTTTTCCGCGTACTGGTTCCTGAGGCAATCGATGGCGGGCCGCTGGTGCCAGGCATACATGGCCATGTTGTCGGGCACCCCGCCGCAGTTGGGCCACTCGTGGTCCCAGTAATGGCCGGTCCACTCGAGATGGTTGGTTTCGCAGTAATCGTGGTTCGGCTTCGACCAGTGCTCGATGAACTGCTCGTTGAGGACCGCGTAATAGTTGTGCCGGATTTTTTGCCAATCGCCAATGGGCTGGCTAAGGCTGGGCAGGTGCTCGAGGAGGTCGTATCCCCAGCGCTTCTGGAATTCCCGCGCCAGGATTTCGCTCCACGGAAGACCGCCGTCCGGACGAATGTTCGGCTCGTCGGTGAACACGCCGGGCACACGCCGGCCGAACTGCTGCCCCACCTCGCGCCGATAGGCCTCCATGGTCACGTCGAGGAATTTCTCCGTGACTCCGGGCGAGAGGAGGTTCACGTAACACCGGCTCCCGTACCAGGGCGAATTGCCCGCCCGCACTTGGGTCACGGCCAGGTAACGCCCCTCGGGCAGCACTTCCCCCGCCTTGGCCTTGCCGGTCACATTCTCGAACGTCTCCCCTGCCAGGCGATAGACGCCGAGCAGGTTCTCCGACCAGGCGGGCGCGGCTTTGGTCTCGTGGAAGTCCAAGCCGCGGCCACGCGACTCGGGCATGAGTTCCGGCACCCAGCCCCCCGCGAAACCGGAGGGATAGGAGTTCTCGTCGTAAATCCACACGTTCATATCGAGCCGTTGCGCCTCCGCGAGCGCGACCTTCCAGAGGCGAAACCAATCTGCCGACAAATAGGGCGTCATCAGCCCCGGGCGCGGATGCACCCAGACCTGCTTGACCTTTTGGTCCGCCAGGTCCCGGAGCGTGTCCCGCACCTGCTGCTCGGTCAGCAGGTCGTTCCATACCCAGAGGGGCCCCGTGCTGTAGTCGCGCGGCGGGTCCTTGAAGAGGGCCTTGACCTTGGACGATGCAACCGCCCCCCACCCCGCCGCCGAACCCAACACGCAAAGCAGGCCGACCAGGGCAAGCAGCCGCCCAAAGCGAGCATCCGAAACCGACGAGGCGAACGTTTGGCAATATTTCATAACGGGCCGTTAAGTGGAAATAACTGAAAATAACTGCAAAAACCGCTGCCGCGCGCTTGGAGACGGGCAGGAGCCGGGTCCTGGCCGGGCGCGAGCCGAGGCGGCGCTGTCAGTTTGGCATTCACCGGGTGAGAGTTATAGCGGGTTTTGGCCGGGATGCCAAATGCTCCATTGGCTGGATTGGCTGGATTGGCTGTATTGGGAGATTTTCCGGGTTTTTCTTGCTCCTGAAGCAGGCGCGGCAAGCCGCGCCCTGGTTCGGGGTTTCAGCCCGCAGGGGCGCTGGCCGGCGCTGGTATGGCGGCGGGAGGAGTTTTGAAGCTTTGGGCCTGCTGCTGGTCTTGGTCGGTTTCGGATTTGAGATTTCGGGCATCTACCACGGGCCGGTGCCCAGGTCGCCGGGGCGGTAATAGAGGACCCACGGGCCGTCGGCGGAGCCGACATCAATGAAGGCGGACGGCCTGGCCCGACTGAAACGCCGCCATTCAACGTGCCCGTCTTCGTAGAGGAAATTCCCGCCCACGGGCACGTTGCCGACGCCGCGGTGGTTGGCAGTGGGGACCGTGATATTAATGTCGCTGGCCACCCAGTCGGGGCCGCCTGGGGGGAAGGGCGTTGGGCCGCCTAGGGACTGCATCTTGTCAATCACGATGGGCGCTCGGCGATACGACTCCCCCAACCGCTTCCGGCCGGCCCATCCGCCCAGCCCGTGGGAGTTGTATGTCCACCCCGAATTAGTGTTCCGGCCCGGCAGGTAAACGTAGCCGATCAGGTTCGAGATGGACATGCCCGAACTCTCGACTAACCGGTGCCACTGGTCAGTGGGACAATAGATGACATCATTGATGATGCGTTGTTGGCCCGTGGCCGAGGCGTTGGCGAAGTTGCCGCGCGCGTTTCGGTAAAGATAGAGCGGATAAAAAGTGTTGTTGAGGTTATCGGCCATCCAGGACAAGTCCAGGGCGCCGGCCCCCGTATTATCGGGGAAGTATTCTCTGCAATCGCCGGCGTACATGTTGATGGCGACCCCCCATTGCTTGAGGTTGCTGGCGCACTGGACGCGCACCCCCTTTTCCTTGGCCTTGCTCAAGGCCGGCAAAAGCATGGCTGCCAGAATGGCAATAATGGCGATGACCACCAAAAGCTCGATCAGAGTGAAGCCTCTGGCGCCGGCGCAAAGGCGCCCCGCAAACAGACTCCTTCCCCGGTTCTTCATGACGCCGGCCAGCTTAGCGGATTGGCCCGCCGCCGGCAATAGAGGTTTTGAGCTTTTCGATGGATTTGTTGGCGGCGGGGGAATCGGTTCCCTTTTCAGGGGAGCGAAGCTTGAGGCCGGCGGCTCAGACCGGGCCGGCCGCGCGCGCACCCCGCCGCTGGTCAATGGGCACGGCTCAGGTCTTGCGGTAAAGCGGTCCGAAGTTGGCGCAGGCCCGGAAATCGGCGGCCTCCAGGTCGGCCGTGCCGAAGGCCGCCCAGGCCGAGGGCCGGAAGACCTGTTCGTCGCTCAGGTTGTGCATATAAACGGGGATGCGCAGCATGGCGGCGAGCGTGATGAGTTGGGCGCCGATATGCCCATAGCTGATGACGGCGTGGTTTGCGCCCCAGGCATTCATGACTGAATAGGCGTCGCGGAAGGGCGCGCGCGCGCCGAGCTTCGGGGCGAACCAATGCGTGGGCCAGGTCGGGTTCGTGCGGTTTTCCAGGACGGTGTGAATCTCGGCCGGCAGGTCGACGAGCTGCCCCTCGGCGATTTGCAGGCCGGGTCCCAGACCCTTGACCAGGTTCAGACGGAACATGGTGGCGGGCATGTTGGCGCGGGTGCCGTAGGAACTGGAGAAGCCGCCGCCGCGGAAATATTCATAAACTGCCGGCGGCCAAGTGGTGGCCGCCAGGCAGGCGAGGGCCTCCTGGGGGCTGATCTCCCAGAACGGCTTCATCGCCGGTTGCCCCGCCTTGAGCTGTCGGCCGCAGCCGTCCAGGGCGGCGGCCCCGGAATTAATCAGGTGCAGCAAGCCGTGGGCGGCCGGGCCGGTGACTTCGCGCCCGGTCACGCGCCGGATGGCCTCCGGGCTCCAGTAGGTGCGGACGTCGGCGAAAATCTGGGCGGTGTCGGTCAGGAGATGGCCCAACAACATACAGGCGCCATTGAGGGAATCGTTTTCGGTGGCCACCAGGTAGGGCTCGCGCAGGCCGTTCCAATCGAAGGAAGTATTGAGCATCGCCTCGAGGAAGTCGCCGTTGGGGAAGTGGTCGGTCCACTGGCGCTGGCCCTGGAAACCAGCCAGGATGGCGTTGTGTCCGAGGGCCTCTTCGCCGAAGCCCAGCCTGGCCAGACGCCGGTTGCCGACCATCAGGTCGCGCATCATCATGGCGGACTTGACCACAAACTCCCATTCCCAATCCTTGCGCTTGCGGCTGCGGGGCCTGGTGTTGTAGTCCTTGCCCTCGGGGCAATGCTCCCGCACCCAGCGGTAAGCCCGCTGGAATTCTGCCTCGTCGTAAATCTTCTCCTCGTGGCGCCGGACCAGTTCGCTCATGTCCACGCACTCCACCCGCAAGCCGAGGCTGTCCTCGAAAAAGTCGTGGTTCACGATCGAGCCGGCGATGCCCATGGAGACCGCCCCAACTGACAAATAGGACTTGCCCCGGAGCGTGGCCACTGCCAGACCCGCTTTGACGAACCGCAGGAGCTTCTCCCGCACCTCGGGTGGGATGGTGGTGTCGCCGATGTCCTGCACGTCCCGTCCGTAAATGGTGAAAGCGGGCAGGCCCTTTTGGGCGTGGCCGGCGCTCACCGCCGCCAGATAGACCGCGCCCGGGCGCTCGGTGCCGTTGAAGCCCCAGACGGCCTTGGGTATCAGCGGCTCCATGTCCATGGTCTCCGTACCGTAGCACCAGCACGGGCTGACGGTGAGGGAGACGCCGACGCCGGCTTTGCGGAACTGCTCGGCGGCCATCGCCGCCTCGGCGACCCCGCCAATGCAGGTGTCGGCCACCACGCACTCGACGGGCAGGCCGTTGGCATGGCGGAGGGTGGATTCAATGAGCCTGGCGGCGGCCTTGGCCATAGCCATGGTGGTTCGCTCGAGCGCTTCGCGGATGCCTTTGCGGCGTCCGTCGATGGCGGGGCGAATGCCCACTTTGGGCAGGTCGCCAATGAGGCGGTTGCAGGGCGGGTTGGTTTTCATGGTCGTGCGTCGAGTTGTCGTTGGCATAAATGACTTGTGACTTGCTGCCTGGCGCCTCTGGCTTATTCCAATTCGCGTTCAAGGCGGCACGGTTCGCCGGCCTGGCGGCGCGGCCGCTCACTCACCCACTCACCCTGACCCGGGCCAGTTCCCGCCGGGCATGGGCCGCAGTTCGAGCCGGGCCGGGTCCACCACCACGTGCTTGATCCGCTGGCGCTTCCAGGTGTAGGTGATGTGCACCAGGCCGTCGCGGCTTTGAATGACCGCCGGGTAGGAGAACTCCTTGCCCGGCTCGTCCTCCAACACCAGAGCGGCCTGCCAGGCCTCGCCGTCAGCGGAGACAGCGACGTTGAGCGGGCTGCGTTCTCTGGGCCTGGCCCTGTGGTTATACACCAACAGGTGTCTTCCGTCGGCGAGCGTCACGGCGTCGATGCCCGAGTTGGGATTGGGCAGCGGAGTCAGCGTCATCTTGCCCCAGGTGGCGCCGCCATCGCTGGACCAGGTCTGAAAAATCCTGTCCTGTTGGGTCCGGCCCACGGCCTGGAGGCGGCCATCCCGGTGGCAAAGGATGCTCGGCTGGATGGCGCCGATGGCCTTGCCGTCGTTGAGCGGCCCTGTGGCCTGCCAGGTCCGGCCCAGGTCGCTGGTCCGCTCGAAATGCACTCGCCAGCCGGAGTCTTCGGTGCTGCTGGGGCAAAGCAGGTCGCCGTTGGGCAGTTGCACCGGCTTGTTCTTGATGGGACCCAGAATGCCTTTCGGCAGCCGGCGCGGCGGCGACCAGGTTTGGCCGCCGTCCTCGGAAGTCATCAGCAGGCCCCACCAGGCGTCTGGACGCGGCCCGGCCTTGAAGAATAGCAGCAGCGGCCCGCTGCGCGGTTGGAAGAGCACCGGGTTCCAGCAGGGGTAGCGGCGGGCTGGCGATTCCACGCCATTGGCAACTTCCACCGGCGCGCTCCAACGTCCATCAACCCCCCGTGACAGCCAGATACCGACATCGGGCTGCCGCTCGCGGGTGCCGCCAAACCACGCCGCCACCAACCCCCCGCGCTGGGCCTCGACGAGCGTGGAGGCGTGACATTCCGGGAACGGCGCCGTTTGGTAAATGAACTCCGCACTCACCAGCCCGGGCTGGTCGGCGGCAAAAGCAGGCGCCGCCATCAGGAATGCTCCGAGGAGCGCGCCAACTCCAAAACGCTCTCGCAGCCAGTCGTCTTTCATCTCTGCGTTTTCTGCGTGCTCTGCGGGCTTAGCTCGAAAACGCTCTCGCAGGCAGTCGACTTTCATCATCACGAGCCTTCGATACCCCGGCCTTGCCGTCAAGCCCTTTCCCGGGCTCCGTGCCTTGGGGTGCGGCCAGTTTTGCGACCGGGATGGGGATTGGGGCCGGGATGCGGCGCTATGGCTTGGGCGTCGAGGAGACCGAGAACGGATTGTGCTGAGCTGTGCCGTTGCTTTTAAGCCGCGGCCGGGCCAGTTTTTTGGACAAAATGGCCAATGTGGCCAATGCAGCCAATGTGGCCAATGCAGCACGCCAATGCAGCCGATGGGGCCAATGCGGCCAATCCAGCCAGTATGGCCAATGCAGGCAATGTGGCCAATGCAGTGTTGCGCCAGGTTGCGGTCCCGCCGCGGCGGGACGCCGCGGGGCTTCTCTGGCCTGCTTGATTTGCTACTAATTCTGTTGCTTTAGACGCATCGGGAAGAGGGGTCTGGAGAGCAACGGCAGGGCGAGAAAACGCTTTCGAGATAATTGAGCGAGCAGGGTGGCCGTCCCTCACGAACTGTGAGGAAAATCGGCTCGTTTTCCCTCAACTACGCTGGCGGCGGTCAAACACACGTCCATTCAGTCCCACGCAAAGCGTTCATCCGGGGGTTTGCCGTTGCTCCCACAAAACTGCCGGTATTCGGTTTGGAAATGTCGGCGAGGGATTGGGAGATGGGTGACGCCCTTACAGGGCTTGGAACGGTCGTGGGGGCCGGTAACCTGGGCCTCCGCTCGCGGGGCTTGCGTCAGCCCAGGCTTTAACATTTCGGGCTTTCAGCCCTGCTAAAGCCAGCCGGCCTGATCTTCCACCACCACCGCCTTGAAGCGGCCTTGAAACATACGGCCGACGCGGTCGTGCCGCCGATTAAACCACACGCTGCAGCTCACGTTCAATCATTGCATCGCGCGGCTCAGGTTGGCCTCCGGCGTTTCCAGTCAGAGCTTCCGGTCGCGATCATCGCCGTAAACATCGCGGCCCTGATTTGCCCGGGCTATCACATAATAGACAGCCCCGGTATACTCGCTGCGAATCTTCCGAGCCATCGCCGCGCGTCCTGCGCTCAGTCGCCCGTTCCGTCAGGCCATGCTTCCGTTTTCCGGGACTGACCCTTTTATTTCTGTTGGCGCACTCGCCGCCAGCAGCCTGCTCCTTAAAAATTGTTGGTCAAATCGCCCATCTCTCGCTTAACTACCCCCATGCCGGAAAGCGACATTCGCGTCCACGAAGTCACCTTTTGCAGCCGCGTCTCAAAATGGGCAGACGCCCTTTTTCAGAGCCGCCCGGACATGCCTTTCAAACGGAGCGATATAGAGGAATCCAAAGGCATCAAGAGAAAGCGCTCCGACCTCCGCGTTTACGACGTCAGCAACAAGCTGGTCCTCGCCGGAGAAGTCAAGCTGCCCGGCACCCCTGAAGGCCGCAGCGCCTACAACTCCGCTCTCGTCGAGGACTCCTACCAGAAGGCCTCCAACGCCGGAGCCGAATTCTTCTTCACGTGGAACGTCAACAGGTTTGTCCTCTTCGATTCCAAGCAATGGCAGAAGCCCATCATGGAACGCCGGTTCAAGGACTACGACCTCGGCCTTGACCTCGACAGCCCCCAGGACGTTTCCCGCCCCGAGGTCGAAAAAGCCGTTCGGGCATTCCTGGCCCGCTTCTTCGCCGACTTCCAGGGCATCCTCGCCGGCCGCGAGCCTGATTGGGGCATGGCCCCCGATGAAGCCTTCATTCGCGCCTTCGAAAGCCATATCTCCTGGCCCGTCAAGCTCACCGCCGGATTCCTCTGGGCCAGCTCTGCTAGTTCAAAAGCCTTCGACAACCTCTTGCAGGAATGGATGGCCAACGATCAGGGCTGGGCGGTGATCCGCAACGACCCCAAGACGTGGCGCTCGCTCGTTGACCGCGCCGCCCGCACCCTCTGCTACGTCTTCGCCAACCGCCTCCTCTTCTACGAATCCGTCCGCACCAAGTTCGACGAACTCGAAGAGCTTCACGTCCCCCAAAGGGCCACCTCTGCCGACCATCTCTACCTCCATTTCCAAAAGATGTTTCAGCGCGCCGTTGACGCCACGGGCGACTATGAAACCCTCTTCTATCCCGCCGAAAAAGACTGGGCCGGCCCCCACATCTTCGGCCACGAACACGCCTTGGACGCCTGGCGCTCCGTCCTCGAAAACCTTCGCCCTTTCAACTTCAAAGAAATTCGCACCGATATTCTGGGCAGGATCTTCAAACGCCTAATCGAACCCGCCGAACGGCACAAGTTCGGCCAGCATTACACCAACGAAGACCTCGTGGACGTCGTGAACGCCTTCTGCATCCGCAAAGCCGAAGACACCGTCCTCGATCCCGCTTGCGGCTCCGGCAGCTTCCTCGTCCGCGCCTACCTTCGGAAAGCCTGGCTCGACCGCGACAAGCGCCTCGCCCACCCCGGCGTCTCCCACCAGGACCGCCTCGCCCAGCTCTACGGCGTCGACATCTCTCTTTTCGCGGCGCATCTCTCCACCCTCAACCTCGCCGCACGCGACATCAACGACGAAGAGAACTATCCCCGCATCGCTCGGCGCAATTTCTTCGAGATCCGCGCCGATAAACCATTCTGCGAACTGCCCCAGGGCCTCCGCGGCGAAAAGAAACGCGCACCTATCTTCCTGGCTAAGCCCAACGCCGTTATCGGCAACCCGCCCTACGTCCGCCAGGAACTCATTCCCCGCCGCAACGACAAGCCTAAACCCAAGCCCATGCAGGCCAAGGAAGACCTGCTCGAGCTCTGCTCCGACCTGTGGCCCGGCCTGAAACTCAGCGGGCGCAGCGACCTCCACTGCTATTTTTGGCCGGCGGCGGCGCACCACCTTGCTGAGGGCGGCTGGTTCGGTTTTCTAGTCTCCTCCAGTTGGCTCGATGTTGAGTACGGCTTTGCACTCCAGGAATGGCTTTTGACGAACTTCAAAATACACGCGATTTTTGAAAGTAATGCCGAGCCCTGGTTCGAAGACGCCCGTGTCAAAACTTGCGCGGTCATTTTAGAGCGCTGCGGCGATGCTGCAGCGCGCAGCGCCCACTTGGTCAAATTCGTTCGCCTGAACGCCCCGTTGGCGCAAATTCTTGGCGAGCGCAAAGACGAAAACGCTCGCCAGGAGGCCGCCGAGAAATTTCGCGACATCATCCTGCGCTGCAAAGAGAGCAGGGCCCGCGATGATTTCCGGATCGTCGTGCGAAGGCAAAAAGACCTCTGGGAAGACGGCTTGCGCGCCGGACGCCTCTTTGAGCTCCAAAAGCGCCGCGATCAGGCGGGAGGAGTCAAGAGTGTTACGGCGGTCGAGAGCGACGACGAGCGCGGGGATAACGACGTGTTCGACGAAAACGGCAACGGCCTGCTCCACGACGGCGGCGACATCGGGTACGGTCTCAAATACGGCGGCGGCAAGTGGGGCAAGTATCTGCGCGCCCCCAACCTGTATTTCCAGATCATGGACCGCTATGCCAGCCGCTTCGTGCCCTTAGGTGAGATCGCCACGATTCGGTTTGGCGTTAAGAGCGGCTGCGACGCTTTCTTCATGCCCCGCGACGTGAGCGCGGAGTTTCTCGAAAAATATTCCCAGCTCGAATGGAACGACGCGCCCCTCCACACCTACTGCAAGCGGTCCGAAGTCGAATCCGGCCAGGTCAAGCTCGTCAAAACCGGAAGCGGTGACGACACCGTGCATCCAGTCGAAGCCAATTATCTCGTGCCAGAAGTTCATAGCCTGATGAACGTGAGTCGCCCCGTTGTTCGCGCCAAGGACCTGGATCGGCTCATGCTTTTCGTTGCCGAACCCGTGAGCGAGCTCAAGGGGACTTACCTTTTAAAGTACCTCCGCTATGGCGGACAAAGCACCTTCGCTTCCAGTAAGAGCCAGGCCGTGCCAGTGCGGCAGCGCTCAACATGCGCCAACCGCGACCCTTGGTACGATTTAACGTACACCAAACCCGGAGCATTCTTCTGGCCCATGGCGCAGCAGTACCGCCACGTCGTTCCGGCAAACCCCGAAAACCTCGTTTGCAACCACAACCTTTTTGACGTTCACCCCTATGAGCTTTCCGAGACGGAGGTTGCCGCGCTACAAGCCATCGTGAACTCGACCCTGGTGGCCAATTTCAAGACCTTCTACGGCCGCTACGCTGGGACAGAGGGCAATCTTAAAACGGAAGTGGTTGACGTGAACCTTTTAGAAATCCCAGACCCGCGCCACGCCACCAAAAACATCGCCAAGAAATTGCAGGGAGCCTTTCATCAGCTTTGCGCTCGCGACACTCAGCCCATGGTTGAAGAACGATTCATGGAATGCCGCTCCTCCGAGCGCATCAAGAAACTGGCCGAAAGTCCGGTTGAGTTGCCGCAGGAGTTGAAGATGCCCGACCGTCGCGCGCTTGACCTGGCTGTGTTCGAATTGCTCGGCGTCACTGGCGCTGCGGAGCGGGAAAAGCTCTGCGACGAACTGTACTACGAAACCGCGAACCACTTCCGGCAAATCCGCATCGTCGAAGTCCAGAAACAGGAGCAACGCGCCGAAGCCGAGGGCCGCGAATTCCGCACCGATGAACTCGCCGCCGATTTGTGGGACGGCCTACCCGACGAAGACAAGCAGCCCCTGGTCCAGTGGATTGCCAGCAAGCTAACCGACGGCGCTCCGGTCAACATCCCTGAAGGCCGCCCCAGCTTGCCCGACGCCAACGATTTCTTGGATGCGAACACGGTTTTCTTCTGCCATTCCCACGGGGGCAAGGTCGTCTGCCAGCCGCTCCCTCTGCCCAGTCGCGCCCACGCCGAAACCGTCTATCTTCTGACCCAGCACGGCATCCACGGCCCAGTCGTGTTGCCGGGGACTGAGAAGGCCGCCAAGGCCTTCCAACCCCGGATTACCCAACGCCTTGCCGCCATTGCCGCCACCGCAACCGAACTCTCCCGCAGCCGCACCGCTGATGAGAAAAGAGCCCTCGAACTCGCCCACCTCCTCGAGTTCTGGATGCTCCACGGCAAGCCCACTAGGGCTCCCGAGCACCGACACGCTTAGTCCCGCCCGGCTGTTGCCTGTCTGCCGCCACGGCCATTCTCATTCGTCCTCTGCCGGTGAAAGGGTCGGAGTATCAGGTTAAATGCAAGAGAAATTTTCGAGATTGTTTTGGTACAAAACGGGAGCGCTGCCGTGGGGCACAGAGCTTTACGATTTTTAGCGGGGCAGCTTGGGCGGCTGGATTGAGGGAGAGGAACAGGGCGCTTTGGGCCCGTGGTGGCAGGGGAGCCAGCTCCCGACTGCGGACCGGTTTACGGACATCGCGCCAAGGGCCTGCGCCGGCATTTACCCGACAGGCCCGCCCCGCCGGATGGAAGCATCTTTGAGCAGCTTCCGGCCAAGTCCCCCTTAATGCGGCGCTCCGCGCCGAAGAATCAGGCCCCTCCAAAGGAAACATGCCAGGACATTCACGCAAAAACGTGGATGTTGCGACCAAAGACTCTAAAGGGCGGGCGATTTTTGAAACGGAGCCCGATGCATCCGGGCTGGTGTTCCGACCCGGACCCGACGAGGCCTGCTGCCAGGCACTGCGGTAGTCCCGGAATGAACCAACCAGGCCGGCCCTGTCCCAATCCCATTGCTCCATCGCGCCGGCGTCGCACCGTTATGGAGTTGACGCGCCGGCGGTGCGCGCGGGCCGGGCTGTGACATTACGGGCTTTCAGCCCTGGGGGATTTGTTTGGTTGCTCGGTTTCCTGGGCCTCCGCTCCGGAGGAAGAGCAAACCGCAGAACACGCAGAATACGCGGAATTTCCCGATTCGGAATCGGGGCCGTCTGCCTTTCCGCGTATTTAGCGTATTCCGCGGTTGCTTTTTCGCTTGCGGCGCGGCCGATTCTCTGGAGGAAGGGCAAACCGCGGAATACGCGGAATACGCGGAATACGCGGAATTTCCCGATTCCGAATCGGGGCCGTCTGCCTTTCCGCGTATTTAGCGTATTCCGCGGTTGCTTTTTCGCTTGCGGCGCGGCCGCGCTAAAGTCCTTCAGGCTCGAAACGCGTCGTTATCAGGTCAAGTTCCGCTGCGATTGCCAAACGTGAGGCCTCACGCAAAGGACGCCAGGAATGATAATGGTCCTCCTTTGCGCTGCCATATCCCAACATGTTCGCAAGCGGCGAAGATTCTTTGGAGGAAGAGCAAACCGCGGAATACGCGGAATACGCGGAATTTCCCGATTCCGAATCGGGACCGTCTGCCTTTCCGAGTATTTAGCGTGTTCCGCGGTTGCTTTTTCGCTTGCGGCGCGGCCGCCCTAAGCTTTGGGCTTTGACCGCCGCTGGTGACTGGGTATGCTGGCCGATATGAACAGGCCTCAAACGCAGTCCTCCTTGTGCTTTGCGACGACGCGAGCGCAAACCCGTTCCGTGTTCAGCAGCGTCGCCGCAAGGCTGACCGCGCTAATTGTTTTTGAACTCGCCTGGTTGGGCCTCATGTGGACGGCGCGGGCGGCTGGGGAGGGCAGCGGCAGTGCGATGCAGAAGCGGTGGCTGTTCGTATGGCGGGACATGAGCAATCCCAAGGAGGTCGAAAGGATGATCGCTCGTTTCCCGCGCGCCCAGGCGGACGGTTACAACGGGGTGGCCTTTTCCTACAACGTCGCCCCGGAAAAGGCGGGCGAGTTGAAGCAGGCCGCCCGGCAGGCCGGCCTGGACCTCATCGCCATCGTCATGGGCGGAGCGCACGACCGCAACTACGTGGAAGGAGTGCTCGTGAAAGACGCGCTGTTCGTGGCCCAGGGCAGGACCGCCACCTTTCAGAGCGATAACCCGACCCGGGTGGTGAACGGCGATTTCGAAGACGCCGCGGGCAACCACTTCAAGGGCTGGGCCTTCCAGGATGATGAGGGGGTAACGAGCTTTGCCGACCACGACGTGGTCCACGGCGGCAAGACTTCGCTGCGGATGGAGAGCATTGGCAAGAACCAATACGGCCATTGCCGGCTGGCCCAACCCATCAAGCTGGCGCCCTACCGCCAATACCATATCTCGGTCTGGGTCAAGACCGAAGGGCTCTCGCCGGCGGAGCCGGAGGTGAAGGTGCTGGCTCCGGATGCCGGGCGCTCGATCAACTTCCAGACTTTCCATGCCGACCGGACGCAGGATTGGAAGCGCTACGACCTGGTCTTCAACAGCCTGGAGCATCGTGACGGTGTTCTTTACGTTGGCTGCTGGTCCGGCAGGGACGGCAAGCTGTGGTGGGACGACCTGCGCCTTGAGGAGCTCGGGTTGGTAAACGTGCTGCGCCGGCCCGGCTGCCCCGTGACCGTGCGCGGCGAGGATGGGACGGCTTACGAAGAGGGCCGCGATTATGAGCGAATTGTCGATCCCCGGCTGCACCCCTGGCTAGCCTACCATGAGGCCCCGAGCATCAAACTGACGCCGGCCTCCAAAATCCAGGACGGCGCCCGCCTGCGCGTCAGCTATTACCACCCGCTCATTGTCTATGAAGACCGGTTGACCAGTTGCCTGAGCGAACCCAAGGTGTTCGAGGACTGGCGGCAGGAGGTGAAACGGGCCGATGAACTGTTCCACCCGGCGGCTTACTTCATGTCGCACGATGAAATGCGCGTAATGAACCAGTGCGCGCTGTGCCAGAGCAAACACCAGACTCCGGGCGAGTTGCTGGCCTGGAACCTCCGCCAGGCGGCGGACATCATCCGCGCGCTGCGGCCCGACGCCGAGGTCTGGGTCTGGAGCGACATGTTCGACCCGCTGCATAACGCCGTGGACCATTACTACGCCGTGAACGGCCCGCTGGCCGGCTCCTGGAAGGGCCTCGCCAAAGACATTGGCATCGTCAATTGGCACGGCGGCCTCCAGGGCAAGAACTGCAAGTTCTTCGCCGACCTCGGGCTCCGGCAGGTCCTCTCCGGCTACTATGACGGCGACGAGGACGGCTCTGCCATCGCCAAGTGGCTGGATAACACCAAGGGCATACCCGGAATCGTCGGGGCGATGTACACCACCTGGGAAGACAAGTACGAGGCCATGGATGGCTGGGCCAAGAAGGCCTGGGGCGGAGGCAAACGCCCTTGACAATCAACTGGCGGTGTCTTTTAACCAAAGTTCGAACCTTTTTCGCCTGGGCGGGCGGGGTCTTCATTCCGCAGGAGGGTAATCAGGGCGGGAAAATTCAAAGCGGATTCTGGGGAAAAGCGCTTGACGAACCGAGGGTTTTGTGATAGCCTGGCTCGTTGCCAGAATGTAAGGGATTCCTGAGCTAATAAGAGCGAAGATCTGCCAACCACCAGAATTATGTGCAGGAGAAGAGCAGGAATGAGGAAAGTCTTGACGGCAGCGGGATGGCTTCTCGCCATCGTTGTTGCGGGTTGCACGGCGATACGTTCGACCCGAAGCACTAATCAACAAGGGGGATCCGGCCTGGTTTATTACCTGCCGAAGGGCCGAATTAGGATCGCGGTTGTGAAGGAAGTAGTGAAGAATGAGTTGCAACAGGGGGAGCCAACCAACCAAGCGAGCTTGTTCATCACGAACATCACGATCTTTAGGCAGTCTGCCACCAACAATGCTCCCCCAGCCCTGGATTCCGCCAGCGGGTTGACGTTTACCAACCGCGGCGAAGTAACCGTCAGCAATTGGATCGTCCGAAGCCAAACGGTGTTTACGAATCTCACGCCAACGGCGGTGAAGTTTGAGCCGCCGAAAACAAATCTGTATGTATCCCTGGAAGTTGACCTCATACCTGACCGCGCGGAGCGCAACATCCTTGCGATGAGGCCATCCGCCTCGGCGGACGATTACATGAAGGTCGGTGTATCTAACGGCCTTCTTGAGACGGTAATCTTGACGAATTCTGACCAGAGTTCGGCAGTTCTATCGAACCTGGCTCTCGCAGGCATTGAGTTTGCCAAGTATGCTGCGGTGTCTGCGGGTGCCGGCGTCACGACGGTAACGACAACCAATGTCTATTACCTGGACCCATTTGCCACGGACAGGGAGACTCTATGCAATCGGCTTCGTTCGGGTTTCGGGATCCGCTTGAACCTGGACGATTTCCCCAGAAGCACGGAGTTTCCGACTAATCGCCCACAGTCCACTCCCGGGGTTTTCTATCGTCCGCTGCAGGCTTACCAGGTCACTTGGGACAGTCCCTCGGGCGCGGGGGCGGCGACCGTTTATCTGCCGAACGCCGCACCCGTGTTCAGCCTGGACGTTCAGCGCGCCTGGTTTGTTTCGCAGGCGTATATGCTGGCCATCCATCAGGGCATACCGACGGAGGTCACCTTGAATAAACCGAGCCAGGTTGCGGCGGCCAGTTCATTCCCGCTCATGGTTGCACGGTCCTTAGTCTCGCTGCCAACGAACCTTTTGCAGCTCAAGATCGATTACAGCTCCAGCAAGAGCAAACTGTTGGAGGCGCAAAATGCGCAGGTTACAAATCTCATTCGCCAGATTGAGGCCGAGCGCCAGCTCGGCGCGGAGCAAAGCAATGCTCTCTCAGGAGGCTCGGGCAAACCCAGGCCTCAGAGGTCGGGCGGGGCTGGAACATGATGAAGACTTCCAGGCTGATGCACCAGCCCTCGCTGCACCGGCGGGCGAGGCGATTCAAAGAGGAGTTCCTGAACCGGTATTTCGGACGACCGAGGCGAATCCGGCGGCGCGCAAATCAGCCGTGGCCGTCGATTGCTGCCTGGCGCAAAGGAGATTCTAACGTGGTTGGGATTGGTTATGGCCTGAAACACGTTGGCGGGGCCGGCATTGGCGCCGATGAGGCTTTGCGGGTGTATGTTCGACGGAAATTGCCGTTGCGACACGTCCGGAAAAGGGATCGCATTCCCTGCGAGATCAACGGATTACCCACGGATGTCATCGAGGTCGGCACCATCAGAGCGGCGACGTGGCCGGCGATGGGAGGATGCTCCGGGGCCAACGCGCGGGCGGGCGCGGGAACTCTCGGTTGTATGGTGCGCGGGCGCACGTCCAAACAGGATTACATCCTCTCCTGTTTTCACGTCCTGGCCGACGTTGATGACCCGGAGGAAGGCGACCCAATTTATGAGCCCGCCCGCCAGGACGGGGGTGTTCAAGCCATCGGGCAGCTCCACAAGTGGATTGAGTTCAATCCGAGCGGGAACCTCGTGGATTGCGCTGTGGCCAGAATCAATACGCCTGGGACATTTCTTTCCGAAATTCGGGGCCTCGGTGAACCAAACCCTGAGGCCGTCGTTGCGGCAACGCACCAAAGCGTCAAGAAGTCTGGACGCGACGCACCCGGTGTTACGCTTGGAATAATCGCCGATGTTTCTGCTGACGTGAAGGTGGAATATCCCCAAGGAACTTATGTATTTGTGCAGCAGATTGCCATTGAGGGCGTGGGCGGCGTGTTCGCGGGGAGAGGTGATTCCGGGGCATTGGTGGTTGATGCTGGGACTGTGCAACCTGTGGGATTGCTCTTTTCTGTAGGGAACGGATGGGCATTCGCAAATCCGATTGGCGACGTGCTCGACTACCTGGGAGTGGATGTTGTATGAGCGACAACCCGCCGGAATCTCCACCGGAATTCGGATCGTGACCTGTCTGTGCGAACGGAGGAAAATTCATGAAGAGCATTCGCGCGAACATCGGCTTCTGGACCATCGTCCCGTTACTCTCCGGCCTCACGTTCTTCCTTATTTTCGATTTTTGTGCCCGGAACCTAAACATGGGCGATCTCCAGTGGAGCCTGGTCAAAACTAATGCCGAGACCGCCGCAAGCAAGCGCTTAACGGCTGCGGCAGGCTCCGGTGGCGAGAGCCAAACGAACAAACAGGCGGCCATTAAACAAAAAGTCTCCGGCAAAACCGGCTCGACCGGTTACGCCTCAGGGGCGGCCGAGCAGAGAATGGAAAAGCCCGAAGCGGATCGTTTGACCAAGGAACTGGCCGTGCGAATCTTTTGGGGAATATCCGGGACTATTTTTGGTTTCCTCTGTTTAGCTGTCGTTTACCAGTCGATTCGGACAATCCACGATGCTTTAGGACCATGCTGTTACTTGACAGGCCCGAGATTGGCATGTATCGCCATCATAGCATTGGTCATTCTCGGCGGCCGCCCAGCAGCCACGCTGGAGCCTGCACCGGCGGCTGGAGGAAAGGCAGCGGAAGAGCTGTTCAAGGTCATGGAGGGAAAGGCCCCGTTAATCCGTGGTGAAGCTTCCATCGCCCCGATGTCTAACCTTCGGAGAATTGTCAGGTATTTGGAGGCCGCCTGGCAAGTCGCGGTGGCAGCCGTTGCTCTGGCGGCTTGTGCCGTGCTCTGGAAAACCCGAAGGGCCATACTACAACTTCCGGAAAATACCAAGCCTTCCCAAGGGGAAGTGAAGGCTGCCGCTGCTGAATATGAAAAACAGGCGTCAGCGACGGTGTCGCTGCTTCAACTGACGGCTTTTGCACTTGTGAGCGGAGTCGTGGAAGTTTATCTCCTCTACCACATCGCCGCTTACCGCGTCGCGCCGGTGCTTTACACTGATGTTCTCTTTTTCGGGGAAGGTTGGGCTACTGCTACGGGAGTGATTTACTCGGGAATGTTGACCGCAATTTTTCTCCCGCTCTACTCGGGACAAAAGGTTCTTGGACAACAACTGGTCCGCGAACATGGCCCCATGCTACAACTTAATGCGACCAAATACCTGTCAACGGTAACGCAGCCGGACGCATCGCAGCTACCTATCATCAAGGCTGCGCTGGCGATCCTCTCGCCCGTGTTGGTCGCGTTCTTCACCAAGTTAGCCACCTACCTGACGAATCAGGTCCTGTAACTCGCCATCAAGGGTCTGGCGGCCTCCCCGGCTCAGCGAGTGGCAAATGGCTGCCGGATATTCAACTCGGAGTCGCCGCGGCGTGAGAGTCATCCTGCCAGCAGGCGCCACCCCTGGTGAATGGGAAAAGTTATGGTATGACCCCTTTTCCGCGATTTACTCCTGGCTTTTCAACGCCTCGGCGAAGCGGCCGGGGGAGCCGGCGGCCTTTGGCTTGCGCCTGTTGGTGCTTCTTTCCCGCCCGCGCCTTTTGGCTGTGCGGTGGCTGCAACCGTCTGCTCCGGGCTGATGCACCCGAGGCAACGGGGCCTGCCCAAGGTTGCTGTTTGTGGGCGGAACTCGTTGATAAGCAACTGGCGGAGAGAGGGGGATTCGAACCCCCGGTGCGTTTTAGGCACTCACGCTCTCCAGGCGTGCGCATTAAACCGCTCTGCCATCTCTCCGGCCACCTGCTCGCATTGTGAAGAAGCTCTCTAAAATAGGCAATGTTTTTCCGGCGGCAACTGGCCCGGCGTGGGGCGGGGAGTCTCAAGGATGAGGTCGGCGCCCGGGAGCGCGGCCGGCCGCGCGGCCCGGCGCAAACAAGCGGCCTTGCGGGCGGCCCGGCACGCTGATACAACGAGAGCAGTTCAGGAGCTTGATATGTCGCGCAGCGAGAAAAGAATCTTGTTCTTCTTGGGCCTGGCCCTGGCGCTCGGTTTCGCCCTCACCGGCCAGGGCGCCATGAGTCAATTTCAGGCGGGAGATTTCCAGCTCACGCTGGACGTGACCACCAACGGCGCGAGGCTGGCGAGTCTCTTCGACCGGGGAAGGCAGCGCGAGTTGCTGGGGACCAACGCTGCCCCTTTGTTCACGGTGGTGTTGCGCCGCGCCGGCGGGCCGGAGTTCGAGCGCCTCGAGGCTCAGAGCGGCTGGGCGGACACCGTCCTGCGGCGCACGCGCCAGGGGTTTGAAATTCGCTGGGAACGTCCACAGAAAGCGGCCTGGGAGGGATTTGCGGTGGTGGCCACCGCCGAGGCCGAGGCCAAAGCTGCGGCCTGGCGCTGGCAGTTGCGCGTGGAAGATCGCAACCCAACCTGGAGCGTGTCGCGGGTCATTTTCCCTGAGCTTGCTTTGCGGTCGCCCGGGGAACGGGCGGCGGTGTTCTTTCCCCGCGGCCCGGGGGAGGTGCAGGCGGGAGTCTGGGAGCGGCGGTTCTCTTTCCACGGGACGTATCCGAGCGGCTGGTGCAGCATGCAGTTCATGGGCGTGTTGGCCGAGGGCGAGCCGCCGGGCGGGCTGTATTGCGCGGTCCACGATCCGTGGGGCAGCACCAAAGACCTTGGCCTGGATGCCG
>Ga0187866_1001575_pt1 | contig 20929 bp, 21 predicted proteins | sample June2016WEW_11_1_3_FD_133013 | JGI IMG/M metagenome (GOLD analysis project Ga0187866, IMG submission 133013) | Peatland microbial communities from SPRUCE experiment site at the Marcell Experimental Forest, Minnesota, USA - June2016WEW_11_150 | ecosystem: Environmental > Terrestrial > Soil >...
CCCGCCCACCTTCGAGCTTCCCGTCCGCCTGGAGTTTTTCGGCGATGCGGTGGATAGCATCCGCACCTTCGACCCCGCCACCCAGCGGTCGGTCGGGAAAATACCATCGTTGACGGTTGGCCCGGCCACCGAATTATTAGCCCCCCGCCGCATGGACAAACAATCTCTGGAAGATGTTTTAACCACCCTCGACCTTAAAGGCTGCACCGCGGACGTCCGAGAGCAGTACCGCCAGGATAAGGAGATGTTCCTGGCCGGGCAGCTGACGCGGGAGGCGCAATTTTATGCGCCTCTGTTTAATAGCGGCCGGTTGCTGGATTACCTGCCGCCGGGTGGGCTGCTGGTGCTGGATGAGCCCTCGTTCATCGAGCAGGTGGCCGAGGAGCTGGACGCCGAAGCCGCCCAGATGCGTGACGAGAAAATCGCGCGCGGCGAGCTTCCCGTAAATTTTCCACGGCCTTATTTTACCTGGCAGGAGCTCGAGCCGGGTCTGGCTAAACGTCAGCCGCTGCGGCTGGAGGCCTGGGGCACCGGGGAGACGCTGGACTTTATTTCAACGCCGGGGTATGCCGGCAAGCTGCCGGTCTTTATTAAGAAATCCGTGGAGCTTTTAGCACAGCAGAAACGCATCGTTATCGTCAGCCACCAGTCCGGCCGCCTGTCCGAGCTGTTTGAAGAAGAGGATATCGTCGTTGCGCCTGTCGAGGCGGTGACGCAGCCGCCGGAGCCCGGCACGCTGGTGCTGGTGCAGGGGTCTCTACTGGAGGGCTGGGTGATGGGCGGGGAAACTTATCTCTTTACGGACGCCGAGATTTTCGGCTTCGTCAAGCAGCGGCGGCTGGTCAAAAAGCGCCCCGCCGCCCGCCAGAAGCTTTCCATCGACTTTGTTCCGGACGATTACGTCGTTCACATCGAGCACGGCATCGGTAAATTCACCGGCGTGACCATGCTTAATGCCGCCGGTTCGGATAAGGAATACCTGGTTTTACAGTACGCCGGCAACGACGTGCTTTATGTCCCCACCGACCAGATTGACCGGGTGAGCCGCTATGTGGGTGCCGGCGACCGCTCACCCGTTTTAAGCCGCCTCGGCTCTCAGGAGTGGGTACGCACCCGGCAGAAAGCCAAGGAAGCGGCGGAGTTTCTGGCCCGTGAGCTTTTAAACCTCTACGCCGCCCGGGAGGTCGTGCCCGGGTTCGCTTTCTCCCGCGATACCGTCTGGCAGCAGGAGTTGGAGGCGGCCTTCCCCTACGTGGAAACGCCCGACCAGATGGACGCGGTACGGGAAGTTAAAGAGGACATGGAAAAGACCAAGCCGATGGACCGCCTTATCTGCGGGGACGTGGGCTACGGAAAAACGGAGGTGGCCATTCGCGCCGCTTTCAAGGCGGTCATGGACGGCAAGCAGGTGGCGGTGCTCGTGCCGACCACGGTGCTCGCCCAGCAGCATTACGAGACGTTTTCCGAGCGGCTCGAGGCTTTCCCGGTCAAGGTCGAGGTGTTGAGCCGTTTCCGCTCGGACCGCGAGCAGCGGCAGATTGTCGATGGCCTGGCCGCCGGCACGGTGGACATCTGCATCGGCACGCATCGCCTTATTCAGAAAGACATCGTTTTTAAAAACCTGGGCCTGCTGATTATCGACGAAGAGCAGCGCTTCGGCGTCAACCATAAGGAATATTTAAAGCAAAAGCGGCAGGAGGTGGACGTGCTTACCTTGAGCGCCACACCTATTCCCCGCACCCTCCACATGTCCCTGGTGGGCGTGCGGGATATGAGCACGATGGAGACCCCGCCGGAAGCCCGCCTCCCCGTCAAGACCTATGTCGCCGAGTATAACGACCACCTGGTCAAAGAGGCTATCTTAAGGGAGCTGGAGCGCAACGGTCAGGTCTTTTTCGTGCATAACCGCGTGCAGAGCATCGCCATGGTGGCGGAAAACCTGAGGGAGCTGGTGCCGGAAGCGGAAATCGCCATCGGGCACGGGCAGATGCCGGAAGACGAGCTGGAAAAGGTCATGACCTCTTTCAGCCAGGGCAAGCTGGATATCCTCGTCTGCACCACGATTATCGAGTCCGGCCTGGACATGCCCAATGCCAACACGATGATTGTCAACAAGGCGGACAAGTTCGGCCTGACGCAGCTTTACCAGCTGCGGGGTAGGGTGGGGCGCGGCGCCAACCTGGCTTATGCCTATTTTCTTTACGACGGCGGCAAACGCCTGACAGAGATAGCCCATAAGCGCCTGCGCACGATTTATGAAGCCACCGAGCTCGGCGCCGGGTTCGGCATCGCTATGAAAGACCTGGAAATCCGCGGCGCGGGCACTTTACTGGGGCACCGCCAGAGCGGCCATATCACAGCCGTGGGCTTTAGCTTATATACACGCCTGCTTGCGGAGGCCGTCGAAGAGCAGAAAGCCCTGCTGGCCGGTAAAGAGAAACCGGCGCCCAAATTGCCGCAGCCCACCGTCGATTTGCCCCTCGATGCCTTTATCCCCGCCAGCTACGTGTCTGACGTGGATACCCGGCTGGAGCTTTACCGCATTTTAGGCGCGCCGGACGCCGCGGAAAAAATGGACGATATTTTAAAGGAATACACCGACCGCTTTGGCAATCCCCCGCCGGAGGTCGCCAATCTGCTTTATGCCGTACGCATCAAAGGACTGGCCGCCAGGGCCGGCATCGAGTCTATCTCCACGGAAGAAGACTATATCATTATCCGGCGCTTCCAGGGCTTGCCCTTCGATGCCCAGAGATTTGTCCGGTCCCTCACCGAAGGCGTCACGATAGGCCACACGCAGATGAGGATTGACTATAAGAAGCTGGGCATCAAATGGCGCGGCACTTTAGAGGGGATAATCCGGGGATTGACATAAGGTTCAATTCGAGGAAATTTAAAAGAGTTGCTTGACTTTTCTCCTTTTCCCCGTGTGCTATAATGGTTTTACAGGGGGGTGTTGATATGGTTAGAAGGTTTAAAGTAGTCCTTGAACCTGATGAAGATGGTGGATATACGGTGTATGTTCCGATACTACCCGGATGCATCAGCGAGGGAGACAACAGGGAAGAGGCTTTAGCCAATATTAAAGAAGCTATCGAGCTTTACATCGAGAGTCTTGAAGATGATGGTGAACCAATCCCTTCCGAAGCGGCTATCGAGGAAGCTGTCGTTGAGGTCACCGCGTGAAGCTTCCGCGGGCCAGCGGTAAGCAGACCGTAAACGCTTTATTAAGGGCTGGCTTTATTACTCATCGTATCCGCGGTAGTCACTACATTCTTAAGCATCTTGAAACGGGCCGGAGAGTCACCATCCCGTACCACCGCAAAGAATTGGCTCCCAAGACACTACGTTCGATTTTAAGACAAGCCGATATTAGCCAGGAGACCTTTTCCAGTCTGTTATAAATCCTTCCCATTATCTCTTTCTCTCACCCCATCACTACCAATTACCAATTACCAATTACTCACCTTGCCCCGCTCATCCTGAGCTTGTCGAAGGACGCCCTCCCATTGACTAACTTTATCGCTGGATATACGATATATTAAGATAGAGAGTTTTTTGAGGTGATTTGAAAATGGTCAAGAAGATCATTGGCATATTGGTGATATTATCGCTGGTCGGCATCGCCGGGTGTTCCTCCGGTTCCAAGACGTCCACCGCCACGCCGGCCGCCAGCGTGAAGATCCTCCGGGAAGCCGGCATCGCTTCTGCCTGGACCATGAGGCAGCTGGAGATCAACTCTTCCTCGGAAATTTCACTCGTCCTCATGCTTGCCAATGGGGATAAGGTGGACGGTTTTTACTACCTGGAAAAAGGCACGGATACCGCTTTTCAGGTATCCGGCACTTCTCTCATCTATGAATCTAAAGCGACGGGTAAGTCGGACGCCATTACCTCGGACCGGTTTTCTTTTTCCGCCACCCAGGCCCAGGGGTTGGCTTACTCCTTGACTCTAAACGCCGGAATGGACGCCGGCAAGGACAAGACCCAGAACACCATCTTCCTGGAAATCATTTACCCTTCCACTGCTTCTCTAAACGTCCCCATCGGTACCAAATAGAGTCCCCCGGAGGTTGATTTCTTACCATGCCGCTGCATGAGTTTGTTAAAAGCGGATGCTTAGCTGTTGTATCTGCCTCTAGAAAAGGCACCGAAGAAGTATGTACCAGAACGGCTGCTTTTACCCGGCGTTTGAATGGCCACAGCGCTCTGGCCGTCGCCGGTGTCCTGGGGCCGGCGATGTGGGTTATCGGCGATTTCACATCGGGGTTTGCTACCAGCCACTACAGCCTTATCGTTAACTCCATCAGCAGTCTGGCTTTAACACCCATCGGCTGGCTGGCGACGATCGGTTTCCTGGCGCTGGGGCTTTTTGTGGAAGTCTTTGCGGCCGGGCTCCTTTTCAATATCAAGGGGAGACGTTTTTTCTACTTCGGGGTCGGTATTTTCGTGATTCTGGGTTTTGCGCTCCTGCTTATCGGCGCTTTCCGCACGGACCCGGTCAATGCCGTCCGGACTTTAGAAGGCAAGATTCACGGGATGACCGCAAGAATTGCCTTTTCCATATTCCCGGTGGCTCTCCTGTGCCTCATTCCCAGTATCAAACATGACCCCAACTGGCAGCGTTTTTACCGTTATACCCTGGTCACTATTATCCTGGCTGTCGTCCTGCTGGTGATAAATAAAATCTTTCAGGAAGGCAGCGGCTGGTTCGGACTGGAGGAACGGCTGCTGGTCTGGAACATGATCCTCTGGGTGGAAGTTGCCGGCATTAATATGTTTTTTCTCTCCCTCAAACGCGAGCCTAAAACTCCGTTTTTCACCAACGTCAACTCGGCGGTACGTTAATCCGTTCTTGACGTCCCCCTGACGCTCTAGTATCCTTAATATTGTAGCCTTAATAAGCGTTGTTTTGTCCCGGGAGGAGTGAGGGTAAAGAGCCGTGATTGTTGAAATGAGGACCGGCGCCACCAGACAGGAAGTCGATGACGTGGTGCAGAAGGCAAAATCGCTGGACCTTGGCGTGCAGCTGAATATTGGCACGGACAAGACCGTCGTCGCGCTGCTGGGCAGCAATACCGGCCAGATAGATACAGACAAGTTTGCCATCCTGCCCGGCGTGGAGAGCGTTACCCGCATCATGAAGCCTTACAAACTCGCCTCGCGGTCTTTTCGTCCTAAAGATACCAGGGTTACCTGCGATGGCGTGGAAATAGGCGGTGAGCGTATCGTCGTCATGGCCGGCCCCTGCGCTGTGGAAAGCGAAGCGCAGCTCATGGCGGCGGCCAGGGCGGTGAAACAGGCCGGGGCCACCGTTTTACGCGGCGGCGCCTTCAAGCCGCGGACTTCTCCCTTCAGCTTCCAGGGTTTACAGCAAAAAGGGCTCGAGTTGCTTTCCCTGGCTAAAAAAGAGTTCGGCATGCCTGTAGTCACCGAGGTGGTCGACCCCCAGGAAGTAACGATGGTGGCCTCTCACGCGGATATCCTGCAAATAGGCTCGCGGAACATGCAGAACTTCTCCCTGCTGACCGAGGTGGGCAAAAGCAAACACCCTGTGGTCTTGAAGCGCGGCTTTTCCTGCACCATTACCGAGTGGCTTACTGCCGCCGATTATCTGCTGGCGGAAGGCAACGATAAGGTTATCCTCTGCGAGCGGGGTATCCGCACGTTCGAGGACAGTATCCGCTTCTCACTGGATATTTCCGCCATCCCGGTGATAAAAAAGAACAGCCACCTGCCGGTCATCGTCGACCCCTCCCACGCCGCCGGGCACTATTCGCTGGTGCCGGCTATTGCCAAGGCGGCCGTGGCCGCCGGCGCGGACGGGCTCTTGATTGAGGTACACCCCAATCCCAAAGAAGCTTTAGTGGACGGCCTCCAGTCCCTCTCCCCCTCCGATTTCACCCGTCTCATGGGCGAGCTTAAAATAATCGCCAAATCCGTCGGCCGTTTTATTTAAGCGTAATTGAAGGTATTTATCTATACCGTTTAAAAGCCCGCCAAATTGACCGCTAAGCCGCGATTGAGCTATAATTAAGATAGAGAACTAAGTCAAGACGGTTTGAGAGGCAGAGTCAGTTTTGCACGAGTCTTGCGGTGTTTTTGGTGTTTTCTCCCCTAAAGAGGATGTAGCCCGTCTCACATTTTTTGGACTTTTCGCTCTCCAGCACCGTGGCCAGGAGAGCGCCGGCATCGCTACCGCCGATGGCAAGACCATCCGGATATTTACCGGGATGGGGCGCGTCTCCAGCGTCTTTACGGAAGACTCCCTGAAAAACCTCACCGGTCATATCGCCATCGGTCATAACCGCTATTCTACCACCGGCTCCAGCCGTATAATTAACGCCCAGCCTATCATCGTCGGTAATGACGGCGACACCATTGCCATCGCTCACAACGGTAATATCGTTAACGCCGCCTATCTCTACAAGGAGCTCGTCGATCAGGGCTACACTTTCCGCGGTACTACGGATACTGAGGTTATCGCCAACCTTATCCTCGCCTCCCCCGGCAAGAACCTGGCGGAAAAAATCCGCTATGCCATGCGTCGGCTTCAAGGAGCCTACTCTTTAACGATATTGACCCCTAAAGAGCTCTACGCCGTGCGCGATCCCCTTGGCGTCCGGCCGCTTTGCCTGGGCAAAGTGGACAGCGGCTGGGCTATCGCTTCGGAAACCTGCGCGCTGGACCACATCGGTGCGGAGTTTGTGCGTGAGATTCAACCCGATGAAATCATGGTCATTAACGAGAATGGAGTGCAGAGCTTCCCCGGCGATTCTACCAAGCGCGGCCTCTGTATTTTTGAGTATATCTATTTTGCCCGGCTGGATAGCATGATTAACAGTAAGCTGCTCTATCTGGCGCGCCTCGCCATGGGCGCCGGTCTCTCCCGCGAACACCCCGCCGATGCCGATATCGTCATGAGCGTACCGGATTCCGCTACCGCCGCCGGCACCGGCTTTGCCCGTGAGTCCGGTATCCCCTTCGTTGAGGGTCTGGTCAAGAACCGCTACGTGGGCCGGACCTTTATTGAGCCGGACCAGCGTATGCGCGATCTTGGCGTAAAGATGAAGTTCAATCCGCTGCCGCAGGTGCTGAACGGTGAACGCCTTGTGGTGGTGGACGATAGCATTGTTCGTGGCACCACTACCCCCAGCGTCGTCCGTCTCCTCCGTAAGGCCGGTGCGCGGGAAGTCCACATGCGCATTTGTGCCCCGCCCATCCGCTACCCCTGTTTCTTAGGCGTGGACATGGCCACGCGCCGGGAGCTCATCGCCGCGCAGAAGAGCATACCGGAGATCTGTAAGTTCATCGGCGCCGATTCGCTGGGTTATTTGAGCGTCAACGGACTGCTTAAAGCTGTCGGCTTGCCCCGGGAGAATTTCTGCCTGGCCTGCTTTACCGGCGAATACCCTATTGACGTCCAGCTGGAAATGGACAAGCTGGCTCTGGAGACGATGAGGATTGCCCAGCCGGCAGAAGCCTGCGACGCCATAGAAGATAAGTAGCGGCTATTTTCTGCAAATATTTAAGGCTCCTGCCCGTTTTGCCGTTATCTTTAATCTAAATTCCACTTTAACTACCCTGGGTTATTGACATCCTGGATTTTTTATTATATATTGAATTCAGAACAGGTGTTCTTTAGCCCGCCACAGGCGGGAGCGGCGATGAAAAAGCTATCGGAAAAACAGCGGCGCATTATAAGGTATATTGATAAATTCCTCGTGGAGCGGGGCTATCCGCCTTCCATCCGGGACATTCAGGGCGGCTGCGCTATCAGCTCTACGTCGGTAGTGGACTATAACCTGAATATCCTGGAGGACCGCGGCTATATTTCCCGCCACGCCGATGTTTCCCGCGGTATCCGCCTGCTGAATAAGACGCCGACGGCGGAGGCGGTGATATCCGTGCCGGTCATCGGTATCATTGCCGCCGGTACGCCTATTCCCGTCCCCACCCCGGATACCTGGGACGTGGCGGCGGTTTCGGAGACGATGGGCGTCCCCTCCGAACTTACCCGCGGCAAAGAGGACGTTTACGCCTTACGCGTCAAGGGCGAATCCATGATCGATGCGCTGATTAACGATGGCGATATCGTCCTCATGCAGTACGTCAATTCCGTGGAAAACGGCGAGATGGCCGCCGTCTGGCTTAAGTCCGAAAAAGAAGTCACTTTAAAAAAGGTCTACGCCGAGCCGGAAAGGGTGCGCCTTCAGCCCGCCAACAGTCAAATGCGCCCCTTCTTTACCGCCCCGGATAATATCGAAATACAGGGCCGCGTTATCGCCGTGGTCCGCCAGTTGAGCTGATTTCTATATTTCGCTCATCCTATTAAACGTCATTCCTGACCTGACCGGGAACTCAGTTGCCATCTTTTCCTATTTGGGGTATTGACGTCCCTCTTTCGTAAAGAGGGACAAGAGGGAGATTTAGTTAAATCCTTCCTCCCCGTTCCTCGCCATGAAACCAACAAAAACCGCTCACCCTGAGCTTGTCGAAGGAAGGGACAAGAGGGAGATTTGTTTAAGTCCTTCCTCCCCGTTCCTCGCCATGGAACAAACAAAAAAACCGCTCACCCTGAGCTCCTGTGGTGAGCTTGCCGAACCATGTCGAAGGGGTGAGCGGTTCACAGCCGCCTTTATGCAACAACCGTTTATTTCTTATACACCGGCGTGCACCAGTGCGCGTACTTGGGCACGTTACCGCGGATGACCCTGGCGTAGATCTCCTGTAATTTGGCGGTGATCGGCCCTATTTCACCGTCGTTGATCTTCCGGTGGTCGATTTCGGATACCGGCGTGACGTGAGCGGCCGTGCCGGTCAGGAAGCATTCCTTCGCCATGTAAAGCTCGCTGCGGGCAATCGACCTCTCGATTGTCTCCAGGCCGAGCTCGTTTTTCGCCAGCTCGATGACCGTGTTCCGCGTGATGCCCGTGAGGATATTGTTGTAAGGGGCGGGTGTCACCAGCTGCCCGTCGATTAACAGGAAGATATTTTCCCCGCTGCCTTCGGAGACGTGCCCGTCCGGCGATAGCATGATCGCTTCATCGTAGCCGTTCTGGATGGCCTCGGTCTTGGCCAGCGCGTTGTTGATGTAGATACCGGCGGATTTTACCTGCGGGGGGTTAACGTTATCGTCCGGCCGCCACCAGGAGGAAACGCCGCAGTGCACTTTATCTTTATCCAGATAAGGCCCCCAGGGAAACGCGAACATCAGGAAGTCGTTCTCCAAATTATGAAGCCGTACACCCAGTTGCAGCGAGCTGGTGTAGGCCAGCGGCCGGATATATAAGTCTTCCTGGAAGCCGCATTTCGCCACTACTTCCACGGTTTTTTTGCACAGTTCGTCGATGCTCATGGGCAGGGTAATGTTCAGTACACGGCACCCCCTGGCGAGCCGTTCGTAATGCTCTTTCATCCGGAAGACGTAAGTTTGCTTTTGCTCATCGTTCCAGTTCCCTCTTATCCCCTCGAAGACCGCCGTGCCGTAATGGATGCAGTGGGTCATGACCCCCATTTTTGCCTCTTCCAGCGGCATGATTTTCCCCTGAAAATAAGCGTAAGACGGCATGGCAGTTTCTCCTTTCCAATTACCGCCTATTATAGCTACAGCGGCCGGGAAAATACAAGTTATGAAGGGGAAAAAGAACCAACTCGGTGACAAAAACTGGTGGATAAAATAGAACATATGTGCTATTATGTTCGGCATGCTCGGGATATAGGGGGAAACATGAGGCTCTTAAAATTTGCTGTCAAACAGCAGCACTGGGACCTGGCGGCCCATACTATCGTGCTGGCGGCTGTCAGGGTACTTAATCGAGAGGTGAAATTGAATGAAGCAGCCGGCAAAGAAAAAAAGGGGCGCGCCAAAGGGTAACCGTAACGCGGCCAAGCATGATTTTTATTTAAAAGTACTGGACGAAACCGAACGGTATGATTTTAGTAATGCCGCCGGTATTGAAGGCATCGATGAAGAAATAGCTTTATTACGTCTTGAGATAAAAAAAGCCATTTCCGGTGGTGATGAACGTAATCTATTGTTGCTAGTGAAAGCGGCTGGCGCCCTGGAAAAGTTGATCCGCACGCGCTACCAGATTACGTCGTCGCAGCGTAAAGGCCTGAAGGAAGCCATCAACAACGTTATCAAGGACATTCTGGTGCCCCTGGGTGTTAATGTGGGCAGCGCTGTAATTACCAAGAAAGTCGCTGGCTAGCCGGTCATCCTGAGTAAAGCGAAGGATCTGGGAGTTGGTTGGGGAATTGTCACCCTTTCGGGTTATTAGGTAACTTTACATAAATCAAATAACACAACAAATCAGCCTCGCGCCGTAGCTGGAACGCTAAAAAATATATTTTCAAAAACAAATAAAACAAATCCCTCTTCTTGTTTTAGCTCTCCCTCGGTTGGAGAGGATTAAAAGCCTGCCCTGAGCGAAGTCGAAGGGTGAGGGTGAAAGAGGACAAAAACTCCCTTGCTCCCTCTTTGAAAAAGAGGAACAACAAGCAATAAAAGATAATATCGTCCCCCTTGTTAAAGGGGGAGTCGAGGAGGATTTTATCAGTGTTATCCTCTCCCTCGATGGGAGAAGGTCAGGGAGAGGGAGATAATGGTAAGTTACCCTGTAAAACACTTATGACGGAAAATACCTGCATCAATCAGTTGCGTCCTTACCAGCGGGAAATTGCTATCGCTGTCCTGGATAGCGTCTTCGGCGGGAAGGGCCTGACGTTTTCCGTGGAAATCGCCCGGCAGGGCGGCAAGAACGAGCTTTCGGCGCAGCTTGAGTTGCTTTTATTGACCTTACACATCGCCGAACATAAGAACTTAATAAAATGCTCGCCGACGTTCCGGCCGCAGGCGCTCATCTCCATGACCCGTCTCAAGGACAGGCTCAACGATGCCGGCTTTGAAGGTATATGGACATCGGAGCAGGGCTATATCATCCGGCTGGGCAATGCGCGGGCGGTTTTCCTTTCGGCGGACGAGTCCGCCAACGTGGTCGGCAATACCGCCCACCTCCTCCTCGAGGTTGATGAAGCGCAGGACGTGAGCCAGGAAAAATACAGCAAAGAGTTCAAGCCGATGGGCGCCACGACCAACGTAACGACCGTCCACTACGGCACTACCTGGGACGATAGCACCTTGCTCGAGGAGGTCAAGCAGGCAAACCTCGAGCTGGAGCGGCGGGACGGCGTCAAACGCCATTTTCGCTTTGACTGGCAGGAAGTGGCCAAATTTAATCCCGACTACCTTACTTACGTGGAGAATGAAAAGGCGCGCCTCGGCGCGGACCACCCGCTCTTTTTAACGCAGTACTGCCTGTTGCCCATCCGGGGCGGGGGCGGATTTTTCAGCGTCCAGCAGCGGGCGCAGCTTCAGGGGGAACACAGCCGCAAGCACCGCGGCGAGGCCGGTAAGATTTACGTGGCGGGCATCGATATCGCCGGGGAAGCGGAAAATGACGCCGACTTGATGACAGCTAATCCTAAACGCGACGCCACGGTGGTCACCATCGCTGAGCTGGATTTTATTAACTGCAACGAAGTTAATAAGGAGCCTGCTCTGAAAATCGTCGAGCACTACCGCTGGGTGGGCAAGCAACACCCGGAGCTTTACGCCCAGCTGGTGGATATCCTGAAAAATTCCTGGCATTGCCGCCGGGTGGTAGTGGACGCCACGGGCGTCGGCGAGCCGGTAGCCTCTTTCCTGCGCAAGGCTTCGGGCCCGCGGGTGACGCCCTTCACCTTTACTCAGCCCAGCAAGAGCGAGCTCGGTTTCAACTTGCTGGCCGCGGTTAACTCCGGCCGCCTTAAGATGTATTTAGGCGACGGCTCTCCGGAGTTCCAGGAGTTCTGGCTGGAGATGGAGCAAGCCCGCAGCCAGTATCGCCCCAGCCAGACGATGAACTTTTACGTCGACGCCTCTGACGGCCATGACGACTTTCTCATGAGCCTGGCTCTGGTTAATGAGGCGGGGAGGCTATATGAGAAAAGGGAAGCAAGGGGAGAGTAACCCCAAATTACTCAATTATAATGTCCAGGCTATTTAACAGCGTCAGGACCTCCGGATAAGAAAAGCGCGTCTTTTTCAGGGTATTGGCGCTCGGGTTGATGATGTAATTGCGGGCGCCCTTAAAATCGGCGGAGGTCAGGTTGGTCTTCACGAACCGGCTCTTTTCAAAATCGGAGTTCTTGAAATCCCCTTTGGTTAGATCCGCCTCGGTAAAGTCCACGTCCTTCACCTCGCAGTCCGTCATCTTCACGCGCAGTACCTTCATCAGGCGGAAGTTGGAATAGTTCAGCTGGCAGCGTTCGAAAGCGATATCGCGGAACTGCTGCGCCTTCGTCCAGTCGATGCCGATGGTCTTACAGTTTTTGAAAGTCACGCTATCCAGCCGGCAGTTCATAAAGGTCACGGCGCTCAAAGTGCAGTCGGCGAATTTGCAGGTAGTCCACCGGCAGTTTAGGAATTGGGTGTTGATGAAGCTGCAATCCTTAAAAGCACACTCGTCAAAACTGACGGCTTTAATGCTTTCTTCGGCCAGGGCCAGCCCGGAGAAAGTTTCCAGGGCGTAAGTTTCTTCAGTAAAGCTCACGTTTGAGATTATATCGCTTTGGGAAGGGCTTTACCATGATTAGTCGTTAATTCTTTTTTGTGCTAATATGTACTCAATCAATCGAAAAAAGGAGTAAGCGCATGGTCAAGATAGGCATTATTCGGTGCTATGAAAACAGCGAGCGGTGCGCGGGCTGGAACTGCTTCCCGGCTTTAGCCAACAAGACGGGCAAGTTCGAGGGTTATGAGACGATAGAGCTGGTCGGCTTCGATACCTGCGGCGGCTGCGGGCATGGCCGGGCAGACAAAATCGTGAAGCAGGCCAAACGCCTGGTCCAGCATGGCGCGGAGGTCATCCACCTGGGTAACTGCATGGCGGCGGACTGCCCGTCCAAGGACATCTACATTGCCGCGCTGAAGAAACGCCTCAAGGTGCCCATCGTGGAAAGGACCCACGGCGGGCCCAGCCCGGCGCAGATGGCTGCCTATAAAGCCGCCGCGGACGCCAAGAAAGCCAAAGCCGCCGCCGCCCGTAAAGCCCGGCGGGAAAAAGCCAAAGCTAAATAGTAGTCGGTAATAGTGGCATCAATGCCATCTCAATGTTCTGGCGATGATAGGCAAAATCGAATCCCGGAAAACGGAATACGCTTTAGCCGACGCAGCCCTCGTGCTGGGTATCCTGTCGGTTTTTGTCTGGCTGCTGCCGTGGCTGGGCCTGCTGATAGCTATCGGCGGCATGGCCGTTAGCGTTATCGCGTTGTTAAAATTGAGATGCTGGGACAGCAAGTCCACCGCGGGGCTGGTGCTTTCCGTCTTGGGATTTGTTCTCGGCTTGATGTACTTCCTCGGCATGTTCACGCCGGTGGCTTATTAAGCACTGTCAGACACAGCCGATTCGACGATAGCATCGTAACGGTGTAAATACCGAATTCTGCCCCCACTCTTTTGCCCTAGAGGAGAAGGGAAGGGGGTTTTTTGTTTTTACTCCCTCATCCCCAGCATCATCTTCATCCGTAGTTTAATCATGTTCCACCTGCCAACTTTATCGGACATGATTTTCATGAATTCAGCGTCTTTGTCCTTCGGCGGGACCAGCGTTGTGTCTTTCTTAATCAGCCTGGTGGCGCCGGTTTCGCAGGTAATCACGCAGTTCCCGCAGCCGATGCACCTGTCAAGGTTGACGGTAGAGACGCCGCCGGCCAGCGCCCGCGCTTCAAGCTGGCAGCGCTTGACGCAGGCGCCGCAGGCTTTACACAGAGCCGGGTCGATGCTCACAAAATAGTTGGAAGCGTACATATCCGCCGGGCGCGGCGCCTTTTTCACCGAGGAGAGGAGCATACAGCAGTCCCCGCAGCAGCAGCAAATGGCCTCCGGGCGCTGTGAGTTTTCCGGCTGGAGGATGAAGCCCGCCTGCTGCGCTTTTTCCAGTATTTCCAGCGCTTCCTCTTTGCTAACGTACCGCGCGATGCCCATTTCCACGTACTGCCGGGCGTGGTCGGTGCCTATCTGGAGGCAGGTCTCGCGGATATCCGAATATTTGCATGGCTGGTGGCTCATGTCCTTCGTCTGGCGGCAGATACAGTTAGCCACGGCAAACGGCCCCTGCGCATCATCCAGCAGGCGGTGGACGTCATCGTAAGTAGCCACGGCGTGCTTGTCCGGCGTGGGGATGCTTTTAGCCACCGGGACGGTGCGGAGCTGGGGGATAGAGCGCGTCCCGGTCATCTCCGCTTCCGCGAAGGCTTCGGTATGATATCGGTGGACGACCTCCGAAAGCTCTTTAGTCATGCGGTTTACCTGAAAATCCACGATGCCGCCGGCAGTGACCCCGGCATTTTTGTAGTGCTTTTCTTTAGTCCCGTGGCTGTAGACCAGGATAGTGCCTTTGTGCACCATGATATCCAGCGACTTCTTCAGTTCATCCAGCGGTATCTTAAGCCCGCTTTGCTTCACGAGGCGGTAAATACGCTCCGCCGGCTCCAGCTTGATGTTGGAAAGGCATACAGCGATTTGCGCCTCCGTGGCGGTGAAAAGCTGTTTTAATAGGGCGATGTCCCCACCGGACTTGGTGGCGGGAAAACCTACGGGGCTTTTATCCAGGTGCTGCTGAAGCGCGCGGTAAATTGAGTTTTCGTTATCCATATGTGCCTCCGGGGGAAAATTAAGAGTTAAAGATTTAGATTTGATTTCTTCTTGCGCCTGGCAGGTCTGGGGGAGAGCGTTCGGGCATATTTGAAGGAGCGCTCCAGGAAGTCTTTGAATACAGCCGTATTTTTACAGAGACTTTCCGGTAAAGCGGCATACTCTTTCATCGGGCGGCCCGGCATGGGGGTGAAAGGCCCGGCCTCTTTATGGGCGGCATAGAGCGCGGCGCGGTCGGTATCCGAAAGGCGGAGAATAGCCGTATTCTGATGTACTCCGGCGAATATATTATCGTTAACGAAGAAGGTAGGGGAACCGAACATCATACGGCGGTCACAGGGGTATTCAACCACTGTTTTTTCCAGTAACTGAATGAGGTTTTTATTAGCTTTTTCCCAGGGCAATGGATGCTACCTCCATTAACTGTCTTTTGTGACATAAGTATAACGGGCGGGACGGGAGGTGTCAAAGAACAACTATTTCTTTCTCCGGCGCTATCTCCGGCCTTAAGCAAAGAGGCTCTCGTTGTCCGATGTTCTATTTCACATGGTATAATACGTCAGCATATGAATGATTCCACTAGCAGCCAGCCGGGAAAAAAGGGAATATTACCGTGGCTTAAAAAAAGACTCATCCCTCTGGCCGGGCTGCTTTTCGGTATTGGCATCGTCGTTGCCGTAGCCGTCTTTTACATGAAGAATCCCGGTTTCTTCAAAAATCTCCAGGACTATAAAAACAAGGACGCTCTTATCGGCTACGGCGCGGTCTTTGTCATCAGCATTTTCCTGAATGCCACGATCATCATACCCGTCAGCGCCATGACGGTTATCCTGGTGATGGGCGGTATCTTGCCTTTACCTTGGGTGGTGGGATTGGTAGGAGGGCTTGCCGCGGGCATTGGTGAACAGACGGCTTATATTGTAGGCCGCAGCGGGCGTGAAATAATGGCCAAGAACAAAATCTACCTACGGGTGGAGCGCTGGGTGAATAAATGGGGGTTTCTTGCTATCTTTTTGCTTTCGGTTTTCCCGTTGGCGTTCGATGTAGCAGGAATTATCGGCGGCGCCACCCGTATGACTTTCTGGAAGTTTTTCGTAGCCACCTGGCTGGGCCGGACACTCACTTATGTAGTGGTGGCTTACCTCGGCCACTATGGGCTGAAAGCGTTGCCGGGGTTCGCCAGCTAAACCTGCCTTTTCACTTTAAAAACCAGCAAAGCCCCGATGACGAAGTAGCCGATACAGGCCCAGAGCATGACGTTGTAGCCCGACCAGTTCCGGCTGTGGTTATTTACAGCATCTATTATCGGCCCGATGACCCGTGCCAGTGCCGCGCCGCCGGCTGTTGCCATGTTGGCGATGCCCAGGTAGCGTGCCTCTTCCCCCTTAGATACGAGGTCGGTCGCCAGCGCCCAGTTGGCGGCGTTGAATGCCCCCATCGCCAGGCCGATGATTCCCGCCGCCCAGAGTATCGTGCTGTAAGCATGCGATGACAGGATAATGCCGATTCCCCCTGCGCCGAGCAGCCCCGCAATGAAGGAGATTGGTTTGCGCCCGATTCTATCGCTGAGATAGCCCGCCGGCCAGACCACTAGCAGCATTCCTGCCACGGCGACGACTAAAAAACGGGCGGTCGACTCGGCGGGATTGACCACGCCTACCACGTCCCTCAAGTAATACTGCGCAAACTGCTGGATGGTGGTAAAAGCCATGTAGACCAGCAGGCGGGACAGGAGGAACCAGACCAGGTCGCGGCGGGACGTGATCTGCCGCACCGTCTGGAGTAAAGAAGACCATATCGAAACCTGCTGTTTATCGGCGGTTGCCGGCTTTTCTCTGACCAACACCATCATGGCGATGAGCGTAATCAGCAGGACGGCGTCCAGTATCACCAGTACCAGCCACAGCCAGCCGGCGCCTTCCCCCGCGGCGTAACGGTTGATGAACAAACTGGAAACATATACCAGGCTCGCACCGCCCACGGTTTCCAGCAGCGCTTTAACGCCGGAGGCCAGCCCGCGCTTATCCGCCGGGGCGAGGTCAGGGATAAGCGCCTGGAACGGCCCCTGCGCCGTGTTGCCGGCGACCTGCAATAGACAATAAACGATAAACAAGGCGGCGTAGCTGCCGGCGAAACCGATACCGGGGATAATTAGTATCATTAAGATACCACCGACTAAAATGTATGGTCGGCGGCGCCCCCACTTAGAGCCGGAGCGGTCGCTGAAAGCACCGGCGATGGGCTGGACGAATACCGCCAGCAGCAGTCCGGTAAGGGTCATCAGGCCGAGGTAGGTATTTTTTTGCGTTTCCGGCACGAAGTCCAGTATGCGCTGGGGGAGGATAATGCTGTGCAGGCTCTGCGAGAGGGCGGTAAGGGCAAAGCCCAGCAGCGTTATTTTCAGGTAGTCCCGGCGGCGGAACATTGTGTTGTTATTGTTTGGCATGGCGGCTGTTTTTCACAGCATAGCAGAGAGAAAGCCGGGGGGCAATAGTAAATGTTAGTATACCAACTATTCTATCTTAAAATCTATGTTCTTCAGTCCGTGATAGTAGTTGCCTGATACCGAAGTGAAACAAAGCACTGTATAGTCCGGGTCTTCTGCGCCCAGCGGATAGTATATTTCAGCGCCATCGCTCCAGAGCATTTTCCTCGATGCGGTGTCTTGCAGGATTTCTATCGTTCCAACAAGCATCAGTCCTTTAAAACTCGCTTCATCCACATAGTAAATACATGCCCTGTTGTCCTTCTTCAATTGATGTACTCTTTTGGATGAAGTATTAGTGCTGAACCAAATCTTTTTCATGCCTTCATGTTTGATATTCATCATGGCTTTGATATTCGGGAAGCCATCCTTGCCATTAGTGCCGAGCATGCATATTTTTGAATTCTCAATCAGCTTCAGGCTTTCTTCGACCACTTTTTCTTTTGTCAATTTGAAAATACCCTTTTTAACGCTTTTTTGAGCCTGTTGAATGGCTGATTGCAAATTGTCTCTGCTCATTTGTTTTCCTCCTCATACTTAATCAGGTTGGATAAAATATGTTTTAACGTGCTTTCAAATTTATCGATTTGCTTTTCAGAGAGTCCTTTAAAAAACAATAGAGTCATCTCTTGAGAAACAGCCTCGTAGCGGTCTTTGAGGGATTCACTTTTATCCGTCAAAGAAACCAGCGTTATTCTTTTATCTTTTTCATCTGGATTCCGGGTGATGTGCTCGCTTTTTTGCAATCTGTCAAGCATGCTGGTTAGAGTGGTTTTACCGAGGGCTGTCTGTCGGGCAAGTTCAGCGATAGGGACATTATCGTTTTGCCATAATGAGAAAATTATCCGTCCTTGAGCCGTGTTTAAATCGTTTATATCATAGTTTTTCAGCTTTTTATCGAATATTCTCCCTGATATTTGTTTTATTTTGGATATCAGGAATCCGCTTTCACGCAATTTTTTCAATGGAAACACCTCTTGATAATGGTACTATATAGTACAATATACTACCCCATAGGACTATTGTCAATAGCCGGTTTGCCGGGCTGCTTTATTAAGTGAGGAAATATGTATATAATTCAAATATCAATTTATCAGGGGCTGCCAGCAGCTTGTAGAGAAGGGATGCTTTAATGGATAGTATTTTTGCCGACCGTATTGCCGATGTGCCGCGGTCTTTTATCCGAGAAATCCTGAAAGTCGCCCTGGACCACACTTATATTTCCTTCGCCGGCGGCCTGCCCAACCGCGACCTTTTCCCCATCGTGGAGCTTCAAAAAGTGGCCGCCAAGGTCTTCGATATCTTCGGCAGGGATGTCCTGCAATATTCCAGCTCGGAAGGCTTTCCCGGTCTCAAAGAAATTATCGCCCGCCGCTATTTCCAGAAAATCGGTGTCAAAATTCCCATCGAGCAAATCCTCATTACCACCGGCTCCCAGCAGGGGCTGGACCTCCTGGGTAAAAGCCTGCTTAACGATGGTGACCCCCTGGTCATCGAAGAGCCGGGCTACCTGGGCGCTATCCAGGCTTTTTCGCTCTACAAGCCGGAGTTCCTACCCGTGCCCGTTGATGACAGCGGCATGGACGTGAAGCGGCTGAAGCAGGCGATGCGCAAAAAACCCAAGCTGATATACACCGTGCCCAACTTTTCCAACCCCTCCGGTATCACCTACCCGGAGGAGAACCGCTACGCTGTTGCTGGAGTTATTGAAGGCACCGGCACTTTGCTCATCGAGGATGACCCTTATGGCGAAATACGCTTTGCCGGCAGCCCCCAACCTTCTTTCTTGACCCTGCTGCCACGCAACACTATCCTGCTGGGCACTTTTTCCAAGATTATCGCCCCCGGCTTCCGCCTGGGCTGGATTGTGGCCCCGGAAGCTATCATGGACAAGCTCATCGTTGCCAAGCAGGCGTCCGACCTCAATACCACCTATTACCTCCAGGCTTTGATTTACCAGTACCTCCAGGATAATGATATTGAAGCCCACATCCGGCTTATCCGGGAGTGCTATGGCCGCCAGCTCCGGGCCATGCTCGAAGGTATAAAGGAATACTTCCCGCCCACGGTTACCCACACTCATCCGGAGGGTGGCATGTTCATCTGGGCGGCTCTTCCGGGCGATGCCTCCACCCGCAAATTGCTGGATATCGCCGTCAAGGACAAGGTGATTTTCGTTCCCGGCGACCCTTTTTATATCAACCGGCGGGAGACCAATACCATGCGTCTGAATTTCTCCTGTATGGATGAAGCCATGACTAAGACCGGCATCGAGCGGCTGGGCAAAGCTATTAAAACTCTACTCGGCTAGCCGCGCAAAAGCGAGTAATAAATGACGGAACAATATCCCTTTATCGAAGAAATATTCATGGCGCCGGACGCTGCCTGGTGCTTTGAGGCTCTGGCCACCCGCCCCTTCAGCTTCTGGCTGGATAGAGGCATGGACCCACACAAGCTGGGGTGTTATTCCTTCATGGGCAGCGACCCGTTTCTGGTACTACAAAGCCGCGGCGAGGAAATAACTTTATCCAGAGGTGGGGTGGAGGAGCAAAGGCGGAGCAATCCCTTCGAAGTTTTAGGCGGGCTGCTCGAGCAGTATCGACTTGATACTAGGCAGGCGCCCGTGCCCTTTATCGGTGGGGCCGTGGGCTATTTTAGCTATGACCTGGGGCGCTTTATTGAAAAGCTGCCGGCGAATGCCGTGGATGATTTGAATCTACCCGAATGTTATCTGGGGTTTTACGATGCCGTTATCGCCTTCGACCATCTGGAAAACCGGACGCATCTAATTTCCACCGGCTTCCCGGAGCTCGATGCGGAAAAAAGGCGGCGCCGTGCCGCTGTGCGGCTTCAGGAGCTAAGGAACCTGATAGCTTTAGCCCCGCCGCCCGCCCCGGTTAATGAGTCTCAATCCGGCGGGAACCTGGTGCTCAAAGCTAATTTCTCCCATGAAGGCTATCTGGAGGCCGTCGCCAAAGCCCGTGAGTACATCTGCGCCGGGGACATTTTCCAGGTCAACCTTTCGCAGCGGCTGGAGGTCGCGTTAAATACCACGCCTTATGAGCTGTATCGCCGCCTGCGGGCTATCAACCCGGCGCCCTTCGCCGGCTATTTTAATTTCGGCGGCGTCAGCATCGTCGGGGCTTCCCCGGAGCGGTTTCTCCAGGTACGTGGGGACCGGGTCGAGACGCGCCCCATCAAAGGCACCAAGCCGCGCGGTAAAACACCGGAGCAGGATAAGGCGTTAGCGGAAAGTCTGTTGAACAGTAAAAAAGACCGCGCGGAAAACATTATGATTGTCGACCTGGAAAGGAACGACATCGGTCGCGTTTGCCGCTACGGCACGGTCAAAGTCACGGAGCTGGCCATCCTGGAGACCTACCCCACAGTTTTCCACCTAAACTCTACGGTCGTGGGGCAATTACAGGAAAATATAAGCGTTATCGATCTTTTAAAAGCCACCTTCCCCGGCGGCTCGATTACCGGCGCACCCAAGGTACGCGCCATGGAAATCATCGACGAGCTAGAGCCGACCCGCCGCAGCGTTTATACCGGCTCGCTGGGCTACATCGGCTTTAACGGGGACATGGACCTGAATATCGTTATCCGTACCATCATTGTTAAGGACGGCAGGGCCCATTTCCAGGTGGGCGGCGCCATCGTTTATGATTCCGAGCCGGAGGCGGAATACATCGAGACTCTGGATAAAGGCAAGGCCCTGATACAGGCCCTGAATCTTTCGCCGG
>Ga0187866_1001594_pt1 | contig 20753 bp, 20 predicted proteins | sample June2016WEW_11_1_3_FD_133013 | JGI IMG/M metagenome (GOLD analysis project Ga0187866, IMG submission 133013) | Peatland microbial communities from SPRUCE experiment site at the Marcell Experimental Forest, Minnesota, USA - June2016WEW_11_150 | ecosystem: Environmental > Terrestrial > Soil >...
AATTGCCAGGGGAACGTTGTGAAAGCGCTATTACAGAGGGTAACAGGGGCAATCGTCACAGTGGATGACAAGGTATTGGGCGAGATAGGGTCCGGGTTCGTGGTCCTACTGGGTGTAGCGGCGGACGATTCGGAAAAAGATGCCGATTACCTTGCAGATAAGATTGTGAACCTGAGAGTTTTCAACGATGATGAAGGCAAATTTAACCTGTCTGCGCTCCAGGTCAAGGCCGAACTGCTGGTCATCAGCCAGTTTACCCTACTGGCAGATGCCAGAAAAGGCCGCCGTCCCAGCTTTACCTCGGCAGCGCTTCCGGACAGGGCGCAAACCCTATACTATTATTTTATTGATAAGTTAAGTGAATCCGGGCTCAGGGTTGAAAAAGGTAGCTTTGGCGCCCATATGCTGGTAAAAATTCTCAACGACGGTCCGGTTACCATAATGCTGGACAGCAAAGACAAACTGACTGCATAAGCAATCACTATCAATTGCGACTAATTGCAATTTCAGTTATTCTTTGCCATAATAGTTGCATTATGAGTTGCATAAAAGCTTTATTGGAAAGGGGATACCGTCTTACGCCCCAACGAATCATGGTAGTAGATGCGCTTCACGGGGCCAAACGCCATATTAGCGCAGAACAGATTTTCCATCGTGTTCGTGAGAAATACCCCTATGCTAATATTTCCACAGTCTACCGCACGCTTGAGTTGCTGAAAGAGCTCGGATTAGCTGCCGAAATAAGCATGGGTGACGGCATAGTGCGTTACCACGCCAGGGAAAACAGCAGACATCACCACCTGGTCTGTACCAAATGCGGCAGTATGCTGGATATGCCGGAATCCGACCTGGAGCCGCTTGAAAAGTCCCTCATTAAAAATCACCGGTTTAAAGCCGATATCAATCACCTCGCTATTTTCGGGCTGTGCTCGAAGTGCCAGAAAAAAATCTAATTTAAAATCACCAGGAGGATCCCCATACATATACCCGATGGCTACCTCAGCCCTGTTACATGCGGGACAATGTACGTTGTCTCGGCGCCTTTTTGGTATGTAGCGGTTCAACGTGTGCGTAAGGTCCTGACTCACCGGACTGTCCCGGCGCTGGCCCTGTTTTCCGCTTTTACATTCATTTTGATGATGTTCAATATTCCTTTGCCCGGAGGAACCACCGGTCACGCTGTTGGAGGTACACTGGTAGCAATTATACTTGGCCCATGGGCGGCGGTATTGAGCGTGTCGGTTGTTCTGGCTATCCAGGCTTTACTATTTGGAGACGGAGGACTAACGACCTTCGGCGCCAACTGCTTCAATATGGCCGTGGTCTTGCCCATGGTCGGCTATTTTATATATAAAGTGATAAGCGGCAATTCGGATATTAATTCCGCACGCCGGTTGGCGGGCACTATTGTCGGCAGCTATTTCGGCATAATCGCCGCCGCTTTAGTCGCAGGACTTGAGCTGGGACTTCAGCCGCTCTTATTTCATGCGGCCGACGGCACTCCCCTATACGCTCCCTACAGTCTGAATATAGCTATACCTGCCATGGCAATCGGCCACCTTGCTATAGCCGGGCCAGCTGAAGCCATCGTGACCGGGCTCGTTTTCTTCTATTTGCAAAAATCGCACTCAGCTTTTCTCAGTAGGCAAGCCTCGCAAAAGGACGAGGGCAAGCTGTGGTTCGTGTGGGCTGGCGCCCTGGTAGTGCTGGCCTTTGCCACACCTCTAGGGTTGTTGGCCTCTGGAACAGCCTGGGCCGAATGGGGTGCAAATGAACTGAAGGAGATCTTGGGATATATACCTCAGGGGCTGGGGCGAATGTCGGGTATTTGGCATGCTCCGCTGCCTGACTATACTATCCCAACGATAGGGAATATTGCGGGATACATTCTCTCGGCCTTAATAGGTATCGCTGTAGTAGGTTTCCTTCTCTGGATGCTTGGCCGTTGGATCAGCCGCAAGAAAAGGATAAAGCAAAATCCTACTTCCACGGGGGTATCTTAGGTGTGACCGGTGGGGGTTTTCTAGCCAGAAATATCGCAGGCTTTACTCAGGCGCTGGAATCGGTGCTTGTAACTGAGAACCTGTGCCGTATCTCGGGGTTCATGCAGAGCCTGGACCCCAGGGTAAAGGCGGTAACTTTATTGATCTTTATTATCTTTGTCGGGCTGGCACAGGATTTCCCCGTATTAATAGCCATTTTTATCCTGGCCCTGGTTTTGGTCCTGTTATCAAAGATACCGGTGGCATTTTTTCTCAAACGGCTATTCATATTCATACCGGTGTTTACTGCTGTAATTGCCATCCCGGCGATTTTTATTACACCGGGAACTCCGCTCGTAATCATAGCCGGTCAGGCCGTTATCACTGCGCAGGGGGCGCGTACCGCAGGACTCCTCATTATGCGGGTAGTCGACTCACTATCCCTGGGCTTGCTTCTAATTTTTACCACGCCCTGGACAAAATTCCTGGTGGCTTTGCGCTGGCTTCGTTTGCCGTCGCTTATAGTAGATGTCTTGGGCATGACTTATCGCTACATATTCCTGTTGCTGCACACCACCAACTCTATGTTCCTGGCCAGGCAGAGCCGTACGATAGGCGGCTTCTCAGGAGCGGAAAATAGGCGATGGCTGGGGCGGGCTCTGGCTACAACCATGGTCAAATCACAATATTTGAGCGAGGAGGTCTACCTGGCCATGCTGTCACGCGGTTACCAGGGAGAAATACGTACCTTAAATGAACTTAGCTTAAGAAGTCGGGATTTTATCTGGATGGCTTTTACCCTTGTAGCCGTATCCTTAATGTTTTGGAGTATTTACCGGTGAGTTCAATGGATAGTACCTTTATATATATAGCGAAGAACCTGAACTATGATTATCCGGGAGGTATCTCAGCTTTAAGGCAGATATGCTTCAAGATCGGGGCGGGTGAGCTTGTGGCCCTGGTGGGGGCCAATGGTTCGGGTAAGAGCACTCTGCTCAAACTTCTTGATGGGCTGCTATTCCCTACCGCCGGGGAGTTGCAAGCTTTCGGAATGAAGCTGTCCGAGAGTGTATTGGAAACCGGAAATAGGGCAGCTGAATTTCGCCGCCGCGTTGGGTTTGTATTCCAGGACCCCGATGTACAGCTTTTCTCTCCAACAGTCTGGGACGAAGTAACCTTCGGCCCTCTTCAATTGGGCATTTCTAAGGATGAAGTGATATCCAGAGCCAACGAAGCACTGGCATTGCTGAACATAGGCAGTCTTAGAGAGCGCCCTCCCTATCTGTTATCGGGTGGCGAGAAAAAGAAGGTTTCGCTGGCTTGCGTTCTATCGCTACGCCCCCAAGTATTGCTGCTTGACGAGCCCACGACCGGCCTCGACCCCTGGAGTCAGGGAAATCTCATTGATTTCCTCCTGCAGTGGGCAGATAAAGATAAGGTATTGGTATTCAGCACGCAGGATTTAGACGTAGTAGAAGAGATTGCTACACGCGTCATAGTTATGGGAGCCGGCCACGATATAGTAGCTGATGGAAAGCCGGAAGAGTTCCTCTCTGATTCTGATTTTCTTCTCCGCAACAACCTTGTCCACGAACATTCACACAGGCATAAAGAGCTTGTGCACCGCCATCCGCATTTGCATGAGCATAGGCACGAACATTGAAGATAAATAAAATAATTAAATAGTCGCTGCTCTTGTATGTTGTAGCTTAATACTCAACCAATTCGAGGCTGATGTCCAGTGTTCGGGCAGAATGGGTCAGTGCTCCCACCGAAATCCAATCCACTCCCGTTTCCGCAATTGAACGTACCGTCTCTAGGTTTACACCTCCCGAGGCTTCCAGGATTGCTTTATGATTTACCAGTTCTACAGCACTGCGCATTTCGTCCAAACTCATATTATCCAGCATTACGATGTCTGCACCGGCGTCGGCTGCCGCCAGTGCATCTTCTGGATTGGTGGTCTCTATTTCAATCCTGATATTCGGGGCTACTTTGCTGCGCGATTGCCGGATGATCTCTTTGATTTCCAGCCCGCGTTTGTGCAAGACGGCTATGTGGTTATCCTTAATCAAGATCAAATCTGCCAGGCCCAGGCGATGATTGGTGCCGCCGCCGACCGAGACAGCGTACTTTTCAAGTACCCTCAGGCCGGGAACGGTTTTTCGGGTATCCAGGATCTTCACCGGTAATCCTTTTACAAGTTCCACATACCGGGCTGTCAATGTGGCAACGCCACTGAGGTGCTGGACGAAGTTCAAAGCGGTCCTCTCAGCCTTCAATATGTTGGCGGTGTTCCCTGAAACGGTAGCCAGGATATCGTTCGGTTTTACAGCAGTCCCATCAGCAATGAGTGCTGAGAATTTTAAAAAGGGGTCTACTTTGAGAAATACCATACCGGCTATTTCGATCCCTGCCAGTATCCCTGTGGACCTGGATATGAAGCTTGCTTTGCCCTTGGCATGCGGCGGAATTACAGAATCCGTGGTGATGTCGCCTGAGGCCAGATCTTCTTCAAGGGACCTATCGATCAGGTCCTCAATTTGGGGCAGATATTCCTTTAACTTAATCATCTAAACATCTTTGCCCGTAAGATAAGTGCAGTACCCATAGCTAACGACCCCATTTTTTTAAATATAACTGCACACACGTTTTCATGAGAGGCCGCTCCCTCATATCAGGGATTCAGCAGATAGATTGCGAAGTTGAGCACGGTAGCGTAACTTACCCATAGTATATAGGGCATCAGCAGCAACGACGCAGTTTTTGAGACCTTGTAGAAATTAAGTATGGTCAGGAGGATGGCTGTCCATAACGGCACAATCACCAGAAGTCCTATCAAGGGTGATTTTAAGCCGAAGAAGGCGTAAGACCACAGGGCATTCAGAAATAATTGGACCGTGAAGATAATTATGCTTTCCCTGACCTGGAACTGTCGGAAACCTCTGCGCCAGATAAGGAATACAGAAACTCCCATAAGTATATACAGAAGGAACCAGACAGGAGCGAATAACCAGGAGGGAGGTGTGAAGGATGGCTTTTGCAGCAGCGAATACCAGGTGGGGATCGATCCACCCGAGAAAATAGACCCTATCAGCCCGGCGCCTATGCAGACGGTAAGGCTGATGAGAAGTTTTAAACCGTCGCGGAGTCTCGCTTCTTTTATACCTTTATCTGAAAAGTTCATCGAACCTTCTTTTATTCCTGAAAATGCATGCCGAGTCCAGCAAATAATATACGAATCCGTGTTTTAACTCAAACCGGCACGCAGAAAAAGACGGTCTTTTCTCCCTTTGTTGCCCTGAAAGAGCTATGCTAAAATCGTATCGAGGGCTGTCCCGTTTGGGAACAGCCCCGTACGTGTTTGACTATGAACTTATTTTACTTAAGCGATGTAATTCAAAAGCTGCCGGAGTTCAAGCGGATCTCGGATCGTTTGCAAAAAGATGCGCCGAGCAGCCTCAACCTGCACCTGCCCGAGCCGGCATACAGCTATTTTGCTGCTTCAATTTACACCACGCTTGGCATACCTGTGTTGCTGGTTACTGCCCATCCCGATTCGGCGGCCAGGATCTGCGAACAGGTGAAGCTCTGGATGCCGCCTGAGAGTGTTGCGAGCTTTTTCCCTGAAATTGATTTGCTGGGCGGGACGTCTGCCTCAGATCCCGTAATAACTTCGGACCGCATGAAAGTATTAGCACTTCTTTCTGGTTATGATAATGGGGGCTATAATAACAAGCGCCCATTTGTAGTTACCAGCGCATTGGCGCTGGCCGGCAGGTCTGCCGGAAAAGACGAGATTCAATCAGGGCACCTTGAGTTGGAAAAGGGCAGCCATATACACCAGGCAGAGTTACTTAAACGCCTGCAGTCCATTGGCTACAAGTATGAAGAAGTGGTAGAGATACCGGGCACTTTTTTAAAACGGGGTGGCATTGTGGATGTCTACCCTGCAGGCCGTGAACTGCCGGTGCGCATCGAGCTTTTCGGCGATGAAGTGGACAGCATCAGAGAATTCGATCCGAGGACGCAGCGCTCGCAGGCGCAACTTGCATCGGTAACTATATTGCCTTCACAGGATGTTTCTGCAACAGGTAGCGCCAATATCCTGGATTATCTGCCCGAAAAGGCCATTTTGATTCTAGACGATCCTCAGCAGATTGAAGAAGAGATAAGGAAAATTGAAGAAGAAGCCCGCGATTTAAAGTCCTCCGACGATTATGAGAGTGGCGAAACCGGTGGGGCGGCAGCCTATTTTGTCTGGGAGGAGATAGCGGCCAGGATAGAAGCCCTTAACCGGGTCATCCGGCTTAGCGCCTGGGATGATGCCGAATTGAGTGGTAAAGATTACGATCTTCCATTTAAACCTGCACCTGATTTTGTGGCCAGATTCTCTGCTTTTGCAGAACGCTTATACGATTTAAGACGTGAAAGTAAGAGGGTTATCATTGTAAGCCAGCAGTCAGACCGGCTGAAAGAGCTTCTTGTCGAGCATAATATAGAGGTTGCTCCTGCAATCTATCTTGCAGAGACGCCGCAGGCAGGTTCGCTAACACTTATACATGGGTCCCTCGGGGGAGGCTGGCAGCTCGACAATGAGCTTCTCCTGATGACCGACAGGGAGCTGTTCGGGATCGTAAAGCAGCGCAGGGCGGTTAAATCTCGTCCCGTATCACACCACCTGTTCCTGAATGATATTAACGTGGGAGACATGGTCGTTCATATCGAACATGGGATCGGAAGATTTGCGGGTGTAACCATGATGGTCAGCTCTGGCGTTGAGAAAGAATACCTGATGCTTGAATATGCCGGTGGTGACACACTTTACGTTCCGGTTGATCAGGTGGCGCGTGTGAGCCTATATATAGGTGGGGGAGAACGGGCCCCGTCTCTTAGCCGACTCGGGTCGCAGGAATGGAACCGGGCCCGCCAGAAGGTCAAGGAATCGGTTGCTGATATAGCTGGCGAACTGATTGAACTTTATGCCACCAGGGAAGCGGGAGGCGGGTTGAAATTTTCGCCCGACACGCTTTGGCAGCAGGAACTTGAAGCATCTTTCCCCTATATTGAGACGGCCGACCAGATCGATGCTCTGAAGGCGGTTAAGGCTGATATGGAGTCTTTGAGACCTATGGATCGTCTGGTATGCGGTGACGTGGGCTATGGCAAGACCGAGGTAGCTGTACGGGCTGCCTTCAAGGCGGTAATGGATGGCAAACAGGTTGCTGTCCTTGTACCGACCACCATTCTGGCGCAACAGCATTTAAATACCTTCATCGAAAGGTTGAAGGCTTTCCCCGTCAAATTGGCTGCGCTGAGCCGTTTTTGCACTCACCGGGAACAAATGGATGTCGTTGAAGGAATCAAAGAAGGGGCAATAGATATATGTATAGGGACGCACAGGCTGTTGCAGAAGGATGTTGTTTTCAAAGACCTGGGCCTGGTTATTATCGATGAAGAACAGCGCTTCGGCGTCGCTCATAAAGAACATTTCAAGAAGATGAGGCAGTCTGTGGACGTACTGACCCTCAGTGCCACTCCTATCCCCCGCACCATGCACATGGCGCTGTCGGGCATCCGCGATATGAGTACGATTGAGACGCCGCCCGAAAACCGTATGCCGGTAAATATTTATGCTGGCGAGTTCAATGATAGGTTGGTTCGTGAAGTCGTGCTGCGTGAACTGGAACGTGACGGCCAGATATTTCTGGTACATAACCGGGTGCAAAGCATCAATGATGTGGCCGCCAGGATAGCTGTGCTGGTGCCCGAAGCCAGGGTTTCCGTGGCACACGGGCAGATGGACGAAGAAAAACTCCAAAATGTAATGAGTGATTTTGTGGAGGGCAAAAGCGATGTTCTTGTTACCACGACTATCATCGAATCCGGTTTGGATATGCCCAATGTAAATACCCTGATTGTGGACAGCGCCGATAAGATGGGGTTGACACAGCTTTACCAATTGCGCGGCAGGGTAGGCAGGGGCGCTAATGCAGCCAGCGCCTACTTTTTATTCGATTCATCCAGAATGATGTCCGAGCAGGCCAGGGAGCGCTTGAAAACGATTGCCCGCGCCACTGAACTCGGGGCGGGCTTTGCCATAGCTATGAAGGACCTTGAAATAAGGGGTGCGGGCAACTTGTTGGGTGTAGAGCAAAGCGGCAACATTGCGGCTGTTGGATTTAACTACTACAGCCAGCTTTTAGCCGAGGCGGTCGAAGAAATCAAAGCCAAGAGAGAGGGGCGTGAGGTAGTGAAGAAAGCAGAGGAAGCGACCGTATCGATCGAGCTGGCGCTGCCGGCTTACATCCCCCAGGACTACATTGGTGAGACACGCACCAGGTTTAATATCTATCAACGGCTGGCGCAAACAACCTCGCCGGATACCGTCCGTGATATCGGTGAAGAGATGGTCGACAGATTCGGCGAACAGCCGGAAGAGGTCGCGAACCTGTTATATATTGCTGAACTCAAACAGGCCGCCATGCGCGCCGGTGTAGAATCCGTGAGTATGAACGAGGATATTATTACCGTTTCATTCAATGATCAGGCCGTGGCCGACGGCCGGCTCTCATATGTAGCCAGAAACAGGGCTCTCAAAATCGGAAACAGGCAAATTAAGATCGATGCGGATATAGCGGGAGAAAATTGGCGGACAATTCTGAAATCGCTGCTTGAGCAAATGGGCGCTGCTGCAGCACCGCAGTTGAATTAACAGATATCAGTCGTCGATCCCGGCTTCCAGCAGATAATCCACCAGGTTTTGCACTGTTACGATGTTGTCTGAATCTTCCTCAGGTATTTCCAGGCCGTTGCCCTGCTTGCTGAAATTATCTTCTATGGTAGTAAAAAACTCGGCCAGATCATCGGGGTCCATATTCAGATCGTCAATAAAGGAAGCGGAGGGGATGATAGCCGTCTCATCTACTCCCAGTTCGTCAACAAGTATTTTCTTGATACTATCGAATATTTTGGACAACTGACCCCTCGGATAAATTATACGATGTGCAATGCGTATCTATCAATCTATTTTTTTCGCTATTTCGGCAATTCTGAAATAGCTGAACCCAACACGCCGTTTACGAATTTAGGCGAAGTGTCGGCGCCGAACTCCTTGGCCAGCTCCACCGCCTCGTTAATTGCCACTTTGGGAGGCGTCTTTTTATTTATCAGGATCTCGAAGAGGGCCAGCCGCAGGATATTGCGGTCCATGGGAGCTAGTTGATCTACGGGGAACGTGGGGGCATAGCGGGCAATAGTGCTATCCAGCAACTGCTTGTTATCGATTACGCCGTGTAAGAGAAGAGCGGAAAAGTCAGCGGCCTCACCTTTAAATTCCTGCTCCTTGACTGTACGTTTCAGTATATCGTCGGGGCTATTGGCCGCGAATTCCAGTTCGAAAAGTGCTTGCAGGGCGATGACCCTTGCGCGATGCCGTAGACCCCTGGACATAAGATTACCGGAACGAATTGAAGATAGCTCAGGAGTTGAGCCTTTGGCTATCTACCACCCTTTCGCCATCTAATTATTTCGCTGGTAGTCTGGGCGTTGCTTATATTAAAGGTAAGGGCGCCCGGGCTAATGTTCTTAATATATTTGGTTAATACGTCACCGGGCCCCACTTCAAAAAATGTTGTAATGCCCCTGGCCAGCATGGCTTCTATACTTTGCTGCCATTTGACGCAATGAGCAATCTGGCTTATCAACTCTTCTTTGATCGCCTCAACTATATTCATGGGTTGTGCCGTGACATTGGCTACCACCGGGATAGTGGGCGCTTCGAATTTAAACTGTGAAACTGCATTAATCATGCCTTCCAATGCCGGTTCCATCAGGGAGGAGTGAAAGGCCCCGCTGACTTTAACCGGTACCATCCGCCTTGCACCTTTGACCTGTGCCAGCCTCCTGGCTTTGGCCAGCTTCTGTTCGTCGCCAGCGACTACGATATTGTCCGGGGAGTTGATGTTTGCGATCTCAACGCCTGTGGTAATGCATATCCCCTCTATAATATCTCTTTCGATATCCATTATAGTCAGCATGCCGCCCGGCCTGCGGCGGCCGGCTTCGTTCATCAACCTGCCACGCTCACGGATCAAGCGGACTGCATCGCCCAGCTTCATGATTCCGGCTGCCACCAGGGCAGCATATTCGCCGGCGCCGTGGCCTGCTACCATGGTCGCAGCGGGTAAAGTAAAATCGGGGATATTCTCCGCCGCCCTCAGGCAGGCGACATCAACGGCCAGCACGGCCGATTGAGCGTTGATCGTTTGAGCGAGATCTTCCTCCGGCCCCTCAAAGCAAAGGCGTGATAGAGGAAAACCAAGCGCCTTATCTACCTCGTCGAAAACTTCCCTGGCTGCGTTATAGTGGACGTAAAGGTCCAGTCCCATGCCGACCTGTCTGGATTCCTGGCCCGGAAACACATAGGCAACTTTTACTTCCTCGACCATTTACTTCCCTCCTTGAAACGCCTGATCAGCATAATAATTAAGCGTAGTTATTTCTTCTTCTTTTTAGCGCTTTTTATTTCGATGACTTCCCTGCCGTCGTATGTTCCGCAGGTTGGACATACCTGGTGAGATAATTTCAAGCTGTGGCAGCGCGAGCATTCGATCGTCGCCGCGGGGCTCTTTGCCAAATGACTGCGCCTCTTACCCTGACGCGCTTTGGGGTATTTTTTCTTTGGAAGTGGTGCCATTAGACTTTGCTCTCCTTTTCTAGCTGTACTAACTTATCCCAACGATGGTCGTAAGGTTTATTTCTATGCTTGCAATCGCCTTTTGCGAATTCCTGGCCGCAAACCGGGCAAATGCCCGGACAATCCGGCTTGCAGAGCAGTTTAGTCGGGGTTGCCATTATGATATATTGCCTGATAGCCTCATCCAGATCAAGGATGTGGTTCTGGTCGATGGTAAATTCGTCGGCGGCTACATCCTGATGTGATCCTGAATTAATATCGATAACGGGGAAAAACTCATCCTCCATTTTAAATTTAATAGTTGTACCCGCCGGGCAAAGGCACCTGGAGCAAAGCCCTTTAATTTGAGCTGTCAGCTTGCCGGTAACCAGAATGCCGCTGCTGGTGCGTGTAAGATCGATAACACCAGCTACATGGGTATCATTATTTTCGCCGGCCCGTTCATCAACTTTATAGTTGCGCTTTGCTCCTACCGGCTCCTTAAGAAGCTGTGCAACATTAATTTGCATAATAGTAGGTACGAATACAAATTTGGCTCATTATATGTTGAGATACGTTTAATGTCAAGCAAATGAACGTATTTTTGATATGTTAATTAAAGGTAAAAGATATATTGTAAACGAGTGTGAACGTTAGCTTATATAAGACTGTGCCTGACCTTGACTATAAGCATAAAAACGATTTAAACTGTTGGCCGAAGGGAAGCAAGCAAGGTTTGGAAGTTAGAATACTATGATGATCCACCTGACGCCAACCGGTTTCTACCACTGGTAACCTTCCACAAGAGTCGCAAACGGTAATAAACTTGGGCAGCATCTGAGTTTAATTTCATCGAAAACGACGTAATCAAAAGGGCGATTTAGGTATAATATTAACCCAAATACCAAAAGCAACAATAAATAAAGGAGTTTGATTTCAAGTCATGAAAGTCGTATTTATTGAAGATGTGTCGGCCAAGGAGAAAAAGGGCGATATTAAAGAGGTATCCGATGGCTACGCAAGGAATTTCCTTTTGCCGAGGGGACTTGCCATGCCGGCAACGCCCGGCTCTGTAAAAGCGGCGCAGAAGATAGCCGAACAGCGCGAGAGAAAGCGGGTGCGGCAGCACGATGAATATGTAGCACTTGCCGGACAAATTAACGGCCAGGAATTGCATTTCAAAGGTAAGGCCAGCGCCAAGGGCACTCTGCACGGCTCTATTACCAGCGCCGATATTGCCGAAAAGTTGTCCAAGCTCGTAAACGTCGAAATCGACCGGAAAAAGGTGGCACTTAAAACTACATTACATAAAGTTGGAAGCCATGAAGTCGAAGTTGTTTTCTCCCAAGACGCCGTTGCTAAAATAACGGTTATAATTGAAGAGGAATAACCGGAGTTAAATGAAAGAGACACTTCCTCCTTATGATCTGGATGCTGAAGAAGCAGTCCTGGGATCGCTTCTCATAGATAGCGAAGCTATCACGGAGATCGATACCATCGTTGGCACCGAGGACTTTTTCAGCGAACAAAACCAGCTCGTTTATAACGCCTGCCATAACCTATTCCTGCGCGACGAGGCTATCAACCAGATAACGGTAGCGCAGGAACTGGTGCGTCACGGCAAGCTCGATGAGATCGGAGGGGCTTCTTATCTGAGCCACCTGGTTTCCATAGTGCCGACCTCACTGCATGTGAAGCACTACGCTCAGATCGTATTCAGGCTCTCAACTATGCGGCGCCTGATAAGCGCGGCCGGGCAGATTGAATCCATCGGTTATAAAGCTGATCCGGATGTTGACCTTGCTTTAACCAGGTGCGAAGACATTATTTTTAAGCTCAGGAACAAGCAGGGCCGAGGCGAATTCGTGCCTATTCAAGACGCCTTGAACACTTATTTTGAAGAGGCAGGCAAGACCACCTACGAGAAAGATATCCAGAGCTTGAGGACCGGGTTCAATGCTATAGACAATGCGCTGGGCGGGCTTCAGCGTTCCGAGCTGGTTATCCTGGCTGCCAGGACCAGCATCGGTAAGACCAGTTTAGCTTTGAATATAGCCCGCAATGCGGCTATCAATCAGAAAGCCTGCATCGCAATATTCAGCCTGGAAATGTCACGCCGTGAAATTATACAGAGGATGCTCTCCAGCGAAGCTAATATCGAATCGCAACATTTCCGCAAGGGGCGGTTTTCCGACCTGGAAGAGAAACTGCTGCATCGTGATATTATCCCCCGGCTTGCCGATACTTCCATATATATCGACGACACGCCCAATATGCGCATCAGCGAAATCCGCAGCAAGGCTAAAAGGCTGCATCTCAAGCGTAATGTCGATATGGTGATCCTCGACTACATACAGCTGGTTCGCGGCGATTCCCGCAATGACAATCGCGTGCAGGAAATCACCGAGATCACGCAGTCGCTCAAGGCTCTTGCCAGGGAGATCGACGCTCCCGTGCTGGCTTTGTCTCAGTTAAGCCGCAATATTGAGCATCGCCAGGAGGGCAAGAGGTTAAAGCAGCAGGTAAAGCCGCAGCTATCCGACCTGAGGGACAGTGGCAGCATTGAGCAGGATGCCGACGTCGTCCTGTTCATACATCGCTGGGACAAAATTTACCCTACCGAGGCAGACTGGCAGCGGGAATACGGGGATCAGGAGCCATATCCCAAAGGGATTGCACATATTATCATCGCCAAAAACCGCAACGGACCCACGGGTGAAGTCCCGCTAAGGTTCATACAGGAAATGACGAAATTCGATAATATGATCGTGGAAGTCGGCGCCGCCACATAGTTATTTCCCGGGTGATCAGACTATGAGCGAAAACAGTTTCAAGGGTTTTCCGGCCAGGGCCGAGGTTACACCCCTGCCCAACATTTTTTTTACCGAGGTATTGCCGGCCATTGAAAACCTGGCCGAAGCCAAGGCGGTTATGCAGATATTATTCCTGTTGAGCAGAAGGAAGGGTTATCCCCGGTTTGTCAGTTACAAGGAGTTAATCAATGACCCTGTATTGATGAAGGGACTGTTCTCTTTGCCGGGCAAATCAGGCGACCTGCTAAGGGAAGCGCTTGACCTGGCGGTTAAGCAGGGTATACTGCTTCACGTTCCCATAGAAGCAAGTGGCCAGCACGACGATGCTTACTTCATTAATAATCAGTCCGAAAGGGAGACTATAGCGAAAATAGAAAGCGGTACATTGAAGATACCCAACATTAATATAAGAAAAATAGAGGAATCCGTACGTGAACAACCTTCCGATATATATAATCTCTACGAACAAAATATCGGGATGCTCACGCCTATTATTGCAGAGGAACTTCAGGAGGCCGAGCATAAATACCCGGCAGATTGGATACAGGATGCCTTTAAGGAAGCAATCAGGGCTAACGTACGAAATTGGAAATACATCCACAGCATTTTGAAGCGCTGGGAAAGAGAAGGAAAAAAAGATGGAAAACATCTCGGAGATTCTCGGAAAGAAAGAGATCCCGACAGATTCTTCAAGGGAAAATACGGACACATGGTCCAGCGATAGTCCTGACACACCGGCCGCAGGCACTGAAAAACAGGGCGAGTGCCCCCAATGCCACGGGACTAAGTTCGTCCATCCCTTGATGCCTTCCGGAGAGCCTGACTACGGCCGCTTGATACCCTGTGTTTGCGCACGTCAGGAATCCGCCAAAAAGCGGGCATCGCGACTTCAGTCCCTCAGCAACCTGGGCAGCCTTTCCGATCTGACCTTCGAGAACCTGCTGCCCGCCGGCCGAAGTAATTCGCCCGTCTCTCAGAAGCTTTTCCAGCTTGCACTGGATGAGATACATAAGTTTGCCGAAAAGCCACAGGGATGGATCGTTTTGGTAGGGCCGGTCGGCAGCGGTAAAACCCATATGGCCTGTGCAGTAGCCAACTTCCGCATAGATCAGGGCTATCCGGCATTCTATATAACCGTCTCCGAGTTACTCGATCACCTGAGGTCGGCCTTTAATCCTAATAGTGAGATTGAGTACGATGAGCTTTTCGAGCAGATTAAGGACAGTCAACTGCTCATCCTGGATAATTTAAACTATTCAGGTACTACGGCCTGGTCCAAAGGCAAGCTTGACCAGTTATTGGAGCATCGCTTCAATAGCAGGTTGCCCACCTTGATTACTACCAGTATGGCCGTCGAAGAGTTTGACAATGATTATGCCGGACATATCAACGATCCTGAGGTCAGCAAGGTACTCATACTTAAGAAAGAGTCGTCCAGTCTGCAGAGCCTGGATAGCCTGGACCTCGAGCTCTTGAAAAACATGAGGTTCGACAACTTTGATTGCAAAAGGCTCAGCCTGCCGGAGGAAGTCAGGCAGAACCTCGAACTGGTCTTCAACAACGCCCGTGAGTTTGCCAGGTCTCCACAGGGGTGGCTGGTAATACAGGGACTCAACGGCTGCGGCAAGACGCATCTGGCGGCAGCCATAGCCAACCAGTTGCGTGAATCGGGAAAGCAGGTACTTTTTATTGTTGTTTCGGACCTCCTCGACCATCTCCGGTCTTCTTTCAGCCCTGAAAGCCGCGTTTCATATGATGCCCTTTTCGAAAAAATTAAGAAGATACCTGTTCTGATACTGGACGATTTCGGCGAACATTCGGCCACACCGTGGGCGCAGGAAAAGCTCTATCAGTTGATCAACTATCGCTATAACGCACGGCTGGCCACTGTCATCACAACCTGTTTAAACCTCGAGGAGATAGAGAGCAGGGTAAGCTCGCGTATGGTTGATCCCAGCATAAGCCTGGTCTTTGGAATCATTGCGCCGGATTACCGCGGCGACTTGAAGACCAGCAGGTCCCCCCGCAATCGCTCCAAGACCAGGAACTAGCAAATCAGCCCCCCCTTTTTTGAGGCTGCTTTTATTTCCTGTTAAAATATTTTCTGACACGAAAGTGAACGATATTATAATTAACCAACCTGTTTTAGTTTTAAATGAGAACTACCTGCCTTTGAACATTTGCAGAGTTCGCAGGGCGGTGGTGCTTGTCCTGGTTGGCAAGGCGGAGGTAGTGGAGAACGGGCGCGGGTATTTTGCCGCCAGCTCCGGCAGTTATGAGATACCATCCGTAATCAGGCTGATATATCTGGTACGCAAACATTCCCATCCCCGCAAAATGACCAAACTGGAGATATTCAACAGGGATAAATATACCTGCCAGTATTGCGGCAGGGAGGGCAAAGAGCTAACCCTTGACCATGTTATTCCCAGGCGGCGCAAAGGCGAGCATACCTGGGAGAATATTGTGGCCGCCTGTATACCCTGTAACAGGCGCAAGGCGGGGAGGACGCCCTCCGAGGCAGGTATGCCGTTATTGAGACAGCCGCGGGCGCCTGGAAACATAGGTTTCTATATACCTTATCAATACTTAAGAGCCCGTGAGGAGTGGCAGAAATATCTGCCGCATGCCAGGTAGCAGTCTCTTAAGTCCCTGACGGATTTATCAAGACTGCTTCATTGATAGGGACTTCAATTGTTACGCCAGTTTCGAGTTCGGCCATAAACGTTTCCTTAATTACATTTCTTCCCACTATCTTGGCCCTTCCCATCTTGGTATGAATTTCCTGTCCGATGTCGGGCAATTTACATTTCATGTCACGGTATTGATCGTATTCATAGCCCAGGCAGCAAAGCAGGCGGCCGCACAGGCCGGACGTCTTCATAGGGTTGAGGGCAATATCCTGTTCCTTGGCCATCTTGATGGAAACAGGCACAAATTCGTTCAAGAATGAGACGCAGCATAACTGGCATCCGCACTTGCCTACCCCTCCGATCAGTTTTGCCTCATCTCGAGCGCCGACTTGCCTTAGCTCCACATGTGTCCTCAGCTCGTGGCTAATCTTACGGACAAGTTCGCGGAAATCGATCCTCTTCTCGGAATAGAAAAATACGATGAGATGGCTGCCGTCCAGATTATATTGTGCGTAGATGGCCTTCATCGGCAGATTGAGACTTTCTATCAGTTCCTTGCTTTTAGACAGGGCTTTTATGGCCCGCCCCCGTTGATGTTCCGCCTGTGAAATATCTTCCGGCGTCGCCATGCGGATAATAGGCTTGTACGGCTCAGCGTTTTCTTCGGTGGCGATTTCTTTGGCGGCCACTACGACCTTTCCAAGCTCCAGGCCGCGGTTGGTTTCGACTACCACCAGGTCATTCAACTTGAGACTCATACCGGCCGTATTAAAGTGGTATATCTTCCCGGCCTGGGTAAAGCGCACTCCAACTATAATTGCCATTATTTATGTCAACGGGAGGAATTGATTACGAATTCGCCCCGCTTCTCCTTTCTCGGCATATCGAGCATTATTACTTCAAACAGTAAGTGCAGATTCACATTGCGATTTAAATTGACAATAGCCCTGCCTAAACAATCGATAAATTCCTTTATTTCAGGCACGGTCATCATGTTGGCCCAGGCTTTAAGATCCTGTACGCAGTCTATATTGATGACCGCTCCTTCACAATTATATTTTACCAGCAGAACGTCGCGACACCATAATATCCATAGCTTCAGGACCTCTTCAGCACTGTTCCTGTCGGAAGGCAACTGCTGCACATACAAGAGTCGCTCGTCCCAGTTCTGCCCTATGAGCGAAATGAATTCAGACAACCTGTCTTTGCGGTTCATAAGATATCCTTCGTCGTCCAGCGCATTCAAAGCCCAGCCCAAACATCCGCCCGACAGCCTGGCTAATAACTTGATCTTTTCTGCAGGGACACCTTCCCGGGGTGACAGCTTTTTCTCTATCTCCGGTACGGCTACAGGTTTAAGTTCGAACCTTTGGCACCTTGAGAGCACGGTCGGCAACAACTTATGCTCTTCGGCCGTAAGCAGGATAATCAGTATATAAGGGGGTGGCTCCTCCAGTGTTTTGAGCAGGCAGTTGGCGGCCTCTTCCGACATTAAATCGGCGTCATCTATGATGAATACTTTGTATTTACCTTCATAAGGAGGCAAATTGGAGCCGCGCTGCATCAATTCTCTGATGGTATCTATGCTGATTTCAGTAGCCTTTTTACGATCCTTCGGGTCGCGGCCGGCATTTTTATCGATAATGATCACATCGGGATATTTTCCTTGCCCGATACGCTGGCAGGCATGGCAGGAGCCACAGGGGGGTGTGCTGCTATTGCAATTCAAGGCCCTGGCCAGGTCCAGAGCTAAGGTCATTTTGCCCACGTGAGCCGGTCCGACGAAGAGATAAGCATGTGCCAGTGAGCGGAGTTCGATGGAATCCTTGATTATTTTAATGATCCGGTCCTGGCCGGCGGTTTGCCACATTTATGCTTTACCCATGACGTCGTATTTCATAAGGTCCGAATATTTCTGCCTTTTACGTATGATCCTGGCTTTTCCATCTTTGACCATAGCAATAGCAGGGTGTGGGACCATATTATAGTTGCTTGACATAGGAATGCAGTATGCGCCGCATACCGGGATGGCTATTATGTCGCCGGAAGCTATTTCGGGCATAGCGATATCTTTTATCAATATATCCCCTGACTCGCAGTACCTGCCGGCAATCGTAATTTTTTTGGACGGACGGGCTGTGACTTTATTAGCCAGGACTGCCTCATACTTGGACTCGTATAAAGCCGGCCTGATATTGTCGCCCATACCTCCGTCTACGCAGACGTATGTCCTCACTTCGGGTATTTCCTTAATTGAGCCTATTGTGTACAGGGCTACTCCGGCTTTTGCTATTATGCTGCGTCCCGGCTCCACGATCAGCCTGGGCTTGGCCAGACCCAACCGGGAAGTCCAAAAAGCTAGTTGCCCTGTGATGGTTTCGGCATAGGCGGAGACCGGTGGAATCTCCGACGATGTGGTGTACCTGACGGCGAATCCGCCGCCCGGGCTGAAATCATGCATAATAAATGAATAGCGTGATTTCATCTCAGCGGCGAACTTGAGCACAATTTCCATCCCTTGCCTGTAAGGTTCGGTATCGTCAATAGGGGAACCCAGATGGAAGTGCAGGCCCTTCAGAGAGATGTTTTTCATAGACATGGCCGACTTGACCGCTTTCTCGGCCTGGCCGGTGCCGATGGGGAAGCCGAATTTACTGTCCAGTATACCTGTAGTCGTGTGACGGTGCGTATGCGGATCCACGCTTGGATTGAGCCGCAGAAGTATGTTCGCCCTTGTGGGCTTACCGGCGGCCAGCCGGTTAAGCAGTTCGAGCTCGTAAAAATTGTCTACGGCGATGCGGCCTAAGCCCCAGTCCAGTGCCATTTTGAGCTCGTTTTCGCTCTTATTATTGCCGTGAAAAAACACCTTATCAGCCGGAAAATCAACGGACTGGGCCACGCTTATCTCTCCGCCGGACACCGTGTCCATGCCCAATCCCTCTTCTTTCAATATTTTCGCCAGCGGCCTGCTGATAAAAGCTTTCGATGCGTAGGCTACCACGCAATTCCGATGGCGCGAGCCGAACTCTCCAGCAAATTCCCTGCAGATACTTCTTATCGTAGCCTCATCGAAGACGTAAAGTGGAGAGCCGTATTTTTTCAGCAGGTCGGTGCAGTCGCAGCCGCCTATCGTTAGATGATCACTCTTCTTGCTTATCTGAACCGTTAAGGGAAATAGTTCAAGCCTATTTACTGTCATATGGTTATTCTGCTATCATTTATATATATATGCTGAAGGTATTATACACTATCGGATACTGTGGCTGTCATATAAAATCGGCCTGCCCCAACAAAATCCAATTAAATCGAATGTGTTAAATAGTAGTGATTCTCCATTTGACAAAAAAGAGAATTATTGTTATACTACAAATTTGCGATCATGCCGTTCCAACCTATGACAGTAATATTAGTTCCCGCATAAATAGTCCGCGCGTATCAATTGTTAATTAATTTGTCAATCAGTTCGCAACCGATCGGGAATTTGCACGACAGGAGAAGATATGTCCGTTTCTGCAGCCAAAGAGAATCAATATCTACCCATAGTTAAGAGTAAAAATTACGCCCGTTTGCCCCAGGTGCTGGAGATACCCAACCTTATTCAGGTTCAGCTGGACTCATTCAGGTGGTTCATGGAGGAGGGGATCAAGGACCTGCTTCAGGAAGTATCGCCCATCAAAGATTTTACCGGCGGTAAGATGGAGCTTTCCTTTACAGGATACGAGTTCCGTCCTCCCACTTACGATGTGGCCGAGTGTCGCCAGAGGGACATGACTTACCAGTCCAATCTTTACGTCCGTGCCAATCTATTAATAAAGGAAACGGGCGAGATAAAGGAACAGGAGGTCTTTCTGGGCGAGATACCCTTGATGACGGAGAACGGTACCTTTATCATCAGCGGCGCCGAGAGGGTAGTGGTAAACCAATTGATTCGTTCGCCAGGCGTGTACTTTACCACAACCGTTGAGGAGAGCGGACGCAGGCTGTGCTACGCCAAGCTGATACCGGAACACGGTGCCTGGCTTGAGTTTGAAACATCCAGCAAAGACGTAATCTGGGCCAAAATCGACGGCAGAAGAAAAATAGCTGTCACCACTTTGCTGCGCGCTATCAGTGGCGAGGGTGATCCGGAAGATGCTTTAGATTGTGAGACGGATGAAAAGATTTTGGACCTTTTTAAGGATGACGATGATAACCCGGACCATAAATATATCCAGGCGACCGTAGATAAAGAGCCCGAATCGATAAGGACGAAAAAAGAATCGCTGATCGATATCTATAAAAAGCTTCGCCCGGGCGAGCCGCCTGACGGCGAGAGTGCCAAGAGCCTTATCATTAATATGTTCTTTCACCCGCGCCGCTACGACCTGGGGCGCATCGGGAGATTCAAGCTGAATAAACGGCTGGAATACGAAGAGCGTGGCTATCATGTGACTTCGCGTGCGCTCAAGCCGCGCGACATGGTGGAAATCATCCGCAAGATCATTCAGATAAACAATGAAAGGTTGCAACCGGATGATATCGATCATCTGGGCAATCGCAGGGTGAGGACGACCGGCCATTTGATTCAAAACCAGTTCAGGGTTGGACTTATCCGCCTGGAGAGGACCATCAAAGAGCGCATGAGCCTGCAGAGCGATGATCCCACACC
>Ga0187866_1001596_pt1 | contig 20740 bp, 9 predicted proteins | sample June2016WEW_11_1_3_FD_133013 | JGI IMG/M metagenome (GOLD analysis project Ga0187866, IMG submission 133013) | Peatland microbial communities from SPRUCE experiment site at the Marcell Experimental Forest, Minnesota, USA - June2016WEW_11_150 | ecosystem: Environmental > Terrestrial > Soil >...
CAACGTGGGCCTTCCCCCGCCGCGTTAAATGCGGCGCTCCGCGCCGAAGAATCAGGCCCCTCCAAAGGAAACATGCCAAGACATTCACGCAAAAACGTGGATGTTGCGACCAAAGACTCTAAGGGTAGCGGACCCGGTAGAAGCGGACCTTTGTCTGCGGGACAGGGGAATCAGAGACCCGGACGGTGCCGTCCGCCGCGGTCGTTACGGTCCCTAAAGGCAACCAAGTGGCCAGGTCGCTGGAGTATTCCACGGAATACGTCTGGGAGGCCTGTCCGGCCAGGGTGAACTGGAAGGTGGCGTTGGCAAGGACGGCGGGGTGCGTAATGAGCGGCGGGGGCACGGCGGTGGTGGTTAAGGTCAGGCTCAGAGTGACCATTCCCGAAGCTCCGTTGTAGCCGTCCACAGCGATGTCGTAGGTTGTGTTTTGAACGGCGGTGAAGGTGACCTTGCTGCGGTTGGCGCCGCCGGTGGAGTTGTGGTCGCTGCCGACCAGGCTGAGGGTGGACACTGAGTTCCCGGTGTAGATTGCGAGCAGAGTGTCGAAGGTGCTGCCCGCGGTGCTGAAGGTGACGGGGCCGGAGGCGGGGGCGGTCCAGCGCCACCAGATCGATGTCCCGCCCGGATTGCCCGCGTGATTGGGTTCGCCAGGTTCCTTGGTAAAGTTCACGTTGGAAGCGTTGGTGGTGCAGGAGGAGCCTGAAAGCGACAGGGCGGTGCTGAAGTTGTCTCCGGCCAACTCGAAGATGGCGGAAATGTGTTTGGCGGTATCCATGACCAGAGTCAGAGGATTGGCGGAGCTAGTGTTTGCGCCGGACCAGCAGACAAAGGCATAATTGCTCGCCGCCACTGCCGTCAGGTTGACAGTCGAACCGAGGGGGTAGCTGGGCAAATCCGGGTCGCACAAGACGGCGCCGTTGTCGGTGGTCACGTACAGGCGGGCGCGGTAGGATTTCGGGTCCGTGGGGTCGGTTCCGTCGAGGTATTCATCGTAATTGCTGACACCGTCGCCGTCCGCGTCTGCCGAGGGGTTTATGCCGAGACGACCAAAGTAGTACATCTCCCAGGCATCGGGCAGGCCGTCGCGATCGCTGTCATCGGTGGCCGGGTTCTTGCCATCCATCACCAGGATGAAATCCTGCGCTATGGCTGTCAGGTTGGTCACCAGCAGGAAATAGGACTGCCCAGCGACCCAAGGCCAGGCCGGCGGCACATTGGTTCGCAGGGTCGTGTTCCAGGTGACCAGGAGCATGTTTAGGAAGCTGTTGGTTGTGGAACCGGTCCACCGGGCGGTGGCGCGGGTCGGGACTGTGCCTTGGTCGATCAGGACCAGGAGGTTGGTGGCATGGATGGAGGTGTGTATCCAGCGCGTGGCTTCCGGCGGAACGTCCACGCGGAATAAGGCCGAGGAGAAGCCGGCGACATTGGTCGCCGCCGTGCCGCCGTAGAATGCGACCACGGCGGGGTCTTGGGCCGGCGCCCCGTTGGTGGTGACCGAGACGCTGAAGGTTGAGTCGCTCTTGGCGAGGAACCCGAGGTAGAGGACCTGGCCGGGGCGCACTGGAGGCGTGCTGAAGGCATACGTGCCCGGGGCGTCGTAATTCAAATACGGTCCGGCCAAGTTTTTCGCGTCGGTGGCCCAGTCCTTGATGTCCCAGGTGTTTCCGCTGATGCCGTTTCCGGCCGGGACGGTGTCGCGCAGGAAGAGTTGGGCATCACCCCGGGCCTGGGTAAAGGAGACATTGAAGCTTAGCGGCAGAGCGGTAGGCATGGGCACGCGATAGTAGGCCCAGTCTCCGCCGAGGACGGTTTGATTGGTGAGGCCGTTGCTTTGGATGGGCAAATCGGTGACGTTGCCGGTCGAAACGGCGAGGCGGTAGCGGACGTTGGAGTTGGTGGGCGCTCCCACCGCCAGGTACCACAAGCCCGGCTTGAGCTGGGTCTCGGTTTTACCGTCCAGCGGCACCCAGTTGGCCCGCTGGGACTGGGAACTCGCGGCCGTTATGGAACGGTCATAGAGGTAGCCGGATGCGCCGCTGGCACTGTGGCTGAGCGTCGGCACCGCGCCCGCGCGCAAGTACAAGACCGAGTTGCCGCTGACGGCATCCAATTCCGCCCGGAGCAGCCCCAGGTTGGCGCCGGGGATCTGCACCGCGTAGTAATCCAGCCGGCCCTGAGGGAGAAAGATGCTCGAATCTCCGCCTACAGGAACTCCGTTGGTGTCGATGCCGGTGTCGCCAAAGGTTGGCAGGGTAACGCCCGGGGTGGAGTTAGTCTGGCCGGGAGCCGGCATGGCCCAACTGGGCCGCGCCAGGGTGAGCGGACTGCTGGTAAGGGTGAAGGCGGTGGAGCCGGTGGCTTTGACCTCGACGAACCAGACTCCGTTGGTCAAGTAGGGCGGAGCGATAATCGCCTCGGCGGTGACAAAGGGCGTTTGGGCCGAGGCGTTGGCGTCGCTCGGCAGAGAGTCTTTGCGCACCCGGATCCAGGCCAGACCCGACTGTTGCGACACATCCAACTTCCAGCCGATGACCGGCTGGCCGTTGTTGGTGGCCGGGATGAGGATCATGAAGAAGGCCCGTTCGTTGTCCTGGAGCAAGCCGCTGGTGGTGTTGCTCAGGCCGTTGGTGTTGAGGTCGTTGCTGAAATTCAGCGCCGGGGCCAGCGCCTCCTGCACTCTCAGCGTGTAGGAGGCGTCGAGGTAATTGCCGGACACGGCCCGGGCCTTGACCATCAGGCTGTACTTGCCGGTCACGGGGTTGGGCAGGGTCACGATGGTGGTGTGGCCGTCACTCGGGGCATAACCCCCGTCGTTGCCGTAGGCATCCTGGCTCAGTCCGCTCACCGCGGCGCCCGGGTCAGGCAAATGCGCGCCCGCCAGTGCCACGACCGTCGGATTAGCCACCCGGTTCTCCAGACTCACTTTGACCGCATAGGTGCCGTCCGGGACCGTAAACTGGTAGGGCTGGGATTCGCCGCCGCCGAGGGTGTCGGGGTAAACCAGGTCCTCCGGGGTGACCAGGCCCAGGTCCACGGGCGTAATGGCTCCAAGGCTGGTGAGCACATAGGCGCAGTTGCCGGAGCCGATGCGGGTGGGCGAGGCCGGGTTGATGCCTTCGGAGAGGACCGCCAGGTAGTTTGTGCCGGCGGGGATCGAATTCGAGCCGGGCGCGGGCAACTGGATGAAATACTCGTCCCCGGGCCGTTTCATGCGTTTGCCGTTCGCCAGGGTGCCGTTGTCATTCATGGTGTCGACATTGGGCAGGGCTGCGCGAAGCCCTGCCAACAGGCATTCTCCGGCCGTGGCCTTGAGCTGCACTTTCCAGTTTGGCGTGTTCGACGGGATGACCACGCGATAGTAGGCCGCCTCCCGGGGTGGAAGCCCCAGGTTCGTCACACTGCCTGCCAGCGGCAGGTCCAGCAGGGGGATCATGTAATTGGTTCCAACGCCCCGAGATTGCAGGGTGTAACTCATGTTGGTGCTGGCCACGAGGTTGGCGACGCCGATGAAATACACATCGGGCTGCAAGGGATGGTTCATGCCCATGAACAAATAGCGTCCGGTTTCGTCCACGGTGCCATCGGCGGATTGATTGCGTCCGGTGCCGTCGACTAAGGGCGCCCACTGATTGGTGGCGGGCCAGTTAGTATAGGTTCCCGCGGAGCTCCACGGGGGGGTGGTGAGCGAGTTGGGCAACAAGCCGCGCCGGACCACCAGGCGTGGCAGGCCGCTGGAAACGTTCACCAAACGAAGGTCCCAGCCCTGGGCATCGGCGGGGACGGTCACTTGGAAATAGCGCCACGTGCCCGGCGCCTGGTTCACGACCGTCGCAGAGTCCTCGAATTGCAGAGGCCAGAGCACACTGCCATGGAGCCGAAGGACATAGGTTGCATTCGACAGGATTTGGTCCGGCCCCAAGGTACTGTTGGCGCGCGCCTTGACGATCAGGTTGTAGAGTAGGTTGGTGGGATTAACCAGGGTAATAAGATTGGTGCTGACACCATAGACCGGGGATTCGCCGCCCTCGGCGCCGTAATTGTCCGGCGGCAGGCCGAGGCCGGAGGCTGAGGGGTCCGGGATGCGCGCGCCCAGGCCCAGGACCATGACCGGGTTTCCGGTGGTATTCTCCAGGCGGGCTTCGACGGTTTGGAACCCAGGTGGAACGTTGAACTGGTAGAGGCCCACCTCTCCGCCCGAGAGGGAGTTCGTGACCAGGATGTCGGTGTTGTTGATGTCGCCCAGGTAGTTGGTCGGCGCCTCGCCCACGCTCGTCAAAGTGAAACTCCCGCCGCCATCGCCGATCTGGGTGGCGTTGGTGACCGCCTGTCCTTCCCCGACGACGGCCAGGTAATAGGCGCCTGTGGACAGATTGCTCTGCCCCGAATCCGGCAGGAGGAGAAACTGCTCGTCTCCGATTTTTTGCATCTTGCGCCCGGCGGAATTGGTTATGGTGAAGGATGCTGATGCGCCCACGTTGGGCAGGGTATCTTTTGAGACCAGCAGCAGCGACTCGCTGTCCGGGCTCGACAAGCGCACCTTCCAACTGGCGACGCGGTTGGTGATAGTCACGCGGAAATAGGCCGCTTCGCGCGCGGGCAGGTCCGGTTGGTTGGTCTGGCCGCCGGCGAAATCGAGGTCGGTCAGCAGGATGCTCAACCCGGCGCCGATGCCCCGGCTGAGAATGGCGCAATTGACAGGGTCGCCGGAGCCCCCTCTGACTGCCGCGTAGTACCTGCCCGGCTGGAGTGGCCGGCCTAGCCCCATGGCCAGGATGCGGGCTGAATCCGGAGAGCCATCCGGCGCCAAATCGCGCAGTGTCCAGTCCGAGGCGGCCGGCCAGCAGGCGCCGCTGGGCCAGTTGGTCGCGGCAAACGGAGTGGGAGAGAACCCAGCAGGGTAGAGGCAGATCGGCAGAGTGTCGCGCGCCACCGTCAGGTGGGGGTTGCCGGAGAGGATGTTCGTCAGCCGCAAGTCCCATCCCGCCGCATTGGTCGGCACATCCACCACAAACACGCTGTCCTGCGCGGCCGGTTGGTCGGTGATGACACTGCTTCCGCCGTCAAAGCTCAAGGGCGTGGGGAGGATCGCCTTGACTCTCAAGGTGTAAGTCGAATCCGCATAAACGCCCGAAATGGCGCGGGCCTTTACCATCACGGTTACGAACAGGCCGCTGCCGGCCCCTTCCAACAGAAAGCTAGAAGAAGAGGCCCCGGCGGTTTCGCCTCCTTCATTACCATAAGTATCGCCACTGAAACCCGGGTCCGGCAGCGCGGGGCCAAACCGGCCCACGACCCAGGGATTGCCAGTCGTGTTTTCCAGGGTAATCCAGAAGCCCAGGACGGAGGGATCGGCGTAGAACCTGTAGGCCGCCGATTCGCCGCCAGCCAGCGCGCCGTCAACCACCAGGTCTGTGTTGGTCAGGGTTCCCAGGTCCGTTAGTGGCAGCGGCCCGAGCGATTCGAGGACAAAGAGGTTGGCGCCGGCGCCGATGCGTGAGGAGTTGGTGGCGTTCGACCCCTCACCGATCACGGTCAAATAGTTCGTGCCCGGCGCCAGGCAGTTGGTGCCCGGCTGCGGGAGCCGGGCGTATTGCTCAGCGCCAGGCTTCTGCATGCGCTTTTCCGAGTCAACCGCCGGCACGGTATTGGTGGTCACGACCAGCATGGCTTCGCCGGTGAGCGGGGTCAGGCGGACTTTCCAGCTCGGGGCGTTGGTGGGCACGACCACCTGGTAGTAGGCGGCTTCGCGCGGGGGCAGGGTGTTGGTGGCGGCGCCGGCATTCCAGTCGAGCGATTGAACGGGGATGCTCCGCCCGACGCCAATCCATCGGCTGAGGAGCGTGTAGTTCCCCAGGTTGGTGCCCGTGTTATCGAGCACGCCGATATAATACGTGCCGGGCTCAAGCGGCCGGCCGACGCCCAGGGCCAGGATTCGCCCGTCCTCATTAGTGCTGCCGTCGGGCGAAAAGGTTCGCTTGGTCCAATCGGCGCCTGCGGCCCATTGCTTGCCGCTGGGCCAGGTTCCGCCGCTGGTGGTCAAATCCGTCGAGAGGGAAACCGGCAGCCGATCCCGGCGCACCACCAGGCGAGGCAAACCCGAGGTGACGTTGGTTAGCCGCAAATCCCAGCCGACCACCGCATTGGACCCTTGCGCGTCGCTGGGCAACAACTGCACTTTGAAGAATTCCCACCGTCCGCTCAGAACGTTGGTTTGGGTGCTGGGCGCGCCTTCCTGGAGGTCGGCCGCCAGCAACTCGCCGGTGATTAGGGTGAAGGCGCCCAGGGCGTTGGTCGGGTTGAATACTCCGATATACCAGACGTCGGCCTGGTGGTCGGGTTGCTGGAGAAAGTCGGCGATGCCGATTTGGTCGTAATAGTTGGCCCGGTTGACGCTGGTATTGGCCCGGTAACTCCAGATGCCGGGGGCTGAACTCCGGCGCAAGGCGATGCGGGTGCCGGGCGCAAAATTGGTCAACAGCAGGTTCCACCCCAAGGTGGTTTGTTGTTGGCTGAGGATTTGCACGCGGTAAAGCCGCCAGCCCACGCGCCCGGGATCATCGTTGGTCACCACACCCGAGTAATTGATGTCCGTTATCGTCGCCGGGCCGCTCTGGAGGGTGAACTGGTACTGGTTGGTGCTATAGAGCGTAATGTAAAAGGTCCCCGAGCTAAGGCCGGGTTGCGCCGGGGTGGGAGGCGGCACCAGGGTAATGTTGTTGGTTTGAGGGCTGCCCAACTCGGAAAAGGCGTCGTTGTTGTTCTCGTTGGGAACCAGATTTTCCCGCACGGCCATGAAGGGATTGCCGTTGGCCGAGGGCAGCGTCAGTTGCCAGGCAATTTGCTGGGCGGGCACCTGTACCCGGTAGGTGGCATAGCCAAAGCCGGTGACCACGGCGTTCGTGCTGGAACCGTAGGCGAGGTCCACGATCGTCTGCTGGCGCGAATCCAGGTTAATGGTGGCGCCGTTCGTTCCGGGAATGCCGATGAGGTACTGTGCGGCGCTCAGGTAGGGCGGCACCACCAAGAGCTGCCCGGGCTGCGACAGTTCGCTGCCGCCATTTCTGGGCAGCGGCACGGTGGTCTTTTTGAGCAGGATCGAGTTCGTCAGGCCGTTGAGCCACAGCCGCCAGGCGAGCATCTCCGGCGGCGCGGTCGCGCTGAAGAACCGGATCCCTTCGGGCCCAATCGCCACAGCCCCGCTGCCGGTGGAAGCATCGGCGGCTACGGTCCCCAAATCCGTGACATAGGGCGAGCCGCTGACCAGGGTCCATTGCGCGCCGGCCTTGGCCCGGACCAGGATGTACCAGTCCTCGCCCGGCTGAAAATCGGAGTTCAAGGCCAGCACGAGGCCGTCCGAACCCGGCTGCTCGGATTTGAAACCCGCCGCACTCGGGGTGGGCAAGACGCCGCGGCTGAGATACAAATTGGCGTCGTTGGCCAGCACCTGCAACACGGTGCGCCAGGCGCCGAGCGAAGGATTGGCGGTGAGGATTCGAAAATAATAATCGCCGCCGGTTCCGCTCAGGTTGGTATAGACCTGCGTGCCGGCATCGGTCGTTCCGGGGTCCCATAGCAGCGTTGGCAGGCTCATGGTTTGCACCCGCAAGGTGTAGGCGACACTGCTGCCCGCCAGCGGCGTCGCCCCGAAGACTCCGACATAATAGACTCCCGGCGCACCCTCGCTGCTCGTGAAGGCCAGCAGGTCGTTCGTCAGTCCCACGCTTGCCTTTAGATAGGTCGAGGTCGTGGGGATTTGCGCCGAGGCGACATACAGGTCCGGCGCTGTTTGATTCGTCACATCCAGGCCGGCCATCCAGAAGGTATTGGTCGTTAGCTCGACGCGGAAGTACTGCCAGGCGTTCCTGGCCACGACCCCTCGGGCCCCGCCGGAAAGCGGTCCGGCAAGCACCTTGGTCACCGGCTTAAGGGCCGTGCGCAAGTCGGTGCGATTGGTCTCGCAGACCAGGGTGAAAGCATGGCTCTGGGACGAACTGGCCGGTGTGCGCACCTGAACAAAATAGGTTCCCGGCGCGACTTCCGGTTGCTCCAGGTAGAGCGCGTTGGTCGCGCCGTCCAATCGCGAACTGAAATCGTAAATTGTATCCAAGGGCGAGCTGTCCTTGCGTACCAGCAAATAGGAATAGGCCGTGCCCGTCCCGCCCAGCGTCAGGGCAAGGTTCGTGGCGTCCGCCGAGAGGGTCAGGGTGAAGTTCGTGAAGGTGTTGGGGGCGTTGGTGCCCGTAAAGGTCTGCGCCGGGGCGCTTAGGACGGTCGACAGTAAAAGAGCTCCGAGGATGAAGGGTCTCATTTTCTTACTCGTTTGACTTATTCTTTGTCATTTAACCGTGGACGCGCGAATTCGCAACTCTTCAGGCCTCCTCGGCAGAATTTGTGGGTTGGGCGGCGGTCCGTGCCCTCGCCGGACGCCCTGTTCATGGCCAAATACGGGCCTGCAAGCGACATCAGCATCCGGTGACCACTCGTTCGCCACCTTCGCCGAGCGTATTCGCGCCGTCCGATTCGCAGGGGCGGGCGAGCGGCGGCAACGGGCTTCGAGCCTCCAGCTCGCGTTGCCGCCGGTCGCGACGCGTTACGGACTCGCCCCGCCCCTGCGAATAGGCGCACCTCCCAACCCCCGAACTGGCCAAATCCCACCCCCAATTACCCACAAATTCTGCCATAGAGCCCTATTCAGGCCGTTCCGGTTAACTGGTAACCAGTATAAGGGTTTCGGCGGCAGAAGGCAAGCGAAAAATATTTGTAACTGTTCGGGCGCGCATCCATGCATTTGCCTGGGCGTCGTAGGCGCCTCACGAAATGTCACCTGGTTTGAGGTCAGTTGTTGTCCTGGATGGACAAAGCGTGAAGTCGACCCGGCGCGAGCATTCACATCAAACCTGATCCAGCACCTGAACAGTTACCTCGCAGCTTTGATGAGTGGAGTCATATCGTCAGTCTTTGCTACGCGGGGGTGACCCATAGCCTTGGTTTGGACGATGTGTGTGGGGCCCCGCAACTCAATTCGGGTCCGGAGCGGAGAATTTGCGGAGCCTGCGGAAGTGCTGCGCCAGGGCGGGCTTGGATGGGCCTGTGCCCGCCCCGGGCCGCCCTACTTGGGGGCGGGAGGATGGGCCAATTTGGCGCGCAAGGCCTGGACCTGCGCCGCCAAGGCCTCGGGGTGGGGGGAGGCGTTGTGGGCGAGGGCGATTTCCAGCAGTTCGATGGCCTTGGCATAATGGCGGTCATCCTCCTCGAGGTGGGCCAGGCGGACGGTAATCTGTCCCAGGGCCGGGAGGTCCGGGGTGGGTTTGCCGGCCTCCCGTTGCGTCCAGCGCCGGAGGGCGGCGCCCCAAAGATTTCGCGCGCGGACGGGGTCGTGGTAGTTGTCGTAATAGAGCCGGCCGAGTTCGAGGAGGATTTCGTAGCTGGCGGGATTGGCGTTGAGGCCCTCGCGCAGGAAGGCTTCGGCCTCTTTGGCTTTGCCGAGGTCCTGGCGCAGCCAGTAAGCCGCCACGGTGTAGGTTTCGATGCGGTGCGGGTCCAGGTCGGCGGAGAGGCGGAGCCAGGGCAGGATCTCGCGCGCCTTGCCATGGTCCAGGTGGGTGTGGGCGGTGATGGCAAACTTCCGGCCGAAACGCTCGAGCCAGTCGCGCGGTTCACCCAGGAAGCTCATGGCCTTTTCGTGTTCCTCTTCCTCGTGATGGTCGGGGTCAGCGGCGTCGTGCGCGTGGGCGGGTTCGCTGGCGACGGGGCGGGTCATGTGCCGGGCGTCGGTGGGCGCATAGGCCTGGTCAAAGGCCGATGGGTAGTAACCGCTGTGAAAATAGACATCGGCCTCGATGAACATTTGGCTGGCCAGGATTTGCCGGCCATCGCCCAGCAAGACCTGCACCAGGTGGTCGGCCCGCCCTTGGGTCCAGGCCAGGGCGCGCGGCTGCAGGCAGGTGGCCAGGGAGAAGGCCGCGGCCAACAACAAGGCCAGGATGAGGGCGGGGTAAATCTTCATCAGGTGGTCAGGGTCTTGCGGCGGAAGACGAGCCAGGCGGCAAAGAGGAAGGCCGCGGCGTAGGCGGCGAGGTAGGCGGTGGCCAGCAGGCAGTCGTCCCAGCCAATCAGGCTGTGGTCAAACACCAGGCGCTCGCGCAGGGTGTAAAACCACTCGAGGTGCGGGATGAGGAAATAGAGCAGCAAGAGCAGCAAGGCGATAAGGGGCGGCTGGAGCGCCGCCAGCTTATGCAGGTAGCCGCCCAGGATAAAGATGGCCACCACGGCCGTGAAGCAAATGGTGGCATTGGCCGAGGGGGCGCTGAAGACCAGCGAGCCCAGCAAGGCCATGCTGATCACCACCGCCAGCGTGGCCCAGTGGAGCCAAAAGGCCTGAAGGTATTGCCCGAGCGGGAGGTGCCCCTCCTTGGCGGCGCTGACGAGGCCAAAGAAGAGGTAAAAGACCACCAGCGCCAGGCCGCAAGCCAGCCAGCAGCCCGCGAATTTGCCCACCACCACCTGCCCGCGCGTCACCGGCTTGGCGAGCAAGGGGAAGATGGTGCGCGACTCGCGTTCGGCCGGGATTTGGCGGGCGGTGGTCACGATGGCAATGACCAGCGAAGAAATCCAAATCAGGAGCAGGCAGATGTCTTTGACATAGCGCACGATGTTGGCTTCGTGAAAGAAACTCACGGAACCCATCATCAGGGTGATCACGGCCGTAATCACGAAGAGGACATAGAAATCCTTGCGGCGGTAGAGTTCCTTGATGACGATGGCGGCCAGGCAGAGGATGACATTCATGGCTGGGGTTGGGGCTGGTAGCCGATGAGCTTGAGGAAAACCCGCTCGAGGTCCATTTGGTATTGGCGGACCAGGTCGGCGACGCGGCCGACGGTCACGAGTTCGCCGCGGTTGATGATGGCGATGCGGTCGCAAACGGTCTCGACCTCGCCCAATTCGTGGGAAGAGAACAGAACGGTCCGGCCTTCGGTTTTCAGGCGGTGGATGAGTTCGCGCACTTGCATCCGGCCGGGCGGGTCCAGGCCGCTGGTCGGCTCGTCCAGGATGAGCAGATCGGGATGGTTGATGAGGGCCTGGGCCAAGCCGATGCGTTGCTGCATGCCCTTGGAGTAGGTCTTGATCAGCCGTTTGCGGACCGGTTCCAACTCGACGAGCTTGAGGACGGCGGTAATCCGCGATTCGAGTTGGGCGCGCGGAAGGCGGAAGATGCGCCCGTAAAAGCGCAGCAGTTCTTCGGCGGTCAGGAACTTGTAGTAGTAGGTCAGTTCCGGGAGGTAGCCGATGCGCTGGCGGGCAATCGGCTCGCGCACGTCCACGCCGTAGATGTAGGCGGCGCCGCGCGTCGGGGGCTGGAACCCCAGGAGCACCTGCATGGTGCTGGTCTTGCCGGCGCCATTGGGCCCCAGAAAACCGAAGACCTCGCCCTGGTAGATGTCGAGGTTGAGGTCTTTGACGGCCACGGTGGCGCTCTGCCCGAAGCCCCGGGCAGGATACTCCACCACCAGGCCCTGGATCCGGATAACCGCGCTCGGCGCAGCGGGGACCGACAGACCAGGTTCCGTTGTGACCTTTGTCGCCTCAGCACTCATGCTCAGCCTGAAAGCCAAATACCAGGCACTGTTCTGCCTAGTTTGTGGCCAAAAGGCCGTGCCTGTCAATCTTTGTCGAGTGCCGCGCGCCTCGGGGCGCCGGTCACGTCTTTGCAACGCGGCTCGGAATCAAGTCATCCGCCGCCAACGCCAGTGCGCCGCTGCGCCACCGGCGCCAGCGTCTCAATTGAGCGAGGCGGGGTGTTGGGACGCATCGTACTGGTTGCAGGAGGGCGGGGTGCCGACTGCATTGACCGTGTAACCGGCCATGGGAGACGACGGGTGGATCAAGGGGCAATAGACTTTGCCCAACGAGCCATCGTCGCCCCGCCCAAGGTAGGGCTGGATGTCGGTGCTGGAAGGGCTGTCGGCGCTCTTCTTGCCGGTTTCCAGGGCCCACTGCTGCTTGGCGCCATCGATCTGCCGCAGGTTGTTAATGCAGGCATTAGTGAGCGAGCTCTTGCGGGCGCGCACGAAGTTGGGAATGGCAATGGCGGCCAGCAGCCCAACAATGGCCACGACGATCATTATTTCGATGAGCGTAAAGCCCGCCTGGCGAGGAGGGTAAGTTTTCATACGCATTTTACTTTCGGACCCGGCGTGAACCAAGCAAGGCCGGACGAGGCACAACTCACATACGGGCTGGAGAAGCACCGCTGGTGCCAAGTCCGCGGGAGGAAACTCCGCCAGGGCGCCCGCGACCTCGGGCCCCCGATTTACACCCTCACCCAAGAGCCTCCGTAAAGGGACAGGCTTGGGAACACCCAAGCCTGTCCTGACCCGCTTGGCGATGAACCGGCTAGTTCAAAACGGCGTTGTGGTTTGCCGCGTCCAGATTCTGGCACTGCGGGGCAGTGCCGATGGCATTGATGGTGTAGCCGCCCAGGGGCGCGACCGGGGTGGTCAGCGGGCAGCAGATATTGTTGATCGAACCGGCGTCACCGCGGCCGAGATATACCTGGAGGTCGGTCGCCACCGGGGTGTCGGCGCTCTTCTTGCCGTTTTCCAGGGCCCACTGCTGCTTGGCGCCGTCAATCTGACGGAGGTTGTTGATGCAGGCATTCGTCTGGGAGGTCTTGCGCGCCCGGACGAAGTTGGGAATGGCGATGGCGGCCAAGAGGCCGATGATGGCCACGACGATCATGATTTCGACTAACGTGAAGCCCGACTTACGGGAGGTGTTTTTCATACTAGCTTTGCCTTTCTTTCTGCGCGGCGTGAACGGGCAACAAGCGGTTAGTTACAATTACGGTTCGCGTTCACATATTGCTTGTTGCGACCGCGCCGGTGGCGGTGGAGCAAGCGGAGTGCCATCCGGCAAAAGGCCAGGCACCGGCGCACCAACGGGGGGAGCGGCACACCAGGGCGTGGCCGCGTTGAGGCGTGGCCGCGTTGAGCCGTTCAACAGGGCCGGCCTGGCGACTGCCCCGGTAATTCCGGTCCGGAGCGGGGTCCGGTGATTAACACCCCGCGGAAGTCCCGACCAGTCGGGCTTGGCTCAGGAGGGTCGTGCTCGGGGTAGCCGCGGGCGGAAGTGCCGGCGGGGCAGGCTGGGTGGCACTGTCCGGTTTTCAGTCTCGGTGTCCAGTCCTGGTACAGTGAACTGGGGCGCCGCCGGGACGGGCAAAGCCAGGCCGCCCGGGCCGGCGCCGGCGCCGGTGTGCGTGGCGAGCCAAAGGAAAAGGCAACAAAAAAGGCCCGGGAAACTACTCCCAGGCCCTGGTTTGCAGGGGTCGGCTAATTCCAATTCGCGTTCAAGATGGCACCAATTCGCTTGTCCTTTGGGCCTCTGGCTTCGTTGCTCGCTCGTTGTCCCGACAGGTCGGGACGGATATGCGCCTCGCTCGCGCCTCGCCAGAGGCCCAAAGTCCTGCGCGCCTTAGTGCCATCTTGAACGCTCGTTGGAATAAGGCCTACTGAGTCTGCGCCACGACATGGGGATAGGCACCGCTGGGCACGCGTTGGCAGGCCGGCGCCGCGTCCACCGTCGTAATCGTGTAGCTGTCCTCGAAGGTCTTGCCGCCCGCGGGGCAGACGACGGAGTTCTTGAGGTAGATGCTGATGTCGCTGTAGGTGACCGGCTGGCCCTCGGCCTTGTTGAGGTCCAGCGCCCAGCGCTGAATGGCGCCGTCGATTTGCTGCAAGTTGCTGATGCAGGCCTTCTGCTGCGCCTGCTTGCGGGCTGTGACGAAGTTGGGGACCGCGATCGTCGCCAATATACCGATGATGGTAACGACGATCATGATTTCCACCAGCGTGAAGCCCCGGTTCGGATATGTGCTTGTGTTCATACAGACCTTTCTCGTGTCGCGGTGTGAACCAAGCCGTCGGCGGTTATGATTATGATTACAGTTTTTTGTTCACGTATTGCCGGCGGCTAACCGCTGCCTTATTCTAGGCCGCCGCCGGGGAGAAATCAATCAAGAATTTGGACGGCGCTGTCTCAGAACAACAGGACGGGGCGAGCCGCGGTGCGGCGGGGCCGGGCAATGAACGCGCTCATGGCCCGAGCAGTTGCTCGAGCAAAAAGGTGTACGCCAGCGCCGACATAAAGGCGGCCTGCTGGTTGTTGGCGGCGGCGCCGTGGCCGCCTTCGATGTTTTCGTAATAGAGCACGTCGTGTCCCTGCTCTTTCATCCGGGCCACCATTTTGCGGGCGTGGGCGGGATGGACGCGATCATCGCGGGTGGAGGTCAGGAAGAGCACGCGCGGGTACTTTTTCTCCTTGGCCAGGTTATGGTAGGGGGAGTACTTGCTGAGATAGGCCCAGTCTTGCGGCTGGTCCGGGTTGCCGTATTCGTCCATCCAACTGGCGCCGGCCAGCAGCTTGTTGAACCGCCGCATATCCAGCAGGGGCACTTGGCAGACGATGGCGTGGAAGAGGTCGGGGCGCTGGGTGAGCATGACGCCCATCAACAGGCCGCCGTTGGAGCCGCCTTGCACGCCCAAGTGCCTGGGCGAGGTCACCCGGCGGGCGAGCAGGTCTTCGGCCACGGCAATGAAATCGTCGTAGGCGCGCTGGCGGTGGGCTTTGCGGGCGGCCTCGTGCCACTTGGGGCCGAACTCGCCGCCGCCGCGGATGTTCGCCAGGACATAGACGCCGCCGCGCTCCAGCCAGGCTGAGCCGACCGAGGGATTGTAGGTCGGCAGCATGGAAAGCTGGAAACCGCCATAGCCATAGAGCAGCGTCGGCTGCTTGCCGTTGAACTCCAGGCCCTTGCGGCTGACCTGGAAGTAAGGAACTCGGGTGCCGTCGGGCGAAGTGGCCTCGTGCTGGCTGATGTCCAGGCCCTCGGCCCGGAAGAAGGCGGGCAGGCTCTTGAGCCGCTGGCGCTCGGGCCGCCCAAGGGTGCCCAGGTAAAGGCTGGAGGGGGTCAGGAAATCGGTGACGGTCAGGAAATAGTCATCCGACTCGTCGGGATCGAGGCCGCTGGCGCTCACGGAGCCAAAGGCCGGCGCCTCCAGCGGCGCGCGCGTCCAGGCGCGGTTTTGGCGTTGGAGCACAAAGAGCCGGTTGCGGACATTGTCCAGTTCATTGAGGATCAGGAACTGTTTGGTCTCGCTCAGGCCGGCCAGGCTCTTGCGCGCGGTCGGCTCGAAGAGCAGGGCCAATTTGCGGTCGCCCTTGAGCCAGGCCGCGAAGTCCGTGGCCAGCAGGGCCCCGGCCTGATAGGTCTGGCCGTCCAGCGTCCAGTCCGAGCGCAGCGTCAGCAAAAGCTGGTCCTCGAAGGTGCCCACCTGGGCATCCTCGGGCTTGTCAATCTTGACCCATTGTTGGCCGCGCCGGACGAATTGCTCGCTGGTGAAAAAAGTCACGCCCCGGTAGATGAATTCGTATTTCCGGCCGTGATCATGAACCACGGCCGGGGCCACGCTCACGTCCTCGGGTTTGCCTTCGAAAACCATCGTCGCCTGCGCCAGGGGGATGCCGCGCGGCCACTCCTTGAGCAGCCGGGGGTAGCCGGAACTGGTGAGCGAGCCGGGGCCGAAGTCGGTCCCGACGTAAAGCGTGTCGCGGTCGCGCCAGGCCACGGCGCTCTTGGCCTCGGGCAGCGCAAAGCCGCCGGGCACGAAGGTCAGGGTTTTCAAGTCGAACTCCCGCACGACCGAGGCGTCGGCCCCGCCGCGCGAGAGCAAGACCAGGCAGCGATCATAGGTCGGATAGAGAATGTCGTAGCCGTTCCAAACCCAGTTCTCCTTTTCCGCCTCGGCCAGCTTATCGAGGTCGAGCACGGTTTCCCAGGCGGGCTCCGGCTGCTTGTATTGGGCCAACGTGGTGCGGCGCCAGACGCCGCGGACGTTTTTCTGGTCGCGCCAGAAGTTGTAGCACCAGGCGCCGTGTTTGGCGACGTAGGGGATTCGCTCCTTGGAGTCGAGGATGGAGAGCAGGCGCTGGCGAATCGGCTCGAACTCCGGCGCGGCCTCCAGTTCCCGCGTGCTCAGGGCATTCTGTTGCCTGACCCAGGCCAGGGCCTTTTCCCCGGTCACCTCCTCCAGCCACTGGTACGGGTCGTCGGCCTGGGCGGCCGCACCGGGCGCCGCCGGTTGGCCGGCGGCCACGCCGCCGGCCTGGGCCAGCCAGCCCAGCAGCAACCCGGCCGCCACGCCGGCGGGCTGGAGAAACTTGCTCAACTGTTCGATAGCGCAGTGCATCATACGAGCGCCAGGATAGGGGAAGGCGGCGAACAGGCAAAGGAGATTGACCGCACGCGCTGGTGGCAGACGGCAGCCATTACATCGAATTCGGCCTTCAACGCCGGCTGGCTGGCGAGCAAGGCCTCCAACTGCTCGCGCTCGGAATCGGTCGGCCGGACCAGGGAAGCCCTTGGCTGCGGCGAGGAGAGCGACGAAGCGCTGTGCTGAGCTGTGGCATTGTTTTTAGGGCGGGGCCTGGCCAGTTTTTTGGACAAAATGGCCAATGTGGCCAATGCAGCCAATGTAGCCAATGCACGTGGCCAACGGAGCCAGTGTGGCCAATCCAGGCAATGGGGCCAATGCAGTGCTGCGCCGGGTGGCGGTCCCGTCGCGGCGGGACGCCGCCGTGCTTCGCTGGCCTGGTTTATTTGCTACCAATTCTCTTGCTTTGGGGGCATTGGGAAAGGGGGTCTGGACAGCCACGGCAAGGCCAGGAAACGCTTTCCAGATAATTGAGGGACCACGGCGGCCGTCCCTCACGGACCGTGGGAAAATCGCCGCGCTTTCCCTCAACTATGCTGGCGGCGCTCAGTGTCGTTGCCTGGGCCCTGGCGGCCGGCGGGGGGAATGGGGTATGCGGCCGCAGCCCAGGGGCTGACCCGCTTCGGCCGGCCAATGGAACGAGCTGCGGAATTGCGTCAGAAAATGGCCAGAATTCAAAGGCGAGTATAGAAACACATAGATGCGACCCGCTCCTGCCGTTAGGGAAAAGCGAACTGAAGGGGTCGTCGGGTGGTTGCGCCCTTTAACTGCGTGGCAATCAACGGATCGGTTTCGTCGCGCCATTTTCCCTGGAGCCTGTATTCCCAGCCGCTTTCGACACACGCCATCGAAACCATAAAGCATCTGCATTCATACTCGACATAAACATAACCAATCTCAATCGAAAGGACTTTGACGCTTGCCCCGTCTGGGAGCCCCGCGGGCAGCCGATAACCACCCCAACAATGTCTTACGATGGCCGCATCCCCGACTCTGTAGGTTTTCTTTCTGCAAATCATGGCTAAAATCTACCATATGGGGTGGGACAAAGGCTGTCCAACGGGTATTCTTTAATTTGTGTAAAACGACCGCTCAAAGCCCGTACTTGTGCTCTCGGCGCTGGAATGCCTCCTCTCCTCCTTCAAGGATTTCGCACACATGTTCTCTAATCCCTTGTGTATGTAGAACTGATGCCATCGAGTGATCCCGGCCTTTCTTGAATTCCAGGGAGCCGCAGACGTACTCTATGATGTTGCGTTGGGCCTGCTTTTCCAAGTCGAAGTTCGCGACGATGACTTGCTCGGCATCACAGTTGACGACGAGATTTGCGTTGTGAGTCACAAGTATAATCTGTCGCTTCTTTTTAGCCTTTCTGAAGTACTCAACCAGCGTTGAATAAACTGAGCGGTTATCCAAATTCTCCTCCGGTTGATCGAGGACAAGAGGACGAAAGTCCCTATCCACGTCCAGGTAGATTAGGAGCAGGACGACCCCCTTCCTTCCCTTTGAAAGCTTGTCCAAATCTACGTTTTCGTGTTTGATTCCATATTCAACATCGAAATAATCAACACAATAGAGCCAGTCATAGACATCAGCCTGGCTGAATTCCGATTTCAGCTGCGCTTTTATTTGCCTCGTGCCGCCGGTTGTCTTCTGCAAACCGGAAAGCAAATTCAGCATTGGCTCCTGATTCATGTTGGGCAGTAGCTTTTTTACCTGCTTCCAGAACTCCTGAGCCACTTCGTTCAGACCGGCCTCGCCGCGGACTACAGATTTTCTTCCGTCGAAAAGATTAATGCCCTGGGATACAAAACGCCGGATATTGAAGTTGAAACGGGCGTAAAATTCGACTTTTCCACGCTCGCCGGATGAGCCAACCGGTTCATTCAATGGCTTGTACAGCTGCTCCAGAACCGATTTCTTACGATCCAGTTTTTCGAAAAACGCCAGATAGTGGCTGTCGCGCTCTTTCACCTTTTGGTCGAGAAGCTGCCTTTTTGTCGTTTCCAGAGCCTCGATAGTTTTGTCCGCGGTGGCGATTCGCGTCGTGATTTCAGCAACGCGATTGCTGAATTCGATGAGTTTGCGCTTTCGCTGCGCTTCCAACTTGGATTTTGCTTCTATGTCCGTAATTTGCTTTGCGGTGGAAACCAGGGTGGCCGCCGCTAACGGTGCTGAGGGAAGGCATTCTTCTCGAGGTTCTCGACCCTCGAGATTTTCGATGCTTGTTTCGACTTGTGAGATTTTGCCTCTCAGTATAATGTCAATTTGTGCCGGCACAGTGAAGATGAGATCGGCAGCCTGATCTTCAAGGCCCCAGGTCGCTAGGTGTTTCTTGATGTCGGCGTTGAATTCCTCTACTTCGGTTTTCAACAAGCTGGCTCGGGTGCGAAACTCTTCCAGTTGGGAAATCTGAATTCGATGGGCTTCTATCGTTTTTTCGATTGCCGCCTTTTTTTCACGAAGATGCTGGAGCTGTTCCTGCTCCTTTTGTTCTTCTTCGTTGGCGGCCGGGGGTCGTTGAGATTCGAGATCGGCCCTCTCTTTTACGAGGCGTTCGCGGTCCTTCTGTAATGCATCCTTGCCGGCCAGCTCGATCTCAAGGTTAAAAATGTCTTTGTTCAGCTTTTGGAGTGACGTCGCGATTTTTTCGATCTCTAACTGAAGTGGCCGGGTCTTAATTTCCTTCAAGTTCTCGAAGTCCTTTGCGCCGAGCTTCATATCGTTCGGCACATACTGGAACAGTATGTTTTCGATCTGACGCACCAATTTCTCGTGTTGATCGAAGGAGCAAAGCTGCTCGATGAAGCTCTGCGACAGATAACGGACCTTGGACTCGTCGGGACGAGTTGCTTCGTCGTACACCTCGCACCAAGGGCCTACCGTGCCATCCTCCCAGGTCAAGCACAGTTTTGTGCCAGAGATTTCCTCTTCGGCTTTCCTGAGGAACGCTTCCTGGTTCTCGAAATCCAAATGTCCGCCGGCATACGCCAGCAGATCAACCAGGGCCGTTTTTCCAGATCCTTTGCCTCCGATAATCGCGACCATATCTCGGTTGAGCTCAATCGTCTGGTCTGCAAACCAGCCGTTGGCGTCCTTTATCCTAAGTGCTGTGATTACCTTAGTGTTGTCCTTTTCATCAGGCGGCGTGCTCCCGATGAATATCCGATCTTCCGGTTCGTAGATAATCTGCTTTAGGCCGTTGAAAGTAACATCGGCTTTGATCCAGGTGAACTTTCCGTTCGGTGGAGCGCCGATTGTGGCTAGGTCGTGAGCGTCAGAGCCGATAGCGCATGGTTTCAGGGTCTTGAATTCCTGCACAAAATCCTTTGGGTGTGGATGTTTCTTTCCCAGACACCAAGAAATCGTGCTTGGGTTTGCGCTAAAGAGAATGTGCGAGTGTTGGAGCATGAGTTTGCGGACCCCGTGATCTTGCCCGTTCCAGTCCATTAAGCTCGTATTTTCCTCTGCGAGCGCTGTCAGGTACTTGTCCTTGAAAAGGCTGTTTGTCGTAAGGATATCCATAATTTGGTCGAGGCTGGCTACAGCCGTCATACAGCCGATTTCAAAGTCCGACCGGTTGCGAAAAGGAGCGTGTTCGGATTTGCGTCTTGCCCCGAGTTCTTCGAGCGAGCTTCGCCTGAGTTTACGAATGTCCGCCCGTTCCCTTGGGCTGCCCTCTATCGCAATATCTATATTCGAGAGAAAGTGGTCCTCAATGTCCTGTGACGACACCTCGTCACTGAAAATGACGTGGAAGTTAATGCGTCTGGCGCCAACGACGGTATCGAGCCGAAATTCGATGTTTGGAAGAATTAGTTCAATTTTCTCCAAGCGCCCTCTTTGTTTGAACTCCTTAAGCTTCTTGTAACCTTCGATCAGGAAGTAGTCCGCAACCCCGATTGCTGGAATGTCCGCCAATGCCTCGAGGCGCTGCAGGTATTGTTCCCAATCTGGCATGCCATTGTTCGTGGGGAACTTGTTCGCTAAGCCGGACATTGGGGAGTGCAGGTGCAAATCCCACTTTCGCCACTCTGAGCCTCTTGGGAAGGATGTGTATCTCATAATGAATCTTCAAAAATCTCCGTTAAGGGCCCGGTGCAACGTGGATTGAAGGAAAGCGCCAATGCGGGTTGAAGTGGACCCCGATCGGTGGACCACGGAGCGGGGCAATTAAGATATAGCTTTCGTATAACTTTCGGGGCCGGATGGACCTGTTCTTTGTCCTGTTTCGGTTGGCGCGCTCCCGACCAGTTTCTGTGATCCATTTGAACCGCAAGGGGCCAGGGACGCGGAGGTCATGGCTGGCCCCCTTTCGGTTCGTTTCCCGTCCATCTGCTGTTTAGAGCGTTTTAAATAAAACTGTAGCCAGAATCCGGCGGCTGTGGCATACTGGGTTCATGCGAACACTATCGCTGGACTTGCGTGAACGAATCCTGGCCTCTTACGACCACCAGGAGGGCACC
>Ga0187866_1001604_pt1 | contig 20674 bp, 13 predicted proteins | sample June2016WEW_11_1_3_FD_133013 | JGI IMG/M metagenome (GOLD analysis project Ga0187866, IMG submission 133013) | Peatland microbial communities from SPRUCE experiment site at the Marcell Experimental Forest, Minnesota, USA - June2016WEW_11_150 | ecosystem: Environmental > Terrestrial > Soil >...
CGCCCGCGACAGGTGCAGTCGCGGACCGGTCGGACGATGGCTCTTGAGGAACGTCCGGATGCGCTGGTAGTAGTTCCGCGGCTCGTAAAGCTTCTTCACCAGTTCGCGGTAGCCGGATTGCAGAAACTCGCGGTTCAATTTGGGTTTGAAGTTCAACGCGGCGTCGGTGTTGTTGCCGGTGCTTTCGGTTTCCAGCCGTCCCTCGCGTTTCAACCGCTGCCACAATCGCGTCTGCGGCAGCGCGTTCAGCAATCCCACCATCGCGGTCGCCACGCCGGAGCGCTGGATGAATTCAAACTGCCGCTTGAAGATGTCACTCTTGTCGCTATCGAAACCCACGATGAAACCGCCCATGACTTCCAGTCCGGCGCGTTGCAGCGTTTGCACCGAGGCCACGAGGTCGCGGTTCCGGTTCTGGAGCTTGTGACATTCCGCCAGCGCCTCGACCGAGGGCGTCTCGATGCCCACGAAAACCTTTTTGAAACCGGCTTCTACCATCAGCGCGCACAATTCCGGGTCATCGGCAAGATTCATGGACGCCTCGGTGAAAAATCCTATGCGGGTCCGCGTGCGCCGCCGCCACTCAATCAGCGCGTGCAGCAGCACTTTGGTCCGTTGCTTGTTGCCGATGAAATTGTCGTCCACGACAAAAACCATGTCCTTCCACCCGCGCCGGCAAAGCGCGTCCAGCTCGGCAATCAATTGGGCGGGCGTTTTCGTGCGGGGCACGCGCCCGTTCATCACGATGATGTCGCAAAATTCGCAATCGAACGGACAACCGCGCGAGAATTGCACGGACATGGTCACGTAATGCCGGAACTTGATGAGGTCCCAGCGTGGAACAGGAGTTTGGGTGATTTCCGGCCGGCCCGCGGCGCGATAAAACCGCTGCAACCGGTCATTCCGCATATCTTCCACAACCTGCGGCATTATTTCCTCGGCCTCGCCGAGAACGAAGTGCTGGATTTCCGGAAATGCCTCATGGCCGGTGGTGAACAGCGGTCCGCCCGCAATGACGGTTTTTCCCAAAGCTGCGCAGCGCGCCACGATTTCGCGGACGGATTCCTTTTGCACGAGCATGGCGCCCAGCAACACGTAATCCGCCCAGCGCAGGTCTTCGTCCTTGAGCCGCTTCACGTTCAGGTCCGCCAATTTGAGTTCCCACTCCGGCGGGAGCATGGCCGCCACTGTCAACAAGCCCAGCGGCACCATGGACGCCTTTCGGGAAACGAAACGCACGGCATGTTTGAAGCTCCAAAACGTGTCGGGCGTTCGCGGGCTGACTAGAAGTATTTTCATCGAGGCAATATAATTTAGCCATGATGAATGTAAGTCCGACCTGAAGCGCTTGCGAGCCAAATTCTCAAAAAAATTGTTCACTCAAGTTCGATGCCGACGGGGCAATGATCGGAACCTTCCACGTCCGGCTGGATGAAAGCGCGTTTAAGCCGCGGGCGCAGGGATTTTGAGATGAGAAAATAATCAATGCGCCAGCCGATGTTCCGGGAACGCGCGCCGCCCATCTGGCTCCACCAAGTGTAATGTCCCCCGCCCTTCTCGAATTCGCGGAAGGTGTCGAGGAAACCGGCCCGCACAAAGGCGCTGAAGCCGGCGCGTTCCTCCGGCGTGAAGCCGTGGTTGTGAACATTCGCCTTCGGATTTGCCAAATCAATTTCCGTGTGGGCCACGTTGAGGTCGCCGCAGAAAATCACGGGCTTTTTCTTCTCCAACTTTTTCAGATAGCGCAAAAAGTCGGCGTCCCAGCGCTGGCGGTAAACCAGCCGCGAAAGGTCGCGTTTGGCGTTGGGCACGTAAACGTTTACGAGAAAGAAATCGCCGAACTCGGCGGTCAGCACGCGGCCCTCCTGGTCATGCTCGGCCAGACCAATGTGAGGCGTGACATTCAATGGCCGTGTTTGGGTGAAGATGGCCGTGCCGGCATAGCCTTTCTTCTTGGCGGTGTTCCAGTAGGTCGTGTAAGCGACGGGCCAGAGTTGCTCGACGTCGTTCGGGCCGCATTTGGTTTCCTGCAGGCAAAGCACGTCGGGCTTCCTGGCGTCGAGGTAATCGAGAAAATTTTTCTTCAACACGGCACGCAGGCCGTTGACGTTCCAAGAAATCAGTTTCATGGGAGGGAATGTATTTGATTTTCAAGCTGAATTGAAAAAAATTCAAAAATTGTGAATAAAATGTGAACAAGTTCGTCGAGCCAAATCATCAAATCGTTTTATTTATGGTTTAGCATCAATCGAACGAACCAAAAAAATGAAACCAATAATTCAGTTCTTCCATTCGTCCCGCCGGGTCGTTGTGGTTGCAAGTGTTGGCTTGTTGGCAGCCCCAAACTGCCGGGCAGGATTGGTGAATGACATTCCGATTTTGAATGCGCCCAGCCTCCATATCATGAACATCTCGCCCGAGCCATCCACTTATGCGATCATGGCTCTTGGGCTGGCGGGTCTAGGCTGGCTTCGGCTGCGGAATTCGCCGCTAAAATCCGCAACCGCGCGCGTTGACGTTCGCCACAAGGACAATTACCTTTTTGCGAATCGAAAATGATTGCCAGCATCGCCAGCAAACAAACAGCCGCACCGAATTTCCGCGTCGGTGACGAACGGTTGGTCAAGCTCACACCGAGCGCGGCGGGCAAGGTCGCGTCGTTGCTGACCAAGCAAGGCCGGCCGAACGGCGTCCTGCGCGTGGCTGTGATTGGCGGCGGCGGCTCCGGGTTGCAATACAAGATGGATTTGCAGGACGCTCCGGCGAACCGCGACATCCTCGTTGAATCCGGGGGCGCGCGCGTGGTCGTGGATCCGAAGAGCGCGCTTTATGTCACCGGCAGTGAACTGGATTACCTCGACGCGTTGGACGAGGGATTCAAAGTGAAGAAGCCCAACGCCGCCACGACGTGCTCGTGCGGCGAGAGCTTCAGCTCTTAGATTTGAAAACATCGGTTTGACTTCTTCTTTCGGGTCTGGTTTCTGAGTTGGCGCCAATGACAGATCATTTTGCCCTGCTCAACGAACCACGCCGCCCCTGGCTTGAACCGGAATTGCTGAAGGCGAAATTTCTGAAGCTTGCAGCAGAGGCGCATCCGGACAAACAACACGGTTCGAGCGAAGCGGAAAAAAGCCCGGCCAATCGCCGTTACGCGGAGCTGAGCGCGGCTTACAATTGTCTGGCCGAGCCGAAATCGCGGCTGCTGCACCCGATTGAATTGGAACTCGGCGCGAAACCGAAGGACGTCCAACAAATCCCCCCCCCGCCCTCGCCGATTTGTTCGCCGAAGTGGCGACGGTTTACCGGAATGCCGACGGTTTTCTCGCTGAAAAAAGCCAGGTGGCGTCGCCGTTGTTGCAAGTCCAGTTGTTTGAACGCGGGCAGGATTGGGTTGAAAAGCTGAATGTCTTGCAGAGAAAACTCAACGAACCACGCGAGCAGCTGACGGGCGAATTAAAATCGCTCGACGAAAGGTGGATGACTGCCGACGCAGTTTCGCACCGGGAACTTTTGCCAAAGCTGGAGGAGCTTTACCGCTTGTTCGGCTATTTCAACCGCTGGAACAGCCAAATTCAGGAGCGCATTGTCCAGCTCACGCTTTAATTTCGGGCTGGAACACAATCACACTCAACGGCGGCAGCCGAAATTCGGCGGAATGCGGCTGGTTATGGCAGGGAATATCTTCCGCGGTGACCCCCCCGAGGTTGCCCTGATTGCTGCCGCCGTAAATGGCGGCGTCGCTGTTCAGGACCTCGCGCCATTTGCCCGCGCGCGGCAGGCCGATGCGATAATTCGGACGCGGGACCGGCGTGAGATTCAAAATGACGACCAGTTGATTCGCACCGTCAGCGGTTTGGCGGACGAAGGAGAGCACGCTGTCGTCGCGGTCGGCGCAGTCAATCCAGTTAAAACCGCCGTGGTCGTAATCGGACTGCCACAGTCCCGGCGAGGCGGTATAAAGTTTGTTCAAATCCTCGACGAACTTTTGCAGGCCGCGATGGAATGGCCCGGCGTCCAGCAGCCACCAATCCAATTGTCCGTTCGCGTTCCACTCGGCGCTCTGGCCGAATTCGCCGCCCATGAACAGCAGTTTTTTGCCGGGGAACAGCCATTGATACGCGATGAGCGCACGGAGGTTGGCGAATTTCTGCCAGTCGTCACCGGGCATCCGGCCGATGAGCGAACCCTTGCCGTGAACGACCTCGTCGTGTGACAGGGGCAGGATGAAATTTTCATGGTGATGATAGAGCGTTGCGAACGTGAGATCGTTCTGATGGTATTTCCGGTGGATCGGTTCGCGGCTGAAATAGCCAAGCGTATCGTGCATCCAGCCCATGTTCCACTTGAACGAAAAGCCGAGGCCGCCAACATAGGGCGGGCGCGTGACGAGCGGCCACGCGGTGGATTCCTCGGCGATGGTCAAAACGCCGGGAAATACCGTATGGGTCAGGTGATTGAATGTCTTCAGGAATTCAATCGCCTCAAGATGCTCACGTCCGCCGAACTGGTTGGGAATCCATTCGCCTGCCTTGCGCGAGTAGTCGAGGTAAAGCATCGAGGCGACGGCATCCACGCGCAGGCCGTCCACGTGAAACCGGTCGCACCAGAACAGGGCGTTGGCGGCGAGGAAGTTGGAAACCTCGTGGCGGCCAAAATTGAAAACCAGCGTGCCCCAATCCTGGTGCGCGCCTTTGCGCGGGTCTTCGTGCTCGTAAAGGGCGGTGCCGTCGAATTTCGCCAGCGCCCAGTCATCGCGCGGAAAATGCGCCGGCACCCAGTCCACCAGCACGCCGATGCCCGCCGCGTGCAAGGCATTGACGAGAAACTGGAAATCGTCCGGTGTGCCGTAGCGGCTCGTCGGCGCGTAAAAGCCGGTGATCTGGTAGCCCCACGACGGGAAAAAGGCGTGTTCGGCCACGGGCAAAAATTCGACGTGGGTGAAACCCATGCGTTTGACGTATTCGACGAGCGGCGCGGCCAGTTCGCGAAAACCCAGTGATTCGCCAATGGATTTTTTCCGCCACGAGCCGGGGTGCACTTCGTAAATGCTCATCGGCGAGCGGAGCGGATCGCGGTCGCGCCGCCGTTGCATCCAGGCATCGTCCGTCCACTTGAATTTGCGGGTGTCCCAGACGATGGCGGCGTTTTTCGGCGGCACTTCGAAGAAAAATCCGTAGGGGTCGGTTTTGAGCGAAATCCTGCCATGCGCATCGCGGACTTCAAATTTGTAATGCGCGCCGACGCCGACGCCCGGAACGAAAATTTCCCAGACGCCGGACGCGCCGAGCAGCCGCATGGGATGAAACCGCCCGTCCCAGTTGTTAAAATTGCCGACGACGCTGACGCGTTGCGCGTTGGGCGCCCAAACGGCGAAGCTCACGCCGGGAACGCCGTCAATCGTGCGCAACTGCGCGCCGAGCTTCTCGTAAATGCGCCGCTCGTCGCCCTTGCCAAACAAAAACAAATCCGACTCGCCCAGCGTCGGCAAAAAGGAAAACGCATCCCGCACCCGCCGCGTCTGTCCTTGACGGTTGGTGACGACCAAATCGTAGGCATAAACTTTGTTGACCGACTTTGTGACGGCCTCAAAGACATCGGTTTTGGGAATCCGCTTCAGCTCAAATTTTGGCTTGTCCTTTTCGTGCGTAGGATGAATTTCGACTTTTGCGGCATCGGGCAGAAAGGCGCGGACGACCAGCCCCGAGCCGTCACCGAGCGGATGCATCCCCAAGAGCGTGTGGGGCGACTGATGTATCAGCCCAACCAGGCTTTGCAGTTCGTCTTTGGTCAGCAGCATAACAAGGGGAGGTTAGCAGACGGTTTTGGTTAAGGCACGCCAAACCGGCACAAAAACACGAATTTTAAGAGCCATACTGGTTGTGGGCATCTTTTCCATTGGTTTGATCTGGTTTGATTTGGTCGGATAGCCAGTCATATCAAAGCAGCGGGGTCTGGTAATATTTCCGGCTCTTCATCGTCGAGATATTCAAAATCTTCCAATGGAGTACCGACCATGACGTGGTTAACGATTTCAAAAACACGCCTGATAACCCTATCTCGAGTGGCCCTCGGGCGCACTTTCTCTTGCACGTCAGGTCGCTTGAGCCATTCCTTGAACTCCTTCTCTTTCTGCTCCTTGGTCAACTGCCGCATCGTTTCCAGCCGTTCTCCTTCTAATCGCAAGCGCTTCGCATAGTGGTCGCCGCGCCGTAGCGCCACAAGGTCATTGCACAACTCGCGCAACAGTTTCCAATCGGTTTCGCCGTTGGCCTCCTTGCCGCCCAGCTTCCGGGCCGCCACCACGTATCGGGCGGTGAGCCACACAGCCATCTTGTCCGTGAGCGCCCCGCCGGCTTCCTGCAATTCGCCGGCATCGGTAGCCATCTGGCGCACCACCTTCAGCGCCTCCTGCTGTGCCAGCCATTCGGCGTATCCGCCCGGCTTCCATTCGGACAAATTTTGTTCTCTCATCGGATGTCCGTCGAACTCCGCCGTGAGAACTTTTTGAACTTCCGGCAGCGAGTTCAGCCATTCCACGATACGTTTGCCTTGCTCACCGTCCTGCAATCGGCGGTTCAATTGCTCGCGGATATGTTGTGGCAACCGCGCGATTTTGCCGTTACGGGTGTTGCTCATAATTTTTTACCCATAGCGCCCTCGAATGTAACGATTGTAGTAGGCACCCATGGACGGGGCGTTCATGAATTCCACATAAACGGAATAAGGCACGCCAGGATGATCGTAAATGCGGCCGCTGTGGAACTCGACGGTCAGTGTGTATCCGTCGTAACCCACGGCGCGGATGGCGGTTGAATTTACCGGGGTCAATATCATATCATTCATATCATGTTATTGCCCCAATAACGAAGTCAGCTTACACCACGCGAATCAGATTGCGAGAAAAAGTTACAAGCCACTTATTCCCGCTCAAAAACGCGCAAAAACAAGGCGTTCTTTGATTTTCCTTGTGAGTTATTCGCGCAGTGAAATTTTGCCGCACTCCCCGAAAAAACAAAAAACGCTCAAATTGAGCGGCTTGAAATGCGTTAGCAATTAACTTTTGCGGATGCGCCAAGCCTGATACAGCGGACAATAACTGGTGGCCCGTTCAAAATCCGTGACCGGCGCGTAAGTTTTTCGTTTCATGCGAGCAATTTTATTTCATCAGGTGCGACAAAGACTGTCCAAGCTACTACATGTAAAATTTGTATTTCGTTTGCGGTGTTACACCGGCTGGAAGTTCTGTGAGAATACGACCGACGGTTCGAGCAAACAAAGTGGTTATAGGGTCGCTGCTCGCAAAGCTACAACTATTCCAGTTCAACTTCGTTAGCGCCATGATTTCCTGGCAGATCAATTCTGTCGGCGATTCACCATGATGCTCAACTATCTCCAACGGATTCGGGATGCGGAATCCAGGATACGCGCGCAAATATGGGATGAAGCCAACGGTGAACACGACGTGATGCCTCGGCGCAAGCGTGACAACAGTCCCCCTCAGTGGCGGTTCCTTACCCAATCTCATGAAACGGGTATCCAATTTTTCAAGCGTTAGAAAATCGTAGCGGTAAATGTCTCCGAGCGCCTTTTTGAAGCCGGCAAGTTCTTCAGGCCAATACCGCGAAGTTTTGTGCAGAACCACACGGGAGGGCTTGCCTTTGTGGTGTTGAGCATAAAGGGCTATCGCTTGAGTCAACAGTTGTTCAGCCCCACGTTCATCCAAATGCGCCTTGCGGTCGCGCTTCTTATCAATGACAGCTTTCTGCCCCTTCAAAACCAACCCCTCACCTGAACCAGAAAACACTTGGGCCAAACTCGTTTGCATATCCGCACTTTCCAGTGGGCTTTCCTTGTAAAATGAAATACCTACGTAGCAAGTGTTCGGCGGAACATGTTGTGGGAGCCAAGGAATATTACCGGCTTTGTAGTAGAGAGCGGTGAAAAAATTCCAAGCCATGGACGCCGGGTCTTGAGTCAACCCCTGGCCGCGAAGACGGCCTTCCCACACAATTTGCGTGGGGAGAGCAAACCGCATCGCGTGCGCTTTTAACGCATGGTGGATATTCCAAAAACCTCTTTGGCCTTCTTCAAGTGATTCCCTAAAATCGAACGGAAAGAATTCTTGTCCTGTTCTTAGACGTTCCCTTTCCAACCGGCGTTCCAGTTTTTTGGCCGGTGTCAAGATCAGCTTAGTGCTACGGACCGCCGCCCCCACTGTTGCACATTCTTTTTCAACTGCCGGGGGCATCACAACAGCAACAACGTCCGGTCCAGGTTCGGCATCCGCTAGAGCTTCCAGTTCCTTCACGACCAGTTCGACAACTTGGCGCAACTTTGTCGAGACATTCCCAGGTTCAACAGCTTTCTTAAAAAAATCCTCCGGGATTGGCCGTTGAATTGTAGTTTCCGTCATGAATTCGGTGCGAAAGGAATGCGAGAGACCGACGCCGGGAAAATCAGGAAACACCAAGGAATCGTAGAATTTGCCGCGCGAATTGCGGCCAGGGAGAATGCGCCCATGCACAGTTTCCAAATACGCTTTGAAGGCGTCAATGCCTGATCCGGTGCCAATCACGCCAATGCGTATTGGGGATTTGGCCGTGAGGTGTGGGCCATATCGGTCTATGCCTGTCTTGGGATCAACGCATGTCTCGTTGCCAGCGAACACGAGTTTCGGCTCTTCGATAAACAAACTGCCGAACGCAGGAGGTGATTTTTCAATTAAGACATCCAAGTCTGCTTCGCGTTTGATGTTTTTTGAAGTCCACCGTTTTGGCCTGCGTGCAATTGGCAAACCTGAATTTGATCGCTTCGGGCTTCGCGTGTCTCTACGGCCCGAATGCTTATTCCTCCTGGGTATCATCGGTATCCTCCTCTTCAATTTGATCAGCCGGCACGACTTCGACATCCTGTGCCACTTCGTCGAGTTCAGTGTCAACGGTGGCAAATAATGAACCGACCCGGACATGATCTGATTCAATGCCAACATTCGCCATCGCGAGTGCTGGCACTCCTGAAACCACGATGGGTTCTCCTCCAGTCTGAATTTGCATCCGACCTGTGCCTCTTGCGATTGTTTTCGCCCAGAATACAAAATTTCGGAGTATGTCGGCGTTCTTTTGCCGGCCTCCCCAGAGCATTACCATGCGCCCCATTTGCTGGCCGGCGAACGCCTGCTCGCCATCCGTTGTGAAGAAATATGTAGGTTCAATCATCAAAAAGAACCGATCACCAAGCCGCTTGAACCGGATTCTAGCTGCGTGATGAACCCAAAATGTGCTATTGTCCGCCGGATTGGTTTTCTTGGCTGCGACCTCACGCGGTCTGTCTTTTCCATTCTGCCAAATGCGTGTTGTGCCGTCTTTATTCGGACGGAAAAAATACCGGCCTTTTTCCTCCTTCCTGATTGCAAGCTTGCTCAAATGGCTGGTTAAGGCTTGATTGAGAAGCGCAACCCAACAATTTGCCCTCGTCGAGTCCACCAGCCACTCGCGCGTTGCTGCCTTCGCTATGCCGGAAATATCCACCACCTTGCGGAGTTGACAGCGTTCGTTGGTGAGGTCGCCAAAGGTATAAAGCCGCTTTTCGCGTATAATGTGCCCTTCCGCGTCCGGCAATTCAGCCCAAATAGCACGCGAGTTTTCCTTTTGAGTTGGTGCGCTCCAGATGGATGGCGGAAAAATCTGCACTTCTAATAGGTTTCCCAATAGCGCGTCGCGCATACGGTCAGGCAACCAAGATTCCTGTTCCTCCACAGAAATTGTCGATGCCTCTGCCACACTATATTTCGCCGGAAGCACTGCGCCGCGCTGTGGGGGAAGCCCGCGAATCCGTCGCAATAGCTTTTCAAATTCCCGCTCGAATCTTGTATCATCCCGAAAATCAAATCGCTTGAGTGATTTGAACGGCGCTGGGAATGTGATCCGTTCCGAGCCATCGAGCGAAACATCCCGCCGCAAAATGGGGAGCAGTTTCTTTTTCAGACCCGCAGGGTCGTCGGCAACCGTGTCAGTCCATTCCAAATTCGTCCAGCCGGATTTGAAAAACTCCGGGGACATCACGACCGCCAAGTGGCGGCTGCGCGGCAAATCCTGGTTGATTCGATTCAAGATATTGTCTCCGTAATCAATATCCCATTCATCGAAGAATACGCTGAATTTGCGCGACGTGGGCAGGCCATCAATTGTTTCCGCCTCAATCCGTTCGCTGAGTTTCCGCGCCCAATCTTTATCCGCTTTATTGTGGCACAGGAATACGTCTTTAATTTCATCGCTCATACACCGTTTCCTTCGATTTTGACAAACCTTCGACGCTCAATTCGCTCGACAGCATCTTCGCCAACAGGGAGTAGTGCAATGCGTTGCGCTTGATTTCCAATGTATGCGTGAAATTCATTTGGCGGCTCCTTCCACGATTTTGATTTCGGCGGGGGTGAGGGCGTAAAGGTCATAGACCAGGGCGTCAATCTCTTGGTCGAGCTTTTTGATTTCCACTTCAATCGCGGCGAGGTCGGCGCTGCCGGCCTCGTCGGCGACGGCTTTCATCACATCGCGGATGGCGCGGAGATTGTCGCCGGCGGCAGAGGCGAAATAGACCAGCGGTTCGAGGGTGTTGACGAGCAACGCGTAAATCGGCTCCGGCTTTTTGCCTTTCGTCCATTTCTTCTTGCGCGAATGGTCGGCGAGGAATTGCTTCCAGCCGGCGTAGATGAACTGGCGCAGCGTGTCATCCTTGAATGCCAACCGCAGCACGGGCAGCGGATGCGGCTTGCCGTCCGGCTTATCCGTGACAGTGGCGATGAGCGTGAGTTCCTTGCCATCCGATCCAACGCGGATTTCGTGGACGAAGCCGGTGCGTTGCACGTCGTCAATCAGGATGTCCTGCTTCACCGCTGCCGCGAAATCTTTTTGCAGGTAATGGGCGAGGTTGCAAGGCGTGCGGTTTTGCGCGTGCGCGATTTTGAGATGTAAAATTTCCGGCAACTTCACGCACGCGCGGTGCGCCGCTTGAATGGCCTCGACGCGCTCGACGATTTCCTTTTCCAATCTCGCTTCGCGTTTGTTTTTCGGCTCAATGAGTCTAATCGGCAAATGCCTGATGAATCGTGACTCAAAACTAAACCAGCCGCCACGCATCGGTGTGCTAATTTGCTGCATGAACCATTCAAGCAACCGACTGTTTAACAAGCCGAGAACAAACTCCCGCGAAACGTTCGGCTTGACGAGAATGCCGTAGCCGCCAGCAACGCCTCCGGTGAAAAACCTTTCTCCGGTTTCGTCGAGTGAATAGGCCGTACATTGCGAAAGGTCAGGCGTGAAGATTTTCGGAAGAGGCATTACGTCCAGAGCTTGGATTCGTCCATAGCCATGCCAATTTTCACCAGCCATTTTTCCGTCTTCGCGCGCTTCCAGTCGCTTCTGATTAGCGAGCAGGTAATCCCACGTCAGCGGAAATTTCTTTTCCAGTTTCGTTGCCGCAATCAATTCCATGACGCCGTCCTTGTTTGGCGCGTATGGAAAAAGAATCAGGCGCTTGGTTTGCGTCAGTGAATAACGGCTGCTATCTCCGCCTTTGATGAGCGGATGAAGCAATTCCGGCTCAAGCCAATGTTCCTTTTGTGCCTCCGGTGAGAAAACGCGGACTTTTCCCGATTGTCTCTCCAACTCTTCGACAATGTAAATGTCATCCGCACTGGTCTTGATACCTTGAAAGATACGGTCGGTCACATCCGCCAGCTTAACTGGTATTTGGGAAAGTTTTTCAAGAAGCGGCGCGCCTGCTCCGAGTGCAAAATTCCACGCCCCAGTCGTGAAGTGTGATGCTGCAAAGTTTCCTTCTTGTGCTGGTTTGCCGGCACGCCAAGCATTCAAGTCATCCACTTTCACAACGATGGATTGCTCCACTGACTGTTTGTTCAGCAGAAGTAGGCAAGTGTAGGTCGAGGCTTGGGAGAAAACGAGTTGATGACCAAACGTAACGATGCTTCGGACGTGTTTCCCGTCCGATAACAGCTTTCGGATGCCAACACCATAATCGGCCTCGAAGAATTTGTGCGGGCAAATATAGCCGAAGAATCCATCGGCATTGAGTAATTCCAGCCCGCGTTCGATGAAGCAGACATAGATATCGAAGTTACCGGAAGCCGCCGCGCGATAGTTTGCTTTCAAAAACTCCGCCGCTTCCGGCGCGTTGGCCTGCATCACCTGAATGCGTTCGTAAGGCGGATTGCCGACGACAACATCGAAGCCGCCGTGCTTCATGATTTCAGAAAATTCCTGTTGCCAGTCAAACGCCGTGTCGCCGGCAACAGATTTATCGGCAATGAGCGAGTTGCCGCGTTTGAGGTTGTGCGTGAGGTTGGGCAGCAGGCTCAGCGGCTGGCCGCCGCGCTTTTTGCGCAAGCGTTCAATGAACGGATCGCGGTTCACAGCCATGTAACGCAACCAGAGGTTGAGCTTGGCCACTTCCACCGCCTGTTTGTCGAGGTCCACGCCAAAGATGTTTTCCGTGAGAACATGGAGTGGAGCTTCCAGAACTTCCTCCGGAATGACGAAGTCGGCGTCAAAGAGCGCGCCTTGGCCGTTGCGCTCCTTCTTGAGGCGGCGGCATTCCTGATTGTATTCGTCGTAGGCTTTGACCAGCGCGTCGAACGCGCGGAGCAGGAACGAGCCGGAACCCATCGCGGGGTCGAGCACCTTGATTTCGCCAAGTTCGCGGATTTTGGCGAGCGCGCCCTTGAAGTTTTTGTAACCGAGCAGGGTTTTGGCCTCGGCGAGAATGGGTTTGATTTTCTCGCCAAGCGTGTGGCCGACGATGTAATCCACGATGTATTGCGGTGTGTAGTAGATGCCTTCCTTTTTCCGCAGTTCGTCCGTGTCTTCGATGACGACGCGCCCGGCGCTCTGGAAAAGTTTGTGGGCGAGGAAGCGTTCATAGACCGCGCCCATCACGTCCCGCGACATGAGGCTGAAGTCGTAACGGTAGAGATGCCGGAAGGCGAGCAGTTCGCCCTGGCCGGATTCAAAACCGCATTGCGCGGCCAGTTGCGGCGCAAGCGGTTCGTGGCCGATGACGGCAGAGAGCGCGGCGTTGTCAATGCTCAGTTCATCGCAGAGCAACGGCTGCTCGAAAAGTTCGGTGTTGAAGTCGTTTTTGATTTCGACGAAGAGCGATTCGCGCAGGATTTCGCCGAAGGTTTTGTCCGCGCGGGCGTAAAGGACTTCGTAATTGCTGTAAGTGCGGGCGAGCTTGTTGTATTCGACCAGCCGTTGGGTCTCCAACATGCGGCAAAAGATAAAGCGGTCGAGCAGTTGCTGGCTGGCGAGGGTGATTTCGTCCAGCGAGCGCTTTTGGTTACGCAGGGCAAAGCCATTGGCGATGAGCAGCCGCCAGCGTTTGAGGTCGGTGAGAAACTGCTGGTCGAGGCTGGCCTTCTTGTGCTGGTCGTAAAGCTCGTCAATACGATCGGCTTCGAGATTTTCTAGCGCGAGCAGTTCCCAGAGTTCCTCGCGGCATGGCCAGAGGTCGTCCAGGTTGAAGGAGAACGAGGGCGTGATTTCGTTGACGCGGATGAAGTGAAGCTGGTCGAAATTGGTGAGCAAAATCCATTTGACCGGGTGCTCCATCGTCGTGATTTCCGGGCTGAGGCGGTAATTCTGAATGTAGCGGTGGACTTGTTCGCGGTGCTTGTCAAACAGGCTGGTCTTCGGGCAATCGAGCAGACTCTTGCCTTCGACAAAAATGAGAGGGCGGTCGGATTTGAGGAGATAATCCACCGAATCGCCGAGGATTTTGAACTCGGGTTTGATGTTCTGCTGGCGGAAGCCGAGCGCGTCAAACAACGGAATGATCAACTCATGACAGGTGGCCGCTTCCGGTTCTTGCTCGCCAAACCCACGCACTTTCAGCCGCCGCGCCTCCGCGATCAGTGTTTCAAGTTTGGCGAAAAATTGCTCTTTCATCCCGGTTTCCATCCGCACAACGCGAGAGTGTGCGCGGGAGCGGCGGCGGCGTCAATTTCCGCCTTCATCAGGATTCCGGCGCGACAAGCTGCGTGCATCGGCGGTTGGAACGGTTTGATGGCTGAGAGTTGATCCTCCTTCGCCAAGGCTATGGAGGACGGGGAGTTGAGAATTAAGGCGGAAGGGCAAGAGCGGTTTTGACTCGGTGGCCGGGCTGTTGTATCAACCATTGATGGCGGATTTTCTGACTACGCTCAATGCCACGCCCCTGCTCACCGATGGCGCGATGGGGTCGTATTTGTTCGAGCTGACCGGCCGGCTGCCCGAAGCCAACCACGTGTATGAAGCGTTCAACGCCGACCAACCCGAGCTCATCCGCCGCGTTCACCGCGACTATCTCATTGCCGGGGCGCGCTGCCTGAAGACGAACACCTTCGGCGCCAACCGCTGGCAACTGCAATCCTTCGGCCTCGAACATCGCGTCGTCGAATTGAACCGCGCCGGCGTTGCAGTCGCGCGGGCGACCGCCAGTGAGTTTTCCGCCGAACCGGTTTTCGTGCTGGCGTCGGTCGGGCCGACCGCTGAACCGCTGACGGAGCCGGCCCTGATCGCGGCCTGTTACCGGGAACAGCTTGAGAGCCTCATCGCCACCGGCGTGGATGCGTTGTTGCTGGAGACGTTCCATTCGCAGCGCCAGCTCGAACTGCTCATTGATTTGATCCGGTCACTTCCGCAGGCGCCGCCGATCATTGCGGAAATGACGTTCAGCCCCGAACTCGAGCCGTCAGCGTTTGTCAAACGCATGGCGGAAAAGGGCGCGGTCCTGGCCGGCGTCAATTGTTGCGCGCCGTGGGACGCGAGCGCCTTCGTGGACGCCGCTCGCGGCGCGCCGTTGCCGTTGTCAGTAATGCCCAATGCCGGCGGTTTCCAGCGCATCGGGAACCGGTTCATGACATCGGTCAATCCCGAATATGCCGGCAGGCTGGCGCGGAGTTTCCTGGACCGCGGCGTGCGCCTGATTGGCGGCTGCTGTGAGATGCATCCGCCGCACATCCGCGAGATGCACAATTACCTGCGTTCGCGCGGGGCCGGCGTGACCGTCGCGGAGGTCCGCGCGGCGGGCGTCCACCCGCCCGCCGGCGATGGGGAGAAGAAACAAAACGGCCCGTTCTCCCGCAAACTCAAGGAAGGCCGGTTCGTTGTCAGTGTTGAAATGCTGCCACCGCGCGGCACGGACGAACGGTTTGTCGCCGGCAAGATTGAGTTCCTCCGCCAACTCGCCGACAGCGGCCTGGCCGATGCGGTTGACATCACGGATGGATCGCGCGGCATTCCTTTGATGTCGCCGGGCGATTTCATCCATCTGGTGCGCGGGCGACTCGGCTTGATGACCGACCGGCTGGAGTTGATTCCGCATTTTACCGGGCGCGATTTGAATTTGATGGGCATTCAAAGCCGGCTGATTGGCTATCACGCCAATCGCATCCATAACGTGCTGTTCATTACCGGCGACCCGCCGAAAATGTCGCCGACCTACCCGCGTTCCACGGCGGTGTTCGACCTCGATTCGGTCGCGATGATTCGTCTCACGCACACGTGCCTGAATGCCGGCGTGGATTTCGGCGGCGCGACCCTCGGCAAACAGGCCGACCCGCGCACGCACTTCACCATCGGCACCGGCTGCGAACCGGAAGCCGCCGACCGGAAACGCGAACTGGAACGGCTCCGGCAAAAAATTGACCGCGGCGCCGACTACATCATGACCCAGCCGGCCTTCCACCACGAACCGCTGGCGGCGTTGGAACCGTTCCGGGCGCGCTGCCCGATGCTCGTCGGCGTGATGATTCTCAACAGTTTCGAGCGGGCGCAACGCCTTGCCCAGGTGCCGGGCGTGATTGTGCCCGACGCGATTTTGCAGCGGCTCGCCGCCCACACCAACCCGTCCGACCAGGTGAAAGTTGGACAGGACATTGCCGTCGAACAGATCCGTTGGCTCGTACGCGAAGGCTGGCCGGGAATTTATCTGATATCACCCGGCACAACTGCCGTGGTGCGGCAGGTGTTGGAGGCCGGTTTGCATTAAACCCGAAAAGCGGAATTGAGATGGGGAGCATGCGCCACGCGTGCCGTTTTCCGCACCGCCGCGGAAAACATTGAGCGCACTTGCAGGTTTCGAAAGTTCGGGATGGCATCACGCACGAAACGGCTGGACGCAAGGCACGTCCAGCCACACCCGAGGCGGGTGTGCTCCCCAACTCCGGTTTTCGGGTTAAAGCGCGGCCACGATGCGTTCAACCTGTTGGGCGGAGACACTGAGCGCGCCTTCGGTCCAGACCACAAAATTGGCGCGGGCGATTTTCTGCTCGATGGGCCATTGCGCGGCGAGGCGCTGCTGGATTTGCTCCGCCGTCCAGCCCCGACTCAACAACCTTTGGCGCTGGGTCGCGGCGGAACAGGCAACACAAATGATTTTGTCAAAATCGGATTCAGCCTGCGTTTCGAACAGCAGCGGAATCACGACGACCGCCAGCGCCCGGTTTTCCCTGCGCCACGTTTCAATCTGCGCGAGCCACCGTTCGCGGATGCGCGGATGGAGGATGGTTTCGAGCCGTTTGCGCGCGGCGCCATCGGCGAAAACGACGCACGCCAGTTCGTTGCGGCGGAGCTGGCCATCGCGGGCCACCATGTTTTTCCCGAAGGCAGCCTGGATTTCGTTCAATGCAGGCTGGCCGGGTTCGACGAGTTGCCGCGCCAGTTCATCGCTGTCCACAATCGGCGCGCCCCGCTCGTGAAGGAACCGGGCGGCGATGGATTTTCCCATGCCAATGCCGCCGGTCAGACCGAGGAGCTTCATCCGTTTAATGATAATGCCGGATTTTTTTTGCGCGACGAGAATCTAACGGGGCGCGCAGACTCGCAACAAAGCGCGCCTGATAAGTCGTTTCCAGGCAGCACCGGCGGCTTGCCGGACGGAATGGCTGCCACGCTTCGGGCCAACCGGGACGGCCTTTTCGCAAAGCGGCTCTTCGCAATCCCGGCCGGCGGGCCGCCGACCGGGCCGGGCGAAAGCCGCCCGCGCCACCCGTTTATGGCCCGAGTTGGACGCGGTAGAAGCGCATCCAGCCACCGGAGTTGGTGACCACCAGCGTCACTGGCATATGCGGCGGCGAGTTCGTCGTAAACAGTGCCGTCCAGTTACTTAACAAATTCGTCGTCGTCCACAGCGTGTAATCCGGCCCCACCTGCGCATTCGTAATGGTCAGATAGATCTGCCCGCCAGCGATGCCAATGGATTTCAAGCTCGCCGGAGTCAGCGGATTGACTTTTACCGTGAAACTATTGGTCGCAGTTAAACTCGGTATGCCATGGTCCGCGATCTTTATCATGATCAGGTTTGTCGTGTTGGCCTGACTCACCAGCGGACGCCAGGTGAACAGGGCGTTGGTGTAGCTATAGGTTGCACCCAAGGATGCATTAGTCGGACCGCTCAACTTGCTGAAGGTCAACGCCGGGGGCACATTGGGACTCGTCGCCGAATTGGTGACCAACAGGGTGGTCCCCACATTGATCGTTTGATTGGCAATCAGCGCCGGGCGCACAGCCGGTCCAATGGCCTGGCCTGCAAAAGTCACCACACTCTGGGCCGGCAACATGTAAGTGAACGATGAACCGCTAACGCTGACGGGCGCCAGATTAGCGAGTGAATTGGTGGCCGAAGTTATCCACGGCGTCACCGAACTGACAACCGCGGGAAAATTAGTGAGGTTGAATGTCTGGCTGATGTCCGTACTGACGTTGATATTAACGGCCACCATGACAAAGTTACCCGAGTTGGTGTCCTCGAAAGCGCTGATCAGGACATCACCGGTGTTGGTGGCATCAATACGGTAATAGCCTGGACGCACGAAGCGGCTGTATTGACCGAACACAAACAAACGTTTGGTGATGGAACCATTGTTATCCAGCAACCCCGGATTGCCCGCGGCACTGCTGAACGACTCGAGCCACCAATAATGATAGGCATTAACCTGGGCCTGGGTCAGGAACAGATAGATGCGTTGGCCCCAGTAAAGCCCATTAATGATGCTGCTGTCACTGCCGTGAAGCTGGGAAACTTCGGTTTCCCAGGTTGTCTTGCCGCCAACGGACAACTGCGCCGGAGTGGTCAGATCTCCCACCGTATTATCTGCCGTATAATTGTGATTGGCAATAATGCTCACATCGGCCGCGGCATTCGTGTCACTGAGTGTCGGCGTCCAAAGGTCGGGGTGGCTTGACCAGTTCTCGCTTTCGGGGATGATGATTTGGGTTGAACCCACCCCCGTGGCCACCAGAGCGGCATAAAGGTTGGTGACGAAATCATGAATTTGTGAGCCGGTCCAAACGCAGGATTCGTAACTGGTTGTGTTGTAGTCCGGCTCATTCTGGACAGAAAGGGCGTAGATGGTGACGCCATAGTACTGTTCCATGTTGACCACATAATTGGCCAACTGCTGGGCATAAGCCAGATTGGTGGGATTGGCGCCGTAGCCCAGATAATTGCCCCCGTCGGGGCTGCCGCTGTCTTTGAACCCGGACGCCGGCGTCCACGGCGCGCTCCAGACCCTGGCCCCACGGTCTTGCGCCATCTGCATGATGCTGGTTTCGGTCGTGTATGGAACGTCGTCTGATGAAGTTGAACCGGCAGGGTAAATGTGGTTCCGCAACAGCGACAGGCCAATGCCATTATTGGTGGTGGTGCTTCCCAAGTTGTCCGTGTAAACAATGCCGTTGTTGATGGAAAAGAGGAGGTCGGCCTGGGCCGTACTCATATAGCTTTGCCAAGCCGAAGAAGCGCCAAAACCATCGATGCGTTGATGCACATTACCCCAATCCACCGTGCATATGGCCGGCGGCAAGGTGGTGAAGAACTGGTCTGCGCCGTAGTTTGTGCCGGCGCTGTTGGTCGCCACGACCCGGAAATGGTAGGTCGTCACGGGGTTGAGTCCTGCCAAGCTGGCGTTAAACGGCACCGGGGAGGTGCCGCTGCCAACGCTGACAGGGCCCGTGCTGGCTCCATAGTTGGTGGTTGTGCCCCAGTTAAACCAGGCGCTCGTGGGCAGACCATTGGGAGTGACCGTGCTGTTGAGAATGGCAGTGGTGTTACCGACACCGGTGGCGGGTTGGGTCGCGGCAGTGGGGGCAGAGGAATTAGCCTGCCCAATGAAGGTCACGACACTCTGGGCTGGAATGGTATAGGTGAAGGACAAATTGCTTACCGCGACGGCGGACCGGGGGGCGAGCGAATCGGTGGTTGAGGTAATCCATGGTGTCACGGTGCTGGCACCGGGGAAGTTGGCCAGGTTGAAAGTCTGGGATACGTCGAGGTTGCCGTTGGCGTTGACAGCAACGATGGCAAAATTAAGGGCGTTCGTATCCTTGAAGGCGCTGACCTGCAAGGCCCCGCCGCCGGTATTGACACCGATGCGGTAGTAACCGGGCCGGACAAACCGGCTGTATTGGCCGAGCGTATACATGCGCTTGGCCGGCGCCCAGTTGGTGTCACACAAACCCTGGTTGCCGGTACTGTTGCCCGGAATCAGCCACCAGTAATGCCAGGCATTGACCTGCGCCACGGTCAGGAACAGGTAAATTCGTTCAGCCCAATAGACGCCATTGGCGATGCTGCTGTCGCTGCCGTGGAGCAGGGACACTTCAGTTTGCCAGAGCGCTTTCCCGTAACTGTCCCTCGTCAACGTCGCCGGCCCGTCGGCGCCATCATAATTGTGTTCGGCGATGATACCCACGTAGTTGGAGGTGCTGTCGCTCATGACAGTGTCCGCGTATTCCAGGGGATCCAACCAATTTTGACTTTCCGGTATCATGATTTTGGTGGAAGCCACGTTGCTGGCCACCAGTGTGTTGTAAAGGTAGGGAACAAAATCGTGCATCTGTCGCGGCGTCCAGTTGCAGGATTCGTAGGTGGTAACGTTTGCATCCGGTTCATTTTGGATGGAGATGGCGTAGAGGTTGATGCCCGCGTTCTTCATGCTGACGACGTAATTGGCCAACTGGCTGGCGTAGCTCCGATAGTTATACGCGTAGCCCAGAAAACTGCCGCCATCGAGGTCGGTATTGTTCTTGAACTGGGCCGCCGGAGTCCACGGCGAGCTCCAGACCCTGGCGCCACGGGCCTGGGCCATCTGCATGATGTCGAATTCGACCGTGCTTGGCACGTCGACTGATGCATCCGTAGCGGCGGGCACAATGCGGTTGCGCAACAGGGAAAGGCCGATGCCAGTGAACGAAAAATTGGTGCCATTTTTCGAAACAGCCGTGCCGTTGTTGGTGGAGAAGAACATATCAGCCCAAGTGGTGGTCCAGGTGCTCTGCCAGGCCGATGAGGCGCCGAATCCGTCTATTCGCTGATAAACCGTGTTCCAGTCCACCGTGCTGCTTTGGGAGACTGTAGAAAAGGGCAGTTTGATGAATTGGCCCGGGAACCTGTTGGTCAGGTAATCCGCCGGCGCCTGGCCTCCCGGCGGAACAAATCCAAGATTCACATACTGAACATAAATTTTAAGGCCGGGATCAATTTGGATCATGTTCGCGAGGTTCGCCGGATTGGCGGTGAGTTGGGACAAGTCGAGAACACCGACATACATGCCGTTGCTGCCGGTCGTGCCGTAGAAATGGAAGAGGGGCGGAAATTGAGCATCCGGATTTTGCGCCGA
>Ga0187866_1001609_pt1 | contig 20647 bp, 18 predicted proteins | sample June2016WEW_11_1_3_FD_133013 | JGI IMG/M metagenome (GOLD analysis project Ga0187866, IMG submission 133013) | Peatland microbial communities from SPRUCE experiment site at the Marcell Experimental Forest, Minnesota, USA - June2016WEW_11_150 | ecosystem: Environmental > Terrestrial > Soil >...
ACCGAAGAAAGAACCAGAGGTGATAGGGCAGCCACTGCCTGCCTTATGTCTGCTTTTCCTGCTTCTCCTCGTCCGAGTCTTCAGGGAGAAGAGGGTTACACATGGTGTGGGGTGGTATGAAACTTGCGCGGACGGTTAGTTTTTCAACAGCCTGTAAAGGGCTGACCCCATGCCCATTTACGCCCAACCACGAGATTTGAAACGACTGGGCATGGCAGGGAACCGACGATTTTCTGGGTCTTCTTGAGAAGACAGGGACCCGTATAAGGGTCTTGATCCCGATGGGTGACTGGTGCAGACTGGCATAAGGCCGGTCTAGACCGAACACACGAAATAACGGGCGCAGAGAGGGGTACGGATGGCCCAGGACAACAGGCTTTGTGGGTTAGGCTCCCTGCAAAACCGACAGGTTTTTGCAGCGGGGGGAAATTATCTCTTGACACGGTGCCCTCTAATGGGTGACCCCATTACCCTCCTCTCGGGTGGAATAACCTTGATAACCGCCTCTTGCCGTTCAAAACCATCAAGAGAAGGAGGAAAGGACAGTATGACGGATCAACAGGATCACCCTGCTCTGTTTTACTTATTGTTTCCCTTGCACTGACGCCTCGCCTTGGGGTGGCCCTAATGTAGTTGCTTGCCGAGATAGGCTCACGAAGCTAAGGCTTCTCTCTATGACTCGTCATAGTCCGAAAATACTACCGCGTTGGTCCATTCACTCTATTGAATTACCTTCCTCGTACTGGGATAATCTTCGAAAATCGTACTAAGGCTTGAGCAAAGGAGCTCAACATGACGTTTTTGGAAAGAAAGACAGATGTACTGGTGATCGGAGGAGGCATTGCGGGCATCAGGGCAGCCATTGAGGCTTCCGAGAGAGGAGCCGACGTAATCCTGACAAACAAAGGTGCGTTCTGTAAGGATGGAGCAGCAGCGTGGATGGCCGGAAACGGTTTCCAGGCCGCCCTTTATCCGCCTGACAGCGTCGAGACCCACGTTATGGATACGATAAAGGGGGGATGGTACCTCAACAACCAGACACTTGTGAAGACATTCCTGGCCCTCGGCCCCAGAACAGTCGCGGACATGAATAAATGGGGAGTCAGGTTAGCGAAAAAAGATGATCGGTTCTATCAGCTGCTCTTTCCAGGACACTCTTTTCCCCGAAGCGTCTCCGGTAAACCAGGCCTTTTCTTGGGCCCGGAATACAGAAGGATCTTGTATAAACAAATCAAGAAGCGAAACATCCAAGTGAAAGACGATTTTTTCGTTACAGATCTCTTGGAGTGTGGCAACACCGTCGGGGGCGCAGTAGGGCTTGACCTAAGAACCGGCACAATAGAAGTATTTAGGGCGAAATCCACGGTTCTGGCGACCGGGGGGTTCATGGGCTGTTACAACTTTACGACAGCGAACCCAACCGCCACTGGCGATGGTCACGCCATGGCTTATAGGGCTGGAGCCAAGATGATGGATATGGAGTTTGTTCAATTTATTCCCGCCGCACACCTTTGGCCCCCCAATGCCCGAGGTGATATTTATCCATATCTGCTCTGGATTAACCTTCGCCCACATTTTTATAACAGTCTCGGAGAAAGGTTTCTAGAAAGATATTATCCTGAGAAGAAGGAATGGGTAACAAGGGAGGCAGCCGCACGGGCAATTGTAAGCGAGGTGAGAGCAGGGAGGGGGTCTCCACACGGTGGGGCCTACATGAGCTTCCGTCATCTGCCAGTAAATCTCATAGATCACTTTTTGGCAAAAGCAGCTGGCGTTCACTACTTCGAGAAGTTAAGGGATGCAGGTTTAGACATACGTCGTGACGCCATAGAAGTTGCGCCGGCGGCTCACTATGTGCAAGGAGGCTGCTGGATCAATGAAAGGTGCGAAACGAGCTGCAAAGGACTCTACGCCTTGGGAGAAGCGGGGTCAGGCGGAAAGGACGGAGCGGATAGGCTGGCCGGCAATTCTATTACCTTCTGTCTTGCCATGGGTATAGTTGGGGGACGAGAGGCGGCCCAAAGAGCAAAGGAGCTTGCACTGCCGGAGATCAATAGGACCGATGTTGAAAGACTGTCTCGGCAGATTATGTCGCCCCTCGAGGCAATGAAAGGTAAGCGGCCCCTTCAGGTGAAGAGGAAGATTCGAGAAATACTCTCTGCGCATGCTACGCTGGGAAGGGACGGGGCCGGGTTAATGGCTGCCCTCGAACAACTCAAACAAATCAGGGAGAATGATGTTACGGCAATGGCCACGGTAGCTAAGCACAAGAGCTTCAATCTCGACTGGCTTGACGCTCTGGAGGCCAGGAATATGCTTGATGTGGCGGAGTTGGTTTGCGCTTCGGCCCTGTTGAGGACAGAGACTCGCGGTCTCCATGAAAGAATCGATTTCCCCAAAACAGATCCTGGCTGGCTGAAGCACATCATGCTCAATAAGGAGGGCGATGAAATGAAGGTTTCCACCGAACCTGTTGACTTTTGCATCGCCCAGCCCGCGAAGGAGGCATAAAATTGGATGAGAAGGGCGATGTGACGATTTTCACGTTTGATCCATCAAGCGACAACGAGCCCAAGTACAAAACCTACGAGGTCGAATGGAAAGGGCTTACTGTACTTCAGGTGCTAAAGCAAATCTACGAAAACCAAGATGCAAAAATAGCCTTCCGATCCGGATGTGACGGCGTTGGTCCGGCCAGGTGCGGAGCATGTGTCGTAGAAGTCAATAATTCCCCCGTTCTTGCCTGCCAAATGCCCGCTACCAAGAAGATGGTGATAAAGCCTCATAGAAAGTTCACCATCGTAAAAGACTTGATTGTCGACTTCGAGAGAGAAAGAGGTGCTGATGTTTAAGATTATCGTGGATGAGTCAAAGTGCACGGGCTGCGGCGACTGCGCCGTCATCTGCCCCGTACGAGTTTATGAGATACGGAAGAGGAAATCCATTCCTGTGGACATTGAAAGCTGTTGTGGCAAAACATGCAGGCTTTGTGTCGAGTACTGCTGGAAGGACGCCATCCGACAAACAGAGGAGTGGCAGAATACCTTATAGGGCCATGTGAGTATTGAGCAGGATTCCGGTTATACAACATTTCTGGGAGGGCCGACATTATGGATATGAGACAGCAGTTGCTTCGTAGAACCAGGGTGCCAAAAGAGTATTGGCCGCCCGCTGATGCGTGGCCGTCCATAAGGCCAACCCCTTTAGTGCATTGGACAGAGGATTTTAGCTTGGCAGAGTACCTTGTAGAACGGAACATCGACCAGGGGAGAGGAGAGAAAACGGCTGTCTTTTTCCAGGAACGGCCTGTCAGTTATAGCGAGCTTGCCCGACTATCAACCAAATTGGGGTGCAGCTTGAAAGGACTGGGGATTAGGTCGGGCGACAGGGTTGCCATCAGAATGACCAATCGCCCGGAATTCGTCATCACCGATATGGCGCTTCAGAAGATAGGCGCCGTCGTCGTTCCCCTATTTGTGCTGTTGAAGGCGCCATCCATCGCGCATATTCTTAAAGATGCAGAGGTCAGGGCACTCATAGTCGACGCTGAACTCATCGATGAGGCGGAAAAGGCAGGAATGGACGATGGTGTGCATGTCATCGTTCGAGGTGGGAATGAAACGCACAGAAAGAAGAACTACCTCTTCTGGGAACAACTGCTTGAAGAGGGAGACGAAAAGACGAAACACGAGACCATATACTGCAATGATGTGGCGATGATCCACTATACATCAGGCACCACCGGCTCGCCCAAGGGATGCATTCAGACACCCGTCGGTGTGTTAGGGCACGTGGCAGGGACCGTAGAGCGAGCTGGTCTCAAAGAGAATGATATCTTCTCGGTTTCCATGCCTCTGCCTTTTGCGTATGGCCATGCTTCACTCATGTATGCGCTTCTCGTAGGTGGTTCTTGCATCTTGATGGAGCGATTCAGCGTAGGGGAGTTTTTATCACAGGCCGAACGTCACCGGGCAACGGTCTTGGTCGGCGTTCCGACCACCTATCGGATGATGTTGGCCGAATTACCAAAGTACGATTTGAGTTCGGTCAGATTGCTGATGAGTGCAGGCGAGACTTTCACAGCAGAACTGGAGTCCTCGCTTAGAAACATCCTGCCGAAGGCCGACTTTTTCAACTCTTACGGGTACACTGAGATGTGGAATTTTATCGGAACCATACCCGGCGTACATCCTCCAACTTCCCTTGGCATACCTTACGATCAATATGAGGTAAAGATTGTCGACGAGCAGACCGGACAAGAAGTCGGGGTCGGAGAGGTCGGCGTAATCAAGGCCTGCGGTGCGGGTGGAGCTTTATATTGGAGACTTCCTGAAAAACAAAGTCTCGTCGTGAGCAACGGCATGTTTTACTCCGGTGATCTCGCCTCTCGAGATGAAGACGGGGTATTTTGGTTCAAGGCCCGGGACGTGGATATCATTAAGAGTTCAGGCTACTTGGTCGCCCCCTATGACATTGAAGGTGTGCTCAGCAGCCACCCTGTCGTCGCGATGGTGGGATGTATTGGTCTGCCGGACCCTGTCAAGGGAGAAATCATAAAGGCGTTTGTCAAATTGAAGGCGGGATTACAGCCATCCGATGAGCTCATTGCTGAACTGGAGAGGTTTGCCGAGGGAAAGCTTGAGAAGTACAAGGTCCCGAAAGCCTGGGAGTTTATCGAGGAGATGCCAGTCACGGCCAGTGGCAAAACATTGCGGCGGGGTTTGAAAGATCTGGAGTTAAAGAAGTCAACCGCAGGGCAATAAGGTAGCAGAAACCAATAGGCTTCATATTGGAGTTGTAAAAACTAGGGAGGATTAGGGTATGAGCAAGGATACGTCGTCAGAAAAGGAGAATTCAACAGTCGGGAAAACCATATGCTTTTTCTGCCCACCCGGGTGCGGTATCGACATCGAAGTGAAAGACAATAAACCGGTAAGTGTTGTGGGCATGATGGAGAGCATTGTGGGGCCGATCTGCATCAAGGGCGAAGTCATCCCGGAATGGTATGAACACGAACTGAAGAATCGGCTTCTCCACCCGCTGAGAAAGGTGAAGGCAGGATGGAAGAAGGTCAGCTGGGACGACGCTTTCAACCTAATGCTTGATAAGCTCGGCCAAATAAAAGAGAAATACGGCGCTCGGGCGCTTGCCTCTTACATAGGTCAGGTTGAAAGTTTCCGGGATTTTGGATACGCAGCCCGGAGGTTCTTTATCGGATTCGGGTCGGATTCATATTACTCTGTTGACTCAACGTGTTACTTTGCAAAAGTAATAGCTGGCGAGACTACTTACGGGGGTTATGCGCCCCCGACTTTGGTAGGGACAAAACTTATTACCACATGGGCGGCAAATCCCACAGGTTCTGTCCCTTTTGCGGCAGACAACATGTTTCTGATGAAGCAGCAGGGTACAAAACTGGTGGTTGTAGACCCCAGACGCACGTTCCTGGCGAAGGCTGCTCATATGCATTTGCAGTTGCGGCCCGGCACGGATTGTGCCTTAGCACTCGGCATTATTAACGTGATGATAGAGGAGCAGCTTTATGACAAAGAGTTTGTAGAACTGTACACAACGGGGATTGCCGAGCTCGCCCAACACGTAAAAGCATACACCCCGGAAAAGGTCCAGGAGATAACGTGGGTTTCTGCTGATCTGATCCGGGCATACGCGAGACTGTACGCGACATCCAAACCAGCAGTAATATTTCAAGGAAACTGCCTTGATTGTGTGGAGAACGGATTCCAGGCGTGCCGGGCCTTATGTTCCATGGTAGCGCTGTCCGGCAACCTCGACGTGCGTGGTGGATCCACGCTTATGCCCTTCTATATATTCAGCAAAATTGCCCTGGAGACGGTTCCGGAGGAGGAAAGACCGCCAAAAGGAGCCGGTGCAGAGACGTGGCCTCTCTTCTATGAATGTGTCGGCCAGCCGCCCATGGAAGGGATGATACGCGGGATTCTTGACGAAAAACCGTATCCGATCAAAGCGCTCATTGTACAGGCCGGCAATCCCGTACTCACATGGGTAGATGCGAATCGGCAAAAGAGGGCATATGAGAAGCTTGACTTCATGGTAGTTCATGACCTCTTCATGACCGAAACTGCCGAGCTCGCCGATCTTGTGCTGCCGGCCTGCACCACTTTCGAGCAGCAGGAGATCTACCAGTATGTGGGCAGGCCCATGTTCGCATTAATGAACAAGGTTCTGGAACCTCCAGAGGGGTGCATGGAAGACTGGAGGTTGTGGTGGGAATTAGCGCACCGTTTGGGTTTCGGAGAGAAATACCTGCCATGGAAGGATGTGACGGAGATGCAGAATCAGCTTCTGAAGGACTGTGGGCTTAGCATTCCTGTCACTGTCGATGACCTTAAGGCGAATCCTGCTGGTTTTTTTCACAAGAAGCGGGAATGGAAAAAATATGAAAAAGAGGGTTTCAACACACCCAGTGGAAAGTGCGAGTTCTATTCGCAGAAGCTAAAAGACTTTGGGCTCGATCCTCTGCCTACTTTTTACGAGACTTCTGAGAGCCCTGTCTCCACACCACGACTTTTTGAAAGGTTCCCGTTAATCCTGATCACCGGAACCCGTCAACTTCACTTTATGCATTCTCTCCACCGGAACACCCCCAGTTTGAGGGCAAGAAATCCGGAGCCGCTGGCGGAGATCAATACGCAGACGGCGCAAAAACTGGGAATAAAAAGTGGCGATATGGTCACTATTGAGACACAGAGAGGCATGATAATGATGAAGGCCGCAGCCACATCCGACATCCATCCCATGGTGGTATCCTTACCCCACGCGTGGGGCGGGCTTGCGAACGGAAACCTGCTGACCGGGGGCAGCTACGACCCGGCCTGGGGAGGGATGCCTGCAAGGGCACTTTTGTGTCGGGTAAGAAAGGCAGATCCCGTGCAATCCCCGGAAGTCAGGGTGGAGGGCTAATCGTAGCTGTTTATGACTCAACTTGCGAGGTACCGAGAAGAATGCAATTGTATGATGAGATGGTGGCAGCGCTGAAGGAGTGGGATAAAGAAGCGTTTCTAAATGTGTTGCAGTCAGGCCTTTCTCGGGGTCTAAGTGCTCTCGAGATTGCAAGGGAGGAACTGCGTCCTCTATCTAAAGAAATCTCTGAAAGGTTCCAGCAGAATGACATTATTTTCCCGGAATTTTTGTTAATGAGCGATGCGATTCAGACAGGATTTCAATTTCTCCTCCCCCTTATTAAGGAATCTACGATAAAGCAAAACAATCCGGAAAAGGTGGTCCTGGGTGTAATTGAAGGAGATATCCATGATATAGGCAAAAATATTGTGAAAGTGGCACTCGAAGTTGAGGGTTTCGAAGTGATTGACCTGGGCTGTGATGTACCTGTTCATAAGTTTGTGGAAGCAGCCAGGGAAAACGGGGCGCGAATCATTGCCAGCTCCAGCCTCATGACTCCCACGCTTACTAAGATGCAGGAACTGGAGAATGAATTGGGAAGGGCTGGTCTTAAGGGCAAGATTAAGACGATCATAGGAGGGGAAGCAACATCGCGCGAATTTGCAGAAAAGATAGGCGCTGATGCCTGGGGAAGGGAGGCTGTAGAGGGTGTCGAGAAAGTCAAAGAGCTTGTGGTGCAAATGAAAAGGGGTGCATAGAGATGGCATAGAAGTTCTGTTTGCAGCATGGCACTTTTCCGTCGTTCAATTATTAGAAAGGAGGGTTTAAAATGGGAATACTTCAAACAACTAAAGGAAGAATCTTCTGCGCGATTTTTGTTGTCCTCGTCATCTTTGCATTCTGGCCAGGTCCTTTGGGACCTAGTATTGGTTACAACATTTATGAACCTTTATTTTTTGGCTGGCTGCCGGGATGGCTATTTTTCAGGTATTGCATTTATTACATTATCTGGATTGTCACCCTTATATTTGCTTGGGTCGTGGTTATGCCCCTAGTGAAGCATAAAAAAGAGGGGGATTAATATGGAAACTATCGGTTGGATAATATTATGCGGGCTTAGTTGGTTTGTCATTAAGGGGGTGATCGTCTACATAGCCTACAAAAGAACCTTGTCTACAATGGACAGCTTCTTTGTTGCCGAACGGTCTTTTGGTGTCATTGTAACTTTATTTGCCTGGATGGGCACCATGTTTAGTGCATACATGTTCCTCGGCTTGGTAGGAATGGCTTATAAATCAGGGTTGGGCGTTATGATCCAGTGGTACATAATATCTCTGATGCCCCTTTCTTTTATATTGATCGGGATCCCGGCCTGGAAATTAGGAAAAAAATATGGTTATGTTTCCCCCATAGACCTCTTTGTGGATCGATACGAGAGTAAGTTTTTGAGATACTGGCTGGCCATTATGTCGCTCTTCGTGTGCGTCCCCTATCTCATTATGCAGTGCGTCGGCGGAGGCTGGGTCCTTCAAGGCGCCACCGGCGGACAGATACCATACTGGGTCGGGGTGGTGATTTTGGCCATAGTAATGGCGTGTTATCTCATTCCTGGGGGGTTTAAGGGGATGTCTTGGGTGGACGCCGTGCAGGGGGGACTCCTATCTGCTGTCTTGGCGTCTGCCACGATCTTCTTGTATCTGAAGGCGGGTGGGGACTTGGCTGGGGTTACCCAAAAGATCATTGCCGCCAAACCGCTGGACAAACTACTTACGATACCCGGATTGGTCCCTGTCTGGACATATAATATGTTTATTTTTATGGGAGTCATGGGTTTCTCCTGGGGCCTTTTCCCACAGATGTACCCTCGCTATTATGCAGCAAGAGATGAAAAAGTGATCGTCATATTTGCTCTGATCTTCGGGCTTATCGCTCCCCTTATGTTTTTTCATACCACTATCCTGGGGCAGATTACCCGGATATTGATTCCCGGCTTAACGGGCAAGCAAGTAGATTCCGTGCTGGCACTTGCCATTGGGAAATTTGCACCTAAATGGTTAACGGGGATGCTTATTGCCGCCGTGTTTGGTGCTATTATTTCAACCTCCGGAGGCTTTATCCTGAGCGCGGCCGCTTTGATTACCAAGGATATCTACAAGCCTCTTGCTAAAGGGAAGTCTGAAAAACATGTAGTTATGGTCGGGAGGATCCTTATCCTGGTTATAATTCTTATCTCCGTGCTTATTGCTCTGAATCCTCCTACCTATCTCGTCTTTCTTGGGTTGATAGCTTTTGCGGTCGGCATACAGATGGCTCCCCTGATGTTTGCCGCCTATTATTGGCCCAGAGGAAACAAATACGGGGCTATTGCTGGGTCCCTCGTCGGCATGGGAATATTGATATTTCATCTATTTTTGGGGGAGAAATATCTGTACACATCATTATGGGGGATTCCTCCTGGATTGCTTGCCTTTGTTCCCAATCTGGCGATCTTTATCGTTGTGTCGCTCTTGACCAAGCCGAGTTCGGAAGAAACCATTGAGAAATTTCATGGGTTGCTCAAGAGAACCTATATGCCTAAAAAAGGCTAAATAGTATAAAAACTTTGATCGGTCGCCCTTCCCTTCTATGTCTTTTGGTTGTGCAGGGGGAGGGCAGGTCGAGTGAATTTAAAAAAGGAAATGTGATATGTCTGATGCCATCTTGGATCTAATAAATTTTGCCATCGATTGCAGATTTGAATCGCTACCAAGCGGTGCCATCACCTGGGCCAAAAAGGCCATCTTGGATACGATCGCCGTTTCTATCGCCGGGTCCTCTGCGGCAGGATGCCGGGAAGTTGTTGACCTGGTAAAGGAATGGGGGGGTAGGGAAGAAAGTACTATTTGGATATTCGGTGGGAAGGTTCCGGTAAACCTTGCTAGCTTAGCGAATGGCCCAATGGCCAGGGCGCGGGATTATGGGGACGTTCATGAACGCGTTGGTCATGTGACTGAATATACCCTCCCCCCAACCTTGACTATGGCCGAACGTCAAGGAGGGGTGACGGGAAAGGATTTGATAACAGCTATTGTTGTGGGTGGAGAGATTATCACAAGGATAGGTATTACTCTGAAAAAAATGCCGGGTGAAAGCCCGAGATATTGTATGTTCAGGATCTTTGGACCAACTGCGGCTGTTTCCAAAATCCTTAACCTCGACCGGGATACCTTCTGGAATGCCATGGGTCTTTCCTTTTCACAGGCAGCAGGGGATATGCAAATGTATAAAGACGGGGCCTTATCCGTCCGGATTCAGCACGGATTTGTGGCTGATGCCGCCATAAAATCATGCTTGTTGGCTCAGAGGGGGATCACCGGCACCAAAAATATTCTGCAAGGAGAATGGGGGTTTTATAACGCCTTTGAACCTGAATATGAGCTTGCCCCGCTGACAGACGAATTGGGTCAAAGATTTGAGGTAACCAATACAAGCCTCAAGCCCTATGCTGCATGCAAATTCGCGCACAGCGCCATTAATGCAACCATAGATTGTGTCAAAGAGCACGATATAAGGGCTGAAGAGATAGCCGAGATCGATGTGGGGGTGAATAATCCTGCTTATAATTTTGTCTGTTTGCCTCGCAAGGTCAAAGATAATCCGAAAAATCCGGTTGATTGCCAGTTTAGCATTCCTTACTGCGTTGCCACTGCTGCTATTAAGGGAAGGGCGTCCATGGATGATTTTGGGGAAGAGGTTATATGGCAAAAAGACGTCAGGGAATTGCTATCTATGGTCAAAACGAGAGTTGATAATGAGATAACCATGTTTGACGACAGGACCTGTGGGGGGGCTAAAGTCAAGATAAGGACAAAGAACGGGCATGAATTTACGAAGACCGTTTATTATGTGTTGGGTCACCCCAAGAACCCTATGGATATGAATCAGCTCACAGAGAAATTCCGGGAGTGTATGGCTTATTCAGCAATACCTTTTAAGGAAAAAAATATTGAAAGATTGATAGATATGCTGATGAACCTTGAAGATGTTTCCAATACGAATGAGATTGTCAATCTGCTCACACCATAATTTGATGAAATGAATGAAAGTCACATAACGTTTCTGCCCGCCGGCAAGCTGATCGTAGCAGCGCCTGGCGCCAGGGTTATGGACCTGGCAAGGCTGGTCGATATCGGCATTTCTTTTACATGCGGCGGAAAAGGGAAGTGCGGCCGATGTAAGGTTATTGTCAGAGAAGGCATGGAAACCCTGGGCCCGTTGACCGAAACAGAGAAGAACCTATTGTCGCCGGAAGAAATAAGGAGCGGATTGCGCCTGGGATGTGCTCTCTGGTCACCGGCGGCCGGGAATCTCGTCATAGAAATCCCCGAGGCTGGGGCGGAACATCTAAAGATCCATACGGAAGGCGCCGGTGTACGCGTAAAGCCCGACCCATCGGTGAAGCGATATGTCATTCACCGGTCTGTGTTCAGATCCGCAAGCCTTTTGTCATACGAGCAGTTGATCCTTGACAACTTGAAGGAAGAGCATGGGTTGGCACAGGTATCATTTTGCTACGAAGCGCTGCAGCATCTGTCAAAGACGGTCAGCAATTCAGAGGAGGGCGAAGCAGTCGGACTCACGGTATGGAATGACAGAGAGATTCTTTCTGTGGACAGGAACGGGAAAAGCGGGCCTTATGGGCTCGCAGTTGACATAGGAACGACCACCGTGGTCTGTTATCTCCTCGATTTGAGTGACGGGAAGATCTTATCGATTTCATCTTCGAGCAATTCCCAGGCAATTATGGGCGATGACGTGATGACGCGCATATCGGCCGTCATAGAGGATGAAAAAAATTTGTTCAGGTTGCAGTCTTCTGTAGTTGAATCCATTAATCGACTGATCAAGGATTGCTGTGGTGCAACAGGAATAGCGCCGGAGGATGTCTATGAATGCTGTTGCGCGGGCAACACCTGCATGCAACACCTCTTCCTCGGTCTGTCGCCCCAGCCCCTCGGTTTCTCGCCATACCGGCCAGTGACAAAGCAGAGGATCACGATTTCTGCCAATGAACTACACCCTCCTCTCCTCATGAACCCGCAAGGGAAGATATATATATTGCCCTCTATCGCAGGTTTTGTGGGTGGTGATAATGTGAGTGTGCAGTTGATTGTTAATCATCTCGCATCGGACGATGATATAAGATTGATACTGGATATCGGCACAAATACCGAAATAGCACTTGCAGACAGTCAGGGTGTGATCGTCTGCTCCTGCGCTTCGGGACCGGCTTTTGAAGGTATGCACATTACCCACGGTGTGAGAGGTGTCATCGGGGCTATTGAGCGTATCTCGCTGGCACCCGGGTCGTTTGAGGTGAAATATGAAACCATCGGCAACAGTAAACCCATCGGCATTTGCGGTTCCGGCTTGGTGGATGCAGTAGCCGGTCTCCTGCGGACCGGGCTGCTCCAGCGGAACGGAGTCTTCAAAACGGGCCTGAACACCCCGAGATTAAGGGTCGGTGCAAACGGAGAGAGGGGGTTTGTGTTGGCCTGGAAAGAGGAGACAGACATAGGAACGGACATCGTGATCAGCCAGAGAGATGTTGTAGAATTTCAGAAAGCGAAGGCAGCGATTCAGGCCGCCTGCAAAATCCTCATGGGCAGAAAACAAATAAAGGAGAGCCAAATCGGCAAAATTTTCATTGCAGGCGCTTTCGGCCAGTACATAGATCCCGACAACGCAATCACAACCGGTATGCTGCCATCGGTACCCTCGGAGAGAATAGAAGCAGTCGGAAACGCAGCAGGGAGTGGTGCGAGGATGGTGCTGATTTCAAGGGCTTCCAGGAGGGAAGCTGAAGCGCTTGCAGAAAAGTCAGAGTACCTTGATCTGTCAACAGACCCTGAGTTTTTACGCGAGTTCATGGAATGCATGTTCTTTACTGTACCACAATGAAAATGAACAGCGCTCATACCGGTCTGCGATCGCAGGGATCCACAAAGGCACTCAACCTCTTGTGAGAGGAGGTGTCCCTCAAACTCATTTTTGAAACAAATTCCACCTCGACTATCGTTTTTTTTCCAAGGACGTCTTCTTTAATAAGCGGATGCTGCTCTATGACCTTTGCGATTTCCTTCGGGGCGGACCCGGTAGCCTGTCTCCTGTTCATGGTCTCCACAAGAAAGATGAGAATTGTTCTATCGCGCTCTTTCTTAACTGCAAGTTGGTAGTCCAGCACCATAGGAATTGAAAAGAGACTCTCATCAAAGGTAAAAGGGTACAGCTCGCCTGGGCCAAGTCTGATCCCTGTACCAGTCCTTTTTGTTATCATATCGATCTTCTTGAGGATTGAACCGCACGTGCATTTTCTTGCAATGACTCTACCGAGATCGCGAGTTCTGTACCTGATGAGCGGCATACCTTCTCTTTCGAGAGAGGTTATGACGACTTCTCCTTCCTCACCATCCGCAACGGGTTGACCCGTATCAGGATTAATCACCTCCACAAGATAGTCTCCTTCGTGGATGTGGTACCCTGTGCCGGATTCGCACCCCATGCCTGCATTGAAACCCATCTCGGTGAGACCGTAGTGGGAGAACACCCTGGCTTTCCACTGATCCTCAAGTGTTTTTCTCACGGCTGCTGGAACAGGCTCGCCGGTAGTTACGACCGCTTCTATCCCCATATCGCTGAGCTGATGTCTTTCCCCTGCCAGCTTGGTCAGGCGATGAAGGTAGAAGGAGTACCCTACCAGAGCGATGGTCCCGTGTTCCGCAATGGCTTTTATCTGTTTCATCACATCCGACGTGCTCCCTGTCATCACGGCTGTGGCGCCCGCCTCTTCCACGCCCTTTGCAAGGGCATCAGCCTGTCCCATCATGGTCTCTCCGGGCAGCATGATCTGCACGGTGCCTTGTTTCTCACCCAGAACTGCTTTCGTATTTGCGGCGAGCAGATCAACGATGCGTCGAAGGTCGTTTTCCGTAAAGAAAACCCGCTTCCTTTCACCGGTCGTACCCGAGGTTGAGAGGCTAATGATGCGTGATATCTCCCCCATGGGTACGCATAAGAACCGGTAAGGGTCTTTGATGATGTCTTCCGGTCCTGTAAAAGGGATCCGGCCCAGGTCTGCGGGGGTTCTGAGAAGGGACGCAGGGACACCGTGCTTCGAGAAGAGGTCGCGATAAAAAGGGCTTTTATTGATCACATAAGCGACGGTCCGGCGCAGCTTGACCATCTGATATTCTTCCAGAACAGCGCGGTCCAACTGCTGCTTCCCAGTAGCTGCGATGTGTGGGAGGTCGCCGCTCCTTGCCAGGTCTCCCTTAATGTATCTCCAAATCCAGTAGTCCAGATAATTTGAATCCATTATTCGTACAGTCGGTCGCCGCTGCTGCCGGTCAGGTAGCGGGCGCAAAAGGGAACAAGGTGATTGTCAGAGGTCACTACATGGATGCAGCACCCCTCCAACCTCGCGAGATCGATATTCCAGGCGTCCTGAAAAGGCATCCCGGAGATCGTGAGAGAACGGGTCTGTACCCATTTCACAAGATCCCCGAAGATTGTCTCCTGGGACGGATTCTGACATGGTCCGGAGCAGGCGCACTGGTTGGACCCGGCAGGCGACCAATAGTTCTGGAGAAATTGCCTCACGGCCGCATCTGGTTTCGTGGTATTTCTTACTGTCCCCCGGCTGAAAGTAGACCTCAAGACCCCATCGTCTCCAAGAACGAAGAAGCCGGCAAAGGAACAATGACCTTCTTTATTCCTTTTCGGTTTGAAATCCGCCGCAGCGACTTCCCCGCCTGTCTGCCTTTCAAGGGCTGCCAGTACTTCGGGGAGGGTAATTCTGTCCTCATCATTCGGGGCGTGAGGATATCTGCCAAAATAACTGATCGGCTGAAAATGCACCCCTCTCACTACGGGCACCCATTCCTTTGCGAACCGGATAATAGCTCCAATCTGATGATCATTTATCCCGGGCACAAGCACAACGACAAGCACAACCCCTAAGCCGAGGGTTCTACAGTTCTCCAGCACCTTCGCTTTCACGTCAACAAGGGGGGTCCCCCTGATGGCTGAGTATATGTCATCGGTGAGACCGTCAAATTGGAGATAGAGGGTACTTGCCCCTCTCTCCCTGACCTTCGCGAGGTACTCATTATCTTCAGCGAACCTAATGCCGTTTGTGTTAATCTGGATCATATCGAACCCCATACGCTTCCCGATTGCCACAATTTCGGGCAAATCGTCCCTCAGGGTCGGCTCACCGCCGCTTAACTGCAGGGGGGCAGGTCCGCCGCTGCTGAGTATAGCCCTGTACATGCCTTCAACGGCCGCGAGGTTCGGTTCGTGATCAGCTTTCGCATATGATGAGCCGGAGAAGCAGATAGGACATCGGATGTTGCAGCGGTTGGTAACCTCCATCAGAACAACGCAGATCCCACCGGTATGCGCGGGGCAAAGGCCGCAGTCGAAGGGGCAGTGCTCCCGGACCGGAGTGAGCGCTATTTCGCAACAGCTGCCGCCTTCAGCATGGTCTCCCCACTCTATGAAGGATTCCGCTGTTCCTCTCCATATTATCGTTTTGTACTCCCCGTGCTCGGGACAAACCTTTCTGAGATAGACCCCGTCTGCCTCTGCGACCCTCTCCGCATCGATTCTCGTCAGACACCATGGACAAAGACTCTTCGTTCGTCCTAAAACCACTTCAGTTCACCTCCTTTCACAGCAGCTATTTTGTGGCGTGAATGATACAATACCTCAGTGCACCGTCACGGAAGGCTTTCTTCAGGCTCGCGTGCGCACCGGCATGACATCCGTCTTGATAGAAGTCCGGAGGAAATCCGTCTTGAAAGTTACCGATACTGCAGAAGTTGAAGATCAACTCCACAAAAAATTCCCTTAACTTATCTGTTTGATCTTCAAAATAAACGTCCCTAAATCCGCTGTTACTCAGCAAAGCACGGTAATCTTTCTCCGTCCCGGCCCCATTAGGACAGGGGAAAAAGCCTGACTGCACATCAGCAAAAAGAGAGTTTGTACCGAGATAAAAATCAGCGATACAAATGCATCCTCCTTTGTAAAGAACCCTCCAAAACTCATTGGCGGCCCTCCCCTTGTCTTTTATGAGCGAAAAGCTGCATTCAATCAGAACTGTATCAAAGGAGCAGGTGGAAAGGGGTAACATTTCCGCTTCCCCGATCAGAAAAGCCACTCTGTTCGACTCCCCTCCGGCTGCTGTGCTCCTCTTTGCTTGCTCCACCATCTCTCGTGAGAAATCGATTCCCAGCACAGTACATCGAAAATTTCTCGCCAGAAAAAGTGCGCTTGCGCCTTTTCCGCTGGCCACGTCGAGGACTATGGAGCTTTGTTTGACTCCCGCAAGCTGGGCCAGCCTCTCCGTGAGAACAACCCCTCCCGGATGGACCCGGTCGCCCCATGCGTCTGCCTCATAGAACCGGACCACTCGCATTTTTTCGTCCTGCATGGGCTCGACTACTTATCCTCTATCTGTTCTTCAACGCTCCGTAATCTGCGCCCCATTTCTTCGGGAACGAATATAGCTCCGCATTTGGGGCATCGAGGACCTTTCAAAGGCTTCTTGAACTGCAGATAAGCAAAGATTACTTCGCCTTCCACGACCCGCTCGTTGCATTTAAAACAATACCATTCTGCCCATGTCTCTCCCATGTCTCCGATCTACCTCCTCAGCTCAGCTCGGACTTAAACCAGTGTGCGGAATGCACAACGTACTCAGATTTTTCCACCGAATAAAGCACGTAGTAGGTTGCTTGACCGAGCCTCTCATACGCCAGGCATCTGCCTGTCTCCTTATGGTAAAACTTCTCGCCCGTATTCTCACCATGCTGTATTACCTCGCGCAGTTCCTCATCACGAATGTTCCTCGATTCCAAAACGATTGCGACTTCATCGCTTTTCCGGATATTCATCTTTTCTCCTTTTACTTTTCGGAGTTAAGGCTCTAACCCACGCGCCTTCTCCTGTTTGGCGTTTTGAAGCAGCTCCAACAACAGGGCTTTTGTCTGCGACTGAGCCTCTCTCCTCTTCTTGCCCGTTTTAGTTGCCTGGCACCTGACCGCTTTCCAGTTTGGGTTGAAGATCAGATCCAGGACGTGAAGGCTGGCTTTCTCCATCGCGAATACTTCGCGACATCCGGCGCAATAGCTCACTATATCGAAATGGAATTCGTCAGCCCGTCTCTTCGTGATATTTCCGGCCAGTTCAAAATCTATAAAGGGCACCATACCGCCCATACCGCAGCAGCGCGCTTTCTCCCCTGAATAGTCAACCTCCTCAATCTCATAACCCATCTCTCGGATCAAAACCCTGACGCTTTCCCGTAGGCCGCTCACGTTACGGGCTGTGCAGCTATCATGAATGGAAAAAGTCCACTGTTCGCCTGCTATGTTTGCAGGGAGTCCCAACTCCAGCATGACCTCATAAATGGATTTGATATCCATATCCAGGAGGTTCTCTTTCATGCTCCGGTAACAATCGGGACACGCTACAATGATTTGCCGTGCACCCAGTGTTTTTATGTCCTTTTCAATCTCTATCAGGTTTTGTCTGAACTCTGCGTCTTCCCCGAGAAAATGATTTGGCGCCCCACAGCAGCCAAGGATGATCCCCGTGTCATTCAACCGCCGGCACAGGTATTCGTAGCTTTTGAGAACAAGGGAGGGTGCATAGCCTGACAAATTGCATCCCGGAAAAAACACCCGTTCGCACTTTCCCTTTACTGGGTCCGGGTGGACGAAACGGAAAGCATCGGAAAGCACAAATTCTTGAGTCTTCTTGACCGTCTGGTGGCCCGGAAGGGGGGCTTTTCCTTCGCTTACAAGGTGTTCACGTACCGCCAAGCAGAGTTTCCCGATGTTGATGTCCTCCGGGCACACCGCTTCACAGAGGCCGCAAAGGTTGCAGGAGTAGGCTATCTGGGAACCTGTGCCAAGCCCATCTCGGAAGATCTTCGCAAGTTCTGTTGGCAGGCCATATTTCTTAAGGAATTCGCAGTCAGATTCACAAGAGCCGCACTCTCGGCAATTCTTCAGCACCTGATCCGCAATCGAACGGATGATTTCCCTGTAATCCGTACTACTCGCACTCAAAGTAGAATCCTCCGATCCTAGTCTGGTATACCAATAGCGGAACCCGCTCTATACTTTTATTATTTCTGCGGAGCCGGCGCAATAGGACGATCGGACCATTTCTATAGTCCTTTCAACCTGTTTCAACGTCTGGCCGGTGATACCACCACAGTAAGGCAGTTCGTTCAGATGATCTCGAGCCGCCGGGCAGCAAGAATTGCTTCAATTCTGTTGTGGCAGCCGAGTTTTTCATAGATTTTTGCAAGGTGGTTCTTTATGGTATATTGACTCACTGCCAAGCTTACAGCCACCTCTTTATTCGAGTATGCTTTGGCCACAAGCCGCAAAATTTCTGTCTCTCTCTTTGTCAGCTGTTCTTCCGGCTGGCTTACTGCCGTTTTGGTTTTCCTGGCAAAATCTCGGAGGATTCTCCGGAGCGTGTTGTATTCCAGCCTGGTCTCCCCTTTTATTGAAGAGTCTATTATATCGAACAACTCGCTCAGGGATGAATCTTTCAAAACATAACCGCACGCACCCTCTTCTAGTGCCCGAATCAGATATTCTTCCTTTCTATGCATGGTCAGCATGACGACTATGACATCTGGCAGGATCGTTTTCAGGGTCCCGAGGACTTGGAAGCCGTCCCCGCCCGGCATCTCTATGTCCAGTAACACGATGTCGGGTTTTTCTCTCTCAGCCACTGCGATTGCTCCTTGTGCGTCATGGGCCACACCGACTACTTCCAAGTAGGCCTGCAGTTTAATCAACTGACGGAGGCCTTCACAGAATAGTTTATGATCGTCTACGATTAAGACTTTATGTTTTTCCCTCATCGGCCGGTATCTCAATCTCTATCCTTGTTCCTTGCCCGAAGTCTGTCTGGATACGAAAGGTGCCGCCGAAACTCCTTGTCTGCTCACTTACGCTTAAAAGCCCAAAGGTTGCAGAGTTAGGCAGGCCTGCAAGTGTTCGGGGCAGGTCAAATCCAACGCCGTCGTCATCCACAGAGAGACAAAAGCGCTCATGCTCAGTGGATATCTCTATCCTTACCTGTTTCGCATTTGCATGCTTCCTGACATTTGTCATCAATTCATGGATCATCCGGTAAATAGTCGCCTGCATGTCTTCTGTCCACTTATCCTCGTCCAACGTTTCGGACGAGATCATCTTGACGGACACCCCTGTTTCCCTCTCGAAACTGGCCACATAGCCGCACAGCGCAGGGATCAACCCTTGCTCACGCAGGGAAGGCGGATAAAGATCATAATTAAGATCCCTGATCTTGTGGATCGTCTCATTGATGACCTCCTCCAAATGAAAGAGCTCCTGGGTCAGTTCCCTTTTCTGGCCACGCTTCCTGATCAGTTTCTCCACGATTTGAGTCCGAACAAGGGCTGTTGCAAGGGATTGAAGAACGCCATCATGAAGCGCCGTGGCCAGCTGGCGTCGTTCATTCTCATGGGCCTTCATAGTTTTTTTCAAAAGGTTTTGAATAATATTTCTCTGGAACCTGTGACTTACGATAGTTGTGATCCACAAATCCTCGTAGGATAGATAGACCAGCTTATCGAGAAATGGCGCGATATCAGCGTACGGAACGGACCTGAGCACTTTCAGCTTGTTGAAGATGTGCTCAGTCACGGTTTCAGTGAACAACTCCAGCGTGCGAATCAGTCTGCTTGATCTCAAGTCTTGAGAACAGAAGGGTATAACCTGAACTGCATACGATACATCTTCCAGTGAGGCAGAGTTGATATATGTTCCAGTCCTCAGGTAGGAGACATGTCTCTCAAGAACATCTGAGAATCTGTTTCGGAGGATCGCGATGAGCCACTCGGGGATAGACTGACTTTTCTGTCCCGGCCGAAAATGTACCTTGAGCTTGCTGCAGAAGTCGTCCAGGATTGCCTCCTGTTCGGTATCTATCAGTTCGGCTACCTTGCTCTTAAGATTTTCCACCACTCCACCCCTTCTCTCCTTGCCGTCAATATGGTTTTTGCAGGTTCTTGAAGCAGGACCGGATATTTCAAGGTCAATCCTCCCGTATCACATTTTGACGAAACTGTCGACGAGACCTGATAAGCTTTGCGCCAACGCTCTGATTTCCGGATAGGCTAATCTTTTGACCATATCTACCTGGCCTCTGATGTCAATAGTGGACGGCCTGTTGCCCAAAGCCGATTTCAAGGGACTTTGTGAAAAATCTATGAGCAGACCAATTTGAATGTCGCGAGATTGCAGAACTTTTTCTTGGCCAAATTTCACATGCCTCGCTATTTTGGTTTGGGCAACAGCCCCTGGACACGAAACATCCCCTCATGCTGCCGCCTTCCTGGCATAGAACTGCCGCTCATAGGCAGCAGGGGAGAGATAGCTGGAGGCCTACCTGCCTTACGCTGTAGCCGTTCTCGACGACTAGTCTGACCGCCTCTTCCCGGAGCTCTCTCGAATATACTCCATAGGGGATCTTTTCCTTTGCCATTCCGACGCCTCCGTTTGGTAGTGTACCTCAACTTTGGTGTCCACTAAATCTATCTTACCCTACTTGTGACCCCCGATGTCAATAGTGGACGCGAAATGTCCTTCATGCCGCTGCCCGCCTGGCATAGAACTGCCGCTCATAAGCCGCCGGGGATAGGTAGCCAAGGCGGGCCTGGCGTCTCTGCCGG
>Ga0187866_1001613_pt1 | contig 20524 bp, 17 predicted proteins | sample June2016WEW_11_1_3_FD_133013 | JGI IMG/M metagenome (GOLD analysis project Ga0187866, IMG submission 133013) | Peatland microbial communities from SPRUCE experiment site at the Marcell Experimental Forest, Minnesota, USA - June2016WEW_11_150 | ecosystem: Environmental > Terrestrial > Soil >...
CTTTCTACCAATAACGACGGCAATAATATCCGCGCGACGCTTTCGCCCCTGGGCGACGAACGACGCGAAGAGTTGACGAAGCTCGTCAAGAAGACCGCCGAAGCGGTGCGGATCCAGATCCGCGCCAAGCGCGACGAAACTATGAAGCGCCTGAAGGACGCCGAGACCAAAAAAGAGATCACCGAGGACGAAGCGTTCAAGTCAAAAGAAAAAGTGCAAAAAGCAGTGGACAAGGCGAACGGGGAGGTGGAAACGCTTGTCAGCGTTAAATTACAAGAACTCGGGGAATGATCATCGCAATTCTTGTCATCATCGGGCTTTCGCTTCTTATCCTCGGCCACGAGGCGGGGCATTTTTTTGCAGCGAAAATATTCGGGTTGAAAGTGGACGAATTCGGCTTCGGCTTCCCGCCGCGAATCACGGCGTGGAAAAAAGGGGAGACGGAATACAGCGTGAACTGGCTGCCGTTCGGCGGGTTCGTAAAGATCGGCGGGGAGCGCGGCGAGTTTGAAATGGTAAACCCCAACGATGCAGAAAAAAGCGAAGGGGAAAAGAAGGCGGCAGACAAAACACGGCTACTCTACGCACAGCCGGCGTGGAAAAAAAGCGTGATTATGCTCGCGGGGGTTTTTATGAACTTTCTCTTAGGATGGTTCTTTCTTTCGCTTATCTTGATGATCGGTGCGCCGCAGGCGCTCGTCGTCGGCGGCGTTCAGCCGAACTCGCCTGCGTTGCAGGCGGGGATAATGGCGGGGGATATTGTAAAGGGCTTTACGAGCGCGCAGGGTTTTATTGATTTTGTGAACGTTCACCGCGGTGAGCAGACCGCGATCACTGTTATCCGCAATAACAAGGAAATAAGCTTCACTGTTGTCCCGCGTGTGCATACGGCTCCGAACGAGGGCGCGCTAGGCGTGGGACTTGCGGAAACCGGTACGCCGCGCGAAGGATTCTTTGCGGCGGTCAAGGACGGCTTTGTGAATGCCGGCATCATCCTGTGGCTTACGATCGGCGCCCTTTATCAATTGATCATCCAGCTTTTCGCGCATGCCTCGCTTTTGCCGGGCGTTGTGGGGCCGGTGGGCATTTTCGGCCTCGCGGAGGAAACCGGAAAAATCGGGCTGGTTTATCTTTTGCAATTGATGGGGATCATATCGCTCAACCTTACCATCGTGAACCTCATCCCGTTCCCGGCGCTTGACGGCGGCCGGTTCGTGATGGCGATCATAGAAAAAATAAAGGGTGGAGCGTTGTCGTATAAAGTGGAGGCGTGGGTAAACGGTCTCGGTTTCGCATTGCTTCTTCTTTTGATGGTGTTGCTTACGATCCGCGATGTAAGTGGATTGATATAGACGGGGTATAATTGAAGCATGATCCAGCGTGGCATCGCTTCTTTCGGGCTTGATTACGGCCGCTGTCCACCGTGGCTTTTTGAACGGATGGTGAAGCTCGGCCGCGAGATGGCATATGTGCTCGTCGCCGAGTACGGCCCGGATGAATTCATAAAGCGGATCGCGGATCCGGCATGGTTCCAGTCGCTCGGCACGGTACTGGCGTTTGATTGGAATGCATCGGGGCTCACGACCATTCTGACCGCGGCGCTGAAAGAAGCTATCCGCGGCCGCGAGCGCGAGTTGGGGATTTTTATCTGCGGCGGAAAAGGGAAAACCTCGCGCAAAACGCCGGAGGAGATCATGCAATGGGGCGAGAAGCTCTCGCTTCCCGCGCCTGCAACGAACAACCTTGTCTACAATTCGAAAATGAGCGCAAAGGTGGATAGCGCGCTCGTGCAGGACGGGTTCCAGCTTTATCACCATTCGTTTTTCTTTTCGCGCGGCGGCGCGTGGGCGGTCGTCCAGCAGGGGATGAACAAGGAAAAACGCTCGGCACGACGGTATCACTGGTTTTCAGAAAATATCAACGACCTTGTTTCAGAGCCGCATTCCGGTATCTCTTCGCCCGTGGTTTTGAACCGCGTTTTAAATCTTACGGCGAAACAGAGTACGCAAACGCGCGAGATTTCCACCGAGCTTGTGCAGGCGGGCTACGCAACGCTCATGAAAGACATCCAACTTTTGCGCAAGTATTCCTCGCCGCTTTCGCAGATGGCGCAATTTGAGAACGCGCGCGGGGAGCAGCTTTCGCTTTTGAACCTTGAAACGCGCGAGTTCAAATCCCACCCGGTGGTATACGAGGATTTTTCAAAGAGCAAATATCTGGAAAAGGTGCTCGCGAAAGTAACCGACCGGAAGCCGGAGAATTATGAAAAACTGATCGCCATTGAGGGCGTGGGGCCGAAGACCGTGCGTGCCCTCGCGCTCGTAGGCGAAGTGATCTATGGTGCAAAGCCCTCCTATGAAGATCCTGCGCGTTACAGCTTTGCGCATGGCGGTAAGGATGCCACGCCGTATCCCGTGGACCGCATAACCTACGACCAGACGATCACGATCCTTGGCGAAGCGGTGCGCAAAACGCGACTCTCGCCGGACGAAAAACGCCGCGCGCTCGGACGGCTGCAGGTCGGGAGAAGCGGTCAGCAAGGCGCCGGACGGGTGCTATAATTGGAGTATTCCCGGGCTAGAAACCAAAACCTGCCAAAACTGCAAACAACCGTTCGTCATTGAGCCGGACGATTTTGCGTTTTATCAAAAGATTGATGTCCCGCCGCCGACGCTTTGCCCGGAGTGCCGTATGCAGCGTAGGCTCGCGTGGAGGAATGAGCGATCTATTCACAAACGCGCCTGTGATCTATGCGGAGCTAGTGTTATTGGAATGTATCCTGCCACTACGAAATTTCCGGTTTACTGCCATTCTTGTTGGTGGTCGGATAAATGGGACCCCATCGTGTATGGAAGGGAGTATGATCCGAGCCGGTCCTTTTTTGAACAATGGAAGGAGCTGCAAAATGTGGTGCCTCGTCCGGAACATAATAACAGCGGAAACATTGTGAACAGTGCGTATACAAACTGCGCCGCGGACATGAAGAATTGCTACCTGGTTTTTGGGGCACAGAAAGACGAGAATTCCATGTATTCGCATTATTTAAATCAATCAAACGAATGCTTAGACCTTCTGCACGTTTTTTCTTCTGAAAAATGCTACGACTGCTTTGATGCTGAGCAATGCCACTCGGTTCGATATTCGCAATCGTCGATGAATTGTCGAAACTCGTTTTTTCTATATGACTGTAAAAACTGTTCCGACTGCATCGCGTGTATCGGGTTACGGAACAAGCGATTTCACATCTTTAACGTTCCTTATGCAAAGGAAGAGTATCTGAGAAAGAGGGACGAATTTCGACTAGACTCCAGACGTGGCATCGAAGATCTAAGGAAAAGATTTCTGAGTAACGAGCTGTATCGTGCTTTTCCGCGCAGATTCTTTCACGGCCAGTTGAACACAGCGAGTACGGGTGATTACATTAGTGAAAGTGAAAACGCGTTAAGCTGTTTTTACGCAAAGGGTTTGCGGGGCTGTAAATACGTTTTCTGGGCGCACAACATGAAGGATTCATATGACTACTTTGCTTTTGCAGATCCCGATGAGCTTGCTTACGAAAGAGTGTCGGGCGGGTACGGGGATTATAATTGCAAATTTACTGAAGCATCATGGATAGGTAATCGCGACCTCGAATATTGCGGGCTTTGCTATAACACTAGATCTCTTTTTGGGTGTATCGGTCTCAGGAAAAAAGAGTTTTGTATTTTGAACAGGCGGTATGCGGAGGCGGAATACCATGAACTCGTTGTACGGATTCGCAAGCAGATGACGGAAACGGGGGAATACGGAGAATTTTTCCCAATATCGCTTTCGCCGTTTCCATATTGGGATTCGGTTGCACAGGAGCATTTCCCATTGACAAAAGAACAGGTCTTGGAGAAGGGGTATGGATGGCGCGAGCCGGATCCCCGCACTCAGAAAATTACGAGAACGCCAAGCGAACTGCCGGATACGATTGCCGAGGTGTCGGACGATATTTTGAACGAAACGATCGGCTGTGAGCATGGCGGGGTGTGCGCCCATCAATGCACGGTCGCATTTCGGATCACTCCTGAGGAGTTAAAATTCTATAGAGAACAGAATATTCCGCTTCCAACGCTCTGTTTTCAGTGCCGCCATGCATCTCGCATCGCCCTTCGAAGCCCGCTTAAGCTCTGGCACCGCAAATGCATGTGCGATGGGAAGGTATACCAGAACACCGCCACCCACCAGCATCAGGATGTATGCCCCACCGGATTCGAAACCTCCTACGCCCCCGACCGGCCGGAGATCGTCTACTGCGAACAGTGCTACAACGCGGAGGTGGCGTAAGGTAGAATAGAGTTATGGATACCAAAACGAAGACCTGTGCGAATTGTAAAACGCGGTTTACTATAGAACCTGACGACTTCTCGTTCTACCAAAAGATTGATGTTCCGCCGCCGACGTTTTGCCCGGGGTGCCGCTACATCCGGCGGCTTTTGGATCGCAACGAATATAATTTTTATCGCCGCAAGTGCAATGCGACGGGAGAAAACATCATTTCAATCTATCGTCCCGACGCGCCGTTCCCGGTGTACAAGCAGGACTATTGGAAATCGGATGCGTTCGACGGGCTTGCCTATGGCCGGGATTTTGATTTCAGCCGCCCATTCTTTGAGCAATACGAGGAGCTCCGCCGCGTAGTACCGCACCTCGCACTTGTGAATGCAAGCAGCGAGAACAGCGAATATACCAATCAATCCCAGGATAACAAGGATTGTTACATGCTCGTTACGAGCAATACGAGCGAAAAATGCATGTACGGGAGCTGGTGCCAGAATAAATGTTTTTTCTTGTCAGATTGCTATATGGTGGAAGGAAGCGAGTTCTGCTATGAATGCATGAACCTTACGAAATGTTCCCGTTGCAGATGGTGCCGCGATTGTTCCGACTGCATTGATATTTGTTTTTCAGTTGATTGTCGCGGATGTACAAATTGCTTCGGCTGTGTGGGCCTGCGAAACAAGCAGAACTGCTGGGGCAACGAACAGTTGGATAAGATTGAGTACGGGCGCAGACTGAAAGAATTCCCATGGACAAATGGGGCCATAGCACGTGCGCAGGAAGAACTCTCAAAGTTACGAGTAAAGATTCCGGTGAAATACTATCATGGTTCACAAACGCAAAATTCCTCCGGCGACTATCTGGAAAACACACAGCGGGTGCGCATGGCTTTTAACTGTCGCGACAACAAGGATACGGCGTATATGCAGGACGCGTGGAATCAGACGGAGGATTGCTTGGATTGTACGGAGATTATTATTGCGCAGTTGTCGTATGAGATACAAGGCGTTGATACTCCGCATCGGACCATCGTGGCGCGAAGTTGTTTTGATACCGTAGTCGATTCTTGCTATTGCGATATGTGCTTCAATGCGAACAATTGTTTCGGGTGCTTTGGATTAAAACAGAAACAATACTGTATTTTGAACAAGCAATATTCCAAAGCAGAATATCTCGCGCTGAAAGAAAAGATAATTGATCATATGAAGCAAGCGGGGGAGTGGGGCGAATATTTCCCGCCGAACGTGTCACCCTTCGCCTATAACGAATCCATGGCACAGGATTACTTTCCGCTCATGCGGGAAGAGGCGGTTAAGCGGGGATATTCTTGGTATGATCGCCCCGCCACGCAGTATGACATTACTTTGACCTCGGATAAACTGCCGAGAACCATTTCCGAAACCACCGACGATATTTTGAACCAGACGATCCAGTGCAAGACACAGGAGAGCGAAGAAGAAAAAAAGAAAAATCCCTTGTGTGTTACCGCGTTCAAGATAGTTCCCTTAGAGCTTACGCTGTACCGAAAGATCGGGATTCCCGTTCCCGAGTACTGTTTCCCGTGCAGGCGCACAAAACGTTTTGCGTTCCGCAATCCACGTACGCTCTATAAAGGAGTATGCCAATGTAACGGGCCGAAGGCGACATGCAAAAACACCGCGGAACACTTTCATGGCGCAAGCCATTGTCCCAATGGATTCGAAACTTCCTATGCCCCCGACCGGCCCGAGATCGTCTACTGCGAACAGTGCTATAACGCGGAGGTGGCGTAACCGCGATGGGGGAGGTATAATGAATCCACATGGACTCACTGATCCACGCCGACATCTTCTTTTTTGTGACGACGATCGTGGTGGTGATCGTCGGGGCGGCACTTACGGCGGTGCTCGTTTATCTGGCAAGGGTGCTTTCCGACATCAAAAAGATCACGGCACAGGTGCACGAAGAGACGGTCCTTTTCCGCGAGGATATCCGCGGTTTGCGGCAAGATATGCAGCGGGAAGGGTTCAAGATCGCTCGTTTCATCGATTTTTTCAAAAAACTGTTAAAACATAAGAAAACGTCAAGGTCGAAAAATTCATAATAAAAAACATGAAAAAAATGTCCAAAAAGACGAAACGGATGGCGACGGAGATCGGCGCGGGAGTTCTCACCGCTGCGGCACTTGCGGCCGCTGGGGCATATTTGCTTTCAGACAAAAAGCGCCGCGCGAAAGCGAAGGCGTGGGCGGTAAAAGCGCGCCGCGAAGTGGCGAAGAACGTGAAAACTGCGCGCCGGATGGGCGAAGCGGAGTACAAGCGCGTGGTGGAGCGGGCAACGAAGCGTTATGGATCACTGCACAAAGTGAACGTGGCGGAGGTGATGAGGACCGCACGTGATCTGAAGGCAGAATGGCAGCGGATGAAGAAAGATGCGAGAATAATCGCGAAAATGATGCCGAAGCGGAAGCCTGCACGCCGGGCAAAAAAGCGGACCACAAAGAAGCGCAAATAGAGACACTAAGATACAAGTAGGCAGACAGCATAGCAAAAGAGGTTTTGAAAAGAGCCCTTCTGAGTACTCTTTTCAAAACATCTTCCTGCTGCTTTTTTGTTTATTCGTATCGCAGCGCTTCTATCGGGCTCTTTTTTGCAGCTTGGCGTGCGGGATAGATGCCGAAGATGAGCCCTATGCCGGATGAGACGCCGAGCCCGAGCGCTACGGCGCTCCAGGGCAGTACGAACTGCCAATTGAGCCCGTAGGCGTGGCTGAGCACGAAGGCGACCAAGAACGAGACGAACCCGCCAAGCGCGATGCCGATCACGCCGCCAATGGCGGTCAGGATAACGGCTTCAAGAAGGAATTGCGAAAGAATATTGCTATCCGTTGCGCCCAGTGCTTTCCGCAAGCCGATCTCGCGCGTGCGTTCGGTGACGGAAACAAGCATGATATTCATGATGCCGATGCCGCCCACAACAAGGGAAACCGCAGCGACCGACGCAAGGAAGAGCGTGAGGACGTTCAAGATCGTGCTCACGGTTTGCATGGCGCTCTCCTGGGTTTGAATGAAGAAATCGTCTTTTGAGGGATCAATGATGCCGTGGTCGTTGCGGAGCGTCGCCTTGATGTCGTCCGCGGTTTCGTTTACCGTGCTTACGCTGTCCGCTTCCACGACCATGCGGTTGAAATAATTGATGCCGAAGATATAGGTTTGCGCCGTCGTGTAGGGCATGAAGACAGCCTCATCGAAGTTCAGGAATGAAAGCTGGCCGGTGCTTTTAAGGACGCCCACGACACGGAACGTATGGTTTTTGATGCGTACTTTCTCGCCGATCGCCGAGCCGCCGTCGAAAAGCTTCTGTTCCACCGTTTTCCCGATAACAACGACGCTCGCCAACCCCGTCACGTCATCCGCTCCGAACATTTCTCCCTCATCGGTCGTGACGTTGTAAACGTCGCCGAAAAGCTCCGTGGTACCGAGCAGGGTCGCCTGGTACGTATTCGTCTGCCACGAAGCCGCTTCACTGCCGAAGACGACGGGCATCACCGTCGCCCCATGGGGGACGTTGCTTTTGTTTTGCAATGCGACAAGATCACTCTTCTTCAGCGAATCGGTGAAGGTGGAGAGGAAGTCGGTGGGGCTGGTCGGCTGTCGGCCCGGCACGATCCCGATCACGCGCGAGCCGATGCTCTGGATCTCCCCAAGGATGAGCCCCTGCGCGCCCTGGCCCAAGGACATCACGATGATGATGGCCGTGATGCCGATCACGATGCCCAAAATAGTAAGGAACGAGCGCGAACGGTTCGTGGCGAGGCCGGCCGTGGCAGTTTTGGCGAGTTGGCGGAGCTTCATGGCGGTTTATTTTTCAAACACGTCGGTCGTCCGGCGGCGTTGTGCGACTTTTTTGTTGGAATCGATGCGGCCGTCCAAGATGGTGAGGATCCGCTCCGCGTGTTCGGCAGTATGCAATTCGTGGGTGATCAGAATGATCGTGTGGCCTTGCTCTTCGTTCAGCCGCTGGATCGTTTCCATGACCGCTTGCCCTGATTTTGAATCAAGGTTACCGGTCGGTTCATCGGCAAAAATAACCTGCGGCGAGAGGATGAGCGCGCGGGCGATCGCCACCCGCTGTTTTTCGCCGCCGGAGAGCTGGTAGGCTTGGTGATTGGTCCGGTGGCCGAGCTTAACGGTCTGGATCGCCTTTATTGCCATGTCGCTCCACTGTTCTTCGGGAATATCCGAATAAAGAAGGGGAAGCTTCACGTTGTCCAGCACGGTCGCGCGCGGCAGCAGATTGAACGCCTGGAACACGAACCCCATTTTATTGTTGCGGATATGCGCGAGCTCGTCCTCGGAATATTCCGACATTTCTTTTCCGTCAAAGATATACGTGCCGCTCGTATAGCGGTCCAGGAAGCCGAGAATATGGAGGAGGGTGGACTTGCCGGAACCGGACGGCCCCATGATCGCCACGAATTCGCCCGCATTGATCTCGAGCGAAACATCTTCTACGGCGATGGTTTCCGCACCCTCATCGCCATAAACCTTACGGAGCGATTTTGCTTCAATAAGCGCCATAGCGTGCGTGCTTACTATGACGATGGACGGGCGACGATCTCCCCTTCGTCCAATCCGGAAATGATCTCTATATTGCCCTCCGTATCGCGGATACCCACGGCCACCTTTCGCGCTTCAAGCGGCTGGTTTGCGCCATGATACACCTGGACGGTGCGGGTGCCGTCTGTGTTCGTCGTAACCGCCCGCTGGGGGATATAGATGACGTTTCTGTGTTCGGCGGTCGTGATATCAATGTTCGCCGTCATGCCCGGTTTCACGTCGGGGCCGAGATTGTCAAATTGGAAAGTGGTTTTATAGGTCGGCACGCCTTCGATCACCGTCTCGCCAGGATCAATATAGGTAACCCTGCCGGAGAACGTTTGACCCTGGAAAGCATCGAGTGTCATTGAGGCGGGATTGCCCTTGCTTACCTTGCCGATGTCGGCCTCCGAGATTTGGGCGTCCACCTCCAGGCCTTGATCGGAAATAAGAGAAACCAGCGCAACGCCCGGCGCCGCTATCTCGCCGACCTTGGCATTTTGCATCGTTACTACGCCCGAAAGAGGGGCGACAAGAGATGCCTTTGTGATCTTTACCTGGATGCTTTGCATGCTCGCCTGCGCCTGTTCTACTTGTGCTTCTTGTGCCTGAATGTCATTTGCAGTCGGACCCGCGATTGCTTTGTTCGCATCAGCCTGCAATCCTTGGATCGTGATCTTCTGGGAAACGATGTTCTGTGCCGCACCGCTCACGTTCGTCGTTGCGCTGTTTATCTCCGTGAGCGCCGTGGTCACCGCCGTCTTATACGCATTCACGGTTGCGGCAGGGAGGCCGGTTTGTTCAACGAGTGCTACTGCGGCGGTAATGAAAAGTGCATTGATCACCGAAAGATGCGCCGCGCCTTTTTGCAAAGCGAGGTCAAGCGTGGAGGTGGGGGAAGATGCGCTCAGGCCCACCAGCTCACCTTGCCAGTTGTTGAACTCCGTACTTACTTGCCCTCTTTCAAATTGAATATTGTTGAGCGTTTGTGAGTTACTAAGCATGAAGGTGAGTTGGGGATTGGAGGTTTCCGCTCCGGAAAAGAACGGCGAAAGCTGGTTCCTGACTGCGTCGTTCGCCTTTGCATACGCATCGGAAAGCGTAGCGTCCACGTTGGCGTACATATTGGTAAGGTCCTGCTGGGCTTTCCCGAGCGCCGCTTGTGCGGCCTGGATATCCTCCGGCCGGGATCCCGCCTGGAGCGAGCGGAGTTTTGCGGTTTGTGCATCCACATTGGCTTGGGCTTCGGCCAATTGTGCCCTGAGGTCGCCTACATTCAAGCTGGCAATGACGGCGCCCGCATTCACGTGGTCGCCGACCTCATAATTGACCGCCGCAACGGTTCCGCCGTTCTCAAAAGCGAGGTCCACGTCGTGCACTGGCTTGGTATTGCCGGTAACACTTACTATTTGCGTGATCGTCCCGCGCGCCGCGGTCGCAAGTTGATAATTGACGCTTTTCGGCGCGAACCAAAGGCGGTAAGCACCCCATCCCAGAAGGAGTATGATGATGCCGAGCGAAACTTTCTTTGTGGTGCTTAAACGAACCAAAAATGTTTTCATGTTCTTATTATACTATAAGGGGCAGTTGACGCGCAATGGGAAGGCGTAATATAATTAAGCTTATTAACTATTTATGGATAAAATAATCGAGGTTAACGCGCTCGTCAAGCGATTCGGCGATTTCACGGCGGTGGATGGCGTCTCTTTTGCGGTGGAGAGAGGAAGCATTTTTGCCTTTTTGGGACCGAACGGTGCGGGAAAAACGACGACCATCAAGATGCTTACAACCTTATTGCTCCCCACGCGAGGGACGGTATCGCTGGACGGCATTGATATCATGAAGAATCCCCAAAGAGCACGGCATTCCTTCGGTATCGTGTTCCAGGACCCGAGCCTGGACGATGAACTCACTGCTTGGGAAAATATGGAATTTCATGGAGTGTTGTATCACATGCAGAAAGAGATAAGAAGAAAGCGCATTGAAGAACTTATGCATTTTGTGGAATTGTGGGACCGGAAGGACAGTCTGGTCAAAGAATTTTCGGGAGGCATGAAGCGCCGCCTGGAGATCGCGCGCGGCCTTTTGCACCATCCAAAGATCCTTTTCTTGGATGAGCCGACGATCGGGCTCGATCCGCAAACGCGGAACCACGTGTGGAATTACGTCAAAAATCTTAATAAAACCGAAAAGATCACGGTATTCTTTACAACGCACTATATCGAAGAGGCGGACCGCGCTGCGGAACAAGTGGCCGTTATGGATCACGGGAAGATCGTCGCGCATGGGACGCCGGAGGAATTGAAGCGCCGGACCGAAACGAAAAACCTGGAAGATGCCTTCATCAAGCTCACGGGATATGATCTAAGAAAGGACTCCGCCGGCGGCGTCGACCGCATGCGTATGCATAACCGTGTGTGGCGGAGATAAGCACCAGCATGAACGCGATTTACATTCTTTGGCTGAGACAATTGAAAAGATATTTTCGTTCCAAGGCAAGGATGATCGGTTCCGTCGGCCAGCCGATTTTGTTTTTGGTGGCGCTTGGCTTCGGATTCGGCCCCATCTTCCAAAAAGCGGGAGGAGGGGATTACATCCAGTTTTTGGCGCCGGGCGTGGTCGCGATGGGCATTCTTTTCACCGCTATGTTCATGGGCATCGAGATCATCTGGGACAAGCAGTTCGGGTTTCTGAAGGAAACGCTCGTCGCGCCCGTATCGCGCTTTTCGATCATGCTTGGCCGGACGCTCGGGGGCGCCACGGTCGCCCTCATGCAGGGGGTGATCGTGTTCCTCATTGCATGGGCCGTAGGATTCCATCCGAGCTTCGCGCTTTTTGGCGTCGCATTTATTTTCATGATCCTCATTGCGATGTTTTTTACGGGCCTGGGGACCGCTATCGCATCCGTCGTGGACGACATGCAAGGGTTCCCGCTTATCATGAATTTCATTGTGATGCCGACCTTTTTCCTTTCTGGCGCGCTTTTTCCGCTCACGGGACTGCCAGGCTTCATCGAGATCATTGCGCGCCTCAATCCGTTGTCTTACGGCATTGACGGTTTGCGCGCGGCTTTGACCGCGCAGCCGGCGCATTTCGGTCTTTGGATGGATTTCGGCGTGCTCGGCGCCATTGCGCTCATCGTTCTCGGCGTCGGCGCATATCTTTTTTCAAAGATCGAGATATAAGATCACAATACCAAAAACCCCCGCCAAAACGGGGGTTTTTGCCCTTATTCCGCGCTACAAAGGGTGTTCAGCTGGGCTCGAGTGCTGGCTCCCACATAGCCGTTTCCGGAGGTGAGACCTATGGGTTTCAAGATCTCATCCGCGAAAATGTTTTGGAAAATAATGACTGCTTTCTTTGTCGCAAAGCCAAAATAGGTTGATTCGTTGCCGGGCGAACCGATGCCCGATGCGGCAACCTGCGTGAGATTGCTGTAATTCAGAACTTGCTGAAGGTATTTCACCTGGCTGTCGTTCATGCCCAGGGACAGGTTCTTTGTGAAGTTAGGAGAACAGCCCGCTTGCTGGAACTGTACCGTGATGAGCTCCTTTTCAAGCGCGATAAGTTGCTGCGTCAAGCTCTGAAGAAGGGCGAATGGATTCGTGGTGCTTGCACCCAAGACCTGTCCGCCGGTTGAGGTCGAATTGTAGTAGTAATAGTCTCCTCCTCCGCCACCACCGCTTTCGGCGCCGCCCCCTCCACCACCATTGTTAGATACTGGCGCAGGATTCACGTAGATCGTGTAAGCCTGTGTTGTTGAGGCGTTCGGATCGGTGATGCTCGCCGCCGTTATTGAAAAGGTTGAGGTTCCTTCGGTCGTCGGTGTTCCCTCTATCGTCGCCGAAAGGTTGCCGCTTGCGGTGTTTAAAGCAAGACCGTTAGGTAATGATCCTACTGTGACCGTGAAGGTGAATGTGTCCGTGGCGATCGCGCTGTTCGTCGCCGTAAAGTGTGGCGGAACATATGCCGCGCCGACTTGGCCGTCGTCGAGGGCGCCCGCCGGTGGGTTTAGCGTGACCGTGCTTGAAGGTGTGGAGGTCGGCGCGCTCACGTCATTGATCGTGAGCGTGAAGCTCTTCGTCGTCGATGCCGAGCTGTCGCCGTTTGCAACGCCTACTGCAAAAGCGAAGGTGCCGGTCGCGTTCGGGGTTCCCGAGAGCAGGCCGGTTCCTGCGTTGAGCGTGAGCGCATCAGGCAGGGTGCCCGAGGCGAGGCTCCACGTAAGGGTGTCTGTCGCGTTCGTTGAGGTCGCGTAGATATTCGTTGAATAGACCTGGCCAAGAATGCCGTCGGGCAAAGGTGAATCGGTGCTTATGGTGACCGTCGGAGCAGTGGTTGCGACGCCGCTCAAGATCGTCATGGCATTGCCCGATGCACCAGCAATACTACTAATGGTAGCTGCCTGGTTCGAGCTCGCTCCTATCGCCGTTATCGACGTTGTGGAATTGATCAAAAACGAAAAAGTGGTATTCGCCGCTTCGGGTAGAGAAGCATAGGGCATCACGTCGCCTTTTAAGGTCAGCGATACCGATCCTGCCTGTGGGATCGTGACGGGGTGCAGGAGGTGGAACAAATAACTGAAACCACCCGAAGCCGCCGATGATCCGCCCGATGTTCCAACAAGGGTCGAACCGTTCCAAAGCTCGACGTTCGCGAATGGAGTCACCGAAGCGCTTGAGCTCGCAAAGACCGCAAGATCGGTGACCCTCACACTCTCAACATTCGAGGTTTCCGTGAAGCGATAGATCGCCAGAGTGTTCGCGGGGGAACCCATCAGGATTGTGCCTGCCGGAGGTTGCGCCAGGTCAGCGTCTACCGTGATCGTTGCATTGCTTACGGCGATGGGCACGGCGTTCACCGCAGCCCCGGGGAGTCCGGAGAACGCTACAATTCCTACAACAAGCAATATCGGGATCCAGTGGCGTTTACACATGTCCAGTTTATACCTATGACACTAGTGTATGCTTTGTTTGCCGTCAAGCGGCGCGATTTCCTGCGGCCGTTCCGGCGGTCATTAACGAAGTAGGGCCTCTTTTGTTATGCTCGCGATGGGTTATAATAAGGATAATTAACTATGGACGCAGTACAGGGAATCCTACAGAGCGCGTGGCAAGTTTTTACGTACGCGTGGTGGATCTGGCTCCCCATCATTTTGTGGCCTCTTTTCAGGTCCACGTGGCTTTTTTGGCGGCAATCGCTCTATAAACGTGATCTGCAGACAAAGTATATCCTTTTGGAACTTCGCATTCCACGCGAAATAAAAAAGAACCCGCGGGCGATGGAGCAGGTGCTTATAGCGATCCACGCCCTTCGGAACGCCGCGATGGACATGCGCGAAATATGGTGGGACGGCGAGGTGACGGTGTGGTATGCGATGGAGATCGTAAGCTTGGGCGGTGAAATACATTTTTACTTACGGACGATCAAAAAACAAAAAGATCTTATCCAGGCGGCGTTCTTTTCGTATTATCCCGACGTGGAAGTTGTTGAAGTTGAAGATTACATGGATCGCCTGCCATCCAACATGGGAGAGGTGCATAAAAGCGGCTACAACCTCTGGGGCACCGAACTTTTACTTGCAAAAGAAGACGCTTATCCTATACGGAGCTATCTGGACTTTGAGTCGCCGGACGAGGATAAACAATACGACGCCATGTCCACCTTCCTTGAGATTTTGGGTAAAGTAAAAAAAGAAGAAACGGTCGGCATTCAGATCCTCATCGCGCCAGCGGCGCCCGACTGGGGCGCGAAGTGGAAAGATTTTGTGGAGAAAATGCGGGTGAGAGAACAGGGGAAGAAGAAAGTCGGAGGAGGATCGACTCATGCGCTGGGAATGGAATTCCCGCACATCCTTCCTGTTTTTCCGGTAAAGAAAATCGGAGAGGACAAAAAAGATGAATATGCCCCACTCATGAAATCCTTCATGCGGACGCCCGGCGAGACCGATGTATTGAAGGCCGTGGAGGAGAATCTTTCAAGGCCCGGTTTTGATACCCTGGTCCGCTTTTTTTACCTTTCCCCCAAAGAGCTTTTCGGCGACACGTTCCCGAGAAGGGGTGTCATTGGGGCCTTTAACCAATATGGATCGTTGGATCTGAATTATTTCACGCAGAACTTTGCCGTGGGCACAAGGATCAAGTTCTGGCGGGGACCGTGGCAAATACCGAACTTTTTTGCCAAGAGCCGCATCGCTCGGAGGCAGGAGCGGATCCTCTCGTCCTATCGCACGCGGGAGGTCCCTCCGGAAACCTTAATGGGAAGGGTGATCCTTACCAAAACCTTTAACATTCATCAGTCCAGGCGTTTTATGATGAATACGCGGTCGCTTGCGACGCTTTTCCATCCACCGACCTTCGTCGTGCTCACGGCGCCGCATCTCCGGCGCTTGGAAAGCAAGAAGACCGGTCCGCCGGCGGGCCTTGCCATTTATGGCGGCGAAGAAGAATTGGAAAAATACAAATGATGGTCACGCTCCTAAACGCTATTCGGGCACTCATGATCCTGGTCACGCTCGCGCTTGCGCTCGGTTTTTTTTACGCCCTTTATCAATCGTGGCGTTTTCGTCCAACCTTTCATCTTGAAAAGGAAAAAGCGAAAAAGATATCAACCTTGCGGGGGGCCTTCATGAAAGAACGATGGCGGGCGGTTGTAAAGCGATTTTTGCTGGGAACGCCGGAGTCCATGCGCATCGCCATTATTGAGGCGGATGCCCTTGTTGACGCGGCGCTAAAGGATATGGATGTTCCGGGCGAGCACCTTGCCGACCGGCTGTTAAACTTGGAAACGGAGGATATTAAAAGCATGAGTTTGATTTGGCAGGCGCATCGCATGCGCAACGATCTCGTGCACACGCCGGGCTTTGCGCTTTCTCCGGAAGACGCCAAAACAACAATCGATCATTACGAAGCGTTCCTTAAGGAGATGGAGGTATTGTAATTCTCATCATGCCGAAACTCGGAAAGATACAAATCATCAAATATGCCCCGCCGCCGCCGGAGCTGCCGATCTACGGGCAGGTAGACCCTGCGGACGTTTCTTTTATCGGCCGCACCAATTATGTGGCATCGCTTGAAGAAAAAAAGTTCGTGTTCGGCATCAAGCGCCATGACCGCCGCCGCCATCTCTATATTGTCGGCAAAAGCGGCGTCGGAAAATCAAAATTACTTGAGCTTATGATCCGCCAGGACGTTGCTTACGGCCACGGATTGTGCCTTATGGACCCGCACGGCGATGTGATCGATGCGATACTCGATTTTATACCGGAGAACCGGGTGAACGACGTGGTCCTGGTTGATCCGACCGACATGAGCTATCCCGCATCGTTCAACCCTTTGCAAAACATAGACCCGGGCTTCAAGCATCAGCTTGCACAGGGGTTGATAGAAGTGATGGAAAAGCAATTTGGCGCGAACTGGACGCCGCGCCTGGAGCACGTCTTCCGCTTCACGGTGCTTGCGCTTCTTGACTATCCCCATGCCACCATGCGCGGTATGATCTCCATGCTTACCGACCGCAACTACCGCCAGAAAGTGGTGGAATACATAGAGGACGACATGGTAAAGCGTTTCTGGGCGATTGAATTCGCCGATTGGTCGGAAAAATTCGATACCGATGCCATCATCCCGCTCGTGAACAAGCTTGGCCAGTTCCTTTCCGATCCCTTGCTCCGCAATATTTTCGGCCAGAAAGAGAACAAGATAAACCTTGAAGAACTGATGGAGCAGAAGAAACTGATCTTCATCAATCTTTCCAAGGGTCGCCTCGGCGAAGAAAATTCCAGTTTTTTGGGCGCGATGCTCATCACAAAGATCAAGCAGGCCGGCATGGCGCGCGCTTCGCTTCCGGAAAAAGATCGCCACGATTTTTACCTTTATGTGGATGAGTTCCATAACCTCGTCACCGAAACATTCGAGAACATCCTTTCCGAGGCGCGGAAATATGCCTTGTGCCTTACGGTCGCGCATCAATATATGGGCCAGCTTATGAGCCGAGTACAGGCGGCGGTCCTGGGCAACATCGGGAACATCATCATTTTCCGTGTCGGCGGCGAAGACGCCGTCCACTTGAAACCGGAGATGGCGCCGATCTTTGACGTGAAAGACATGATTAACCTTGGTACGCAGGAATTTTATATAAAAATGACGATTGACGGCGAGAGTTACGATCCCTTTTCTGCGGAAACCTTGAAGGTCCTCCCGGCGACACACCGTTCGTTCCGAAAAGAGATCATTGGCCAATCGCGCGAAAAATATACCATCCCCGCCGACGCGGCAAAGAAGCTCATTCAAGAAGAGGAGTCAACCATTCTCCGGAGCGCCCAGGAAAAGGCCATCATCGAAGGAAAGGCGAGGGGCGGTGCCGGCGGCTCCGGTGCGAAGGAAGAGGTGGACAAAACCCCCGAACCGTTGATATAATATAAACATGTACGTACACAAGACCGTCCTCTTGGTGATGGCGCTCCTCTATGTGTATCTTATTGTGACCGATATCCGGCTTCATCGGCGCATAGAAAAACTTGAAAAAACCGTGCTAAGGCTTGAGGGCGCAAACGGAACAAACGTGCCAAAACGCCAGATGGAGGAGGATGACTTGCTGTAAGCGCACCAGCGAATAGTTTGATGCCAACGGAAACCCGCGCATGCCAGAATTGCAAACAGTCCTTCGTCATCGAGCCGGAGGATTTCGATTTTTACAAGCGCATTCCTGTCCCGCCGCCCACGTTCTGCCCGGAATGCCGGATGCAGCGGCGGTTTGCGTGGCGGAACGAGCGAACCCTGTTCCGGAACACCTGTGCGGCGACGGGGAAAAACATCATCACGGGGTTCACGCCGGATTCGGGAATGGTGGTCTATGAACGGGACTATTGGTGGTCGGACGCATGGGATCCGCTCGCGTTCGGCCAAACCTATGATTTTGGAAGACCGTTTTTCGCGCAATTCAAGGAATTGCTCCACCGCGTACCCATGCCCTCGGTCTTTAATGCCCGCACGACAAACGTCAATTATGCAAACTACACCGGAGAATACAAAGACGGTTACATGGTCTCGGCATCATGGGAAGGGGAGAACGTTGCGTACGGGTCCCGCGCGAATTCCGTGAAGGATTGTGTGGATGTGTTCGCGCTCGTGGGCTGCAGTTTGTGTTATGAAGATGTCGGTTCTGAAAAGCTCTATAATACCCATTTTTCGCAGGAGTGCGAAAATTGTACCGATTCATGGTTCCTTTATGCATGCAAGGGGTGTACGAATTGTTTCGGATGCACGAACCTCAGGAATAAATCGTATTGTATTTTTAATCAACCCTATTCCAAAGAGAAATACGCAGAGAAGCTGAGAGAACTGAACGTGGGAAGCTATACCGCGCTTCTTACCGCGCAAAAGCGTTACGAAGAGCTGAAGTCAAAGGCCATTCGAAAGTATGCGAACATTTTGAATTCAAAGAATGTTACGGGCGACCGCATTTCGCACGCGGCCGATTCCAAGTTTTGCTTTGACGTATTCAAAGACGTGCGCAATTGCAAATACCTTGTGAACTCCCTGGAGATCACCGACAGTTACGACGATTATGGCGCTGGTGCGCACGCCGAACTGCTCTATGAAGTGTTTGACTCCGGCGTGCAGGGGATGCGCCAGTTGTTCAGCGGCACGATCTACGGCGGCGCGAACATTTCCTATTCGTTCAATTGCCATGGATGCAACAATCTTTTCGGCTGCCTCGGGCTGCGCAACAAGGAATACTGCATTTTCAATACGCAGTATTCCAAAGAAGAATTTGAAGCATTGAAGGTGAAGATCATCGCGCACATGGAAGCCGCGCCGTACGTGGACGCGAAGGGCCGCGAATACCGTTATGGCGAATTTTTCCCGATTGAAATTTCACCCTTCGCTTACAACGAAACCGTTGCGCAGGATTATTTTCCACTCACGCCCGCGGAGGCGGCGCAGAAAGGATTTCTGTGGCGCGAACCGGAGCGTTCCAGTCACACCATTACTAAAAAGGCAAGCGAGCTTTCCGATGATATTAAAGATGTACACGACGACATCTTTAATGATGCTATTGCGTGCGCCGCGTGCGGCCGCGCCTACCGCATCATCCCGCAGGAGCTTACCTTCCTTCGGCGCGTCGGCATTCCCTTGCCGCGCGAGTGCCCCGAATGCCGCTACCGCCGCCGGTTCTCACTTGTGAACCTCCCGCGCCTTTACGGACGCCCCTGTATGTGCAAGGGAGGCCAAAGCGCGGGGAACGCCACGGCCCATTTCCATGGCGATTCCGCATGCCCCAATAAATTTGAAACCTCCTATGCCCATGCCCGTCCGGAGATTATCTACTGCGAGCAGTGCTATAACGCGGAGGTGGTGTAAGATAAAAAAACATGGACACCAAAACGAGGACCTGCGAGGACTGTAAAACCTCTTTCACCATTGAAGCGGAGGAACGCGCGTTTTACGAAAACATCGGCACCCCCGCGCCACTCGCATGTCCCACGTGCCGGGCGCAGCAGCGGCTCGCGTTTTGGCCCTTCGGCAAGTTCAACAAGCGCGTGTGCGATCTTTCGGGCGAGCGCATAATCTCTTTGTACCGCGCGGATGCCCCATTCCCCGTTTATAAAAATACGGAGTGGTATTCGGATAAATGGCAGGCGCCCGCGCTTGTCTACGATCCGAACCGTCCGTTCTTTGACCAGCTTTACGACTTGCAGACCAAGACGCCGCGCTGCCACCAGTTCGGCACGCAAAATACGGCGTGCGACTGGTGTGATGACGTGTGGGAATCAAAGAATTGTCACCTTTGCCGCTCCCTGTTGAGCTGCGAGAATTTGTCATACGGATACCGCACCATCCGCTGCCGCGATTCAAACGATCTGTGCTACTGCTATGACGCCGAGCAATCATACGATTGCACCTATTGTTTCAAGGTTTTCAACGTGCGACACGCATTCGATACGCGTGACAGCATGGAAGGCGCGTTCTTGTACGACTGCCGCAACGTGCGGAATTGTTTCATGTGCTGGAATCTGCGGAACCGGGAGTACTGCATAAAGAACACCCAATATTCCAAAGAGGACTATCAGACGGAACTCGCAAAACACAGACTTTCTTCGTGGGAAGGATTCACGAACGCACAACGGGAGTTTGAATCGCGCTTGCGCGACGACGCGATCCACCGCGCCGACTTTAATGTTAAATGCAAGGATTCAACCGGCAATTACATGACCGAATGCAAGCAATGCCGGGAATGCAATTTCCTGGAAGAATCCGAGAATTGTGTACGCATGTTCCGTGGAGTGAAAAATAAAGACGGGCGCGAGGGTGCGGGCGTTTTGCGCGGGGAACTTACCTACAATTTGAACCAGGCAACAGATGTGTACCACTTGTTCCACTCAAATTATTGCACCAATTGCCGCAACTCCGAATATTTGGATTTTTGCTTTGAATGCGAAAATTGCTTCGGCTGCATCGGCTTACGTAATAAACATTATTGTGTTCTGAACAAGCAATATGACGAGCCGGCCTATCATGCGCTCGTGGCGGAAATAAAGAAAGCGATGATAGCTGACGGTTCGTATGGAAAATTCTTCCCGTACCGCATGGCGTGCGGGGGATACAATCTGTCGCTTGCGGGCGTGTTTTTCCCAAAGAC
>Ga0187866_1001615_pt1 | contig 20517 bp, 16 predicted proteins | sample June2016WEW_11_1_3_FD_133013 | JGI IMG/M metagenome (GOLD analysis project Ga0187866, IMG submission 133013) | Peatland microbial communities from SPRUCE experiment site at the Marcell Experimental Forest, Minnesota, USA - June2016WEW_11_150 | ecosystem: Environmental > Terrestrial > Soil >...
CGCGAAGCCATGGCACGCGACGCGATGTTGCGCCGACCCGACATAACCAAGGCGCAGCTGGATACGATCCTGAATTCCAAAAATGAGAATCTGGAAATTCTCGTGAGCGGCCTGTCGCTGGGAAGAGGACGTGGCGGCAACGCCGAAGCCGACATGGCAAAGTTCAAGGAAGACACCTTCCTCCAAAAGAAAAACCAGAAGATTCCGCTGCTGGACGTAGTCATGCCTCGAGGCCAGGGGTTGCCCATCAAATTGGAGTTTGCCAGGGAAACTGACGGCAAACCAACCCTGACACCGGAAGATAAGGAGGTCATGCTACAGATCAGAATCGGAGACAAGAAGTACAAGTACACCTTCAAGATCACGGAAATGATGGTCGGCGGCAAGTTAGAGATCTAGATGTACAATTGCGGATCGCTGAACTGCCAAGCTGCTGACCATTTGCCAAAGCATATTTCAGGCGTGGTTGGGCCAACCACGCAGGAGAGGGCAATGCCCTCAAGACAGGATGCCGTTCTTGCCCTAAGATGATGGCGGTCGAGAAAAATGGCTTCCGTGTGCGGCGCACTCAACGCTGCGATCTGCTAATGAAAGACCTTCTAAGGAAAAGGAGAATGTTAATGCGTTCCATCACCAAAGGCTTACTTGTGATTACGTGCGCGGTCTGTGCTGCTGCGGCGGGACTCGCGTTTGGACAGGCCGGCGTACAAGCCGGCAAGGGGAAACTCATGAATCCTGCATCACTGAATGAAAAGGCGCCGGCTGTTTTTCGCGCGAAGTTTGACACGAGCAAAGGCGTCTTCGTGATCGAAGTGACCCGCGCCTGGTCGCCGAACGGCGCCGACCGGTTCTATAATCTCGTCAAAAACGGCTTCTATGACGATTGCCGCTTCTTCAGGGTCCTGTCCGGTTTCATGGCCCAATTTGGAATTAACGGAGACCCAAATATCAGCGCCGCCTGGCGGACAGCGCAGATTCAGGACGACCCGGTCAAGCAGTCCAACGTTAGGGGCTATGTAACCTATGCGAAGTCAAATGCACCGAATTCTCGCACCACACAGATTTTTATCAACTTTGGCGACAACTCGCGGTTGGATGCCACTGGTTTTGCGCCGTTCGGCAAGGTGGTGGACGGAATGAAGGTTGTAGATTCTCTTTATGCGGCTTACGGAGAGGGCGCGCCAGGCGGCCCCGGCCCCGACCAGAACCGCGTACAGATGGAAGGGAATGCATATCTGAACAAGGACTTTCCGAAGTTCGACTATGTAAAGACTGCCGTGATCGAAGAATCTCCGGCGCCCGCCAAGAAGTAGCCGGGCGGCAGGTTTCGGACGTAAATCAACGCAATGCATGCGAATGGCGAGTGCAAGGCACTCGCCATTCGCTTCTCCCTGCAGATTTCCACAGCTTTTCCACAATATTTGCAGTTTCCATATTAAACATATTGTCTGGAGTTTGTCATTCCGAGTCCCCAACGAGACACGCTTGAATCTGTCCGTTTTGCGTCTCAATGGGAGGTGCTGGCATTCGGTCGTCCTGCGTCCCGTAGGGACGCGGCGAAAATAGCCCGGCACTTCAGTGCCGGGATTAGGCATGAGGTTAATGACGAGTCCCGTAGGGACGAATGATATGGAGAACATAGATGGTGAGATCCCCATCCAATTCGGCGGGAAGTACGTCTTGGAATGACTCAGTCGTCCCTACGGGACTTGCGGCGGAGGTATCCGCTATTCCCCGGCACTAAAGTGCCGGGCTACTCTCATTGCGTCCCTGGCGGGACGCACCTGGAGCCTGGGAATCTTGAGTCCTGCAGGGACGCTGCCGAAGCCTGGGCATTTTGCGTCCCTGAGGGGACTCACCTCTGACGATTAGACGATGGTCCATTGCGGCATTATTTATGACGCTCTGTATAAGATGAGATTCGTTACAAGCGCAACGAATCTTGGCATTGGAGAGCCTACAAGATGAGAGGAAGCAGTCTACGCGTTCGCACGCTTCAGGCGTTGTCGCGATGAACCGTCTCGGGGGAAAACGCGGGCACGCAAATCGCCATGTATTCGGCACCCTCGGGACCGGGTGTGCTATACCTTACCCACTCCCCGGCTGGCGCCCAAACTGCCTGTCCTGCTTTCACCTCAAATCTGGACGCCGCGCTCTCTACCACCAGCGTTCCGCGCAGCACGACCGTGAATTCGCTGAACTCGGGAGTCTGCCCCGGCTCCTGCCATTCTGACGGGCTTGTCATGCGCGCGATGCTGGCGGCTTCCGTCCCAGAGTTGACGCGTCCGAAGAACTCCTCGATCCGTTTGGGTTTGTTGCCGGCTGCCGGAATGATCGCCGGCGCTTTGATCAACATTGCCATCGCTCTTTCCTCCTTGTACCGAAATACGATCGCTACCGAACGTGGACCTGGACCTAAACCTGGACTATCTCGCCGGACGCGAACTCACGCAAGCCCAACGTTGACATGGCTGCCGTTCGTTTTCTGCCACTTGGCACAGTCTATTGCCGGCTGTCTACCGCCTCGCGGCGCCGCGCAGCGTTGGGCGGCCGACTCCAAACATCCCTTTCTCTTAGGTTGCTCTCGAAAATGTATCCTGTACAAGAACGGCCAAATCTAGGTCCACGACCACGTCCAGGTCTAAGTCCAAGTCCACGTCCACGGGGGGGTGTGGCTCAAGTTTGCGCTTATGGGACGTGCCATCCTTGCGCAAATATCATCTGTTCATGAGGCCGAAACGGATGCACGAAGGGAACTGAGGCGTGCTGTATACACGCTCGGTCGCCTTCTGGAAGTCGCTCGCTTGGGCGTGGTAGATGTCGACAAATCTCTGTGGGTTGAGATCGATCATCGGGAACCAGCTGCTCTGCACCTGAATCATGATCCGGTGCCCTTCCTTGAACGTGTGGAAAACATCTTGCAGCACGAACTCGATTTTCGTGACCTGCTCCGGTACAAACGGTTCCGGCGTGGACATGTTGTTGCGGAACTTGCCGCGCAAGACGTCGCCGCGCACCAGCATCTGATATCCTGCCATCTTCACATTGTGCGGATTTGGGGCTGGAGCCGGAGCGTCCTCCGGCATGACATCGATGACTTTGACTACCCAATCCGAGTCGGTTCCTGAAGTGGATACGAAGAGGCTGGCGGTAATCGGACCTGCGACGGTGACGCCGCTTTTGAGCGGCTCGCTCTGATACACGAGGACGTCTGTGCGTGTGGCCGCGAACCGTTGGTCCTGGCACATGAATGAGGGGTGGTACCAGTTAACGGTTTCGGAAGTGTACGGAACCGGATTGGCCGGATCGCTGACATATTCCCGGAATTCGGGAGAGGCACCGGCGGGTGGATCCCAGTTCAGGGCGCCATTTCCTTGAAGGTAGGCGCTCTTCACTTCCAGGTTTTTCGGGGGCCAGCCATCGAGCGCATGCCACTGATTGGCGCCGGTCTCGAAAACCAGCGCGCCCGGCAGATCGAGCTTGCCTTGATCCTTGAGGTAGAAGTTGAAGAAAGGCTCCTCCACCTGGTTCGTATAATATTCCGCGGTCTTGGAACCGAAATCTATATCACCCAGCTTCTCACCGTCCGTCCTGTTCCACTCGCCATGAGACCATGGACCCATGACCAGGGTGCTGCGCGTGCCTGGACTCTGCCCTTTGATGGCCTCATACGTGTGCAGCGCACCGAAGAGGTTCTCGGTATCGAACCATCCTCCGACGACCAACATCGCCGGTTTTATGTTTTTCAGGTGCGGCAGGATATTGCGCGCTTCCCAAAAGGGGTCCCACGTGCCGTGCTGCATAATCTCGTTCCAGAAGGCAACGCCGTTTTTCAGATATTTCGTATTGGCATTGGGCAGCGGGCCCATCTCCAGGAAAAACTTGTAGCCGTCATCTGTCTTGTGGTCGAACTGCGGGTCTGGTTCTGTCTTCGGCTTGGAACGCGGCCATCCGAACCCACTGTAGAAGTCGAACGCATGGGAAACCAGAAAGGCGCCGTTGTGGAAGAAATCGTCTCCGCCCATCCATTTGGAGACGGGCGCCTGCGGAGAGGCTGCTTTCAGCGCGGGGTGGGCGTCAATGGCTCCCATCGACGAGTAAAAGCCCGGGTAGGAAATCCCGCTGATGCCGACGCGCCCGTTGTTATCCGGCACGTTCTTGATCAGCCAATCGACAGTGTCGGACGTGTCCGTGGTTTCGTCGATGTCCCGGTTGCTTTTCTTGTTTTCAATATAAGGACGGACGTCGACGTAGTCACCCTCCGACATGTAGCGGCCGCGCACGTCCTGGTAGACGACGATGTAGCCATCGTGAAAGTACCTAGTCCGCTGGTTTCCGGGATCATCGATGAATTCATTCTGCCCATATGGAGCGACGCTGTACGGTGTGCGCGTCATGATGATTGGGTACTTTTGACTTCCGTCCTTCGGCACGTAGACGGCGGTGAAGAGCTTGATGCCGTCGCGCATGGGGATGCGATATTCGTATTTCGTGTAATGATCGCGAATGTACTGCGATTCACTCGCTCTGAGAGAGACGGCACCTGTGAGGAATGCGAGCGCGACCCAGCAGACCGCCGCGTATGCGGTTTTCGATCGAAACGGCCCAAACATGTGGATTCTCCTTTCCGGTCCCCCGGTTTACTGAGCTTTCGAATGGTACAGCGCCTTACGGATGATCCCAAATCATATTGAGCGCGACCTCCGCCATTTCGTAACTGTTTAGCATTTTTCTGAAATTCGGATCATATGATCGAAAGGCAGGACAAACCTCAAAGACTCGAAGAGCCTCCAAGAGGCTTCGTTCCAGGAGCCCGGCATAGCCGCGGCGCGGCATGCCGGCTGCACCGACCTGTCACTCGTCAAGAGTCACCCAGCTCAGGCCATTTGTGCTTCGGGTAGCGGCGCATCAGTTGACGCCGAAGCTCAGGGTAGTGCCTTTGCCAAAAGCCGGCGAGGTCCTGTGTGACCTGCACCGGACGCCGGTTCGGGGCCAGCAGGTGGACCGTCAGGGGCACGCGGCCTGCGCAGAGGGTACGACTCGATCTCATGCCGAAGAAATCCTGCAGTGCGGATGCGATCCAGGGCGACTTATCCTGTTCGTAGTGCACCGAGACTTTTCTGCCGCCTGGCAGCGCGATGTGTTCGGGCGTTTCGCGCAGCAGCAGATCCCGCTGCTGGGGAGTCAAGTCCGAGAGCAGGGAAGCGAGCAGCGAGGTTCGTTTTAGCTCTTCGATGCTTCTCTTCCCAATGCAACAGGCGGCAATGGCGTCCGCGATTTGACTGTCGTCCAGAAGGCGCAGTCCGGCGGAAGGGAAGTGGTGGGCCAGAAGCGCCATGCGCGCCCGCAGCGCGGGTACTTGCTCTCCGTCGCTGAATAGCGGCAGTCCTCGAGCGCGCGCTCTGTCGAGGAGGATTTGAGATACTGCTTCCGAGGCCAGAGCCGGGCGCACGGATTCCTCGAGCACCAGGTCCCGATACAGAGTCTGGCTTGCCTCATCGACTCTTTCAGCGCCTCCATTCCAAAACAGCGTGGTCTTTTGAGTGATTGCCTCGGGAAAAAGACCGGCGAGCCACTCCGGCTCGACGGCAGAAGCAAGCCTGATGAGGACACTCGAGCTGTCGCGCGTGCCTTTGCTCCCCGTTCTCGCCTCCGCGTCCACCGCTACGATGAGCGGGGCCAGTTGGACTACGCTTGTGGCGGCGAGCCTACCCGAGCCTCCGCTTGCGAGCAGGAACTCCACCTGCCCTGGCCCGCGTCGCCTGGCCACGCGGTCCGGGAAGGCAGACAAGGTTGCTACCATGAGAGCCTGGGCTTCATCCTGGTCTCGCACCGTGCTTTTCCCATGCTTGATCAATCGGCGAAGCTGCGCGCGCGCCCGGTCGACGGACTCAACGACGCGGGGATCCGTTCCCAAGGACCGTTGATGCCTCGGATCGCCTCGAGCGCTCTCCGCCTCACGAAACGATTCGATCCGCTCCAGCAAGTCGGATGGTCCGGCGTGGTCCTTAGTGCGGGGCGCCGCGGGCCGTCCGAGATCGCTCCGAGCTTCGAGCCGCAGGTCGCGTTCTCCCAGCAGCGCTGCCAGCAGGCATGCCTGCTCCGCGACGCCGAGCTTCTCTCCCTCGACGATGAGGCGGGCCAGGCGCGGATGAACAGGAAAGCGCAGCATCTGCCGGCCGCTTTGTGTGAGTGTACCGCTGGGTTCAAGAGCGCCAAGTTGAGTGAGCAGGTTTTCAGCGGCTCGCAGCGAGATCTCCGAGGGCGCATCAAACCAGGTGAATGAACGGAGATCGCTGATTCCGGCGCCATGAAGTGTGAGAACCGAATCCGACAGATCCGCGCGCTTGATCTCGGGCATGTCATGTTCCGGGCGTGATTCAAAATCGTGGCGCGTGTAGAGACGCAATGCCCGTCCGTCCCGCGTTCTGCCGGCGCGCCCTGTTCGCTGAATCGCGGAGGCTTTGCTTACCTTGGCCAGAGACAGGGTGGGAAGGCCGCTCCAGGCCGAGTGACCCGCCACGCGGGCGAGGCCGGAATCAATTACCGCTGCAATGCCCGGGATTGTCACGGAGGTCTCCGCGACGTTCGTTGCAAGGATCAGTTTGCGCTGTTCTGAGGGTTCCACAGCTCGCGCCTGTGCGGCGGCGGGAAGGTCGCCGTGCAGGGGAAGCAGCAGCAGACCCGATCTTCGCGCCAGATCTCCCAGGATTTCGGAGGCCATGCGGATCTCGGCAGCTCCGGGAAGGAATACGAGCACGTGACCGTCGAGTTTTTCCTCGAGAAGTTTGAGGACCGCCCGGGCAACCCGCTTGTGGAGAGGCCGCTCGTCCTGCCGCGTTTCGTACTCTACTGCGACCTCGAAGCGAGCGCCTTCGGACGAAATTACGGGAACGTCGCCAAGATATTCGGCGATCGGCGCCGCATCAAGAGTTGCCGACATGACGATTAACTTCAGTTCCGGGCGGGATTCCATTTGCAGCCTGCGCAGAAAAGCAAGCGCAAGATCGGTGGCCAGATGCCGCTCGTGGAATTCGTCAAGGATGACTACCGATACTCCCAGCAGGCGCGGATTCTGCAGGATCATGCGCGAAAAGATGCCCTCGGTGACGAATCGGATGCGTGTGTCCGGACCCGCGACGCTTTCAAAGCGAATGGAGAAACCAGCTGTTTGGCCGACGCGCTGCCCGAACTCGGAGGCGACGCGCGCTGCCGCCAGGCGTGCTGCCAGCCGTCGCGGCTCGAGGACGAGGATTTCTCCGTGGCTTGCGAAACCCTCGTCGTGCAGGGCCCTGGGAACGCGTGTCGTCTTGCCCGCCCCCGGCGGAGCGCACACGATCAAGCCGCTACGGGCCCGCAATGCCGCGACAATTTCGGGGCACGAATCATCGATGGGCAAAACTTCAAGTGCAGTCACGCTGGGAAATCAATGTTAAACAATGACGATACCTGGTGTAGCGAGCCGTTCACTTGACGGCGGGCGCGGGAACCTTGCGCAACACTCTTCTCAGCTCATGGATCTGGCGGCGAACCGCCTTGAGTTGCACGTGGTCATGGGCTCCCAGAGCGACATCTCTGCGCTTTTTCAATTCATTGATTTGCGCCTTGATTTTGCTCTTGTCGACCCCGGTTGCCGGAGCCTTACGGTGATGCACGTGGGCTTCGATATTCAGGGCTTTGCACAGGGATACCAGGAGATGCTCCTTGTTCAGTTGCGTGTATCCCTTCACCGCGTCGTGCTCGATGCCTTTAGCGATCTCGCGAAGGTCTGCAACCGTCATCTCTTTGAGTTGCTCATAGGTGTATGGCATGGGCTGAATTCTCCTTTCAGGGCGCCGGCAGCATCTGGACGTGCAACCGGAATCAGCCGATTGGTAATCTTATAGCCAAGTGCGTTGTGAATATCAATAATCCTTCCATGGCGATGGTTCCTCGCGTGAGGTTCGCGATCTGAACTTTGTACGCATGTCAGCTTTTCTGTGCCGCACCTTCGGCGCTCACATGTGAAGTCCGTTTTATCCCGGCCTGACGGCCGGGCCTGGCGGCCCTTCGGGTCTTATAAGGCATTGAATCGAGCCGGAGCTCTAGCTGTGCCGTCTTCGGGATTTATCAGGCTTTGAATCAGGTCGGGGCTATCACTGTGCCGTCTCCTGGAGGCTCAGGCTGAGCTGAGTTTTCCGCGGCATACGCATATGGCCACAAACCCAGGCGCGAAGCGCCGGCAGTGATTAGCCCCGCGCGTCAGCGCGGGGTTAGGAAGATGTCAGGAACGAGGCCCAAAGGGCCGGCACATTTTTCGAGCCTTCATGTCTAGGCCCTAGAAAATGCGTGTAAGGAACAGTTTGTGATCGTGATCGTGGTCGGTAGTTTACTAACTTTAAGAGCCGATCACGATTACGACTACGCTCACGACCACGATCACGACGAGGTTTTTCCTCAGGATAGTCATTTTCGCAGCAGCCACAGGGCTCTCTCTTTTGCGATTATTTGCGTGGCTTGCGGCGGAGCCACTGCCGCAGGGAAGTTGCTGCCGCGATCATAAGCGTCAATGGAATATAAAGCATTGCGAGCATGCCGGCGGCGGCTGCGAAGCCAATGTTGCGGCTTGCCATGAGAGAAATGCCGAATGTCGAGAACGGGTTGTCGTTGACAAGATAGGTCCATGTCGCGGAAGGTCCGCGAAGCCCGGCCTGTTCCAGGTCGATGATGCCGCCGGCGGGCGACAAGCGCTCGAACGTGGCGACGACCTCATCCCGCACGGCTTCCAGCATTGTCACGTAGGCGTCCACGATCTGTTTATGGAACTCGTCCAGCGGCACGCGTCCCCCATAATTTTGGAGGTGAATGCCTTCACGAATGTCGTCTATGAGTGCCAGGTGATCTGACCAGTGCCGGTCGAGCAGGAGCAACGTTAAACGGTTCTCTGTCTGTCGCAACGCTTCGGGGCCCACGACTTCCTCAAGCTTGCGATAGTGATAGGGAGAACCCTCCGAGCAAAAGATCGGCTCGATCTCGCCGCGGAGAAGTTCCTGGCGCCTCCCGTAGATCGAACGGCGTTGTTCGTCCACCAGCGCGGAATATTTCCATAAGGTCCTGCGAATATCGAAGTTCTGTCCCTCGATGATTCGCTGCGCGCGTTCGATCTCGCGCAACACCACGGGGTCCTGGATCGCGCGTTGTCCTCGCTTCGGCCGACGGTTTTGGGAAATCAGGTTCATGACCCCGTAACGTTGGATGAGGTCGTCTTCGAGGCTGATGAAAAACCGCGAACTGCCTGGATCGCCCTGCCGGCCGGCGCGGCCCCGGAGTTGATCGTCGATGCGCCGGCTTTCGTGCCGGTTGGTGCCTATGACATAGAGTCCTCCGAGACCGACGACCTGTTTGCGCCCGCTCTCATCGCCGCCGCCGAGAACGATGTCCGTGCCCCGGCCTGCCATGTTCGTGGAGATGGTGACCGCGCCCGGCATACCCGCGCGGGCTATGATCCGCGCCTCGCGGGCGTCGTGACGCGCATTGAGGACGCGGCATCGGATGAAGCGCTGCGCCAGTGCGACTGCCAATTCCTCCGACTCGCGAACGCTCGCGGTCCCGACCAGAATAGGGCGGCCGGCGGCATGCACGCTTTCAATCTCCTCCAGGAGAGCCGCCATTTTGGCATTCTTATGGCTGTACACTGCATCCGGCTCATCGATGCGCAGGCATGGCCGGTTGGGCGGGAAGACAACAGTGGTCAATCCATAAAACTCCTTGAACTCGGCGGCGGCCGGCACTGCCGTTGCGGTCATGCCGGCGATCTTTGGATAAAGCCTGATGAAGTGCTGGATAGGAATCGATCCGAGGATTCTTCCCTCGGATTTAACTTCGACTCCTTCCTTGGCTTCGACGGCGGGTTGAATTCCATGGGGCCAGCGGCGATTCTCGGCGACCCGTCCGGTGAATTCATCCACCAGCTCGATCCTGCCACGGCGCACGATATAATCTCGGTCCCGCTCTAGAAGCGCCTCGGCGTGGAGTGCCACGTGGATCGCCGACAAGAGCAAGTGATTATCCGGCTTGTGAAGGCCCCCGCAGCTGAGCAGCGCCTCAGCGGTGCGGAATCCGGCATCCGTGAGTATCACATTGCGGGCGTATTCATCCGTGCGGTAGTCGATGCGTGGACGCAGCTTGCGCGCGAGGGCGGCAAGCGCCGCGTGGTCGATATCCGGACCTGCCGTGCTTCCGGCGATGACGAGCGGCACCCGGGCCTCGTCGATTAGAATGAAATCGGCTTCATCGACGATGACGAAGTGATAGGGCCGCTGCGCGACCTGTCCAGGGCTTTCGGCGGTATGGTCGCGCAAAAAGTCAAATCCGGCTTCTTTCGCGGTTACATAGGTGATGTCCGAGGCATAAGCCTCCTGACGTTGCAGGGTGCTCATGCCCTGTTGCACGAAGCCGGCAGTGAGGCCAAGAAACCGATAGACAGGTCCCATCCACTCGGCGTCGCGCCGCGCCAGGTAGTCATTCGCGGTGAAGATATGAACGCCCTTGCCGCTTAAGGCATTCAGGATCGCGGGCAAAACGGCGACCATCGTCTTGCCTTCGCCGGTCGCCATCTGGGCTAGGTTGCCTCGGTGCAACGTGATCGCCGCCATCACCTGGACATCGAAAGGGCGCATGGCAAGGACCCGGGCGCAGGCCTCGCGGACCGCGCCGTACACTTCCGGAAGCAGTTCATCGAGCGGGTCACGCGTGAGAGCGCAGGTTCGCGCCCGGTCGATTCGTGTCCGCAGCTCAGAGTCGGAAAGACGAGCGGCGCCGGAAGCCTCGATGTGCTCCAGCATCGACGCATAGGTGCGCAGATTGTATTGCACCGGCGTCCCGGTCAACCAGAGGGCTGCCTGATGGATCCAAATTGAGAATCCGGGATTAATCTCGTTCGTAAAGTATCTCTTCCGCCTCAAGCCATTCGATAACGGGTAGCCGGAATTGTAACCGCGGTGAGGCCCTTTGTGCCCCAAAATCGGCGCCCGGGCCGGAGTCATGTAGCCGGCGATGCGATCTCCGGTTTCCTGCCAACGATTCTGTTTTCTTTGCGGCCATAGAGGTCATCGATCGCAAAGGGACCAAACACAGATGAAAGTAGCAGCTTGTGGGACGGAGTTTTCGCGGGTGACGGGTGGGGAAAAGTCATTCAATCAGATCCTTGCCGTCGTCAGTCCCCTTTGGTAATTCCCGACGGCGCATTCTGCCAGGGAGCGGTGCCCGGAACTGGGAGTTCCGGGCTTTGACGCTTAATGCTATAGCTTAACTACATTTTCGGCCTGCAGACCTTTGGGGCCCTTGGTGACGCCGAATTCGACCGTATCACCCTCGTTCAGAGACTTGAAACCGGAAGCCTGGATTGCGGAGTGATGAACGAAAACATCATCTCCGGACGCCCGGCTGATGAATCCGTATCCCTTTTCGTTGTTAAACCACTTTACTGTACCTTGTTCTGTCATAATTCCTCTTTAGTTACTGATGTCTGTTCCTGCATGGCAGGAGTGTTATTGGATCGCCTACATTTTGCTAATTGGCGCTGGTTCGCGGGATCCATACGGGAGACGCCAATCCCATTCAAGAGTCTGCGGTTGGCGTTGGTAACGCAGGGCAAACACCTGATCGAGCAATAACAGTATACTACGCATATGAGTTACAGTCACGATAATTTTTCATTGCTGGCTCGCGTCATCCATGAGTGTGCGATTTTACGATGAATTAACAACCCATTTACGACCTGCGGACATCAGACTTACTGAGCGACATGTCGGGATGAGATCCTGTTCGCCTTTCTGGCGGGAGCGATCACGGGAAAAATGCAGTGCCCGGCTTCGAAGAACCGTCGGTGTGAGACTCGTCATGACGAAAGGGTGTTATCGGGATGAAACCAGGGAACGCAGCCGTTTTGTTTTTGGGGGCGCTGTCTTTTCTGCCCCGCCAGCAACAGCAGCCCACGTACTCGGTTAAAGTTGCCGAGGTTCAGATTGCCGCCCAAGTCAAGGACAAGAACGGCCGCAGCATAGCCGACCTCCAAAAGGAGGATTTTATCCTCCAGGATGAGGGCAAGCCCCAGGAAATCGAGTATTTCGCAAGACAGTCGGATTTGGCACTTACCCTCGGACTGTTGGTAGACACCAGCATGAGTCAGCGCCAGGTACTGCCGGAGGAAAGAAGGGCCAGCGTTCAGTTTTTCCAGCAGGTCTTGCGCCCTGAAAAAGACAGCGCTTTTGTGATCAGCTTCGATTTCGAGGCGAAATTGCTGGAGGACCTGACGAGCGATTTGGGACGTCTCGACAACTCCCTGCGTGACGTCGAGCTTCCGAGAAGCCGGCCGGCTCCGGGAAACCGTGGAAGAGGAGGCGGAGGCGGAGGCACGGTGCTGTACGACGCGGCCTTTCTCGCCGCGGACGAGATTCTCCGGCACCAATCCGGCCGCAAAGCAATCATTCTCTTGTCCGACGGCGTCGACAACGGCAGCATTGAAAAACTGGAGTCGGCTATCGAGGCGGTGCAACGGGCGGACACCGTGATTTACAGCATTCGTTACTATGACGAAAACGCTTACGCGGGAGGACGATCCGGAAGAGGGATGCCGCCCGGCCGGCGGGGCGGCAGAGGCCCTGGTGTCATGAGGACAGCAGTCGACGGCAAGCAAATCCTGCACAGACTGTCGAATGAAACCGGCGGCAGCATGTTTGAAGTTTCGAGGAAGCTCTCTCTTACGGATATCTTCAGCCGCATTCAGGAAGAGATGCGCAGCCAGTACATCATTGGGTACACGCCGGCGAAGGATGATTCGAAAACCGGATTCCGCCACATTACACTGCGCACCAGGGACAAGAACCTGCAAGTCGCCTGCCGGTCTGGATATTACCCGCGATAGGAGCCTGTCTGGGAATTATGAGGGGGAAACTCGAGACACTGCTTTTTTCTGCACCGGCTGCTTTCCAACACACACGTCTTGAACCTGCTTTCATTCTGCGAGAATATTGATCTGTCGGGAAGACAGATCCCCATCAGTCTTATGGAAATTGAATAATGCGGGCTGATACGTATGTCGGGCCGGAAAGGATGCGAATATCATGAAGCGAAGTTTTGTGACCTTCAGTGCGATGGTTGTGGTTCTGATTTTGATGAGTACCTATCTACCCGCGATGGCGCAGCAGGCCGCGACGGCCGCTATTACGGTCGATGAGGCGAAGCTCGGCAAAGATGTCAAAGACCGGCAGATCATCGATGAAACCGCAGACTTTGCTCTGCAAGACAAGGTCTTTCTGTGGGTGAAAGTGACAGGTGCGGCAGGCGAGACTCTCAAGGTAACCTGGAAAAACGGAGATCACACCTATACCAGCGATCTGGCAGTTACCGGTACTCCGTGGCGAACGTGGTGCTACAAGATCGTGGCACTGGCGGGAGATTGGACCGTGAGTATCGCCGATTCCAAGGGTACAGCCCTCAAAGATCTGAGTTTCAAGGTGAAATAAAGCGGCTGGTTTGTGGAATTCGGGGATAGGCTACGCTTTCGCCAGTTTCCAATTGTGGCCTCCCACGCCAGCTTGCCACGGAGAGTGGCTTCACGCAGACTTGGATCCTTCGCGAGGTTCAGCTTCGGTGCGCCCATGCCGGTAGTCCAGCGCGGTGTTGCGCCGCGACTCGTTCGAACACACCTGACATCGGTGCCAGGCGGCCGTGAGAATTCGATCCTCGCCATTTACCACAACCGCAGGGAACCCCGGCTGCGATCCGAATCGCAGCCAATTCGGACTATCCGTTCGGGGATTTCGACGGCTGCCGCCGTCCCCCTGAAGGCGAACGGGTGCGAGATGCGCGAAGCATCTCGCGCCCGCTCAAGACCTGAAAAACTGTTACGACGCACCCTTTTTACTGGGGGCCGCCTCCGCGCCTTCCTCCCATAGGTACTGCTGTGGCTGGCTTGCGCGGCAGCGGCTGGTCGCGGTTCGCGGCCAGATAGGCGAATCCCGCTGCGATCGTGGACATCTGCATGCAATCGCGCGGCTGCAGACGCTCGTAGGTGTCCAGGTTTGTATGATGGATGATCGTGTTGTATTCGGTCTCATCCTGAATAAACTGGAAGCCGGGCAGGCCTACGCCGTCGAACGATTGGTGGTCCGTGCCACCCGTGTTCCGGATGGTCAGCGTTGTCATGCCCAGGCTGCGGAATGGTTCCATCCACTCACGGAAAATTGCGGCCACGGCATCGTTGCCCTGGAGATAGACTCCGCGAAGTGCGCCGGTGCCGTTGTCGATGTTGAAGTAGACGTCAAACTTCGCGTATTCCGGTTTCATCTCGAGTGGCTCCTGCGCCCCACCAAAGCCACCTCCGCCTCCACCGCCGCGCTGGCCACCAGCGCCAGCTCCGGCTCCTCCTGGCGGCGGCTGCCGCGACGCAAGATGCGCAGAGACGTATTCGCGTGAACCGAGCAGACCCTGCTCCTCGCCTTCCCAGAGCCCGACGCGCACCGTGCGGCGCAGCTTCACGCCGGTCGCCTTAAGGATGCGCATGGCCTCCATCATAGCGATCGCGCCTGCGCCGTTGTCAGCCGCGCCCGTGGCGGCATGCCAGCAGTCAAAGTGACCGCCGAGCATAACGATCTCATCCGCCTTGTCGGTGCCTGGAATCTCGCCCGTGATGTTGAACAGCGGCGGATTGTCATAAAACGTGTTCTTGATGTCGGCCTCGATGGTCACCGGGATGTTCTTGGCCAGCGCCCGCGCCATGCGGCCGTAGGGTTCCGCGGCAATTACGATCGCCGGCAGGGTAGTGGCCGGATCGTTTCTCTGGCTGCCGCCGATCGTATAGATGCCATGGCCGCGGTTAATGGTTGAGATCACCCCCACCACTCCTTCGGTGCGGAAGAAATCGTTCCGGAGATTAGCACCGCCGGCTCCTCCGCGTCCCGCCGCGGGGGCTTGCTGTGCGGCGGCAGGCTGTCCAGGGGCTGCCGGAGTGGCGGGTCCCCCCTGGCGCGCAGGCGCGGCAGGAGCGGGAGCACCTTGACGGGCGCCTCCGGGAGTCGGGACGCCAAACTCAGTCGCCGGCGGCTGACCCAGTTCCATTTTTGCCAGATCTTCCGCGGTGTACCGCTTGGAGGGCGCATCCCAGAATGCTGCCACGTCCGGAGCCGGCTGCGTGATGACCCACTTGCCCTTCAGCTTGCCCTTATACTGATCCAGCTCTTCCTGCGTCGTGCCGGTCACCAGCACGACCTCGCCTCTCACGAGACCGTTCGTCCCCGGCGTCCACGCCGTCGGCGTGCCCGGTATCGGGAAGGTCTCAGGCGAAGTGCACTGCATGTAGAATTTGTCGTTGGTCCAGCCGCGGTCGATGCCGTTCCGATTGGTCCAGGGTTCGATCTTGACATTGACCAGGCCCCATTCCTTCATCTTGCCCATGGCCCACTGCGCGGCCTTCTCAAACATGGGTGAGCCGGTCAGGCGCGGAGAGTAAACGTCGTCAAGCCAGCTGTTCAGATCCATGACCTGCGAGTGCTGCATGCCTTCGGCTTGGATTTTGTTGATGTCGTCGTAATTGATGGTTTCGTTCGTGGCCAGAATCGGCAGGGCGACGAGGAACGCCACTGTCGCTAGCACACAAAGATGCTTTCTTCTCATTTCTTCATCTCCTCACGGGACGGACGCGAAAGAGGTCCGAAACCCGCATACGTATCCTGGTGCGGTGGGGATCTTATGTCACTTCGAGGCGTTTCTATCACGCCGGCATCAGACGGGCAAGCGAATTTCTGGAGATTCGAGCGCGCGGCAAGCACTGCGAGCGAGGCTCAATCCTCCCATATTACTGCCTTATTCGTTTGATAAATGATTTGTCTAACTCAGCCGGAGTAGCTGCCGATACGTGACCGCGAGAGCCCAAGGTGCGAAAATCGCACTTTAACTCACATCTTCAATAGGGGAATTCGAATCATGTCTTCAGTTTCAGCAGTTGGTTCAAGCATTTACTACCCGCTCAATGAGCAGAATGGCATCGGGAACGACTTTCAAACACTGGCAAAAGCGCTGAACTCAGGAGATCTCTCCTCGGCCCAGAGTGCCTTTTCGGCCCTTCAGACTGACCTTCAGAAGATCGGCGGGAACCAGCAGGCCAGCCAATCCTCCTCCACTCTGCAAAATGATATACAGACTTTGGGAGACGCCCTGAAAGCGGGCGATCTTTCTGGTGCCCAGAAGGCATTTGCCACGCTCCAGCAGGATGCCCAAAACCAAGTCCAACAGGGACATCACCATCATCATCATCACCACCACCAGGTTTCCACCGATCAGAGCACAACCGGGACCACGACGGCTTCCCCGGATGGCTCAAGCACAGGCACGAGCGTCAATCTGATAGCATGACGGCAGGCAGGGAATCCGTTCCCCCGCCGTGCGTGGTCTCTTCTAATTGTCAAGAGGGCGTGCACAGGCTGCACTCATTCGATGCCGCTTCGAGCGTGCAGCCTGTCACAGCCTCAATCCTACCTCCATAGCCAAAATCTTCCATTCCGAATCGCGACCGTGATAAGTTATGAAATGACTGAGGACCTTCAGAAAGGAACTGTGGAATGCGGACGTTTCAGTTGTCACTAGCGATTCTTCTTATCGGTGCGCCCCTCGTGGCGCAAGATCGGGCAGTAGATTCGAAAGCAGCAGCCGGTGCCAACACATTTCGTTCGGGCGGCTTTGAATTCGCGGCCACTCATCCAGCGAACCTTCCTGGGGATGGACTCCCCTCGCTCGATACCTTGTTTGGCGCGCGCCCCCGTATCCAGACTGGCGCGACTACCGAGAAACCCTCTATCGTGAAGGGCGGTTTTAATGGGCGCGTCCTTGACCTTTTCGATGGCGTATCCTCCGTCGCAGGAATGGAGCTTTTTCCCGAGGAAGCGTGGAACCCGAAGGAAAGCGAAGGGCTACCTCTCAGCGGCCAGCAGTCGCCTGCGCAGGGGCCACCGGCGCGACCGAAGGCCATCTCATACCGTAACGCTTACTACACGAGGCTCAAGATCCACAAGTATGCCAGCTTTGCCACGCTGCCGCTTTTCATCAGCCAGGCCATTGTCGGGGAGAAGCTCTATAATGGTACTGCCTCGGGATCGACTCGATCGGTGCATTCGGCACTGGCGGCTGGCGTAGCGGTTCTTTTCGGCGTCAACAGTGTGACGGGAGTATGGAATCTATGGGAAGCACGGAAGGATCCCAACGGCCACACCAAGCGGATGGTGCACGGCATCCTGATGCTCACGGCAGACGCAGGCTTTGTCGCGACTGGTGCGCTAGCCCATGGAAGAGGAAGAGGGACCGTGCCCACCAGCAGCAACGCGACGCACCGGGACGTGGCATTCGGTTCGATGGCCGTGGCGACCGTGGGCTATCTATCCATGCTATTCAGCAGGTGACATTATGACGACCAACGTCATCGCGGACGTGGCGGTTCGGTGGTCCAGCTACTACGACAAGCACCAAGCGGTTTCGGTACTGATCCGGTTCCTTCATCTGGCAGCGATCGTTTTAGGAGCCGGCTCCGCGTTGATCACAGATCGGCGAGTGCTGGGTGCCTCGTTGCGAAAAAGCGTTAATCGTGACGAGGTTTTTGCCACACTGCGGCCGGACCATTTAAGAGTTGCTGTCTGCATGATCGTACTTGGAATTACCGGCATCCTCATGACCGCCGCGGATTCCTCGACTTATTTCGCCTCCAAGATATTTTGGGTCAAAATGACATTGGTTGCCTTGCTTCTATCCAATGGGGCTGCCATAGTTCTCGCCGAGCGGCGCATTGGAAGGGTAGGCGTCGCCATCGGATGGAGGAGGCTCGCGATAACTGCGGGGGTCAGCGTCTTGCTGTGGCTCACAATCCTGTACATGGGTGTCCTGTTAACCGTGGCAGCCTGACGCTCCAATCAGGCGCATTGAAGCGCGAGAATGAGAGATTATAGAAGACATGAAAACGTATCAGACTGATTCTGAGAAGAGCTGCCGTCACTGCCAGTGCAAGAACCCCGGGCCGTCAAGACGCGAGTTTCTTTCGGGTGCCACCGGGGCGGTTTTTGCCGCTCTCTTAGCCTCCGGAGCACGGGCGGAAACTCTACACTTGATGCCGGTGGGCCTAGTTGAACCATCCGGAGCTCAGGGAACCGAACGATCGTATCCCATCCCAGCCGCGGATGGTGCGAGCATCGATCAGGAGAACGATGTGATCATCGTGCGCCAGTCAAACCACATCTACGCGTTTTCGCTGGCGTGTCCGCATGAAAACACCGCCCTGCGCTGGAGGCCGCAGGATCAGCGCTTCCAGTGCCCGCGCCACGAATCCAAGTATCAGCCCGACGGCACCTTCATGTCTGGACGGGCGACGCGCAATATGGACCGGTTTGCGGTGCGCCGCGATGGTAACAAGATAATCGTCGATCTGGCCAAGTTATATCGGTCCGACCAGCAATCGGCGGAATGGACCACTTCTGTGGTTAGCCTGTAACGCCCGATGGAGGAAAGCGCGACCAACCGTCTAGTCCTTCGGGTACCTCGCACGGAGCCCCCGATTCGTGAATGACCGGCCGTAGCCCAGCGAGTTGCGAGCCGCGCTATAGGTGGCCGGAGGACAGTGGCACCTTCGCGCCTGCGGCGGCCACCTTGCCGACGATTTTGAGCGGCGTGCCTTCGCGCAGCTCGTCACTGCCCCTACGCACGATCAGGTCACCTTCCTTGAGAGCACCGATCACTTCGACCAGATCTCCCGCGGCGGCGCCGCGCGTTACGGTCACCCACTCGGCGACGCCATTGCGCACCCGGATGACAAACATGCGTTCTGTAGTCGTGACGATGCTGCTCGGGGGTACAAGCAACGACGACTGCGGGTTGCGAACCGGCCACGTGACCTCGGGATACATGCCGGGCGCAAGCTTCATGTCGGGGTTGGTGACGTCGAGTTCGACTGCCATCGAGCGTGTTGCCTCATCCATTGAGTGTGCAATGCGGCTGACGACGCCGTGAAAAACGACTCCGGGAAACGCGGCAACCGTGAACGGAACTCGCGCTCCATCGACAATTCCACCGACTGCCGCCTCCGGGACTGCAACCGTGAGTCTGAGGTGCGAGACCTGTTGCAGCTTCAGTAGGGGTGCCTGAGATGCGGGCCCCACCAGCGCCCCGGGATGCACGTCGCGTTCGACAACAATTCCATCGAATGGCGCGCGGATGGTCAGGTAGCCCTGCAAGTCCCTCAATGCCTGGGTGGAGGCTTTGGCCGCTTCCATAGATCCCTGGGTAGCCTGAACCACGGCGCGCGCCGCTTCCACACTCTTTTCCGCAATATCCAGATCGTTTATCGCAACCACGCCGGGAGTGGTCGAGGCAGCCCTGAGGCGCAGATAGGTTCCCTCGGCCGTCGATAGCCTTGCCTGCGCCTCGGCTACTTGCAGTTCGACGGCGCGCGCCTTGGCTTGCGCTTCTGAAATCTGAGCCGCGATCTCCGGAGCCTCGAGAGTGGCCAGAAGCTGGCCTTCTTTAACAGCGCTCCCGCGGTCGACATCGATCGCCTTGACGAACCCGGTTACTTTCGAGTGAATCGCAACGCTGAGGAACGGGTAAATCTCGCCCGGTAGCTTGACCTGTCGCTCGACCATTTTCGAGACCACGGGCACCACGTCCACGGCAGTCTGAGCCGCTGCAGGGACGGCGATGAATACTGCGAGGCAAACTCTAAGTTTGGTCATAGTATTTGCTCGAAGGATCATCCGGATCCAGGGAAGTTGATCGTGAGACTGCACGGCCCTGCAGGATGGCATACATTGCAGGGAGAACAGTGAGGGTTGCGAAAGTGGCCAGCAAGAGGCCGCCGATTACAGCTCTCCCCAGCGGCGCAGTCTGTGCTCTCTCGCCGGTAGCCACGGCCATCGGAATCATACCTGCGATCATAGCCATCGCGGTCATGAGGATAGCTCTCAGGCGGCCGCTACCCCCTTCTATCGCCGCGTCGCGCGTATCGGTTCCGCTGCGCCGCGCGGCCTCCGCGAAACTGACCAGCAGGATGGCGTTGGCGACGGAGATGCCAATCGCCATGATCGCGCCCATGAACGACTGCACGTTGAGTGTAGTTCCCGTGATAAACAGCATTGCCAGCACGCCGCAGATGACGGCGGGGACCGCGGAGATGACCGCGACGGCAAGGCGGAACGATTGGAAGCTTGCCGCCAGCAGCAGGAAGATGGCTGCCACGGCAAGGAGCAATCCTGATTCAAGACCGTGGAATGTGTCCTCGAATGCAGGAACTTGCCCGCGATTCGAGACGATCACCCCTCTCGGCGGCTGACCTGCGCGATCAATGGCCTGCTGAATCTCTCCCAGCGCCGTTCCCAAAGGCTTGCCATGTATGTTTCCGGTGAGGCTGACAACTCGCTGCATGTTGTAGCGATCGACTTCGCCTGCGCTCGTGCCATATTCCAATTTGGCGACGTCTGACACAAGTGGGTGACCGGCGCCATC
>Ga0187866_1001633_pt1 | contig 20373 bp, 27 predicted proteins | sample June2016WEW_11_1_3_FD_133013 | JGI IMG/M metagenome (GOLD analysis project Ga0187866, IMG submission 133013) | Peatland microbial communities from SPRUCE experiment site at the Marcell Experimental Forest, Minnesota, USA - June2016WEW_11_150 | ecosystem: Environmental > Terrestrial > Soil >...
GCCGATCTACTTGAGTCAGTAATAAGTTTCAATCCTTGAGAGCCTTCCTTAAAATTGACTATATCAGCAGACTGAGAGCCTTCTTGTATCGACCAATTACTTAAATTCTCAAAATTGTCTAATTGAACCCCTGAAAAGTTAGAATCTTCAAAATTGTCTAATTGATTACCGTTGCTATAAGAATAGTTTTTACAGCACGAATATGTAACAGGTATATATGCATCGACCGAGTTTAAAGAAAATAATAGAAATGTTGATATTAAAAAAAAATATATTGTCTTCATGTCCAGCTCTACAAACTTTTTCGTCTAGAAAAGTCTCATTGGAAATTGAATAATTTGTTAAATTGTTCTGCTACTACATAATTTCAACTGAAATCATTATCGTTATTTGCTTTGCCAATACCTAAATAGGTAACAGTGTTATTGTCGTCATGAATCAAATTCTTACAGTCCACAACAACAGGCGATCCAGCCAAAATCATTATTCGTTCTATCTTAATCTTTCTGAATATATCATGATCAACAACAAATATAATACAATCTGCTCCCATCAATCCATCTTCGACACTTTTTTCAGAGTAAAAATCTCCAGTATTCGTCTTAATTGAATTTATATAAGGATCATAAACTCGGACTTTAGCACCACGATTTACCAATTCTTCAATAATCTTTATTGAAGGCGATTCTCTGGCATCATCAATGTTCTTCTTATACGCTAATCCCATAACAGTAACCTTTGCCCCATACACGTTCTTGCCTACATGTTTCAGTCCTTTCTCTACCAGATTTACAGCATGTATCCTCATGAACTCGTTGATCTCCCCAGATGTTTCAATAAATCGAGGTATGAAACCATATCTTTTGGCTGCATATGACATGTAAAAAGGATCAAGTGGGATGCAATGTCCACCAATACCAGGTCCAGGATAAAATGGCATAAAACCATAAGGTTTTGTCGATGCAGCATCTATAACTTCCCACGCATCAATTCCCATTTTCTCAAAAATCAGGCACAATTCATTAGCAAGAGCGATATTTACATTTCTAAAAATATTTTCCAACATTTTAACAGATTCTGCTGTTTTGGCATCTTTAACTTTTATTATTTTTTCAATGATATTTCCATAAAGCATTGCGGCTATTTCTGTACACTCTTCGTTTATTCCCCCAACAACTTTAGGTATTTTATCCACAGTATATTTCTTATTTCCTGGGTCTATTCTCTCTGGAGAAAATGCTACTCCAAAATCTTCTCTTACTTTTAACCCTGCTTCTTCCAATATAGGAATAACGACTTCATCCGTTGTTCCAGGATATGTCGTACTTTCCAAGATTACAAATTGTCCTTTTCTTAAAATTTGACTTATAGTTTGACATGCCTGTCTTATATAACTTAAATCAGGTTCCTCTTTCTCTGTCAGTGGTGTTGGCACACATATTATAATGAAATCGCATTTTTCAAGATTTTGATAGTCAGTTGTCGGACAAAATGATATGTTCAAATGGTTTTTTATGTCATCATCTTGAATATCGAATATATGAGATTTGCCACTTGACAGATGTTCCACTATTTTTTTGTTTATATCGTATCCAACTACTTTGAACTTTTTTGCAAAAGCGATCGCAAGCGGAAGTCCTACATAACCCATTCCTATAATTCCGATAATAACAGACTGGTTCTTGATTTTTGCGCACAATTCTTTCATAACATTACCTCAACTGGATGATTTCAAATGACCATCATAACTTTCTGGATAATTTTCTATCAATTTGATCATGAATGCTGTTACATCAATCTTATCTTTCAATAATATCTCTCTTTTCTTCTTTCCTTCATTTTTGAGGTCTTTATTATCCAACAGTTCTAATGCTTTATCAAATGTATGTTTCTCCATTGTATTTTTATCTGAAAAATTATAGACCAAGTTATATTTATCTTCTTCTTCGTCTGTGTATCCTAATCTCAATGTATTCGTATAAATCGCATGAGTTCCTAAAACTGCGCATTCTGAGGCGGTCGTTGCGCCTTCTCCAATATATAATGTAGCATAATACAACAGATCGTGCAATTTCTCTGGTGAGACTTTAATCTTATATTTCTCCAACTCTTTTCCCAGTGGACCTTCTGAAGTTATTAACACACTCCCGTATTTTTCCAGCTCTTTTACCAACTCTATCCTGCTTTGTATGCCGTGCTGTCCTATGTCATGACTTGCGTTCCACGAAACAAATCGTAAAACTACAAACTTATCATCTTTGTTCAACCCTATCTCATTAAGTACAGCAGGATTGGGAGAAAAATAGTTCTGATGCAAATATGCCAGCTCATGATATCCGTTATATCGAATCTGTTTTTTGCCGAGATCTTTTTTGAAACAAGAAGGGGTACAAATGACAGAGGCAAATGGATCTAAAAGGAAATGCTCAATTTTTGCGTGTTCTGTATCATCAAAAACGATGGAAGGTTTTCTGATCAATTTTCCAACATGAGCCACATACACATTTCCCACGCCACCAACAAGAACATCAGGATCAAAAAGTTTTGCTATTTCGTATAATCTATATTCAATCTTTATCATCTCCGTTGCCTTCGAAAACAAAGATGATTTTGCATTCCCAACAACATCATATCCAAAACCATAACTTTCTAGCAATTGCAACGATACTTCTTTATTAACTGTTGTAATCTTACATTTATGACCTCTTTTTTCTAAATTCCATATTAGATTTTTAAATAGATGCACATGAGCAGGATGACCAATATTGAAGAGTATTCTCATTCTATCTCACTCCCAACAACCGCAACAATTACTTTTCCCATAATTACCTCATTGTCACCAAAATCTTTTTTCCTGTACTAAATACAAAATCTTTTGCATAATTAGAACACCACTCTATTTTCCCAGAGGCCCATCTCTCTGGATGAGATGTAATATACAATCTGTTAAGCTTATTACCATTTATCAAATCAATCATTCTGTCTGTGCTATCTACTGTTATATTTTCTTTCTTGTTCAACATAAAATCGCGCATATTATTCTTCGAGTTCCAACTTCTCCCTGTATCAGAGAAATAATTTATATCCTTGCCAATAGATAAATAGGCCTCTCCTAAGATGTCAAAATCTTTGAATTCATAAACCTTCCACAAGTCACGACTATCATACTTCGATAACGGATCTCCGTGCATACAAATCGTTTTAACTTTACATATCTTTCTGAATTCTTCCAACTCATATTCGAATATTTCCATTGCTTTTTTGTAATCACCTTTAGATTTTCCTAATGTCTCATAGTGATATCCTACGTCATGTCCAATATTCTCTATCTTTCCGATTATTTCAGGAATGAACACATTACTGTTCATCCTGAAATAATACGTGGCCGCAATACCCAGATCCTTTTCTATTCTTGCCATATGTAAAGAGTTTTCAGGTTTCCTATCTATATCATGGCGCATTATGACGAACCTTCCAGGTAAATTGTTTGAATATAGGTAATCAGCAATTGTTATAGTTGGATAATTATCCTTAATGGATCTACATAATTCGTAGAATTTCTCACAAGTGAAATCAAGATTCATATAAAAAATCTCCTATATCGATTGTCTCATTGTATCTGTATGCCTTGAATTTTCTTTTTCAACCTGCATATCAAAAAACATTGCGAACAATAAAAGTTGCAGTCCGGCAAGTGTTAAAAATACGGTCAGTAGCGGAAAGTTCGGAGATGTAGCATTATGATATAGTTTTTGGTAGAACACCCACAAACCTAATAGTATACCAGAAGGTAATAATACCATACTTGCCAGATAAAAAAATACCAGCGGATGAAAATCCAATATCATATATTTTGTCTTTAATCTCCATAAGAATCCTCTAAAAATCATTGGAGCAACCTTGATAATATATTTTCTATACTTTATTTTTGACCTCTCATTTCCATATCGCGATGGCATAGTTATATCTTCTACTATCATCCCAAAAGTGTTCAACTTTATGAGCATGTCATTACAGTATCCATAATAAGTATACACAGAGTCAAGATCAATTGTTTCAAGAGCTTTCCTAGATATAGCTGTGTAACCATTCTGTGGGTCCACTATATTCCAGTATCCACTTCCGATCTTTGTGATCATGGTAAGTATGATATTTCCAAAAGACCTCCATTTACTCATTCCTCTGCGAAATTCCTTGCTAATAAGTCTATTTCCCTTGGTATAATCTGCTCTACCATCGATAATAGGTATTAGTAACTTTGGGAGCTGTTCTGGGTCCATCTGGTTATCTCCAGCCATAACTGCCACAATGTCCATATTATCCTCAAGAGCCAATTTATAGCCTGTAATAATAGATGCTCCAACACCTTTATTATTTTCATGTCTTACAAGACATACCCTAGGATTTTTTAAACTTTTAACAATTTCAGATGTTTTATCTTTACTGCCGTCATCAATGACATATATTTTTTTTATATATTTTGGAACGTTATCAATGGTTTCTTTTATAAGTTGTTCTTCGTTACAAGCAGGAACTACTACACCTATATTACGACCGTTAAATTGATCCAAGTTGTGTTCTTTCTCAAAATTCAAATATTTTATTCTTAGATTATTTTCTTCTGCCTGATATAGCATGTCTCTTATAAACGAACCATTAAGACGTTTAAAGTCTATATTACTCAAGGATTCTACTGATAGAGTCAAATGTCTAATACCTGTGTTAATATTCTTTTTGTTCAATATATGCGTTTTCCTTATGTTGCGACTGTTACTACTCCATGAACTTACTACTATATCACAATCACTATTTTTCACACTGTCAATAGTCTTTTGGATAATATCGGCACAACTTTTATCGTCCATATCTATGGCAACAATTATTTTTGTACCATTTTGAGATGCAGCACCGATACCAGTTTTAAAAGCCTCACTCTTTCCTCTGTTTTCGGAATGAATAATAACATCTGCACCGGCAAGTTTTGCTATCTCTGCAGTATCGTCTGTACTTCCGTCATCAACTACTATCACATGGTCTGCATACTTTTTTGCTTTGATGACCGTGCTGCCAATAGATATTCCCTCGTTAGTAGCAGGGATAACAGCCGTTATTGGCATTTTTCCACCCTTTTTCGCATTTTTCTATTTTCCATCGTACCCTCCTCATAATTTATATAAAATTTTTCGTATTTATATTATGAGCATTATATTATGAGCATTATTTTATGAATTACTATTGTTATAAATGTCAATAATAGTGGACCGGAACATATATTCATATTGCTTGATATATATTCACTCCAGTATTTAGTATCTGACGCCAAGAATGAAATTGAAAGTATGACAATCAGGAATATAGAAACAAATTCTCCTATTACATCTGGCGATATAATCCGTATGTTTGGAATTACACCAATATACTGTCCAATCATTCCCACTATGACTATCGTCAATACTACAGTAGGTACATAAATATAAACTCTTCTGGAAGATGGGAAGCTACATAACAATATCGATGTGCTCACTCCTGATTCTTTTTGTAGCACATGTTGGTTTTTCATGATCAAAAATATTGGTATAAGCATAATTCCATATATTATTGTGTGTTGTACATAAATATTAGTAGATAGTTGTGGTATCGAAAGACTTATCATTCTCAGCAGAATTAATAATGTCAGACTCTGTAAAACATTTTTTTCCTTCAAAGAGAATTTACTAAATATAATTATAAGAATTATAGCCAAAAGGTTGATTATATGTACCCCCAAGCCTGTGAGTATCTGACCGTGGAATATTAGTAGTTCTCCCACTATTGTACCAAGTATAGAAATGTATGTCCATTTTCTCATGTCACATTCACCCACAAATGTAGTTCCCTATATGGAACTGTAAAATTATTTTCTTTGAACAATAACAATTCAAGCTTTTCATCATTTCCTTCTTTATTAGGAACAAACAAAATGTTATTTTGCCATGTCTCATTATTGTTCAACACTAATTTTTTGGAAGATAATATATCTTTACCAATAACAATTTGTACAGTATAATTGACAGGAGAGTATTCATGGTTCACTATTCCAGTCAGTATATTAGTCGAAGAATCCAATTTTAGATTGGTAGAATAATTATCTGCTTTTCCATCTGGGCCTAAGATATAAAATTCAGTAAATTTTTCTCCTATCTTTGGAACTGTAATCACATAAACCAACGTTCCAATAGCCAAAACGATACTTAATACAAGAATCGCACTCAATATACGATCTATTTTGCTTTTTGGGGCACTTATTTCATTGTTAATAGCTTCATATATCTTATTGAACCTTACTGAAAATTGTGTGTCTTCAGGTAAGACATTTCTTCTATATATAGAAGCTATTGTCATAATCGCTATGTATATACTCAATGTCACAAGTATCGGAATTAGTCTTATTCCAAATGGCGTATAATTTAGTCCCAACCCTATCAAGGGGACAACGGCGATACTCAACCCAAAACTCAATGCGATTCTTTCTATAGAATCCAAATCGTCTTTCTTTGGGAATAAAGCTGTAACCAGCACATAACCTGGCACGAATAGCACCATCGGTATACCAAGAATAGTTCTTATAATACTATTCTCAAGTATCGGAGTAATGACAAAGATAATTGTCATTATAGTCCATACCGAAATTATCAACAAATCTTGTATATTTTTTGTTTTCATCCTATATCCCCTGATTTATTGACACCATTTAAATCCTTGTTCTAATGGAAGCGAATCTCGTAAATATCCCTGGATATGTCTTAATAGACGCGTTATTTCCTTTCTAATCCTTGTTATAATGGAAGTTTTCCTCAAAAAATATCCGTATATCTTTCAAGCCCTTATAGATATTTACATTTTTATGTAAATTTTTAACCTTTGTTCTAATGGAAGTACATATCAAACTTGTTTTCATATTTTCCATCCTTGTTTATCGTGTTTCGCACGTTTCTTTATATTAGACGATAATCAGATTTAGCGACCATAGTCACAGCTAAAGTTATAATTGTTTAAGCGTCGAATATCATTCCCTATTGACAATTTGTATGATCTGTCTGTTACTATCTATATTCACATATTGCGCATACACAGACGACAATCATATATCGACACAAAATGTTCTTATTTTCTCATACATTTTTCTCCTTTTTATCCATATTTCTCCGCACCCCATTCTTGTTTCAAAGGTTTTATCAATTTCTACTCAAAGAAATTTAATTATACCTTTGCCACATGCCATATCATTCTAACAATTGACAGTAATGTACATAATACGCTGCTAACATATATAAGCTTTTCATGACAGAAATACTGCGAATACAAAGATAAAGCGCAAGATAATGCTGGTTATATACGATATTGTCGCTTAACATCATTTCAGCAATCCGCATTGTGAGTTTGATACGGTGTATACATTGTCCAAAAAAAAAATTAAAATTTATTGCAATAGAGCTACATCATCATGCCTTTCATTCTTAATTTTGTTTCCCGAAATCGCATTTTTCACTCTTACATACGTAACTTATCCATCCGGCATCCTTTGGATGCCCAACTTGCTGTAAATCTCCATTGCATTTAGGACAATTTTTGATCAATCCTATTTTCCACAAAGAAATTTTTATTTGTTTTATCTTGTTCCTTATTTCAATTGTTTTCATATTCACAACTAATCTCCTTACAATTTTATCGGTTTTTCTGATTCCGTTTTTTGTAACAACACTCTTGCTATCAGTGTTGTTACTATGTAGTATACTATATAATATATATCTTGTTCATCTGACATAGGGTCAGTTGGCTTAACGCTTGCAGATGTCGTAAAATGACTGTCATACCATTATTCCGTGTGACCATTTGCATAACGATACATATAATGATTCCATAACGAGTATTCCAGATTGCGCCTAAGGCACAATATACGCAATCTTTAAAATCATTGTCGATTCATATGTTTTTATTATCTCTTTTCTTTTTTCTATTTTTGAGTATAGTAATTGGAAGAACCAACAATGTTCTCACAATCAATCTAAAGACATCACGTTTTTCAATGAATCTGGCAATAGGAGGACTAAGTCTATAATAAACTTCAATAAATGTTCTCCCCAGGTACATACTAGAAAGTTCTACATCTCTCCACGTTCTTAACAAATCCAATTCTGGAGCCATTGGAGATCCATAAGCTGCCGTCGCTATGAAGCACCAGCTTTTATCTTTACGTTCTCTATAGTGACCTTTTACATAATATCTTTTTCCCATATTTTATACCTCTTCATTTTTATTTATTGTCATACTACTACTCAAAGTGTTTGCAGCCGATTTCAATTGTGCAGACATCATAAACCGAGCACAAAGATTGCACATAACAACAATTATACACAGTCTTTACAACCTCATCTTTGGTCCAATCTTTTTAGTCTGAGTTTAACATTATCAATGTCAGTCATTTTTTCAAATTGTGTTGGTTTGTCTTATTGTTGGTATAACAGTTGGTGTATTTGTCGGAGCTACAGTTATAGTTGGTGTTGTTTATTGGTTCTTTGCATATGTCAGGAACCAATAATTCTGGGAAATGTCTAGCCAATACACATTTCTCTTCTGGATGATATAAAAGGTATAAATTTGACAATAATAATATAATAAAAATAGATATTAATATATTAATACCTACGCCAAATACGTTCGAAGTTTCTTTCTTTTCATTATTGTATTCATCTTTTATTGTTTTAGAGCAGTCGTCCGGAAATAACTCTTTTCCAGTTCTACTAATTTCATCAGAACTACATCCGGCATTTTTCAATATGTTTATCTCTTCTCTTATCTTGATTCTTGCTATTTTCTTTAGTTCCTCTTTTTTGTGATCGTTCATTCTTTTTTTATGTTCTTCTATAATATTTTTGGTGTCATCTGTAGGGTTTAAAGATTCTTCGAACACACGTCTCGCAATATTGATATTGCCTAATTTAGTATCTTCCGGTGATATCGCTATTTTTATGTTTTTGGTATTGTCCAATATATTTTTACAAAAAATGGGAATATCTCCAATATTGCCGTCTTTATATTCCAAAATATTATAATTTGACACATTGGTTATAATGTCAATGTCTTTATACTGTTCCTTGTGATCAAATTTTTCTATATTTTCAAATATTATATTTCTTATATCTCCTAAGCGATATTGGAATTTTAGACTAGCCAAGACCTCTTGAGCACGTCTTTTGAATGATGCAAAATAGTTATTGTTGTAAATATCTTTGTATCTGATATAATATCCTTGGTCTCTTTCGGAGCCTGTTCTCGCCAATACGTAACAATATGTTTCCAGATCTTCTTCTCTTTTTTCCATATACAAATCTATTTTTTTATTAAAAAACATTACTATTTTTTCGCTTTTTTCTGGTCTTGGAAGTATTGCCTGGCCTGTCTGGTCCTCGTATATTGTTAGTTCCATTTTTTCACCTATTTTATCAAATCTTCCATAAATTTATCGAATCCATACGTAAATACATTTCCATAACGGTCTTTCATTGGTATGTAACCGTCACTGGTCTTATTGGTGTAATAGTATACTGGATAAAAAGATGCATTTGTAGTTTCATTTATCAATTGTCTAATATGTATATTATGGGAAAGTTTTTCTTCTATATATTTTTTGAATACATCGTAGTCCTCTGTGTCACACTCGTCTTTGAACACGTCGCTTTTTGTTACTACAACATAAGAATCAAATTTTCTACCTATCTCGCGCAATTTATCTACTATTTTAATATAATGAATTATTCCCATATCTCCAAAATTGGGATATCTTTTTCCATCAATAATAAATATTAACTTGTCTGACTGTTGAACATCTCTGGCTATATAAAGATATTTTTCGTCTTCACCATTATCTTCATTTTCATGTTTTCTAATATCTTTTTTGTCTATATATTCTACTATTTTCTCTAGATACGGTCCTGGATAATCAATAGTCTTTATTGTAGTCTCCTTAGGGAATAATTTCCCAGCCTCGTAAACAAATTCATAATTTCTAATGTCCGAAGTATAAGAAGGCCAGAATGTTCCTTCTCTGTGTAATTCCTCGATTAACTCTAGTAGGTACTGACTAGGTTTGATAGGACCACTACTTGCTTCTAGAGCTTTGATATAGCAGCCTGCCAGAAAAAGTGTCTTACCAGAATTTTTTGGACCTAAGATAAATATTTTTGGCCCTTTAATTTCATAACTTACGACCTCACCAAATAAAAATATAAATGAAATCATTACAGCAGTATCCTCTAAAAGATTTCCTGTTCTGAATGGTGACATGTATATATTTAGAAACATTAAAATAATATAATATGTAGAAATGATACTTACATTCCTAGATGCCTTTCTAAATTCTCTTTTTTTCTCGAAACCTTCTCCTAAGTAAAAACCTGATAAACAGCCTATTACCAAAGATAAAATAAATTCGCTCCAACTGATGTTGGAAATTATTATACCTTCAAGTATAAATCCTATTATTATTAAAATACCTATTCCAAGAAGCATCGCTTGCAATCTCTTTTTTATATCCAAAAACATTAGCACAACAGAACTAACGTAGAAACCTGCAACAAGTGTTACAAAAATTGAAATTGCATCTGGATCTATATTCCACATACATGCAGCGATCCACCTTATCAGACTGTATTTTATGTTCCATGATCTCACGAACATATCCATTAGAGGAAATATCAAAATAGATGTTATGATAAGATATATTAAAAGTCTGATATGTTCTTTATTTTTTAATAATGTAGGAAATTGTTCGTCATATGACATTTTTTCTCCGTCTCTTCTCTTATTTATATTGAACGTTTTTCCAGTCAAAGATATTATCGAGTTTTCTTAAAGATATAAATTACTGCTCCTATACCTATCACTATTGCAAATATCGGAGTCACAATGTTACGAGTCGGCATTTTCATTGGAGCAGGTGTTGCTGTCACAATAGGTCTAGGTGTATTGGGAACTGGTGTTGGTGTATTGGGAACTGGCGGTATCGGTAAATATGTACCTGTCACATATGTAGTTTGTCCTGCGTTGACAACAACCGTTTGTGGGGAAGGTTTTATATATCCTTGGTAGTCACCAAAAGACACTATATTACCATATCCCACACTTACAGACCCACTCCATGAACCAGCACCTTTATATCCTCCAGAAACTGAGATATCACCGCTAATAGGAGTTGTAACTACTGAAATAATTCCAGTAGGTACTGATGTTGGGGTAACAGGTATTGGTATGTATATACCTGTTACATATGTTGTTTGTCCTTCATTAACTGTAACTGATTGAGAAGAAGGTGTTATATATCCCGGATAGTCTTTAAATTCTACTACATGAATACTATTTGTTGCAGCAATTCCGCTCCACGAACCTTTTCCTTTGTATCCTTGATTAACCCAAATATCGCCGTTAACAGGAGTCGTACTTACTGAAATAATTCCGTTAGGTACTGGTGTCGGAGTGGGAGTCGCAGTTTTCATGGACAAAATTGCAGGGACATAACCTCCTATTGGATCTAAAGTCAAAGGAGCGGTATGTACTAGAATTCTGTATTTCATAGGACCGTTTTGATCAATATACGACGCTCCTATACAACTAGTATAGCTCGAACCTGCCGGAATGTAATGGTTAAAATCCCCACAAGTTGTACAGTTATAACTATTTGTATAAGTCATGTCAATGGAAAAATATCCTCCTTTTATGTCTGTATTCTTTATAGTTACATATTCTGATATCCAACCTGGCCTACTACTAATTTCAGCTTTATATTCAACACTTTGTTCATAACTTAAATGAATTAGTTCGTTATTTTCTGCAAGGGCAGAAGTAATATTTACTATTCCTACTGTAAATATCAGTATCGCTAATATAATCAATAACATATATATCGTTTTTACTTGTTTCATTGTAATATAAACCTCTTTTCTATATTTTGTCTCCATCTCTTCTCTTATTTATATTGAACATTTTTCCAATCAAAGATATTATCTAGTTTTCTTAAAGACATAAATTACTGCCCCAATACCTACCATTATTGCAAATATTGGAGTCACGATATTGAAAGTCGGCATTTTCATTGGAGCAGGTGTTGCTAGAGCGGATGTCGCTGTAACTAACGGTAAAGGTGTCGCTATTACATATGGGGCAGGTGTATATGGAACTGGTGTTGGTGTTGGAGTGTACATATTAGTTTTTTTTAAATAATCGACATATTGTTGATACGTTCTCCCATATATATCATTTTCTTTATAAGTCGTGCTAGAATTGACATACATGGTATTGCTATCTAGAAGTGTACAAATATTTATCGTCTTTCCGAAATCGAACTGGTACATAGTAACTAAAGTCCCTCTCTCATAACGAGCTTCTACTACTCCCCAATCGCAGTCTTCTGGATGACAACTTCCCCAAATATGGACATAGACATTTTTCCCACTAGATTGTATGTCCATTTTTGTTATTCCTGGTGTATTCGTATTAACATTTTCCCAATTACCATTGAAACTATTTGTGTCTGTGCTAATATCTGTCCCAATGGTATGTTGAATTGTCGGATACGCATTACATGTTCCAATAGCAGATATCAATATTATAAACACGGCGATTAATGTTTTATATATTTGTTTCATTTGTCCTTTCCCATATTCGTAGCGATAACAGCCAATTTCAACCATATAGATATCATAAACAGAGCGCAAAGACTGCGCCTAAGACACATTATGTGCGATCTTTGCAACATATGTTCTGATTTCTGATTATAACAACTCTGCAAATTTTATCTTGACATATATATCTTCATCTTTATAGATTGATGATTTACATGTTTTGAATTGTTCTCTCCATGAAGATTCCATAAAATCAAGTTTTTGCATAGGAATTGAATTCAATTTATTTAATTTATCTTTGAACTGTTTTATCGTAATATTTTTGACTGTACAGATCATGTTCCTATGAACATTATTTTTTATCCTCACCACCTGTCTATCTAAAAATTGTCTGATTTTTTGTCTCTCTTCAACTGGAACTATTTCTGATGATTCCAATGTATACATCATTTCAATAATGAGTATTGCGAACATGATTATAACAACTCTGCAAATTTTATCTGGATATACATAAGTCCAATTGAGACAGTCACAAAAGTTCCTTTGGAGTATTAGATCCTAGTCAAACCAACAATCATACGGAATGTATATGTTTGAATGGAGCCAAAAGTCTTTCTATCGATAAATTGATATTGTTTCTAGAATCTTGCGGATCGCAGTATGTTTTCATAAATTTTATAACATCTTTGGCATCATTTAAATCAAGAGTAAAATGAACTCGACATCTATATTTAGTATTATTGTCCAGTATATCCCTAAATTTTATTATATCTTCAGGAATATCAGAATCTTTTTCAAATATTAGAATATTTGTTTCTTGGTCCATATTACTTATTTGACTGCTTGTAAAAATTATACCATGACTTCTTAATATTTTTACTTCCCAATCTTTATCGTCTATACAAGTAGTTAAGTCTGCTTTTCCGCTATTTAAAATTCTAAGTCTGCTATCATTTATTATTACGTCTTCTTCTTTATAACATATAGTCTTTAAATAATTGACTCCTTTTAATGAATGTTTGTCTGATTCTCCACTCACATCTTCCGAGTCATCGTTTAAAACTTTTAAATAATGTGGCACACTATACATGGGATCGTATATTTCTAACGTTTTTTCTAGACAAGAGACTGCTATACATCCCAACGATTTCTTAAAATATATAGATATATCGCTCAATACCTTATATAGATTTTTTTCCACATGTATTGTTTTAGCATGTCCTACATAATTGTAATCAACCAACTGTACTGCGTCTATATCTTTTTTATCGAACAATTTCTTCAGTCCAAACATTACTGTCCCATGTTCTGATAACCTACTTATACAAATCGAATATTTTTTTATATTTTCGATCATATCTATCATTTTTATTGACGAGCATTTCACTTTAACACCGATAAAATCAGTCATACTATCCGCGTTGATATATTTTACGAAAATTTCTTCAAAAAACTCTTCCAACTCGTTACATAATACGAGGTTTTGATTATCTTTTGATACCACACGTTTTTGTCTCCCTTTTTTTCTTATATTATTATCACAAGCTACTATATTATATTGGTCTTCATCCAATCCCACCAAAGGAATATCCATCTTTTCTTTACTCTTTATCTTTTTTCTCTTTTTAATATAGTCTTCTTCCACCAGTTGTATCAATGGCGCTCTCCATATATGATTTATTTGATTCTATTTCATTTACAGATGATGTCAACAAGGTTTCTTCTTTCCATTTCTCTGTCAAATTATGAAATCTAATGAAGTCTGCCAAATGATGTTATCATTTCTCATATCATTATATAGACAACTGAAACCTATTTCTGCTGTTGCATATTCTGCATGGCGAGATTTCAAACTATACATGTCTCTAAGTTCGTGAGTAAGATCTTTTATTATATCAGGATATGATGGCGAGAAAATTGTTGTACCAATGAAATCTTCTTCAGCATTTAAATTACTCAAGTCATCCTGTATATTTTCCAAATGTTGTATCCATCTTTCTTTCGGATCTAGAAATAATTCATCTAATTCTTCTTTTATTGACATATTGTATTCTTCTAGCAGACAAATTGTACCATAATTAGAAGTTGACATCAGGTTGCAACACTGATGTCAACCGAATACAAATTTGTCGATTTAGACAATATCTATATGCGCTTATTCTATATATACTTTACGCTAATTTTATTCTTGTATAAATAATTCCCAGAACCTAAACTCATGCACGGATTAGTTCGTACTATACTCTCTTTGTTCTTTGAATCCTTTTTCCATCTGTTTGAACCTGTTTCCCATATCCTCCGCTAGATCATTAAGTAATTCTATTATAATATCAATCTTATCGTTTGTCTTCTTTGTATTGTTCTCCATATTTTCGACCCTTTATCACTCTATCTTTATCTCTACAAAGAAGTTCCGCCTTCAACCTTTCTTAATCTATCTTTTATATCTCTAATTTCAACAAGCGTATCTTATAATCTATATTCTTTTCCTCTTTTCATTTCGTCTATTATCATATGTATTTCTTTTCTATCTTCGTCACTAATTTCTTCTTCTGGAAAATGTTCCATATAATATGGAAATCTCATATCTACCAGATTCTCCATAGCTCTCAAATGTCTATATATATCCATATCTATTTCATACATATTTATGTTCTTCTCCCCATTTTAACCAGTCTTCTGCCATAAGATCAACATATCCTCTATGGGCATACTTAATAGGATTACACCCAGTGATCTCTTCAAGAGCATGAAACCAAAACGCATGATCAGATTTTAAATCATGAAATATATGTGACAAAACCTTCCTTTCCATTTTTATAATCTCTAAATATGATGGATTCGATTCTATTACATTTACTGATGATGCAATCAAAGTTTCTTCTTTCCATTTCTTAGCCAAATTATAAAATTTAAGAAAATCTTCATCATCACTAAATTTCTTCTCATGTTGCAATTCCACATAATCTGATTCTTCATGAGAATAATAACCTATTTTATAATTATACATCATAGACTTCTCCTATTTCTTGTCTATTTATCATTCATCTCTTGTACTTTATGCCTATTCATCATCATTCCCATTACTATACCAATTTGCAATTCTGATTTTGCTTTACTCTCAGACATACTTGTCTTTTCTACTATTTTCTTCGTAACTTCATCTATTTTGTCGTCAAGTATTCGTACTTCTGACTTGATGTTAGTTTGTATTTTATTTGTCATTTTCTTATTATCCGTTTTTACATTTTCACCTTTTTCTTTATTTTGTTTAAATTTAATTCCCATTTAATTTCTTCTCAGTTATTTTTATACATCTTCCTTTGAAGATTTCTTTTTCATATAGATAATTCCCAACATTTGCAGAAATGGAATTTTAAATCCCAATGTCACTAAATGCTTGTCCACATCTTCTTTCCTGATAAGATAACAATCATCATTATTGATTATTCGTTCCATATTCCCTCCTTACTACTATTCAAAGTGATAACAGCCGATTTCACTCTTATAGATATCATAAACAGAGCGTAAAGACTGCGTATCGTGATCAGCGCGAGCTGAGAACGATTGCATATATCAGCAATTAGGTGCGATCTTTAATTGCCAGCTTCAAACTTTCCTTCCTTCTTTGTAACAACAAATCTGTTAATACATTAGTGACACTGAAACGTAACATCTTCACCTTCGTCTTTTTTCTCTATGTAACAAGGAAAAATATCCGTGCTGCCACATTTTGAACATCTAACATCTCCATAATATTTTATCTTCGATAATTCTTCCCACATTTTGTCTGATTCCTTTTTCAACGTTAAATATATCGTCTCTATTTTTTGGTTAAATTTTTCATTCTTTTTGCATTCATCAACCTTTTTAAGAACTTCGTCAGTCGATATCGTTTCCCCTTCTGAACCCAAACTTTCAAGAACTATGCCTATGCTAATTATCTCCTTTACTATATCTTTAATCGTTACATCTTCGGGCATTCTTCTAATGGCTTCTATTACCGTATCTTTAATTAAACTCATATATTAAACACCTACTCTTGCAGATCCAAATATAACTTAACGATTTCGTCTCTATCATTTTCTCATTTACTCCATAATCCTTTTTCTCCCCATATCTATCGTTCCATTAATTAATCATTTGTACTCTTTAGCTTGTTCTTGATACTCAAAATCTCATTCTTTCCAAATCATCCGTTATACATTTCTTTTTCCATTCTTTGTCAATTTCATCATCCCATCTCAAAAAGTCGTCGTCATTCCTAGTGAACCCAGCCTCATTTACAGCACCGGTAATTTTCTCCAAATGGTTACCTCGGTCTCCTTCCCAATCAGACTTGTCAAAAATAGAAGCCCATCCAAAGACTGTCCAACATAACTCATATTCTATATCTTTAAAACCATATTTTTCTTTCAAATATTTGATTATACCATGGTCTCCATAATTAAATATATCTTGAAAACTGTGTACATAATCATCTTGTTTCATTTTTTTAATTATTTCTACTGTAGACTCAGATATCATTTCTGTCAGTTCTTCATCACTAAATCTTTTCTCATGTTGTAATTCTACATAGTCTGATTCCTCATGAGAATTGTAACCTATTTTATAATTATATGTCATTTGATCTCCCTTTACGATGGAAAAAAGTAAATCCCACAATTCCTCAAAGAATTAATAGATCTCCCTTTGGAATCTTTGCTAAAATGGGCACCTCTCTAGGGAACTTTTTCTTTGCTTCTTCCAATACTGTTTTGGCATTATCCCCGAATGCAACCACTTCTTTTCCAATAGTCGCAACATATTTTCCTTCATATGCACTAAGATCAACCTCAGAGAACCAGTACATATCTTCTTCATATTTGCGTGTCTTATTCCAATCTCCTATTTTTCCTATGGATACCTCTTCTTCCGTTACTTCTTCAGTACTCATGCCATTTCTCCTTATATGCCCAAAGCTCCTTTTCCTTTTGATGTAGTCACTCAATTTATATATTGGAAGTCAATTATTTTTATTCATCTTCTTCTTTTAATAACAATACATGAGTAGGTTGTCCTTTGACCAGGGTATATTCTCCCACAATTCCTTTTCCAATTATTACTCGTGTCTCACTGAAGTCATCTTTTCGTATTATCCTTTCGGCAAACTTGTCAAGTCCTTCAATAAACTTCCTGAATGCAGGAACAATTGCATCAGGTTTCAACTCAAACAAATGGTCAGATTGTTTCTCTTTTATCTTATCGCCATATTTCTCAATTATTTCTTTCTTTATGCTTTCCCAACTTTTTGGATGATCGAACGTTTCTACAGCTATTACTCCGACAGGATCAAATATAATCGCGCCCACCTGATTATCGAATAAAGGGACTTTTTGCATCATATCGTCTAGAACCGACTGATTTTTCCTAATTTTAGATAACAAGTCCTTTACTTCAGTATCATGTCTGTACGAACTAATCATGTTTTCAACCTTTTCTTTGCCGAAGCTATTCGATAATGTTTCTACTAACTCTGGAGCTCTACTTCCTAATCCTTGTCCTATCCCAAAAGCCATCTGGGAATTTAGTATAGTATCTACAATGTCTCTCTTTGGAGCAGGACCTCTTGGGGCACTAAACGCATTTTCAATTATTCCAGCAGCCAAACCTTCAATTCTATCTTCTATTGCTTTTTGCATTGGATTAGACGAGAAATCCTTTAATGTATCGAATACTCCTACGGTTGTCTGTAACTGTTTTACGAGCTTTGGACTGAATCCTACAAGGTCTTCCTCTTCGTCATCTTCTGGTAAATCTTCTGGAATAGCGCCCGGTGCGCTCGCATAAGTTTTTTCTGTAGTATAATTGCTAACAGAATCCCACACGCTATTCTGGTCTCTAGCCATTAAATTTCTAGTCACAGATGGAGGAGCGATGTCACCAAATACCATTTCTTCTCCTTTGCGAATTCCATGAGAAGCATTCACACATCTCACGTTTATAGTCTCTTTCTCATGAGAGAAGACGCCAGAATGTTGTGCTGCACGGTTTTGTGTTCCGCCTGTAAATATAGTTCCGGCTCTTATGAAGATAGCTACTCCACTTTTATTTTGTAGATCTAATTGATCTATTTTCCCAGTATCCTGAATATTGAGTTCTTTTAGGACCTCGTACATTGTAATGTATTGTCTATCTGGAGAGTTTTCCCTGAGAATAGGTACAACTACACCTAACGACTCTTCCGAATATTTCCACGGTTCTCCCAGCTTATATCCAAATCTACTTTCCACAATATCATTCAGATATGTCTTTAAACCTGTCGGTATTATTATCTCTTGCTCCGCATTTCTCACTTTACATCAGCCCCTTCTACACCAATTATTTCATATTCTATTTCCTCGTTGGGACAGGAATGTCTGGACACTCATATATTTTTCTAATTTAGATATTTGATAAAGATAGTTTATTTTTTTAATTTGTTGACCTCATTTATTATGAACTTCGCATTTGATATATCAATCCCTATACCATAGCTAAATCCTGAAAATTTCATATCTAAGTCGTAATCGGCATCTCCTCTTCTTTCTCTTAAATCGGAGAGCATTTTTCCAAGTTGTGCATTCTTTCCCTTTAAGGCTTCTATTACTTTTTCATGGATAGCACCTTTTCTTTCATCTTTCCCTACTACAATAACAACTCCTATTTTTTTTAATTTTTCTCTAGTAAATAAGTGTGTCGCATAATAGGCTCTGCTTATACAAGTTCTATATCTTGCCTCCTCATCATATTCTGCATCACGTAGTAGCACGGTTGCCAAAACTAGAAATTTTTCCGGATTAAGCACCATATCAATTAACCATTAATAACATATTATCCATCTATTCCAATATACGAAAAGAAATTCTAGTGTTATCACTAATTCTCTTTATTTCTTCAGTATCTTCTTTGATTGATTCTATCTTTTTTCCAACCTCATATCCCACTCTATACCACAAATCGACAACATATTTAGGATCTTTAATAGGGACTTTAATTCTTATTACATTTTCTTTCAAGTCAGGATATTCGTAATCATGCACAACACTAACCTCAACTATATAACCAATTTTTCCAATTTCTTTGTCTAACAAGTAACTAATTTCAGTTAAAGCCGTTGTCAGTAATTTATTAAAAGAATCACTTGACTCTATTTGTCTTTCTATTTCTGGACTTATAAGAATTGTATTATGATCTAGAGAGTGACTAGTAAAGCCTTCCCTTAGTCTTTCTTTTTCTTCTGATAAAATTAGTTCATTACCTATTGTCATAGTTTCATACATTGCCATAATCCTCCTAGTTAAATTTCAACACTCTTAATGTCTTTTACTATTTTGATCTCATTATCCCCGAAAATTACTTGTACCATCTGATCAGGGGAAAACCCTGCTATTTTTACAAATTCTGTAGGCAAATATAGTACAGTGCTTTTTGGTCTTTCTTTCATCAACGAAAGTTTTCTGGTATCTACTATCATTCTTACCGCCTTTGTTACTGGTTTGTATTATCATATTTGTTCTGTATTACTGTTACTAATATGAGATAACAAGTATATAAGCTTTTCTTAATAGAATTGCTGCGATTAAAAAGATGAACACGCGATATAATGTGGTATTTTGTACTATATCGTAATTGGCAGCTCAAATTTTGACTTCAGTCAAAGATTGCGTCTAATGGTAGTTAGATGCAGTCTTGCACA
>Ga0187866_1001634_pt1 | contig 20365 bp, 20 predicted proteins | sample June2016WEW_11_1_3_FD_133013 | JGI IMG/M metagenome (GOLD analysis project Ga0187866, IMG submission 133013) | Peatland microbial communities from SPRUCE experiment site at the Marcell Experimental Forest, Minnesota, USA - June2016WEW_11_150 | ecosystem: Environmental > Terrestrial > Soil >...
AGACAATGAATTGTATTGACAAAAATATGCAAGAAAAAGGATAATGGGAAATGCTTCGTAACTGCATAATATCACAAGAGAAAGCAGGATATGTTACGTATAGCACCTGCTACTAGCGCGTTTCGGTTTTTTAGAATACTTGAGGAATACCAGGTATAATGCTGCAACCAAGCCAACAAGGCCCCGGAGTGATGTTGCGTTACTCTACGGGCACGTCTTAGTGCGCTTCAAGAAGGGTGCTCCATTCTCTCTATCATGATGGTACACCTTCAGCTGTGGGACAATCCTGTATGTCGCTTTCATTCTCGCCTCAGGAATTCAGTTGTTAATAGTGGCATTGAGCCCGCCCCCAAAAACTTTCCTCAGCTTTCTCGAATCCCTAGGACCGTGGGTTGGGACAAACACCCTTGCCGGGGGACAACTGCCGAAATCCTCTATGTCCGCCACTGACAGTATGTGGGAGCGCAGATTGATCTTCTTTGCCCCGATACCCAGCTTTCTTCGCAAATTATAACGGTGTGTGTCCACACAGCGCGGCGACAGGTTCATAAATTGCGCAATTTGCTTCGTTGTCTTGCCTTCCCTGATCAGGTAAGCGATCTCTATTTCTCTCGGTGTTAGATTGAGTGTTCTCGATGATATGCGGGCGGCAAAAGGGGAAACTATATCCGCAAGTCCTTTCTGTATGATGTCGATGTACTCCGTCTGGGTTTGATTCAACTGGGTCCCTCTCAGCTTTTCCAAATAGGGAACGATCGTCTCCCTTACATTGAGCACCACCCCTTCCCGAAGCTGAGCCCGATCTTCGTGGTACCTTTCGAGTAATACGCCGAGGGCGGTGTGCGCTTCGGCTAGGCGTCTGGATTTCTCGCTCAGTGCCTTGTCCGCGGCTCTTTGCCCTTCCGTCCCGTCATAGGTTATAACCACATGAGTCCGTCTGTCGATGCGAAGTGTTCCGGCGCTTATTTTACCGATAACACGGTCACCATTTTTTTCCTTGCAAGTGATCTCCCAAATTTTGGAGATGCGGCCCGCCAGAGTTTCCTTTTCGGTTCTGAAAACCTCCCTAATGTTTCCACCATCTCCAAGAAACGCGTTTGTTGTCTGTCCAGGCGACTCCACCGGCTCGTAGCCGGGCAAATCCTTGACTGCATCATTCGCAAAGATGACCACACCGTCGCTCCTGGCGTAGAATGACCCGTATGGCATGCCGTTGGGTCCTTTCAATGTCGTTAGCTCAAACTCTACAGGCCTTTCTTGGGTTTCATCGGCAGTGGATACTTGAGCCTTGGTCTTATAGTCATTGGTCCGCCAAAACACAGGAAAGTTCCTATCGTCTGCCAGCCGGCTAGTTTTCCTGGTGGTCAGGGTGCGCGAAAAGGGGATGTTCTTTCCCTAATAATTCGCTGTCGTAGCAGTATATTAAGAAGATTCCGGTTCAAGTATATCTGGCTGTCACCTTCAACAATGGCAACTCCGTCCTTGGACCATTAATGCGAAAATTGCGTTAACGGTTGTTATACCGCATGCCAGACCGAGAAGTCACCTACCCATCTGGGTAGGTGACTTCGTTAGAGCCCCTAGCATAAAAGTCGTAGAGGTACATCGCGGATTACAAATTGGCTTCGAATTGAGCAGCAAGAGGGGGCACTATGCAATCAGAAGCGATGATGGCAGCAGCGTACTCTTCGAGTGCCGAGGCGCGGGCTGTTCGAGATATATTCTTTCAAGAAGCCGGATTTGTGATAAAAAGCATATTCAGCGCCGATGAAAGGACTCAGGCATATAAGTTGAGACACAGAATTTATTGCGATGAACTCGGCTGGGTTCCTCGTTCAGACTCCCTTATCGAGATCGACCAATACGACAGCCATACGGCTTTCATCGGTGTGTTCGATCAAGCCGATTCACTTGTCGGCTTTATGAGAATGGCCCTGCCCGGCGCTCCTTTCATGATCGAAAAAGAATTCTCGTGCCTGATAGGCCCATGGCACAAAATCCGGAAAGAATTGGATACGTCCGAGGCGACCAGGGCCTGTGTGGCCCAGCGAGCCCGCGGGGTATCGGTGCGCGGAAATTTTGGCGTACATCGGCTATTCATGCTCGTGTGTAAAGGTATCTATCATTGGTGTTGTTTAAACAACGTCAGATACGTTTACATGGTCGTGGAAGACATAATGTATAGGATGCTACGAGCGAAAGGGTTTTACGGTCATCTTGTCGGCGAACCCGTAAAGATGCCGGACGGATGCCTGGCAATGGCGGCTGTCATAGACTGGAAGGAATATATATCGACCAACAGCCTGAAGCGCCCTGAGTTCACGAAATGGTTTAGTCAGTACCGATCAGACCATTATGAAGAGCCACTGCCACGGCCTGAGTTCTACTCACCACCCCGAGTTTTTCCATGATGTTCTTCAGATGAAACTTCACCGTATTACTGCTAATCGAAAGTATCTTGGAAATCTCCCATGTGCTCTTACCATCTTTGGCCCAAGTCAAGACTTCCTTCTCTCTCGACGATAGCTCCACGCTCAAGCGGCGTGAATCCCTGTTTGCTTTTTCCACGATTCGATTAAATGCCTGGTCCAGGTGAGGGATGGCGTATTCCAGTATGATGTTTGTACGAGGATCGCGCCTGACGCGAGGTCCGGCAAAAGAAAAAAGCGATCTTCTATCCCCTTTGACTGTCCTTACCCCGTGAGAATAGCCTTCTTTAAGTCCGAAATCCTCGGCAGCGTATCTGAAGGACTTAGCGCTGTATTTCGTGTAGGTGTCGGTCCAGTATTGAATTCCCTGACCATTTCTTGCGCTCTCATTCATGATCGGATCAACCTTGTCAAATCCATTCTGGAGGTAGAGACTGCACCATTCAGGAGGAAAGCCTGCGTTGATGAAGTGTCTCGTGTCCATGGCGGCCTCGGTCCTGACGAGTGCGCAGACTGCAAACTCATGCTCGAACAGGTTTTTCAAACGGGCTATGTTCGCTGTCAGTTGTTCTTCGGTATTGCAGGATAGGCTAGAATGAATTACTTCAAGTAGAACGCACAGGTCTTCCTTGGAAAAAAGATCTCCTGTGTTCATACCCATCGTTCATCCACCAAAAGATGCTAAAACGAAGCCGACAAAAAACCATAACATGTGAGTCGGGCTCGCTTTACTTCCCCTGTTCCACAAAAGATTGATTTTCAAGAATGTTTTAATTATTTTCCTATAAGCAGTCAACTCTGTCAAGGGAAAATACTTGGATGACCTCAATATCGAGCATCGAGCACACCCATAAAAGGGGCAACAGCCGATTGATCTTTTGTCCGGCTGCCATTAATAAGCGAGAAAGAGAGCGAGAAGTTTGATAATATAGTGCTGTGGCAAAAAAAGAGCGCAGCAAGATAAGAGACATGACGTTGGCGGAGCTTGCCTCGGCCCCTGACGCGATACTAATCGGCTGGAATTTTGCTCATATACGAAAAGGCCGTGGACTCACTCAAGCCCAAGCCGCAGAGCTGGGGGAAACAACTGTAGCGTATGTCGGCAAGGTGGAGACGGCCGCTGTCAGCTTCGGGACAAGGGCGCAACAGAAGTGGTCGCAAATATTTAAGGTGGACAGGACCGAATTTTTGAGAAGACCTGATGCCGGTATAGCGGTCATGGAAAGCGTCATCGAAAAAGGGGCCGTAACAGGGGAACGAAAACATGAGGTAGAATATATGCCGTCCCTGCCGGGCCACAATGGCGTAATCTGCCTCAAGGTCTCGACAGATGCCCTTTATCCCCGCTTTCGCCGTAACTCTTACCTTTATATCGTCACGGTACCCGTATCTGCCGTCCGGAATGACGATTTAGTCTTCTTAAAGGAGGCGGATGGACCGGGTGCCATCAAAGAGGTCGAGTGGCTTGGTGACGGGACGATCCTGTTCAAGGGTCTGGGGAGAGGGAGCACGATCACTAAAATGGCAAGCGATCTTGCTACCATGCAAAAGGTCATTTTCATCTGTATGTAAAGCTAAACGCCTCTCCTCAATTGTTACCTCTACATTGAGAGCTTCACCTACAAGTGGAGTGGTTGGCATGAATTATCCGAACAGAAGATTACCACTTCAATCAGTGAATGTCCGGTCGTTAATCTTCCCTTTGTCGCCAGGCGACAATGATAACGCCACATATGCGAGGTATAAGGTACTACTCATCGTAGTCCGCAGTACTTAATCCCATGCTTGTTGATCGTAAATATCACGCTGTTTTTCCGTTCTTGCCCTGTTGATGAGGACCGTATCGTCGAGAGGTGAACCCATGGTCCAGTACTTCCACCCGTCGACGTCCAAGTAGATGTGCTTTTGCCCCCCGAAGCTTTCAGCGTATCCGCGCTCCCGGATAAAAAACACGAACCAGAGGAATTCCTCTTCGTTGGCATTCTTGCGGAGCGTGTACTCATGCGGCCATTGCGGCATTGTCTTGGCGGATATCCAGTTGTGCTTCTCAATGAAGGATCGGATGCGGGCCCGATCGTCGGATGTTATCTCTTCCTGTTCGCTATCCCCTTTCATGCTCGGCGGTCTCCCCACCCCACGACGTGATGGTTCTCTTTACCCAGTCAAGCACTTCAATGAATCGGGCCAGGACCTTTGCCTCTTGCAGGAGAGAAAGCTTGATCGAAGGATACTTGGTGATGGCGTCCTGAGGAATCGAAACCCCCGGAAGTTCGTTAAGACGCTTGAGAAGCTCGATCCTGTTCGCTTCATCGTTGAACGGACCTCTTCGCATATTACCAAACTCGATATCAATCCTCCCGTAAGTCCACACGGCTACGGTCCAGAACGGCTCTCCCCTATGGTCAATCATCGGGAAGAAGGAACCATTCTGTTTCCCCTTTCCCCACCATATCCGCAAACCTTCCTTCTCGGTCCACCCGAGAATGCGTCGAGCGACTTCGGCCTCTTTCAACCCTCGTCGCGATTCAAGGTCCTTAAAAAAACGAGGCGGGTCCCAGGGAGTCTCTGGTGGCGGCTGTTGCAGCTTCGTAGCACCTATAACCCTAGGAACCAGCGTCCTGATCCCCCGGCCAGTGTATTGCTTCAATTCCACAGCTAGAACCTCAGCGGGATCCATCTGACGATTGAGGAATTCCACGACCCTTTGCAACTCTGGCGGGATTACATCTGCCACGAAGACCAATCGGATCTTGCCGGCCTGTAAATTCGTCTTTGTACGTTGCCAGAACTGCTCCACATCAACATCGGGAGTGTTGAGGAATTCGCTCAGGACTTCATCCGGGTTGTGTGCCTCACGACATCCCGCCTCGAACTGCGCGCGCAACGTTTCGACAGGCCAGTACACGACCGCATTGGCAGCATAGTCTAGCATCTGCCCGATTACTTCCCGGCGGATGCGAGTATCAGTACTGCGCTTCACTTCTACGAGTGTCGGTACTGAATCCTGGTCTAGGAAGAGGTGGTCGACCGCCCATCGACCAGCGCCTCCCTCCTCGGAAGGAACCTCCTTTTCACGCTTGATGAGTAACCAGCGCCGGGGTGCAGCCGGGTCTATCTGGTCCCCAGCCAGAATATCAGGATACTTCGCGAGAAGCCGCTGGAGAAAGTCCTCAGAATCGTACGCCTCTTCACTCAGCTTGACTAGCCGACTGCTATCTTGAATGAGATAGATACCACCGCCCATGCAGCCCCCCTTGTGTGATCTGTCCCGCGTTCTCTATAACTCTTCTTAACGAATCCCTTTCTCCATCCTACAGCATCATGTCAACAGCGTACGTTGAACGTGCGAATGCCGTCCAACAGAACCCTTGTGGCGATGCAATCGTCTTCGTTATACTCAAGGATCCTCTGTCGTATGGCGGGGTCTCCGCTTTCTATCCAGCGATGGTACCACTCGACGGAATCCGCCCCGGATGGACTGGTATCCCTCCATTTGAATCCCAGATAATAGGCAAGGGTTTTTATGGAGCGGTCACGAGTGGGCCATTCGGTGCATTTCTGCACGACGTCAAAATAGAGGTCCACGGCCATCGGTGACTCAAACATGGCCTGTATGTCCGCCTCTGTCGCCACCGATGGATACCTTTGCTGTAGCTTCCTCCACCACGTACGCTCATACTTTGAATAGTAATAGATGGCGCAGGGTCTGCGGGACTGAACGTATTCCCACGCTCGGCCAAAAGCCTTTCTCTCTTCTTCGGCCGTGGGCGTCTCTGCCATGAAGGGCAAGAACACCTCCGTTGAATCGTCCCGGTTCCGTCTCTCAACGAAGCCGTGCAGGTAGCAAATATCCCTCATGGGATCCACTTCTATGTCAAGAAAGAGTTCTGCATCGGCATCGGGCAGATTGGGTTTTGTGGTGCAATAGGGCCGGCCGTTGGGATCAAGCATCAACTGGGCCCGTACCTGGAATTTCAGCAATGTCGCCCAGCCAATGCCTTTGATGGCCGTCTTCCCTCCGGAGGCTAGGGCCGACAGATCGGCTCTGGCCAGGTCGGTCACGGTTCTTATGTATGGCGCTATTAAGTCTCTCTTTCCGCGGCCAAGCTCGGCGATGAGCGTCAGATCGTCCAGATATTCTACCTGACGCGTGCAATGACTTCGCCAGTGGCACAGCTTACAGGTGGCTCCAAGGGCCGGGAGGGTCGTATGCGGCCGGGAAACGATTTCATGAGCCTGGGCCAGTTTCTCTTGATACAGCTCCCATAGCGTCTGAGGGGTCCGGGGTCCCTGCGGCGCATTCAGGTCGTAAGCCACTTCATCGTTGTGGAGATCCCAGACAAACGGTAGCCGGTTTTTGGACAAACCGAGGGATTCGAGGATATCGGTATAAAGCGCCAGCTGCACGGCATAATGCTTCTTAGGTTTTTCGCTCCCGGCGTCATCACCGCCCTCTTCGCCAGCACCGCTCTTTATATCGCCGGCAATGTATCCCATGCCATCGTCCCATCGCAGAATGTCGGGCTCCCCGAGGAGGTTCCTGGCCCTGATGCGGCTGCCGTATATCAGTTTGGCTCTTTGACTGATTGCCTTCTCGGTCTGCCGTTCTCTCTCTTTGTCCTCCAGGGCATGCAAATCCGTGAAAGGGACTTGAAGGTTACCGATGACCTCATTCTCAAAGTCAATGCCCCGCTCCCACAACAACTCGACAAACTTGCTTTCAGGATCCCTTCTTTGCGGATCTTCATGTAGGTCTAGGTTCAGGCGATGCGGGCATTGCACCAGGTTATAGAGCATGGAGGCTGTGATAGGGATATGCATGGGAGCCCTCCTTCATTTCTCCGAGATGGGGCCACTTCGCCCCAATACCCCAGATCACCCTATCATGTTATTGCTTCGTGAATTGATACACACCTTTAATTTCTCTGTTGAGAAAACTACCTTTGGATGGTGCATACATCAACTCGTCGAATATGCCCCGTGGCACGTCGTGATAGACATAGTATCCACCCGACAGGAATTGAATATGCAGCTCCAGAGCGGTTTCATCGTAACCAATCGCTTCGATGTTCGAAGAATCCACGTACACCATCTCAGGCATGATCCGTCTCCTTTTTGGTAACGTTGGCTTGGTGCCGCCAGTTGTTAAGGGCGGACTCGTAGTGCACCGTGTCAGGTCGTGATTCCCGCCACGCCTGCGGCATTTCTGGATCATCGCCCCGTGGGCGCTTGCGTGCCTTAAAGAATTGAATTCGAGAGGGAATCGGCATAGCCTCACCCAAAACCAGACCTTCACCGGTCCGCAACGCCGGCAGCATGCCCGACAACGTGCCCAGGTCGTCGGGCATAGCCGCTTCCACTTTCGCCCTGTCGGACGCGTTTGTGAGTCTCAAGGCAATCATTGTACCGCATTGACTGAGCACCGTGCTGTCTATTTCACCCGGCCGCTGCGTCACAGCACAAAGCCCGATACCGTACTTTCGACCCTCTTTCGCAATTCTCGACACCGTTCTGTGTGCCGCTGAATCCTGACCTTCTGGTAAGAAGGTATGTGCCTCTTCCAGCACTATCAGAAGTGGTTGATTGCGCCCGCTGATCGGTAAATCAAAAGCCCAAAACAGCATATCATAGACGATCCTGACCAAAGTGCCGACTATTGTAGATAATACCTCCGAAGGCAGACCAGAGACATCCAATATGGTGATGGGCTTGTCATGACCGACCCATGACTGTACGAGGTCATGCAGATCACCTTTCGTTCTCCCTTCGGGGTCCGGGGTGAGATTATCGCCGGGTTCAAAAAGAAATCTATAGCACGAGTCCTGGAGCCGGCTCCTGAGCAGTTCTATTTGTTTCGAAATGTTGCGAGGCCGTGGATGGGCAAAAGGTGCCTGATTCCCAGGATTGGGTGCCGGGTAAAGATTGGAGATCAGCTTCTCTGGGTCTCCTTCCTGCGTCTTTGCGCAGGGCTTTGTACGGGCGTTGTCCTGAAACGTCTGCCGTTCGAAATCATCAAGGTCAAACCAAAGCTTTCTCAAACTAAACGGGATCGGGGAGTCCGATGTTATAGCCGTGTCCGGCGGTCTATTCTTGAGATGCGCCGCGGCTGCTTTTCTTAGAGCCGTCAATTCGTCTCTCACGGAGGTTTCAGCGGCCGGCTGCATAGACCCGAAGGCAATTGCCTGAAGTTCGTCGAAGGGTAATGCCCAAAATGGTACATTTAACGGCCACTCGCCCTTGCTCACGTCAGCATCGACTTTGAATACACGTCCATACTGACCGATAGCCGATCCATATTCTCCATGTGGGTCTATTACTAGTACCCGTGCCGACGGAAAACCCTGGGTAGCAACCGCCTCGAGCAGTACGGCCACGAGATTGGATTTGCCCGCTCCGGTGGACCCGACCACTGCACAGTGGCGGGTAACCAGCCCACCGAGGTCGAGGTTTCCCGAGATTCCAGACGCGGCAGCAATATGACCGACCGTTATAGATCGCTCTTCTCTTGTTGACCCATATATCACCCGCATATCTTGAGGGGTTACAAGGTGCACTTCGTCTTCGATGGTCGGATACTGGCTGACGCCTCTTTCGAATACCCCACCGATCGATTCGCCGAAAAGAGTCGATGAAAGCCAGCGATGGCCCGGCGGACCTTGCAGCTCGTCTCTCTGTGGTGCGGCAGCCGCCCCAACGAGGGTGCATACCGAGTAAAGTTGGGCATAGCCCAGAGGAATACGAAGAAATGCACCAACCTGCCCCACCCTGTACGAGTGGCCGTCTACCATTATGAAGGTCGGCACGTCGTCACGAAGACGAATAGTAATGACGCCTCCCTTCACAGAATCTACATGTCCGATCAACGTGGCGGAGTTTTCTTTCATTGACCGTCAGGCACCATAGCATTAAGGAAACGGCAGAACCAGTTGAAATCACCAAGGCGCATCCTTCCCTTTAAATCGCCGGATACTGCGGCTGCAGACCCCTCGTCTTCTGGGAGGGCGTTACTGTCAAAACCGGTATCCATAAACGCATATGTCTTGCTATCCACAGGCTGTGTCAGCTGCCAGGAGCCACAAACGCCTGAAATAACGGCGGCATTGGGACCTATGACGGTCAAGTTTGACCGCCGGAGAGCCGCACTGACGAGGCTGTCCTTCTCGTTCAAATCCTCAAACCTGAGAACCACAATATTTGTAGTATTCCGGTTGTCAAGTGCCCCATACAGTATCGCGTTGATATGTTCATCACCAAAGCCGTATCCGCAGGTTATCAGGAGTGCATGTTCCGAGTTCAGGACCCGCGAAAGCCGATCCATGTAAGCTACGTATGGTTGTTTCCTTGATTCGTCGTACTTTCGCTGGGAGGGCAAAATAAGTTCGCCGGTATCGCAGGGCTGCCCCCGGACAATCCGTTTGCACACGTTGGTGCTTTCAAGAAGCCAATTGACCGATCCGTGCAGTTTCCACAACCGTATCCATTTCGGGTTTGGAAGCAGTCCATCGTCGTCAAGGCTCTCGGGATAGAAGAACGGGTGATAGGTCCCGGCGAAGCCGTCAAAAACAGGCACGCGGGCTGCTTCAAAGGCACGTTCGAACAGGATGTCGTAGTTAGTCGTGAAGATCTCCATCGGGGCTGTACGGTTGACCCTTTTGACCCAGACGGCAAAATCGTCATGGGGAATCCTCTCAGGAATAATAGTTTCCGGAAGGTTAACGGATTTCGCTATCGAAGTACAAATGGCGCTTTCTAATCCGCAGAGCTTCCCCAGGCTGAGGCCAAGAAGTGTTTCCCCCTCGCCTATGGCGTCTATCTTCATGCGTACCTTGGAAAGCATGTTCTCCACGTTGGCGCTGCATCCTTCCTTCTCGCACTGTTTGACTAGCGTTACCCAAGCCGCGGCTTCCGTCTCTCCAATGCTGCAGACCGCCTTTCCGCATACCTCAGTCAAACCCTCGATACCAGGAATCAGTGGCACATGTCTTGGTTTCTCCCCCACGGCCGGGTTTGGCGCAATATTGACCGCACTCGACGTGCCTGCTCCGAACAGAAACGCAAGATGCCTGTCGTGGGTCGCAAGATGGTTACGCATGTTTTCAATCACCTGCCTAGGGTCATGAGTGCTCATATCTCCTTCTCCCTATTATCCATCTACTCAATCGTTGTGCCGCTGCTGGCGAGGCTCACGTTGTTGAGATCATATCACAAATAGCCGAAAAATGTTCAATTACAGATGCATTTTACCCTTTGGACCAGATGTGCGGTCTGGTACAAAATGGGAATTTGACCGGTGTGCAGTTTGGCGTTTACTCTTTCCAGTCGAAAGGCACCATGGGGAGAAGAATAGCCAGAAAAACCATTTCAGGAAGGAAGTCTCGGACAGGAAGGGGCGCCGGGCAAAGAAACTTTTATCGGGCTGAAAAGTTGTGGCCTCCACCTACTGAGGCTTGAAAGAGGGTACTCACTCGCAGGTACTCACTCGCAAACGAGGATTGCCGTTCGTAGGGTACTCGTACGTCAGACGGCATTTCGGCAAACTCGACGTGCAGTTATTTTCGAGTCTTATCATTTCGGCAAAATATCCCATCGGTCCCTGAACCCGGTCTGGGACAGGTCTTTGTAACTGATACCGGAACCGGACGAGATCTGGCGATACTCTTGACCGCGCTCTTTTTCCCTTCTCTCCGTTTTCTGTTTCTGTTCGTCCATTAGCTTGCAAAACTGTTCGCTATTAAGGACATAGTATTCAGGGGGTTTAAGGACATAGTATTCAAGGCGGTCGGTTCGAGGCGTAGGCAAGAAAACGAAGACAATGAAGTCGATGGCATTCCGCTTTATCAGACTATCCTGACAGAGAAAGTATGTCTTTGTGCTGAGCGACTTGACCTGAACCGAAAATGATACCCCCTCGGGACTTCGGCAGAGAAGGTCCGTCGCAGGCGCATTGCCGGTAGTGAAGGTGACTATGTAACCTCGTCTGATTAGCTCATGAGCAGTCCCAAATTGACCAGCCCATTGCGTTCGATAATTCTTGCCCTCTTTCATTCTTCCCCTCCAGATGGATGTTAGAAACACTATCTCTTTTATTCCATAGATTTTATTAAGATCGTAAGAGTAATCTGTCAACCGTCCATTTCGATGTGTAATGTCACATAGACTGTGAAGGCGGAGAATCGAAGGTTACAGGAAGACATCCTCAGCTTGCGCAGGACACATAAATGTGGGCGTTACCCACCGTTCCGTGGGTAACAGCCGCCACGGCAAAAAGGGGCGTCAAATGCCCTCATGCTAAGCAAAACAGGTTGTTGGCATGATTCCCCCTACTCTTTCCGCCCATTGCACTCGTCCTTGCTGTAGGCAACATTAACCTTGGTCAGATATTTCTTCCACGCTTGATAGTCTGAATATCTTCCTAAAGATTCCGGGGTCACCCCGGAAGCATCCTTCCACTGCAAGGCACCCAAGAGACATCTCTCCACTGTCCATTGAAGATGCTGCTCCGCATAGTCGATCAATAGGTTATCAGTCTTCCTCCCATGAGTCAGTTCGTTCCTGACATCTAACAGGGATGGAGCGCCTTGGGTCAGTGGCCACAAATCAGAATTATCAATTCGAAATTCTCTGCAAAACTTCTCGTAAAGCAATTTGGACGACGGCTGGTTAAACATCCCCAGCTTGCCAAGCATGACTGTCTTGTCATCCGGAGTAATGAAGCCCAACCCGTTTATAGCGTCTCTCATTTCGTGACAAAACGTTCTCCAGACAGTACTATCGAAATGCTTATTAATTCCTCTGCTTTTTGCGTACACATGGAGCAGAGCCTCAAGAGCCGTATAGAACCCTAAGAACTTTGCTTCAACTGTGTAGGTCCTTTCTGTCGCAAGAAGCAACACAAGCGGAAGTGATAAGTTCAAAGACTTTCCAGTTCTTTCCTGGTCAAGGCAATGCTGCAGGAAATCCTGAATCACCTTGCGTTCAACAAGTTCTTCGTCTTTGCTTAGCTGGCTTGGCTGATAGAATAGTCGATGATACTCGATTAACTCCGTTTGAACGATCCCCGTCCACCTTATCCAAGTCACTCTTTGTCTGCTGCCAAATGACAGGTACAATAGTAATCGATCGATAGCCTTGGAAAGTTGCCTTACCTCGTCCAAGGAATCGAGTAGATGGTCTTCTTTTTCGAGCGTAATCACGAGCTGGTGAGAAGAGAAATTGCCCTGCATGTTCTCGATTCGCGTATCCGCATAGTTATAATGCTCCTCAAATTGCGCTTTCCAGCCATCGTCAAGACTGAGGACGATTTTCCTCACGACATCCTTCTTGACGTCGCCCGTGAAACTGTATTCCAGACCGCCGAGCGGGGTCGCAGCTTCATTGGAGGTAAGAAAGAACGTGACAATTGCCTTATTGTCTTCTGGCTTCGTTTTCAAATAGCGCTTCTGGTATAGTTCTGAGGGCTCAACCTCAATCAGGTATTCCGTCCAAGCGGTATCGAGTGGCTTTTTGTGAGCGTGACTCCGATACCCTTTTGGGATGTGTATTTCGCCGGACTTCTCTTGATCGATATATTTGGTATATCCCTTGATTTCCAACTCGAAAGTCGTACTTAGCCGCCTATATTCGTCTTCCGAGGGGAATAGAGTCAGCCTTGGCTCGCTGTATGTCAGTCTATTCGTTACCAGTCTCGTTCTGATATTTTCCACAACGGGATTGCCCTCGAAATAGACAGTTGAAAGGAAAAATGTTTCTGTGCTTCCAAGAGGAAGGTTTGTACCAGTCATTGCTCTTTCCTCCGTTACTGAACTTCAGAATACCGCGTGTTAGGGCATAAAGCAAAGAAAACAGTGGGCGAGGGTGGAGTAGGGAGCTGGCGCCTGGCTGGTGCTGTTTCTGACCCTTTCGACGTGGCGCGAGGTTCAATCTCTGCGAGGGATGAGTCAACTCATCCCAGTCGAGGGATTTCCTGCCTCCACTGTCGTCTGGCCCTTCAAGACCCGTGTCACCACCATGCGCCTCCAGGTGAAGTACGGCTCAGCTTCGTATGAGAACCCTTTTACGCATGCCAGGAGCCAGTTTCAGTGTTCTCGGCCATCGAACATGCAACGACTTTAGCTCGACAATCCAAGATGGTTCCGGTCCTGCTCAGGATGCTTGCGATGGTCTTGGGGTGCCATTTATGACCGACGGGCTTATGGCCTTTCGTCTCCAGCTCCCGACAGATGGACCGGAGGCTGCTTCCCTTTCCGTGGAGTTCCTTCATCAAGGATACGGCCTTTTGCTCCCCGTCGTTCGTCAGGAGGGTCTTTTTATCTTCGGCGAGGGTCCACCCATACGGGATCTGGCCTGCGCGCTCGTTCTTGACAATCTTCAAGTGGAGGGCGTCGCGGGTTCGTTCACTGATCGTGTCGCGCTCCCACTGGTTCATGCTGGCCATGATGTTCAGGAAGAACTTGCCCATCGCGGTCTTGGTGTCGATCTTCTCAGTTATGGAATGGAAGGCCACTGATTTCTTCTCTACAAGATCCATGAGGCTTAGGGTATCCCTTACCCTTCTTGAGAGCCTATCGAGCTTGTAGACGACTACAGCGTCGATGCTGTGGCCCTTTATCCTGTCCATCAAGGCTTGCATCCCTTCCCGGTTCAGGTTCTTGCCACTCTTGCCCGCGTCTTCGAGAATCTCCACGAGTTCCAGGTCATTCAGGCTGCAATAGGTTTCGATCTTGGCTCGTTGGTTCTCCAGGCTGATACCTTCGCGGGCCTGCTCGTCAGTGGAAACTCGAATGTAGCCAATGGCCTTCATGTACAGTCTCGTTAATTATAGTTAACCATGATTAATCGTATAAGTCAATTAAAACTACTAAATGATGATTTATTTTGATTAACAGAGTCTGAAACGATATAATAAGGAGGTGATGACTGAGATCGAGCTTATTCCGTTGAAACAGGCACAAAAAATCCTTAAGGTCTCGAATGTCACTCTTTGGAAGTGGGCAAAAGCGGGTAAGATTGCAATAGTGAGGCTCTCACCTAAGAAGGTTTACATCCGCCGCGAAGAAATCGAAAGGTTTATTCGGGATAGCGAGAAACCGATATAGGTTTCAAGAATCCTCCCCTCTTGCTCTCGTTCTGTCGCCTTTTCGAAAAGCGATGACAGGCGCGTTGTAGAGGGTGAGGCGATTATCGATCATTGCCCGCATTCTGTAACCTCCGCCGGAAATCCTCGAATGAGAGAAGCAAGCCGGGCTTCGCGGCCTTCAGCCTGTTATAAGCCTCCGGGTCGCCGATCCACTTCTTTACCGAGGCAGGGGAAGCCGGAGGGTGACACAGGCCGCACACAAGGGCGTCATGTATGCTGATCCAGTAGGCACGCGCATGACATGTAGGGCAAGGGTCCGCTGGCTCTGCCTTGCCTATCTCAAATAGCCTCAATGCAGGCTCAAGGTCCGGAATGGTGAATACGGCTCCAGGTTCCTTCTTCACGATTCCCCTCGGAGTCCCCAGGACAACTGTTTTGAGCGCTTTTAGTCTCACCATACGTCACGCACACCCGCGTCCGGGACTTCGGCGTCCTCGTCATCACACATCTTTTCATCTGTCATTAGATCAACGGCGCGGTCCTCGCCGTTCCCTTCCGCTGTTGCGCCGTTCTCCGCCGTTCCGTTTTTTTGGTCGGCAGTCTGAAAACCGGTGTCATTGCTTGCTTCCGCTGTTGCGCCGTTCTCGCCGTTCATTTGATAACGCCTTAAAATATTCATAACGTGTTCGAGCGTGAAGAGATAGGACCGGTTGTTTCTGATGCGCCCCTTCCGTTTCGTGAAGAGACTTAGCGCCTTCAGCGCTCGGCCTACCCATTTCGCTTGCTTGGCCTTGGTAAAGCCCTCGGTCTCAGGAATCGCCATTTGCTCGACGATTTCAGAAACAAGGAAAGTCCCTTCCCGGGCTCCCCCGAGTAACGCAAGAATGGCGTCGATAAGAGCGCCCTCTAGGTCTGTCAACTGGGCTTGGGTTTCCTCCATGCTTTCAAGGAAGGCCTCTCGAATCGTGGCCCTTTCGTCTTCAGGGACCTTTTCAAGGGTGAGAATGGTATCGATGGGCCTCCACAATTCCCGCACGCGCGCTTTGACGCCCTGACCGGCGGTCTGGTAGATGTCCCTCACCTCTCGCCATTTCGTCAAGAGAAGGCGATACAGGCTGTCGCGCAGCTCGGCCCATATAGTGAGAAAAGGTTCAGGGTAGGGATATTCTTTCTCTGCGCGCACCATGTTTATTTCGACGCACCTATCCATAAGGTCTGGGTCAATCTCCCGGATAGATGCGAAGGCCTTTGGAGAGTAAGCCTCGAATTCAAGGACGCGCCGGCCTCGGCTGCTGATGTCGACGACGCGCCTTTTGCCTCCGCCCGGTGTATAGGAATCGGCTATCAATCCTACAAGCTCACGGTACTTCGGGTCCGACAAGCTCTCGGCCTGGTCCATGAGAAAAGTCGCCCGGACCCCGTCTACGCTGTCCGCGAGCGACGGAACCGATATACCCTTGATCTTAATCGCGTTGAAACTAAGCCGTTCGAGAAGGTCAAGCGCCCGGCTCTTCCCGCTCTGCTTTTTCCCGTAGAAGAAGAGGAAGGGGAAGGCATTAAAGCAGCGATGAAAGTACGTAGCAATAATCCAGGCCGCAACAAAGCCGTAATGAGCATCGCTTTGAAATTCAAGGTAATCCTTTAACGTCGCCACTATCTGCAGGTAAATACCTTCAGGGATCACCGGCCTTTTGACAAAAGCGGTCAGCTTCCCCTTGTCCCATCTGTCGGAAAGGCTCATTAAAACCCGGTCTCTCAAGTTGAAAACGATTTTTTCGTCTCCGAAGGTAAACGTCGGGCCATCATTAAGAACAAAACCGGCATGCGTTGCGATGATAAACAGATCTCTCTCCCGCGGCTCGTTATCGAAAAGCACCGTCTCCTTGAAGCCCAGGGACATAAAAGCCTGATTGATCTCACAGGAAGGATGCGCAATGACAATGCCCGCCTCGATTACGGTCGTTGCACCTCCCCCATTGCTGCCCATGAAGGTCTTGATGTCTTTCAGGATGTCCCGCTTTGAAAGACCCGTCTTCTTAGCAACCTTTGTCACGTAAAAGCCCCGCTCCATGGCGTCCGGGAGAGTCGCTATGGCCTCTTTTGCACGCCGGATATCGGGATAAGGGGAATCCTTCGTAAGCGCGGCTATCCTCTGTTCAAGAAGGTCTTTATCAATTTCAACCGCTTGCTTAGCAAAATCTGAATTGCTAATCATGAATCCTCCGTCCGTCCGGCGATAAGAACAAAAGACGCTGCCACCGGCCCGTGTCTCGAAGGTAGCCCGGTAAACGGGATAACCTTGATGCGTTCGAGCAAGCCCCGTCGATGCCCATGGGGACAAGAAATCGCAGATATAGGTCATCCCGGATGTTTACATCCCATTCCGCCATTGACCGGATAGGCGCGAGTTTTTGCGCATCGACCCAGCCGTGAACCGACCGGTTGCCGCTGTCGATCAAAGCCACAATCGGCAAGGCGACCCCACTCCAGAAACACAACTGACCTTCCAGGGGGATGTTGTCAAACTCGGCCACGGCATAACGAAAATCCGAGACACAGCCGTCTCCCCGGTAGGTCATACTGTCTCCGTTCTTCTTCTCGTGAGGTCTACCGTCCAGGGGATTCACGATGATGAAGGGCGCCGTCCGTCCGCCTCTTCGGAAGTGCTCGCACCATTCGCCGGCCTTCCGGATGTTCTGGCCGATGCTCCCCGGCTCATCCCGCTGCCCGATGAAAAGAAGTGCATCCGGAGGGTAGAGCGTCTGAAGCACAAGCATGGCGTGATGCTCCGGCCGGTCGGGTATGGGAATCGGAGAAGCCTCCAGGATGCTCTTCTCGGTCGCGCCCTTTCCTTTCTCGATGATTTTCCGGAGGACTGCCTGGCCGTCATGGACGAGCGGCTTTGGCCTAGGCTTCGGGATAAAGCCATTCGCATGTTCGGCAAAAGCACGCCGGACCGTGTTAGCGATTTGGTTATCCGGCTCTATCCGCGCCCCACCCTGAGCGGCCTGGCATAGGTCCTCAAAAACGCGCTCAGGGGACAGCCCCGCCCTTGCGCCCAAGGTCGCCACTCCGAGTGATCCCGAGTGGAAACCCAGACCATAGCCCGGCTTGGGCAGGCCGGCAAGAGCTCCCTGGTACCGTGCGCGCGGGTCATTCGTCATCCGCATCTTAGGCCTCGTCCTTCTTAGCAAAAAGGGCCATTATATCGCTCAACCTCCAGCAAGTCGTTCTCTTCCCGAGGCGAACAGGCGCCGGAAAACGCCCCTCCCGGACGCCCTGCCACCAGCTACTTTTACTAACAGGGACCCGCGCCAGCACTTGCGGCAGTCTCAAAAGTCTATCGTTTCCTTCCATTACACCACCTCATAATGAATTCTGAAGAACCGTCGCGTACGGTGTCGCCCTTCATTAGAGTAATTTATCCTGTTAAGTGAGATTTGTAGATTGACGTTTATGGAGAACGCTAAACGTCAACTGGAAGAGTTTTTCATAGGAGTTTTGGGCTTATCCCAGGATGTCGGAAGGATTTACGGGCGGTTGTTCGGGAAACCAGCTTTTTACTTTGGTAGACTCGGCCTGAATCATTTTTAAGGCCTGGTTGTAAGCCCTCTCAATCCTCTTGTAAGGGGGCCATAGTTCTGGATCGTAGGCCGGGGTTCTTTCCCCGCGTGGAGGCTCTTTTCCGCTAAGCCTGTGAACTATTTCGAGTAAAGACAATCCTTTTTTTTTGTGAAGATCGTAAATCTCCCAAGGGTCATATGCAGGCTTTTTGGTCGTCCTGCCTTCAAATACGCCCGGTTTCACCACCTGACCCTGGTACATAGTTTCTTTCGCGTTTTTGACGATCTCCATAAAACACTTCTTCAACTCTTCGTCACTTTTGTTCAAGTCGATCGAGAGCCGCACAAACAGCCGGCCCCTATGCAACGTCAAGACACTATCCGGTGCGGGTTCGTTTTTCCCTCGCGGCCATTGACCTGCTTTCACCAAAACAACGGCTTCACGTTCAAAGCGTTCCAAGAGTCCCCTCTTCATCTCATCAACCTCGGGTATTCCCGGGGGCAGAATGAGGTAAAGAAATTCCAAGGGGCGCCACGGAAAACGTCCGATCCGCGCTAGTTTTTTCTCAGGGTCAGGCTCTTCAATTCTCTTAAGAAGAGCGTGTCTATACTTGAGATATTCCGGGCATCGCTCTATTGCCATGAGTCTGTCTCGCGTGGTCATTCTCATTTCTCTGCTCCCCTTGCGGATTCCTCTGCACTCCCCGGCCTATTCCGCCTCTTGCTTTCCCTTCCTCTGCATCGGCAACACCTGTGCCCCCTGTTTCAGCCCGTAGAGATAGTCGGCCCATTGCTGCATCATCTCACGGCGGCCTGCAAGGTGCGCCGTTCGGTTGTAGGCCCTGCCGTTCGGGTCTCTCACCGCATGGGCGAGCTGATGCTCTATGTAGTCCGGCCTCATCTGCAACACCTCATCAAGGATGGTCCGGGCCATTGCCCTGAATCCGTGTCCCGTCATGGTCTCCTTCTCGTATCCCATGCGCCGCAGTGCCGCATTCACGGTATTGTTGCTCATCGGCCTCGCAAAGGACCTAACCGAAGGGAACACGTACCTGCTCGCGCCGGTAAGCTGCTTCAGTTCCGTCAATATCTCGATAGCCTGAGCACAGAGCGGCACGATATGCGCTTGCCGCATCTTCATTTTGTCCGCCGGGAGGTTCCAGACTCGCTCATCAAGGTCAATTTCCGCCCATTCCGCGTTTCTCAGTTCTCCAGGACGTACAAAGAACATGGGGGCAAGCCTCAAAGCGCACTTCACCACGAAATGTCCCTGGTAGCCGTCTATGGCCCTGAGAAGGGGTGCAACTTCTTTCGGGTCTGTGATTGCGGCATGGTGTTTTTCTCCCGGTTGCGGCAAAGCCCCCCTCAAATCCCCTGAGCAATCACGTTCTGCCCGGCCTGTGGCGACCGCGTACCGGAAAACCTGCCCTGCAATGGTCCTGATCCGATGTGCGGATTCCAGAGCGCCCCGGCTCTCCACCCGGCGAAGAACCGACAAAAGCTCAGGGGCTTTAATTTCGTTGATAGGGCGCGCTCCCATCCACGGGAAGAGGTCACGTTTCAAGCGGGCCATAATTGTAGCGGCATGGCCCGGTGTCCACGTAGGGGTGAATCTCGTATGCCATTCACGGGCGATCACCTCGAAGGTTTCGGCTTCGGCGGTCTCTGCCTGTTTCATGGCTTTGCGGACACCTCCCGGGTCAATGCCGTGTGCGATCTGCCTCCGGGCCTCGTCTTTCTTTGTTCGGGCCTCAGCAAGGGAAATTTCGGGATACGGGCCAAAGCTGATTCTCTTGTCCTTCTCATCGAAGCGGTACTTGAAATGCCAATATTTCCCCCCTGAAGGTGTCACGAGAAGGTAAAGGCCCCCGCCGTCGAATAGCTTGTAGTCATTCTTCCGGGGCTTAGCAGTGCGGACCTTGGTATCTGATAGCTGAATAATCGCTCTGGACATGGTGTTTTCTCCTTTTTAGGGGCATGTCATATTTTTTAGGGGCATATTTATGAATTTTATGCCCCTAAAACTTCCGGATTACGATAGATATTATAGCACGTCTTCGGACTATCAACAACAAACAACCCGCTATTTCTAACGGGTTTTGTACTACATCGGATTGTATCGGACTATCAAATGGTGGAGGCGGCGGGAATCGAACCCGCGTCCAGAGAACAAAAGCCGAAGGAGCCTACATGCTTAGTCGGCGTATTGGATCTCGGAATCGAGGACACTCGCCGACAGGTTTCCTCTCATCCCAGCCTGCAAAGCTTCGCCTTTCTTCACAGGTATCGAGAAAGGC
>Ga0187866_1001639_pt1 | contig 20313 bp, 16 predicted proteins | sample June2016WEW_11_1_3_FD_133013 | JGI IMG/M metagenome (GOLD analysis project Ga0187866, IMG submission 133013) | Peatland microbial communities from SPRUCE experiment site at the Marcell Experimental Forest, Minnesota, USA - June2016WEW_11_150 | ecosystem: Environmental > Terrestrial > Soil >...
CCCGGTTTCAAACCTCGGCTGCGGAGATCTGGTGATAAATTAAGGTTGTATCCGTAGTCGGCGCGCAGCGGCCCAAAAGGGGTCTTGATCCTCAGCCCAGCGCCGAGCGTATGGCTGAATCCGGAAAGATTGATATCGCTGACCTTCGCAAAAACGTTCCCGGTGTCGTAAAACCCGGCTAAATGAATAAACCGGAATACCGGAATCCGCATTTCCAGTGAACCAACGATAAGCGCATTCCCACCTATCGGCTTGTTGGAGACTGAATCCAACGGACCTGCATAATCCGTATCGAATCCCCGAAGACTCGAAGAACCGCCGGCGAAAAACCTCTCGCTGATCGGCAAATCCGGGGTTCCTCCAAAAGGATGGGCCGCACCAAAACGCACGGAAGATGCCAGCAGGAAAGGTCCTGGAATTTTCCGGTAATAGCTGCTTTGAGAAAAGAAAGAGAAATACTCGCTGTTTCCCCAGAGTTTGGGTGTAACCCCAAAATTACTGGAGGAGAAGAAACCCTTCGAAGGGTCCAGGAAGTTATCCCGCGTGTCATTCACAAAGGCAGCCGAAAACGTCGAGAGATTTACCGGTTGATCTTCGCGGCCGAGTTCGGAAATCGGAAGGTAGGATGAAGAAACCGAAACTTCCTTAATATTGTAGCGGAGCATTCCCCAGTTATGACTTCCGAACGGGTGGCTGTATTGATAGGAAAGATTGAAGCGCTTGCTGTCAAAGCTGACTTCTTTCTCTTGCAAGGCAGAGACGGTGAAGTATGAATCCACGGGAATTGCCCGAAACTGGGGCTTTTGCAGACTGAAGATTGCCTCCTGTTCGATGCTGCTCGCCCGGAGTCTGATATCCGCGTTGCGCCCCCAGCCGAGGAAGTTCGCGTGCGAAAACTCCAGAGTGGCGCGCAGCTTTTCTGTTTCCTGATAGCCGAATCCATAGCGGATGGTGAAGCGCTTCGCCTCCTGCAAACGTACAACCACGTCCCGATAGGGCGCGCTGCTCTCCGGGTTCTGCGGCGCCACTCGAACCTGGTCGAAAACGCCCAAGGCATAAAGAGACTGCTGGGTCTGCAGGAGCTTGCTGAGGCTTAAGGGTTCGTTTTCCTTGAGTTTAATTTTTTTGGAAATGACTGAATTGCGCGTGTTTTCGTTTCCGAGGACCAGAATGTGATCTACAATCGACTGTGTCCCCTCCTGCACTTCGTATTCGACAGGATATGAGTTTTTAGCATCAGGCTGCCCGATACGTAGGGCCACCTGGGCCTGCAGATACCCCTTATCGTTGTATGCGGCAAGGAGAGCCTGGCGATCCTGCTCGGCAAAAGAAGGAGAATAGGGCTTCCCGGAAGCTAATTTGATCCTGCCCATCAGCTCTTTTGTGGAAAGCGCATTATTCCCCACGATTTTCAGTGAAAGCACTCGCGAGACCGGACCTTCGTCGCAAAGATAAACAATTCCGACCTTCTTCTCATCTTTGCCGAGCTCGATCAGCGGAATGACGCTGGCCTGCAGATATCCACGGTTTTCATATAGATCTTTCAAAGCAGAAACATCATCATCCAATTGGGCCACACTGTAGGGCGATGTGGGTTGGATTTCGAGCGCGGCAAGCATTTCCCGGTCGGGAATAGCATGGTTGCCCCTGAAACGCACATAGGAAACCGTGAATTTATGACTGGGCAGGACGACGTAGTGGAAAACACGAATGCTTGATCTCTCAACTGTTTCATTGATTCGGACGTCTGCTTCGGAGTATCCCTTGCTCTCCAGATAGTCCTCCAGATTCTGCAGCCCCTCTGCCAATATGTCCGGGTTGATCCCTTCACCGGTAAGAATCGGGAGCAAGCGGCGCAGTTGGTTCTTATCGAGCTTGAAACCTTCAACCACAACCCGCACCCTTCCGAAATTAACTACATTCAAGGTCAGCGCCACTGTGTTGCTTTCCGGCTCAAACGATTCGGACACCTTAGCGACTGCAGCAAGGTAGCCTCTTTGGATGAAGTATTTCCGCAGATTTTCCAAGCGGGCGCTCAAGTAGCTGCGGTCGAATCCCTTTCCCTTTCGGAATCCGAATTTCTTCAGCAGGTTTTCCGATCCCTGCAACGGGACGCCCTTGACCTCAATGGAACGAATGGTGGCGAGCTTTCCAGGCTGCACTCTAAAAACAGTGTCCACCTGACGGTTTTTTTCATCCACGGTGGTTTCTGCGTCGATCTTTGCGAGATAGTAGCCTTTTTCTCCTATAAATTTCAGGACTTTTTGTTTGGAATCCTCAAGTTTCTCCTTCGTAAAACGCTGCCCGATCGGCAGTGACACTACCTCCCACAATGAACGACCTCTGAATTTGATGTCGCCTTCGAGGGAAAATCTGTTGAAATAATAGTTGTGGCGAAGATCGAAACAGATGTCCACCAGCTCGCCGGACGGTGACGCATCCACAAGTATTTGGGAAAAGCGGCCGGAATCATAAAGAGATTGAATGGCCGCTTTCACTCCGGTGCGCGTCAGCAGATCGCCTGATTTTATTCCGAGGTAAGGATCATAATGCGAACGATCCAACGGCAGGTCCGAGGAAAATGATATTTGACCTATCTTCTTACCAAATAGCGCCAGGTCCGGCTCATCGAGTTCAGCGGCTTGCGTGCAGATATCTGCAAACAGCATACAGAGGAATACACACCGAACGACTCTCCGGAGCCGTCCGGATCTCCGTACTTTATTCAAGCGTTCAAGAACTTGAGTCTTAGAGTTGATCACAGATTGAATCGGAAGAGAATTACATCTCCTTCCCGTACCCGGTATTCCTTCCCCTCGAGCCGCAGGACCCCCTTGTTTTTTGCTGCCGGGAATGACCCGAGTTCCACCATGTCCTCGAAAGAAACCACTTCAGCCTTGATGAATCCTTTTTCAATGTCGGTGTGGATCGCCCCTGCGGCCTGCGCGGCAGTCGTATTGCGTGGAATGGTCCATGCCCGCACTTCCGGTTCCCCGGCCGTATAAAATGAAAAGACTCCCAGCAGATCGTAGGACTTCTGAATAATTCGATCCAGCGCACTTCCGGAAATCCCCAGATCTTCCATGAACATTCGCGCATCGTCCGGGGGCAGGGCTGCGATTTCGGATTCGATCTTGCCGCACACGGCCGTTATCGCAACATTGCGCATGGTCGCCTGTTTTTGAAGTCCATACTCCTCGACAATATGCTCGATCTTCGGAGCATCCTGATCCCCGACGTTGATGACCAGGAGAATTGGTTTCGCCGAAAGGAAAGTGAATCCCCGGATTCGCTTTTCCTCTTCCGGCGTCAGATCCAGCTCGCGCAGCGGTTGTTCGCTTTCAAGAGCTGCCTTGAAGCGCTGGAGAATTTCATTCTCCATCTCCAACTCGGGAGACCTTGCCTTCTTCAAGTCTTTGCTCAGGCGCTCCAATCTCTTTTCGACGATGGCCAGGTCTGAAAAGATCATTTCAAGCTCAAAAAGCCCGATGTCCCGCGGAGGGTCCACCGTTCCCTCCGCGTGCGGCAGATTGGGATCGTCAAAGGCGCGTACGACGTGAAGCAGCGTGTCAATGTTTTTCAGGCTGTTCAGGTATGTCGACATTTCCTTCGCCTGCCCCTGCAGGGCAGCTTTGCCTTCGCCCCGCGTCAGACCGGGAAGATCCACGTATTCGACAGTTGCGTAGGTAGTCTTTTGGGGGTTCACTATTTCCGCGAGCCTGTCCAAGCGCCCATCCGGCACCTGAGCGATCCCCAGGTGAGCTTCTCTCGCGTTGCCCCACGATGACGTATCGATGCGCCCTCGGGTCAGAAGCCTGAATATGATGGTCTTGCCGACCTGCGGCAATCCAACGATCCCAACTTTCATGAATTACCTCGAAAAGCGAGTATGTTACCACAAGAGGGTTCCCCGTTCCCCCGTTTCCCGTTGAGATTTCGTGGCTAAGCCTGTCTCGGCTTTGGCCAAAGCGCCGGCATTTCGCAGAAATGGGAACGCTCCGCTTTTCATCTGCTTAGCTTTCGTTAGAGCTGCCGTTGTTCGGGCGAAAAGCTGGGCGTCCCTATTGAAAAATGTGAATTATGGGAGATGGAGCGGGATATGGAGAACGAGGAACGGGAAACGTTTGCAATCTCTAGCTTTAGAAACCGTAATTCTTCTCACTATTCTCTTGACATGAAATTGCCGATAGGTTTATTGTTTGGTGGTCAAAAGTGGTCGACGGTGGGTTTTAAGGGCCGCTTTCCTCAAAACAGTTGTTTCAAAAAGTAAAAACTTTACGTAGTGCGAGTCTGAGATGCTTTTGGGCAGCTACTTGGCGAAAATCGATGAAAAGTCCCGCCTGCGACTGCCGGCAAAATTCCGGCGAGAACTGCCTGAGACGGAAGACAACACGTACTACGTAACTAGCGACGATGGGCTTTGCGCTCAGATCTATCCCATATCCATCTGGGAACGAACGGCCAAGAAGCTACAGGAACATCCAAGGATGGACCCCGCGAAGCAAAAGCTGCAGCGGATTACGAGCTACTACGGACTGGTCACTCAAATGGATCCGCAAGGGCGGATTTTGATTCCGCAGTTGCTTCGCGACGATGCCCGGATGTCCGGTGATGTGCTGGTAATTGGGAAGACGGACCACCTCGAAGTATGGAATGGCGAGGTAATCCGAAAGAGTGTGAAAGAAGAGCCTCTCACTGTGGAAGAGCGGGAGAGACTGGCGCAGCAAGGGTTCTAAAGGAGTCAAGAGCCGGAATTCAGAATGAAAAAGACTTCAGTTTGGATTCTGAATTCTGACTTCTGACTCCTGGCTTCTGATTTTGGCGACGAACATGAGAGCTACGGCCCGGGAAAATATGACAGATCCTACGAAAAAATCTGGTTCTGAGCATATTCCGGTCATGACCAAGGAAGTGCTCGAACTCCTTCAATGCAGACCTGGTGGAGTTTTTGTAGACTCCACGGTCGGACTGGGCGGCCATGCCCAGGAGATCCTGGAAAGACTTCAGCCGGGCGGCCAGTTGATTGGCATCGATCGCGACCGGGAATCGCTCGAGCTGGCCGAGGCAAGGCTAAAACCTTTCGGCAAAAGCGTGCGCCTTGTGCACGACAACTATAAGAATCTGCCGTTGATTCTGAATAATCTGGTTGTTCGGCCTGTGGATGGAATTCTCGTTGACTTGGGAGTCTCATCCCATCAACTCCTCTCGCCGGAGCGCGGTTTCAGTTTCCAATCGGATGTGATGCTCGATATGCGCATGGACCGGACCCAGCAATGGACGGCCGCGGATCTGGTCAACAAACTGTCCGAGAGCGAACTGGCTGATCTCATTTACCGCGATGGCGAAGAACGGCTCTCGCGGCGCATCGCCGCAGCAATTGTCCAGGAGCGGCGCAAGGCCGCAATCACCCGTTGCGCCCAATTAGCGGACATTGTCAGCCGTGTTTTCAAGGTGCGAGGGCATCAGGCGATTCACCCCGCGACTCGGACGTTTCAGGCGCTGCGAATCGCAGTCAATGAAGAGCTGGAGGGCCTTGAGGAATTTCTGTCTGAAGCATTTGGTTTCTTAAAATCGGGTGGAAGAATGGTCGTAATCTCCTTCCACTCCCTGGAAGATCGAATTGTAAAGAAAGCTTTTCGCAAACTTGCCGGACAGTGTGCTTGCGATGCTCCTCCGGAGCTTTGCACATGTCCGAGGCAGGAATTGGCTCATCTCATTACCGCTCGTCCTATGACGCCGGGTCCCGACGAGCTGGCGGCAAACCCGCGAGCTCGGAGCGCCCGTCTCCGGGCATTGGAACGGATTTAGGAAGCCCCGGCTGGAGCGGCTTCAATATGCTCCTGCCGGAGCCTATGAATTGGAGATCGCGATGACAGATTGGGCGGATGGAATCGAAACACGCAATTACGGCATCAAAAGTGAAATTGATGCAAGCATGCTATCGGAGCTCATTCGAACGATCGTCCCCCTGGCGATGATCGCCGCCGCTTTGCTGTTTCACTCATGGGTCCGCAGTCAAATCGTTAATACGGGGTATGAAAGCCAGAGTCTTTTTGCAGTGAAGGAATCGCTGTTGCGCACTCAAACAAGACTGATTCTCGAAGAGGAAACTCTCCGGAATCCCGAGCGCATCGATTTCATCGCTCGCAATGATCTGGGGATGGTTCCGCTGCGTCCTAATCAGTTTATCCTGCCGCAATTCCAGGATCCGGATCGCAGCCTCTTGAATACCCTGGCGATGGCTGGTTCCAAAGCAGACATGAAAGCAGCGGCAACAAAAGCTTTGGGGGACGTCCCCGCAGATTAATAAGTATGGAGAACGGATTGGTGATTGACGATTGACGATTGACGATTGAGTGCTTTGCCAATCGTTAACCGCCGATCGTCAATCATCAATCGTCAATCGTCAATTGCATGTCCGACCCTGGGAAAGGAATAAAGACCACAAGAATCGTCGTTGTGATTTTAGGAATCACACTGTGGAGCTTTCTGATCCTTGTACGCCTGATTCAGCTCCAGGTTTTTGAACACCGTTCCTTTATCCAGATCGCAAGCCAGAAACAGCAAGTTACCCGATCTATCCTTGCTCCGCGTGGAATCATTTACGACAGCCATATGGACGAACTGGCGACCAGCGTGCCGGTTAGTATGGTCGTCGCCGATCCTCACGCCATCAAAGACATTCCCGGAGCAGCGCAAAGCCTTGCCGAAATACTCGAAATGAATCCGCAGGATCTGCTGAACCGGATGACGGATCCAGCACATAGATACTATATGGTGGTCAAGCATCGGATTGATCCCAACGCCGAACGGCTCATCAAATCTCTCGGGATCGAGGGGGTCTATTTAGCAGAAGAGAGCATGCGAGTGTTTCCCAATCGCGAACTGGCCTGCCACGTCCTTGGATTCGTCAACATGAACGGGGATGGGACCTACGGTTTGGAACAGCAGTACAACAAAGAGCTGCAGGGAAAAGAGGGTCAGTTCTCGTTCGACGTGGATGCTCGCCGCCGTTCATTCCGGGTCAAGGTGGACAAGCCTCCGGTTCAGGGGCATTCGCTGGTGCTCAGCATCGACAAATCCATTCAGTACATCGCCGATCGCGAATTGGCAGCGGGAGTCGAAAAAGCCCAGGCCAGGGCAGGCACCGCCATTGTAATGGAATCCGATACGGGTCGAATACTCGCGCTTTCGAATTATCCGCAGTTCAACTGCAACACTTACAGTGACTATGAGCCGGATCTCTGGCGCAATCGTGGCATTTCGGATGTGTTCGAACCCGGATCCACGTTCAAAGTCGTGGTCGCCACCGCCGCCTTGGAAGCCGGATTGACCCGGCAGGATGAAATGATCGACTGCCAGATGGGATCGATCACAATCGGCCGACACTTGTTCCACGATCATAAAGGATATGGGCTTCTGAGCTTCAGCCAGATACTCGAGTACTCATCCAATGTGGGCGCTGCCAAGCTCGGACTGCGGCTCGGAGAACAGCGTTTGTATGAGGCATTGCGAACTTTCGGATTTGGTTCCAAAACCGGCATCGATCTCCCCGGCGAAATCGTGGGGATTGTGCGAGACTGGCATGACTGGTCCGGCTTGTCTATCGGAGCCATTTCATTCGGCCAGGAAGTGGGCGTGACTTCAATCCAGATATTGACCGCAATCAATGCCATCGCCAACGGAGGATATCGTGTTCGCCCATCCATCGTGGACCGGATTATTGACGAAGCGGGAGATCTTGTCAGTGTCAATGCTCCCGAACGAGTGCGGTTGATGAGCCCGCGAACGGCAGAGGCTGTGTCCAACGCATTCGAAGGGGTCGTCCTGCGCGGGACCGGGCGGCGCGCGGCCCTCGAGGGCTATCGAGCAGCAGGCAAGACCGGAACAGCCCAGAAGATTGTCGACGGGCACTATTCCCCGAGCAAATACGTTTCTTCTTTCATTGGATTTGCTCCACTCCCCCATCCCCGTTTCACAATCCTGGTTCAAATTGATGAGCCTAAGGGAGTGCACTACGGCGGTGACGTCAGCGCGCCTTTCTTTCAGAAAATCGCACAAGAGGCCTTGCTGCAGCTTCGAGTGCCTCCCGACCCCAGTCTTCCATTGCCTCAATTCAAGCCCCTGGTCGCCGACAGGAGCACCGAAGACTACATTCCCGATGCAGTTCAGCCCCTGAAATCGCCCAGGAAAGCTTCAAAAGAGGAACCGGAACAGCAGGAAGCGATCGTAATCCCGGTCGGAGCGGGAAACCCCGTCGCGATTCCCGATTTCCGTGGATTGGGGAAAAGGACCGTCCTGGACCTTTGCCTCGCCCTTGGAATCAATCTGCAGGCGAGTGGCGCCGGAATAGCAGTCTTCCAGTCACCAATGCCGGGAACGAAAGTGCCGTCAGGGACAACCTGCAACGTTACCTTCGCGAAAGCGAACTTGAAGGAACAACTTACCGCCGCAGATCAGCGCTACGCAGCACAGCGTGCGAATCCTCGGCCATCTTCCGCAATCCGGCAGTGAGGCGAGATTTGGATGATTTTAGATAAGGCTCTAAGAAAGATAGCCGGAATCGAACAACAAGGTGGAACCAACGTCGAGATCCGCGGAATCTCATACGATTCCCGATTGGTTCGAGCGGGGGATCTTTTTGTCGCCATCAAAGGGGAAAAAATCGACGGCGCGCGTTTCATCCCCCAGGCGATCGAGAGGGGCGCCGCAGCGGTTGCCTCGGAAATCAGAATCGGACGGGAGCCGGAGGTGACAAGCCTTGTTGTCCCCGATGCACGGAGATTCCTGGCCGAGATATCGCGGGTATTTTTTGAGGATCCATCAGAAGAACTGAAACTGGTCGCCATTACCGGCACTAATGGAAAGACCACAACTTCTTATTTGATGGAATCCATTTACCGGCAGGCAGGGCACCGGTCATGCCTCGTAGGCACAGTTGAAATGAAGATCGGGAACCGCAGTTTTCACAGCGAGCACACGACTCCGGAATCTTCCGATCTGATGAGCTTCTTCCGGTCGGCGCTAACGGAAGGATGCACTCACGGCGCGCTGGAGGTCTCCTCTCACTCGCTGGCTCTAAAGCGCGTCTTTGGAACCCGTTTTCGGGTTGGCGTGTTTATGAATCTTACGCGCGACCACCTCGATTTCCACAAGGATATGGAATCTTATTTCCGGGCCAAGCAACTCCTGTTCTCCAGCGAAAACGGCAATCGGATTGAATCGGCCGTGATCAATACGGACGACCCTTATGGCAAACGCCTCTTGAGCGAGATCAGCTGCACCGTCCTTAGCTTCGGATTCAATGAGGAGGCGGCCATTCGTCCTTTAGAACACCACAGCCGCTCAGACGGCACGGATTTGACTCTCATGACCCCGGCCGGTCCGATCCGGTACCGGCTGCACTTAATCGGGCGTCCCAACATTTATAACGTAATGGCGGCCACCGGAGCCGCCCTTTCGCTGGACATTGGTCCGAACGAGATTCGAAAGGGCATCGAAAGCCTGGAGGGTGTGCCCGGAAGAATGGAACCGGTTGATGCGGGACAGGATTTCACCGTGGTCGTCGATTATGCCCACTCACCAGACTCTCTGGAGAACCTGCTGAATACGGTATCCCAACTGCCGCACGAAAAAGTCATTACCGTTTTCGGCTGCGGCGGCGATCGGGACAGGACCAAACGCCCGATTATGGGAACGATTGCAGTCAACATGAGCGATGTTGTGCTCGCCACATCCGACAATCCGCGGTCGGAGGATCCGTTGGATATCCTGGCAGAAATAGAAATGGGCATGCGGAAGGGCTCGGCGCCGTACAAAATAATCCCGGACAGGCGCGAAGCGATACAAACAGCCGTCACTATGGCTCGTAAAGGGGATGTTGTGGTGATTGCCGGAAAAGGACATGAGGATTACCAGATCCTCCGCGATCGCACCATCCCATTCGATGACCGGAAATTGGCGGGAGAACTGATTCGCGAGCGTTTAAAAAAGTAGTTTGAATTTAATGTGGGGCGGCTCTCCAGAGCCCCCCGGCCGAAGGCCGCTTCCCATCGGCGCTTGCGCGCCGGGCGGCTCTGGAGAGCCGCCCCACACGAAAGAGCAGGGCATGCCGAAGTTAACTGCTGCAGAGGTGGAATCCGGAACCGTCGGGACCCTGGTGCGTGGCTCCAGAGATACGGTTTTCTCAAACGTATCGATCGACACACGCAAGCTGCTGGGGGACGAGGTTTTTTTTGCCATCCGCGGCCCAAATCAGGACGGACACCGGTTTATCCCGGATGCACTATCGAAAGGCGCTCTGGGAACCGTTACGGAACGTCGCTATGAGTTTCCGGGCGAGTTTCCGGAAGGGCGGGTTCTCATAAAAGTCGAAAACACACATGAAGCCCTCAAGGATCTCGCGATTTCCGTAAGACGACACTGGCCGGGAACGCTCGTGGCCATTACCGGAAGCATGGGTAAAACGACCACGAGAGAGTTTGTTGCTCATGTGTTGAAGAATCAGTTCCGCGTATATCAAACGCCGGGCAACTACAACAATCTCTATGGCCTCCCTCTCGCTCTGTTTGGGCTCACTGCCGACCAGGATTTCGGACTTTTCGAAATGGGGATGAGCGCACATGGAGAGATTGCAGAAATGTGCCGCATAGCATCTCCCTCTATCGGCATCATCACAAATGTGGCCCCTGTCCACCTTCAGTTTTTCGATACGCTTGAAGACATCGCCCGCGCAAAAGGAGAGCTTGCGCAAGCGCTTCCATCCGATGGCCTTCTGATTTACAACGCAGACGATCCGCTCGTTCGCGATATTGCCGCCCGGTATTCGGGACGCAAAATTTCTTTCGGCTTCTCTGAAGGCGTGACGGTCCGTGCGGACCAAGTGCAATTTTCCGGTTTGGCCGAAACACGATTTCGGCTAACGTGCGGTGGAGAATTCCGGCACACAGCCATCCCGCTTTCAGGCGTCCACTATGTGATGAACGTATTGCCCGCTGTCGCGCTGGGCAGGCACCTGGAAATTTCGCTGTCCCGCATAATTGAAGCTTTTGCCGATTTGCAGCATGCATCCATGCGGGGTCAAATCCTGCGCTTCAAGAAGGGGTTTACGATAATCGACGATTCTTACAACTCGAATCCAAACGCCCTCATGCAAATGATCGAAGTACTCGCCGGGATTCCGTCCTTTGCTCGCCGCATCCTTGTGGCTGGAGAAATGCTGGAATTGGGGAGCGGTGCAGATTCCTTTCATGTTCAATGCGGCAGGTTCGCGGCAAATCGCGGAATCGACGTGGTGATTGGGGTCCAGGGAGCGGCGCAGGAGATCGTTCGCGCTGCGGTGGATCCGGGAATGTCCGGTTCGCAAACACATTATTATGCCAATGCTGAGGCAGCCGCCGAGTTCATAAAGGGAGAAATACGCAGCGGAGACCTCGTTCTGATCAAGGGCTCGCGAAGCGTGCGTCTGGAAAAGATAATTCAGAGGCTGCATGCAGATTTTGAGTTGTTGGAATGAAAGTCGCTAGAGAAGTGATGGCTCTGGCCGGGAGCGCCGGCGAGACGCCGGCGCTCCCGGCCGCTTTAGTCGAGTAGCTGAAATGGAATATCGCGGGAAAACAATATTGATCGTGGGAGCTGCACGAAGCGGGATTGCCGCAGCTCGTTTCCTGCTGGCTTCAGGCGCCCGAGTCATTCTCACCGACACCAAAAAGCTGGAAGCCCTGCCCAATATCGCCCCGCTGCTGGAGTCCCCAGGTTTTCCTGGGCAACTGGAATTGGAGCTGGGCGGGCATCGGGATCGAAGCTTTGGAAGATGTGATTTTATCGTAGTCAGCCCGGGTGTTCCCTTGCGACTGCCTGAATTTGAAACAAGCCGGAAGGCGGGAATTCCCATCCTTGCGGAGATTGAACTTGCGTACCGTCATCTGAAGGGGAAGATCATCGGGATCACCGGCTCGAACGGAAAAACTACCACAACGACTCTTGTCTCCGAGCTTCTGACCGGGGCCGGTCTCAGAGGACATGCAGCCGGAAATATCGGTACCCCGCTGATCGGCTTTGCCGCCGACTCAACACCGGACGACCTCTATGCCGTAGAGCTCTCCAGCTTTCAGCTGGAAAGTGTGGATCAGTTCCGGCCGGCAATCGGATCAATTCTGAATCTCACGCCGGATCATATGGACCGCTATGCCGATTTCGAAGATTACATTGCGGCAAAACAGCGCATTTTTCTCAATCAGAGCAAGACAGATTTTGCCGTGCTCAACTTCGATGATCCCAGGACAGCTGCAATCGCTGCACGGGTACAGTCCACACCGGTCATGTTCAGTCGTCTGGCGGAGGTTGAAGAGGGCGCCTTCGTCCGCAATGGAATGGTGATTTACAGGGATGCAGCCGGCCGAAAAGAGTTGTTCCCTGTAAATGCGATTCCCCTGAAAGGGGCGCACAACATCGAGAATGTTCTGGCGGCTTGCGCAATGTCAATCCTGGCCGGCGCTGATCCCGGCTCGCTCGAAGAGAGCATCCGAAAATTCAAGGGAGTCGAACATCGAATCGAGTGGGTCTCAGACATCAATGGCGTTCAGTATTACAACGATTCGAAGGCAACCAACATCGACGCCACAATCAAGTCGCTGGAGTCATTCCCAGGCAATCTCATTCTGATTGCGGGCGGCCGGGATAAAGCGGGTGACTTCACGGTATTGAGATCATTAATCCGCGAGCGAGTAAAACATCTTGTGCTGATCGGCGAAGCTTCAGACAAGATCCAAAAAGCTCTTTCCGGAACGGTAGGGATGAGTGAAGCCCAATCCATGCAAGAGGCGGTCTCGATTTGCCACGGGCTTGCGCATCCCGGAGATGTAGTCCTTCTTGCCCCAGCCTGCGCGAGCTTCGATATGTTCGAAGATTACGAGCACCGCGGCCGGGCATTCAAGGAGGCAGTGCGAAAGTTGTAGCCCGGGAGCGCCGGCGTCCCGCCGGCTAATTTGCAGCGTTACGAAAGGGGTAAAAGAGCCGGCGAGACGCCGGCGCTCCCGACAAAGGTAAAAAAGTTTATGGCATATAAACCCAGCAGCGACAAAATACTGTTCTTCACTGCAGGCCTTCTAACTATTTTCGGCCTCGTGATGGTTTACAGCGCTTCGTCCGTAGTGGCTTCATCTCAACACGGGACTTCTTCTTATTTCTTCCTGCGCCAACTCCTGCATGCGGGAGTCGGTTTCATTTTTCTGATTTTCATGATGAATGTGGACTATCACGTCTGGCAGAAACCGAAGGCGATCGCGGTGATGTTGACGATCTGCGCCCTTGCTCTCCTGTTCGTCATGACTCAAGGCAAAGTCAACGGGGCCCATCGCTGGTTGCGCTATGGTCCGTTTCTTTCTTTTCAGCCTTCCGAAGTCGCGAAGCTGGTGGTGATCGTATTCATGGCTGCATACCTGCACAAGCATGAAAGCCAAATCAATCAGCCGCTTCGGCGTTTGCTGCCATTCGGACTGGTGGTAGGGCTGTTTGCCGGCCTGATTGCAATTGAACCCGATCTCGGACAGGCATTGTGCATTTGTCTGATCATGGGAATCGTGCTCTACGTGGCCGGACTGGCATGGTATTACTTCGCGGGTGCGGCGCTGATGGCCATCCCCGCCTTTTACCTTTTTGTCCTGCGAGTCCCATTTCGCTGGGAGCGAATCAAATCCTTTTTGAATCCGTTTCACGACCCGTTGGGCTCCGGCTGGCAGATTTCTCAATCCCTTACTGCAGTGGGGACGGGCGGCCTTTCGGGCCTGGGCCTGGGCGCCAGCCGACAAAAGCTTTTCTTTCTTCCGGAGGCAAGCAGCGATTTTATTTTTGCAGTCATCGGAGAAGAACTCGGGTTGATCGGGACCTGCCTGGTCGCATTGGCATTTCTGATCTTCTTTTATCGGGGGATAAGAATCATCCTGCGGTCGCCCGACCGTTTCGGCTTTTACCTGGGACTGAGCATCACGCTGATGGTGGCACTGCAGGGCTTCATTAATATATCCATGGTGCTCGCAATGATGCCGACCAAGGGAATTGCATTGCCGTTTGTGAGTCAGGGAGGGAGTTCTCTGCTTCTGAACCTGCTTGCGACCGGCGTGCTCCTGAATTTGTCCAACCACAATACATTGCCCGAGGCCTGACTAGCACATGTTCAGGAAAATACAGAAGCTTCATTTTGTGGGAATCGGGGGCATCGGGATGAGCGGCATTGCTGAGCTCCTTCTGAACCTCGGGTATCAGGTTTCAGGATCGGACCTGAAACAGAGTCCGGTAACCGATCGACTGGCAGATCTCGGAGGGAGAATTTTTCTCGGTCACGAGGCGGCGAACGTTGAGGGGACCGATGTAGTCGTCATTTCCTCCGCAGTTCGCGCCGACAATATCGAAGTCATTGAGGCCAAGAGACTGCAAATCCCGGTTATCCCCAGAGCAGAGATGCTGGCCGAGCTGATGCGCCTGAAGTACGGCGTGGCCATTGCCGGATCTCACGGGAAAACGACCACCACATCCATGATTGCAACGGTTCTGGTCCATGGCGGATTCGATCCGACCGCAGTGATCGGCGGCCGATTGAATGCATTCGGAAGCAATGCCAAACTCGGGAAGGGCGATTTTCTGGTCGCAGAGGCGGATGAAAGCGACGGATCCTTTCTAAAGCTCAGCCCTGCCATTGCGGTGGTCACCAACATCGACAGGGAGCATCTGGATCACTACGCAAACCTGGAAGCGATCCAGGCAGCATTTGTCGATTTTGTAAACAAAGTCCCCTTTTATGGCGCAGCGGTGCTGTGCCTTGATGACCCCAATGTTCAGGCGATCATTCCCAGGGTGGAGCGCCGGATCGTAACCTATGGGACCGGCAACCAGGCGGATCTGGTGGCATCGCACGTGGAGTTCCGCAATTTCGGGACCTCCTGCCAGGTTCGATATAAAGGAAATCCGCTGGGCATCCTTCACCTGCGTGTCCCCGGAGAGCATGGGATCCTGAACTCTCTTGCGGCAGTTGCAACGGGCCTGGAACTGGAGATTCCCTTCGAGAAAATAGCAGCAGCCCTGGCCTCTTTTCAAAACGCAGACCGCCGGTTTCAAATCAAAGGAACCAGGGAGGACGTCCTGGTTGTGGACGATTACGGACATCACCCGACGGAGATCATCGCGACTCTCAGCGCAGCCCGTCACGCTTGCGATCGCCGGATTGTAACCGTGTTCCAGCCGCACCGATACACGCGCACGCAGGCGCTGGAGGAGGATTTTGCCCGGGCTTTCTACCAGGCCGATGTTCTGATTGTGCTCCCGATATACGCCGCCAGCGAGGAAGCCATCCCCGGGATTACCGCCGAGAGGCTCGTCGAGCAGACAAAGAAATTCGGCCACCGCGATGTCAGCTATGCGGCTGACTTTCCCGCAGCTCAACAAATACTGAAAGAGAAGCTGCAGAAGGGCGATTTGCTGATCACTTTGGGGGCCGGGGATGTGTGGAAAATAGGCGAAGAGTTTCTTAAGGAGTAATTCCCGGGAGCGCGGCCCTGTGGGCCGCAAATGCGGGCGGGACGCCCGTCGTCCCGGGACCGAGAACCGTATGGAAATCAAGACCAGTCGATCGAAGGAAGACACAACCGCCAGAATCGTTCCGCCTCCGGATACAGGACGGCGCCGGCACAAGAAGGCGACCAACAAGCTGGGCACGGGCCATATTGCAGGCCGTCGTCTCGTCGCTGCGCTAAAGATGCTTGGAAAACTCGGCGCATTCCTTGTGATGGTCTCGTTCATGCTCTCCGTGTTCGTTTATGCATATACATCCGATAAATTCAATCTGCATGCGATCACGTTTTATGGCTGCAAAGAACTCGATCCCAAACAACTGGAGGCGATCATCCGTCAGAATTTCCCGGCCAACATCCTGCGCATCAACCTTGGCGACCTGCAGACCCGTCTCGAACAGGTACGCTGGGTCAAGAACGTGGAAATACGGCGCGTCCTTCCTTCGGATCTCGTCATTTACATTCAAGAGCGCACTCCGTCGGCCATTATCGAATTCCGCAGCGAGCTGATGCTTGCGGATCAGGATGGAATAATGCTCGACCGTTATGATCCGAAATACGGCAAGCTGGATGTTCCCGTATTTAAGGGAGTGCTGGGTGAAGATGCCGAAAGCTACAGGCTCTATCAGGAGGAGAACTCCGCGCGCATCCGCCAGGGTCTACAGATGCTCTCGGAGATCGAGTCGGGATCTCCGCAGGGAACCAGGAAGATTTCAGAAGTAGATATTTCTGACCGGGAGAATCTGAAAATTCTGCTGGTGAACGACACTGCGGAAGTGTATCTGGGAGAGAAGGACTACCTAAAGCGCTTCCGCAAGCTGATGGACAATATGAAGCAATACCAGGAACTGAAGAACCAGTATACGGAAATTGAATTCATCGATCTGCGCTTTGACGATAACATCATCTATCTCCCGAGACGTGCGAGCGCAGAACATAAAGCCAAGACGTAGGCCTTAGAGGTATCGACGTGAAAAAAGACCGGATTATATGTGGACTCGATGTTGGGACGACAAAGATCTGCTTGATGATCGCGCGCGCTCATCGCGACGGCAGCCTGGAATTGCTCAGCACAGGTTACGCCGACTCCAGCGGCCTGAAGAAAGGAGTGGTCGTCGATCTGGAAGAAGCGGCCGCTTCCATACAAAAGGCACGGGATGAGGCCGAACTGAAATCCAACATTTCGGTGGATTGGGTGACGATCAGCGCCGCAGGAGATCATTTTCAGGGCTTTAACTCGCACGGCGCAATCACGATCGAAGGAAGTCACCAGGAGGTCACAGCCGACAATATGACGGCGGTAATACGAGCGGCCCAATCGGTTCCCATTCCGCCGGATCGGGAAGTGATCCACATTCTGCCGCAGGAGTTTTTTCTGGACGATCAGGGCGGTATTCAAAATCCAGTAGGGCTTTACGGCTCGCGCTTGGACGTCAATATCCACGTGGTCACCTGTCAGAGCGCTCTCAACCAAAACCTGATCAATGCCGTCAACCGCGCACAGATGCGTGTAAAAAAAGTGGTCCTGGGACAGCTTGCCAGCGCCGAAGCCGTCCTCACGAAAGATGAACGCGAACTCGGAACGGCACTCATAGATATCGGGGGGGGAACCACCGATATCGCCATCTTTGTCAGGAATGCCGTTCAGTTCACAAAGGTTCTACCGGTGGGAGGAGCGCATTTCAGCCGTGATCTTGCTATCGGGCTACAGACTCCGATGGAACATGCGGAGCGCATAAAAAAAGATCTTGGGACTGTTCTGATCGAAAGGATTCGGGAGGGTGAAACTGCAGAGGTCCCTGGCATGGGCACCCGCCCCGCCCGCCCTGTCCCGAGGACAGCTGTTTGTGAAATCCTGCGGGACAGGGCGGTCGAATTGTTGGAACTCGTTAAAGATCAGATATGGAAAGCCGTCCAGAACGAGCGGTTGATTGCCGGAGCGGTCATCACGGGCGGCGGAAGCATGCTCGACGGCATGGTGGAGCTTGCCGAAGAGACCTTGGGCATGCCCGTTCGGCAGGGGCTACCCATGGGGGTTCGAGGCTTGACCGAGGAGCTATCGCATCCGGTTTACGCCACTGCCATCGGACTTGCCCTTTGCGCGGCGCAGGAAGCGGGGTTACGCAATAAAAGCAGGCAAAAGGCAAGCAGTTCCCCATGGCCGTTCAGCAGGATTCTGCAGTGGGCTGGAAATTAGATACAGAATCTCGATTCTGTATCGATATATTACTATGAGGATTGAAGGAGGATTAATGCAAACGGAGAAACTGCGGTTTGAAGAGGAGCCGGCGAAATTCAGATTTGAAGAGGATCGGCAGCCTCCTGCAAAAATAAAGGTTGTCGGGATCGGCGGTGCCGGCGGGAATGCGGTCAACCGCATGATTCAGGCCAAAATAGGAGGGGTGGAATTTGTCGCAGCCAATACCGATATCCAGGCTCTCCGGAATTCCATTGCTCCGATTAAACTGCAGATCGGCTGCAAGCTTACCAACGGGCTTGGTTGCGGCGCGGTACCCGAGAGAGGCAGGCAGGCGGCGCTCGAAGATACGGAGCGGATCATCGAGTTGCTGGACGGGGCGGATATGGTATTTGTCACGGCAGGAATGGGCGGAGGGACCGGGACCGGCGCAGCGCCGATCATGGCAAGCCTCGCAAACGAATTGGGCGCCCTGACCGTCGGAGTCGTCACAAAGCCCTTCAACTTTGAAGGCAAGAAGCGCCAGCTGCACGCGGAGGAGGGGATTCACGAGCTGAAGGATGTTGTCGACACTCTGATCACGATTCCAAACGAAAGACTGCTGGCCGCGATGGGACCGGAAGCCTTACTGGAAGAATCCTTCCGCTATGCCGACGATGTGCTGTGCCAGGCCGTCCAGGGAATTTCGGATATTATAACAATGCCTGGAATCGTGAATGTCGATTTTGCCGACGTGCGCACGATTATGGCCGGCAAAGGAATGGCTTTAATGGGGACCGGAATGGCAGAAGGACAGAACCGGGCCGTTGAAGCCGCTCAGCGGGCCATTTCCAGTCCGCTGCTGGAGGAGACCTCAATTCGCGGGGCAAAGGGTATCCTGATCAACATCACAGCAGCGCGCGACAGTCTTCGACTGCACGAGGTGGATGCCGCGGCCAAGGTCATTGAGGAGATCGCGGGCGCAGAAGATACGATTTTCGGGGCCGTATATGACGAAAAAATGGGCGATCGCATCAAAATAACCGTGATCGCGACGGGATTTAATCAGAACGGAAACGAGCGGGCGAAGGGAGCAGGCGAACACATTCGCGCGAGCAATGTGATCCCCCTCGCGTTGACAGAAGCGAACAAGTCGATTGATTTCCAGCTGGCATCCATCAGAGAAAACCTGGATGAGCCCGCGTTCAGGCGGCGCCGCGCAGAGTAGATGAACCCCCTGGGAGCGCGGCCGTCTCGGCCGCTTGCGGGCGGGACGCCCGCGCTCCCAGGAATCAAACTCAAAGCTACTTCACTCTCTTTGCAGTGACTTCCTGCGGAGGGCCACCAGGACCACGGCCACCGCCCATACCACCACCACCGCCACCCGGACCGCCCATACCGCCGCCGGCCGGCGCCTGGAATTCACGCGTGAATTTGAACTCGTCTCCGGAAACTTTCCCTTTATACGTCATTTTGACTTCGTTGCCACCCATGCTGCGCACAACAACAAAGGAAATATTGTCTCCGTCGACCTTGCCTTCGGTGATTTCAACGGGTTCACCTTGAGCGCCTTGCATGGTCCCCGTAAGTTTTGCCCCGTCCACCTTGAAAGTAAAGGTGGTCTGAGTCGGACCATTTCTGCCCTGCATCTCCGCAACCCATTTGCCTGTAACGTCAGCAGCATATGCCGCCGTTAGGGCCAAGAGTACGACTGCGCCAATCAACAAGATTTTGACTTTCATGGAATAAACCTTCCTCCTTTTGCCTCAAACTGATTTTTCTATGCGTCTGCAAAAGACAACTTCACTTTGTGAATATTACGCTTGAACCGTCATTGTGTTACTGCATACTCGGCAGTGTGGTGAACAGCTTAAACCTTTTTCCTCCAAATTGTGCGAATTTTTGCTTGAAAATCAATAAGTCCAAGGGATGGAATTTCTGCATCGCGCTCGACCCCTCTTTTTAATTTACGATTGACGATTGACGATTGACGATTTACGATTGACGATTGAGAGTCGAACTCCGGGCTGTCCGGATGGATGCCACAATTATTGAGAGTATTTGGCCGGCTTCTTCCACAAGGATAAAAAGTTGAGCGGTATCGCCGATACGGCTTCTATCAAGTAATTCCATCCAGTAGATCGACTCATCGCATTCTTCTTCAACAATTTTCAATTTTGCAATGAAATCGGCCCGGGATTTAGCGCGGCATGCCGCCCGATAATTGGCGCCTACCGAAGTGCCACAATTCAATAATTGACGGCCGATTGTATTTGCCGGACCTTGAGTGGGCAGGGATTGCACAAATCGTATAATTTTGAGAGCAAATGATTGGGTTCTTTTTCTCAGTTCATTGGCATCCATACCGGTTCAAATGCCAAGAACCATTTTTGAGCCAACATTTTTCGACCCAAAAATCGTCAATCGTCAATCGTAAATCGTCAATGAATAGTCGGTCCTTTTTTCTTGTCTTCCTCGACTTTCCTTCGAACATCGCCGTAATAAACCTCAAACTGCCGCTTCAGCTGCTCGCGCTGTCTCTGTGCGTTGAAGTAGTGGTATTTGTCCCACCAC
>Ga0187866_1001641_pt1 | contig 20309 bp, 17 predicted proteins | sample June2016WEW_11_1_3_FD_133013 | JGI IMG/M metagenome (GOLD analysis project Ga0187866, IMG submission 133013) | Peatland microbial communities from SPRUCE experiment site at the Marcell Experimental Forest, Minnesota, USA - June2016WEW_11_150 | ecosystem: Environmental > Terrestrial > Soil >...
TACCATCGTCTCAGCGATAGCCGAATTGGAACGTAACATCCTCTTGGAGCGTGTCCGGGCCGGTCTCAAAAGAGCAAAGGAGAATGGGAGGATATTGGGGAGGCCCAAAAGATTGGATTTAGATGTGAAGGAACTTCAAAAGATGAGAGATAAAGGTTTATCATTCAGGCAAATTGCTAAGCGAGTAAGGGCCTGTCCAGCAAGTGTTTATAAAAGTCTCAAAAATCCGGGGCATAAAAACCCCTAAAATAGGGACAATTGAAGAGTGAAAATGATCGTTCATTAAAGTAATGGTTTTTAAACGGATTTGAAGATGAGCCTTTTAATTGTTCTACTGATTCCCTCCCCCGGTAAAACATTTGAGATTAGGGCAATGTCTATTGATTTCCCTGACCCTGATCTTTTCCCTGTCTCTTTATGCCTTTTTATTATCCTGAAAAATATCTAATCTGATACCTGCCTTAAAAATACCCAAGGCTGAGGATTTCGCCTACAAATCTTGCTCTGGAACGATTCTCGGGTTCAACGATTACGGGTGGAAATCAAGCATCCTGGTTCAATATATTAAAATCATATCGAACCATTCTCGATGGCCTGAAAACAGAAGATCTATAGCAGCTATTGAAACTATCAGAGCGCGCAGGTGCGGGGTAGTTGCTACTTTCTACAATAACCCTTTTAGATTTCTTTCCCCGACCTCTTCACCATCAGCATACAAAAAGCAGCAAGTATCGCAAAAGAAAAGGCAATATAAAATGCCGTTTGGTATGACTGGGTTAAATCGCGAATTCTGCCGCCTATAAAATGGGCCAAAATAGCTGCCACTCCATAAAAAGGAGTCCATGCGCCTATAACCGTTCCCATAATCTCCTTTCTGAAATAATCTCCAGCACATACTGCGTATAAGGGGAAAATAGCCCCGGAGAAAACGCCGAAAAGTGCAATGCTTGTGAAGAGACTGGGGACGCATATCCCCGATGAAATTATTCCTAGGACACTCAGGGCAACAAACATATTGCAACATAAAAGGGTCACCTTACGGCCAATTCGATCTGAGAACACGGGGATTGTGAGGACCCCCACAACTGTGGCTAGACCACGGATCGTTGCCAAAAACGAGGCCTTCTTGAAGCTGAACCCAAGCTCCAAATTGACATAATCCACCATGAAGGTTGTGACTATATAGTAAGTGCAGGCGATGAAGAAATAAGAGATCCCAATGGTCCAAAATAAAGATGACTTAAACACCTTTTGATACTGACTTTCCTTGATCAAAATATTCGTATCCATATTTCCAACAAGGCGACCTTGTTCTGTTCCCCATGGAGATAGGTGGAGGTCTTCCGGCCTACTACGGAGAAAAATCCCGTTTAATAACACCATACCAATTGCCCATGATCCCAGCAAATACCAACAAAAGCGCCACGAGAAGGATTCCACTATAACAGGAAAAACTATCCCCATAGCTGCATAGCCAAACCCGTATCCAGTAGAGAGAATCCCGATAGCCATACCCCGCTTTTGTTGATCGAACCACTTTTGCGCGACTGTGAGAGTGGATACCCACATGGCTGAGGCTCCTGCCCCTGCGAGTGTAAAGGAGATGCATGCAGTCCAGAAACTTTTCGCTGTCCCCATGAGTAAGGCTCCAGCGCCCAGAGCGATGCAAAATAGGCTAATTATTTTACGAGCTCCGTATCGATCAGTGAGATTTCCCGCAAAAGGAGTTAAGCAGATATAAGCAGCAAGATAAAAATTGAGGATTGTAGCACCTTCGGTCCGGTTTAAACGCAAGGACTGAATCATTACGGGAAGGAGAATACCAAATCCAAGGCGAATGTTGTAATTCACGGACAAATCGAGGAAACAAATGGCAAGGATAATCCATGCCCAGTGAAAATGTTTCCTAGGCATCAATAGCCACTCTCTTCCTCCTACCGAGAGGCGATCTTCTCCTACAGGAAAGATATTTCGGTAAGTTCACTAAATAACTCTCGACTTTCCCTTTACATGTTCTCTTATAGAGTGAATGATATCTTCAGTCGATGTTCCTGGCCCAAAAACCTCCTTTAATCCGACCTTCTTTAATCCGAGAATATCCCGACTGGGAATAATGCCACCCCCGAAAACCACAATGTCCTCGGCTTTTTTATCTTTCAGCATCTCAATAACTTTAGGAAAGAGTGTCTTGTGGGCTCCAGATAAACAGCTCAGGCCTATGACGTCTACATCTTCCTGAATCGCTGCATTTACAATTTGTTCAGGTGTCTGGCGAATTCCTGTATAGATAACTTCCATGCCAGCATCCCGCAGAGCCCGAGCTATTATTTTGGCACCGCGATCATGTCCGTCCAAACCTGGTTTTGCAATAAGCACTCGGATTTTTCCTCCATCCATCATTTATCCCTCAAGCATTCTCCTTGTATTCCCCAAAAATTGATCTAAGGATATCTGTTATCTCACCTACTGTTGCGTAAGCTCTAACAGCATTCAGTATCGGATAAACCAGATTGTCGCCACTTTCAGCTACCCTCCTCACGGAGGCCAAGGCCTCCCTTACATTATCCTGGTTTCTTTCTTGCTTAAGCCTTTGTAGTTTCTCTCTCTGCTTTTTCTCTACTTCCAAATCAACGGAGGTAATGTCCTCAAGAGGCGATTCTTCTACAACGAATTCATTGAGCCCAACGATGATCGCCTTTTTTGTCTCTATGCTTTTTTGATACTGATAAGAGCTCTCTTCGATTTCATGCTGCATATAGCCTGATTCAATAGCTTTAACGGCTCCCCCCATGGCCTCGATTTTATCGAGGTACTCGATCGCCTTGGTTTCGATATCATCCGTAAGGGATTCCACCACATAAGATCCTGCCAGTGGATCGATGAAATCGGCAATACCGCTTTCGTATGCAATGATCTGTTGAGTTCTGAGGGCAGTCCGAACCGTTTTCTCTGTTGGGATGGCATAGGCTTCATCCATGGAATTCGTTTGCAGCGATTGACATCCGCCGAGAACGGCAGCAAGCGCCTGGATTGCAACACGAACTATGTTAATTTCCGGTTGTTGACGGGTGAGTGTACATCCGGCTCCCTGTGAATGAAGGCGAAGCATCCACGAAGCTGGGTTTCGAGCTCTAAATCGTTCTTTCATAATTCTTGCCCAGAGCCGGCGGGCTGCACGGAACTTTGCAATCTCTTCTAAGAAATTATTGTGAGTGTCGAAATGAAAGGAAAATCTTTTTGCAAAATCGTCTACATCAAGGCCTGCGTCGATACCAGTCTGTACATAGGCAATCGCATTGGCTAAGGTGAAAGCCACCTCTTGGACCGCGTTGGACCCGGCCTCCCGGATGTGGTAACCACAGATGCTGGTAGTATTCCATTGGGGAACATGATCATTACAGAAGGTAAAAATATCCGCGGTTATGCGCATGGAGGGCTGGGGTGGAAATATATAGGTTCCACGAGCCACATATTCTTTGAGTATGTCATTTTGAATTGTTCCCCTGAGCTCTTTGAATTCAACACCTTGTTTTTCTGCGACCGCCAAGTACATAGCAAGGAGAATAACTGCTGTAGCGTTGATGGTTATGTTGGTGCTGACCTTTCTCAAAGGGATTCCGTCAAGGAGTGTGTCCATGTCAGCCAAAGAATTTATGGCTACTCCTACCCTGCCTACCTCTCCAGTAACCAGGGGATGATCTGAATCGTATCCGAGCTGAGTAGGTAAATCGAAAGCCACACTCAGGCCAGTCTGCCCTTGCTGTAGAAGGTACTTGTATCGCTTATTTGTTTCCTCAGCAGTGGCAAAGCCCGAGTACATTCTCATAGTCCATAATCGGCCTCGGTGCATCGTGGGCTGTACTCCGCGAGTGAATGGATATTCCCCAGGAAATCCCAATTTTTCCAGGTATGCCTGTTGATTTACGTCAAGAGGTGTATAAAGGGGTTTAATCTCGATCTCAGATGTAGTTTCAAACTTTTCCTTTCTTTCCGGATAGCGACTAATCGTCTTATTAAGAGTAGTCTCTTCCCAGCGCCTAAATTCGTCTCTCATCTGTTTCAGGTCTTCCATGTTGTTTCTCCTCATCATTCTCACCGGTACGAATGCCGAAAGCAAAAGTTAGGGTTGAAACATGGAAATCATTTATTAGAAGTTTAACTAATGCCTTATCAAACGCTCAGACTAAGAGTAGAGGAATTAGTTCACACACATTAGGCGACTGTTCCAGCTTATCGATCATCGTAATAATCTTTTCTACGTTGCCTCTAGGCAAAGGCTTACCGCCATAATTGATGCTCTGCCAGAAGGTTGCCATCCGTTCTTCTATGGTTAATGGTTCCGCTGCTGAACCGCGACGTGTAAGCTTACTCTGGCAATATACCTTTCCCCTCTTGGTCCTTAGGGTCACTTCCGTGCCGGCAGCAGGGTCCCCCCGTTCCACCTTTATCTTTTCGATAAGCCCAGTTTTGGCGAGCTCCCTAATAGCGCCTTCTTCAAAGTGAGCTAGTTTCGGCTCGCCTCGGGTCAATATATTGGCCACGGCATAACTTAGGTTAAATTGTGCGTTTACCCTTGGCGTATCCCCTATCTCAAACGGGTGACCTACCAGTTCATAATGGCCGCCTTCCCTAACGGTGACATCCACCACATCCTCAGCCTTCACTCCGTGCTGCTGGACCATGTTTAAAACGATGTCAGTGGCGACTAGGATGCGTCCGCAACTAGGGTATTTCTTAAACCACGTGTTCGGGACTATTTCATACCTCTTGCCTAGGTCGCCCACCAAGACGTCACGGTCATATCCTTCGCCCTTCGAGTAAAGGGCGAAATGCCCGTATATTCCCTCGACGAAGTTCTGTGCCCCAGTGAAGCCCCTCTGCGCCAATATAGCTGATACCATACCGGATTGTGAGGTGAAGCCTTGAATTAGGCGGACGCAAAGGCTGCCATCGATGTTGGCCTGAAAACTGCCTGCCTCTTTGTTAAAAGCTATCCCTAGGGCATTAAGCATCTGTTTCTTGTTTAGCCCTAGGATCTTTCCCGCTACCGCAGCTGCCGAAAATACTAGACCATGCCCAGAAGGATCTAGGCCGTAGTGCTGGGTCGCCTTAGTTATTCGGTACCCTACCTCGCTTCCCGCAATCACTGCGGTCAGAAACTCTTTTCCGCTTATACCTCCCCGTATCTCAGCGGCAGCTAGGGCAACTGGGAAATAGGTAACTGCGGGATGAATACCAGGCAAACCCGTGGGATCAAAATCCAAAGCTCGGCCCAAGTAGCTATTGACAAAAACTGCATTACCGGCTGGCACCTTGCCACCATAAATAAAGATGGTAGCTTCTTGCTTCCCCCCCCAATCTTTCACCAGATTTACAAGTTCCTCGGCCCTTTCAGAGGTGGCACCGCCGACGGTAGTGCCCACGATAGTCAGCAGGATGGCTTTTGCCATTTTTATTGTCTCTTCGGGAAGGTCATCATATTTAGCATCGACAACGAAACTGGCCAGTTTTTTCTCGATCTCCATCGGTTAGCTCCTCCATTTTCAGTTCTTTTGGGTCTCTCTGGATTTTTGTGGGCTACCAAAATGGTCTAAAGAATTCTAGATACCCCGCGTACTCTTTTGGAGAATGACTGATCAGGGTTAAGGGGAATGGTGAATATTCCTCAGAATCCTTCTATATGCTTTTGAAAGGGCTGAAGCAAGTTCCTCTTTGCCCAGTCCCTTCTTTATCCCTTCAACTATTATGTCCATGCCAACTTTTACTTCTTCATGCGGCCCCGGCAGGGCAATTAAGTAAGACGGCTTAATGTAAGCGACCGCAATTTTTACACCGTCTTTTTCGTGACGCCCCTTTCCTTTCTCATAATGAATGATGTAAGGAGTGGATGCTTCTGGATCAAGCCTAAGAAAGGCCTCGGCCATCTGGTCCTTACCCTCGGCTCCGACTCCCCCAGTAGTAATGATCAGCCCATAGCCCTCGCCCAGAGCGCGATTAAGAACCAGAACGATACTCCCGGCCTCGTCCTCCAGGATATCTCCTATCGTTACGCTAAATCCTTCCAGCGTCAGTCTGTTTTTGATGTAAGGACTGTTAGTATCCTGAATCATACCTCTCTGGACCTCAAACCCTGACGGAAAAACGATCGCTTTCTTCCGTATCCGCTCGGAGATCTCGCGCCCCATCCGCTCCGTCGCCTCGATGATCTCGTTGGCTATGTTTTGATCCTCAATGTCAATCAATCCCAAAATGCCATCGGAGTGGATCCTCGTCTCCGGAGTGACATTGACTCCTGGGATCCCCGCTAGCGCCTGCAATAGGATCTCCTTCTTTCCGATAACATCTACGGCATTTACTGACCTCTTAAGTATGTCGAGGGTAACAAGGTCCTCTCGCACATCGACAACCATGACCTCTCTTTTATTGAGGTGCAGAACCTCAGCAATTTTTTCGGCGATCAACCCCAGGTTTACCTTAGTTATTTGGATCGGCCGGATCCAAATTTCTGTTTTTTCAAAAAGCTCGAGTTCCAATCGTCTATCCTATTAACCTTGCTGTAACATCCATTCTCATATCAAGGAGGGGAGCATCGACGATAGCCCGACCGATGTCGATGATTTCCACAGGCATCTTCTTCAATTTTCCCAAATCTTCTATCCCAATGTTCCCACTGAAGGCAATTTGAACGCCGCTCCTCAGCCCTTTTGCTCTCAGTTCAGAATCAATCCTTTTGATGTCGTCTTTCTTACCGGTATCGATCATGATAATGTCGCACCTTTTTTTTGCTGAAAGGATCGCCGCCCTGACGAGGTCCTTCGGTTTCCCCTTCAACTGAATCACTAAAGTGTGTCCTTTCAGGTTCCTCACTGATTGCAATGTGTTTCCGATTCCTCCTAGGATTTTGATGTAATTTTTGTCCATGTAGAGGAAAGGCTTTTCTGCAATGTGATATTGGATTCCACCATCAGTGATGGCCTGCCGAACCAGGCCCTTTACAGGCAGGGGCATCTTTTTCCAGGCCCCGCATACGACCTTTTGGCCTTTGCCTACTGACCTTTTCGCCTTCCATGCAGCCGTTGCGATTCCCGAAGCCTTGGAGACCCATCCGATGAGTTCTTCTTCTCCTAATACCATCTGCTTTGCGTTTCCTTCAAGGGTGGCAACAATCTCCGATATTTTTACCCTTGCGCCATTCTTTTTGCACGTTTTTAAGCCGATCCCAAGTTTCTTACAGGTTCTTTCAAGGAATTCTATTCCAGAGAGGATACCGTCTCCTTGAGCAGAGATCTGGGCTTTGTATTTATTACCCCTGACTTTGGCAAAAATGTGATCGCGGATATCCTTTTTATATGTCATACTTTATTAAATCTTCTGGCGTATCATCCCCCCATCCCGAGTATTGCAATACTGGGTTTTTACGAAAGTCTATTCGGAATTTGTGGGTTTTTGTACGTTGTTATTTGATGCTTCCCGTTTAGTGCCTTATTCTATTCTCCTCAATCTTTAGGTTTCGCTGCTGACACCACTTAGGAAGCAATTGTTGTTCCACCATCTCCTCAACGCCTGGCGCCTTCGACCTGAGCACTTCGGACAGAGGTTGTGTCATGTTAAATCCGCCCACTGCACCGTCAAACACAATTATATTCGATGTGCCTGCCAATTTCGTAACGAAGCCGATAGCTTCCTCCAAGCCATCCGCTGTTACTGCATAGCGCATATAATAAGGGTTCTGGGGACATGTGCGGAGAATGTTGGCTAAGGCATTGCCCACCACAACAGTTGGAACATGCTGCGGGAAGAAGGCGCAGGGCAATCCGTTTAAGCAGTAATTGTTGACGATCCATTTAATGGCAGGGTTTAGCGGAGGGATTTCCTTCAACAAGGGGCAGCCCTGCTCGTCAAAATACGTTTCCGAGTAGCGTGAAAAAGGAGGCCATCCGTGCTCGAGATCGAATTCGTCAACGGAGAGCGCTGCAAAATTATCAAAAACGATCCCCCCTGCCTTCATGTATCCGATAGGAAAAGGGCCATCAAGAAGAACAATGCACTCATCGATGCCTTTAAGCAGTGTAAGAAGTTTGCCGTACCATCTCAACGTTTTGACCGTGATGTGATCATTCTGCATCAGTAGGTCGTTTTCGGCGCTGATTTCGTTAATCCCATTGGGTGAGATGACAAGGATGATAGAGAAGGCAAATTTGCTCTGAACAAAATCTGAGCTAAAGACAGCCTTTTGAACGATATTCGATGATCTCGGGCCGAAGTTCTGGTGGTAAATGGAACGCGTCTCAATTCGGGCATACGACATAGCAAATGGTTTAAGAATCCGATTGATCAACCGATGGTTATGGAGCTCCCTGAGATCACTATTGTGGGCGTGGACAACCCACTTTGCATCGTAAGCCCTCTTGAGTCCATACAGGGTACCTAATTCCGTTTCGATGGGAATGCCTTCATCAATTGGCGTCATCCCTTTTGCTTTACCATTGAAGTGCTGATCCAGATTGAATTTCTTGATATACTCTTCTGGTTCCCTAAATCGTAATCCCGCTCCAGCTCGAAGGCGGATATCATCTGTGCCAGTCCTCTCTTTGATCACATCCCGCGTCACCTTGAGCATCTCCGCATAGGGAGCTCCTCCATATAGTGTAAAACCGTGGTGGGAGGCAAGGATGTTGACGGAATCCCCTTTCTTGATTTTCGTCATATCTACCTTAGTCAAAGATTTCCGGGTTGCTTGACGGATCGCCTCGATCCCCTTCTCACTTGGGAAAAGAGGTACTGGGATACTGGGAAGCAGATTTTGAAAGGAGACGGAGGTCATCCCCGGGAGATCCACACCTCTCATCTTTAAAAGACCCGGGTCAATGGTATGCTTTGTATTGACAGGATCTGCCGGTCTTAGTGTCTTTTGTCCCATCTCTTACCTCACTTGTCCTCGAAGACCTTTTCAATCAATTTGACGTCTTCATCGAAGTGGTACCCGAATTTCTCATTTCGCTTCTTAAATCGAGGATCAACATCCCACAACGTGAAAGTCTTCCCGTAGTAATAGTGCGTATCTTCTGGTTTCACTGGCCGTCCAGAGGCTTCTAAAAGCTTGAGGATCGACTGGATGCAAACAACAGTGCACCCGGTTCTTACTCCTGTCATCCGGGAGATGTCCTCAGGCGTATTCGCTCCCTTCAGGATGGCAGCAACGATTTCTCCTGCTCTTGTATAGGTACAGTAACAAACGACCTGCTTTGGATGAAGATTTGCCTTTTCACAGATCCGCGTAATTTCATCTTGATCAAACTGGCTGGGATCGACCCCCACGGTGAAGGGCTGTTGCAACTGCTCGATGGTGATCGCCAAGGCCGGGCATCGATCTGCGCAGTTTAAGCATCCCCTGCAGTCTTCGGCCCTGTAATTAGGTGGAGCCGCGCATCCGAAACATCTCTGAGCCTCTTTAAGGGCCTGGTCCTCCGAATACCCCAAGCAGACCTCATCAAAAGAGTTAGCCGCTTGCGCTGGTTCAAGATGGCCTGCGTCGATCCTCTGGGCAGTATAGAAGTAATCTGTATTCAATTCTTCAAGATTTACAACCTCAGGTTTGATAGTATTTTGAACATCATTACTTTTTTCGAGAAATCGGTGAATTGCTAGTGCCCCTTTTTTCCCCGAGGCTATTGCTTCGGATACTGTTCCTTCCCTTGTGGCTACATCACCGCCTGCAAAGACTCCTTTACGCAACATGCCATCGGGCTCAATAATCAGCCTGCCTTCTTTCGCTCTGAGTGAAGAACGCAAACCTGAGAAGTCAGGTGATTCGCCTGTTGCTACAATAACGGCATCAATATCTAACAAAAAGGCTGAGCCGTCAATCGTTACTGGAATTCTCCTCCCATCCTTTTCCATTTCCCCTGGTCGAGTTTTGAGGCATTCGATTTGTCGGACTTTGCCCTCTCTAGTAATGAGGCGGCTCGGCATCACAAACGGAAGAATCTCAACCCCCTCCCGCTTTAATTCGTTCCGCTCACTGGGAAGGGCGGGCATTTCCTCGATTGATCTCCGGTATAGGATAACAGGCCGCGATCCCATGCGAAGGACACAACGGGCAGCATCAACGGCCGAATTACCCCCTCCAATAACAGCGATTCTTTTCCCCAATTTGACTTCGCGTCTTTCGTTGACCGCCCTTAGAAATTGGAGGGCAGACAAAACGCCGGAAGCGGTCTCGCCCGGCACCATCAGTGGGCGACTATTTTGGAGGCCAATCGAAATGAACACCGCATCAAAATTCTTTAGATCGCTAAACTTTAGATTTTTCCCCAACCTCTGATTAGTTTTGATCCTTACATTCAGAGATCTCATATTCTCGATCTCCCAATCCAGAACCTTTTGGGGTAGCCTGTATTCCGGGATACCATAACGAAGCATTCCCCCAGGTTGTTTCGCCCCTTCAAAAAGAGTTACCCGATAACCCAGTCTGCCCAAATGAAAAGCGCAGGAGAGACCGGCCGGTCCTGCTCCTATCACTCCCACGACCAACTTACGGATGGCCTTGGTTTTAACTGGTTTGAAGCCTTTTCCCATAGCGTAATCGGCAACGAAGCGCTCAAGGGACTGGATTGATACACTCTCGTCAAAATTCATCCGATTGCAGTATTCTTCACACGGGTGATGGCATACCCGCCCGGTAGTGCCCGGAAGCGGGTTTGTCTCGAGAAGCAATGTATAAGCCTCAATGTATTTCTGTTGTCCGACAAGAGAAACAAACCCTTCAATGTCGTTTCCCATTGGACATTGTAAAGCACAGGGTGCAATCTTGATTTTCTCCAGTGGCCGCTTCAACGATGGAGTATACGCCTTTGTCGGACAAACATACACACATGTCTTGCAGCCGACACATTTCTCCAGAAGAAACCTCGAATTCGATAAGACAGTTTTCATGGTAGGGTCACCTTATTCCAATTGTTTTAGCCTTTAGGAAAAAAGCTTACGTACTGTTTTTAACTTATTCCGATGATGTGACGGGCTTCTTGAGGTGTTGCCACCTCCATTTGAAGCATTTTGATTAAGCTCACAGTCCTGGACACAAAATCAACATTACTCTTAGCCAAAACGCCCCTTTCAAGGTATATATTGTCTTCCATACCAACCCTTATATGTCCTCCAAGAAGACAACCGAGGGTCGTTAAATGTAATTGGGACTTCCCAATTACTGTTATGCAAAAGTTGCTTTCGGATCCTAAACATTTAGAAAAATAATCATACATCGAAAGTATATTTTGAATATTGGCTGGAATAGTCCCTTGATTACTGCTACCTATTACAATATTAACATAGTAAGGCTTACGGATAAACTCCTTTTCAATCAAATTTTGCACCTCTACAAACATCGCTTGACTGTAAACTTCTAGTTCCGGTTTAATTCCTTTATCCAACATCACGCGAGCAATTTCCTCAATTTGAGATCGCGTAAGGAGAAATATTGAACCAGGATCAAATTTTGTTCTAACCATTGTACCCATGTTAAATGAAGCCATATCAGGCTGGGCATCCAAAACCCTTATCCTCTCTTCCGCTGAATGCCCAGGGCCCACTCCAGTTGTATTGTTGATCACTATATCACATTGATCGCGAATGGAATCATTGATCTTCTTATAGATCTTAGGATCCGCTGTTACCCTTCCCTGCGCATCCCGGCCATGAATGTGTACAATGGCCGCTCCCGCTCGCCAACATTCAATGGCTTCTTTTACAATCTCATCAGGCTGTTCAGGCAAATAGGGATTACTCTTTTTGTTATGTAATCCACCTGATAAAGCAGCAGTAATAATCACTTTTCGCATTTCGTAATCACCCTCCTAAAATACTATTTTAAATTGTTGCTTTTAATGCTTTGCCGCGATCCAGTGAAACAAGATTGGCATATTGAATGGCAATCATGTGACCCTGTCGGGGAGGTTCCCGTATTCCAGGAATTGTCAAACTCTGTGAGTCCCCCGGCAGCGCCGGAGGATTGGTCATGACATCTAATCCAAGTGGAGTCCGGTCTCCTTTATGATTTTCCCCAATTTGATTCTTTCCGATTTCACAAACCTCGCGAACTCTTCAGGGCTGTTGCCAACGGTTTCCGCATACAGATCTTTGCAGCGTTTCTGTGCTTCCGGCGAAGACAGTGCTTTTGCAATTTCAGTATTGAGAAAGGTAACAATCTCCTTCGGCATCCCGGCCGGACCCCAGATACCGAACCATGAATCTGATTCAAAACCTGGCAAAGATTCGGCGATGGCTGGTACATTCGGTAAGAAGTCTGCCCGCTTAAGGGAGGTTACCGCCAAAGGGTTCAATTTACCCGCTTTTACATGGGGCATCATCAAACCAATGGTATTAAACATAAGAGGTACGTGCCCACCTAGTAAATCCATCAATGCTGGCGAGGCTCCTTTATAGGCAATATATTGCAATTTGATTCCCGACCTGGAGTTAAATAATTCTAGTGTTAGATGATTCAGGCCACCGAGTGTAGTGACAGCACAATTTATTTGACCGGGTTTTGCTTTGGCTAGGGCGACCAGTTCGCTAATCGTGTTTATTGGAAAGGACGGGTGGGCGGCAAGGAGATTGATGGATTTAACCGGAAGAGTAATGGGCACAAAATCCTTATCGACGTCAAAAGGAAGCTTCGTAAATAAACTGGGAGTAGCGATAGGCGTTGGAGCATGAAACAGCAGTGTATAACCATCTGGGGGAGCTTTTGCCACTATTTCCGTCCCAATAATTCCGTTCGCTCCGCCACGATTTTCAATTATGACTTGCTGTCCCAACTTTTTTGAGAGTTCTTGCGCAGTAATGCGCGCAAATGTGTCCGTCGGTCCACCGGGTACAAAAGGTACAACCATACGGATCGTTTTTGTTGGAAAGCTCTCGGCAAAAACACTACCCACAGCAAAACTGATGAGCATCAAGGTCCAAAATGCTAAACCGGTAAGCCATAATATCCTTCTCATAATAATAATCCCCCTTTCTTTTAGTTTCGATGCAAGCCCGTGTAAATGTAAATAAACCGTCGCAAATCTATTCCTTAAAAGCTTCTTCCCTCTTTCGACTAAGGGTCGGGATGATGGTTAAAAATAACAGCAATGCGGCTGCAATCAACAGCCCCAAACTAATAGGTCGCGTCAAGAATGTACTAAAATCACCATGTGAATACAGCATGGCGCGTCGAAAATGCTCTTCCATCATTGGACCAAGAATAAACGCAAGCAAAAGTGGGGCAGGTTCACAACCGAACTTGTTAAAAAAATATCCTAATACGCCGAAGCAGGCAGTAAGTATAACATCGAAGTAAGAATTGTTAATACTGTACACGCCAATACAGCAAAACATAAGAATTGCAGGATAAAGCAATCGATAGGGGACGGTTAATAACCGGACCCAGATCCCGATCAGCGGGAGGTTAAGCACCAACAGCATACCATTTCCTATCCACATGCTGGCGATTAAACCCCAGAATAGCTCGGGACGTTCGGTCATCACCTGTGGACCCGGTATAATGCCTTGCATAATCATGGCCCCAACCATTAATGCCATAACAGCATTCGAAGGTATGCCCAGCGTGAGCATAGGGATGAATGACGTCTGAGCGCCAGCGTTGTTAGCCGACTCTGGACCAGCCACCCCTTCTATCGCGCCTTTTCCAAAACGTGAGGGATCTTTGGCCACACGCTTTTCAAGAGTATAAGAGGCAAAGGAACTCAAAATCGCCCCTCCGCCCGGCAGAATACCCAGGAATGAACCAACTCCGGTACCCCGTAGTATAGCCTTCCAGGAGGCTTTAAAGTCAGACTTGGTTGGCATCAAATGGCGAACATGAGAGGTGAAGACCTCCCGTTTCTCTTTGACCTCAAGATTTCTTATGATCTCGGCAAAGCCAAACATTCCCATGGCTACTGCCACAAACTCAATTCCATCGGAAAGAGCCAGTATAGAAAAAGTAAACCGCTTTATACCAGAGGTCACATCAGTGCCGACGGTCCCTAGCAACAGCCCAAGAAAGATCATGGCAACTGCTTTGAGCAGTGAACCACTGGCCAACACGATGGCAGCTACCAAGCCAAACACAATTAGCGAAAAATACTCAGCCGAACTGAATCTAATGGCTATTTCGGCAAGTGGTGGTCCGAATAAGGCGATAACCAATGTCGAAACAGTACCCGCAAAGAATGAACCAATCGCCGCAATCCCCAAGGCAGGACCTGCCCGGCCCTGTTCAGCCATTTTATAGCCATCAAGGCAGGTGACGATAGAAGAGGCCTCTCCTGGTATATTGATCAAAATAGAGGTTGTAGAGCCGCCATATTGAGCCCCATAATAAATCCCAGCGAGCATAATGAGCGCAGATACAGGAGGCTGTTTAAAGGTGATTGGCAACAGCATGGCGATGGTGGCAACGGGACCAATACCCGGCAATACCCCTATCAGTGTTCCAAGCACACAGCCCAGAAAACAATAAAGCAGGTTCAAAGGGGATACAGCAACACTTAGGCCAAAAATTATATTGTTAAACATATTCAATGGCTCCCGCTATTTTGCACATTAACAGATGACACCACAGTTCGATGGGATCATTAATCCCAGTTCCAAATGAAATGGCCCCTTATCTCTCATGGTGATCCGTATCAGCCTCTTTCGTGTCTTGATACGGATTTTCATACAAATTAGCGAACAACACTCTTCATCAAGGTCGGCAAAAAAGGAAACTGCAAACCCAGGCCATAGACGAAAATTACGGCTATAAAAGCCAATACTATATAAAGTATCGCGATTTCACGTAGGTGAAAATCAGAACCTCCCAGACAGCTTATCAAAATTAGCACAAGCAATGCTAAGACAAGGCCAAAGGGTTCAAGCAGCAGACCAAAGCCCAGTGTTCCAGCAATAATCATAATGAGTGGGCGCAGGGGTGGTAAAGGAACAGGTTCGCTAGGACTCCAAAGAGATCGAGCTGCTATGATAAATCCAAGTATTGCCAAGGCTCCACCGACGATAGTCGGGAAAAGGGCTGATCCTATGTGCAGTGAGCTTCCCATAGGAAAATCTCGGCTTAACCAAATAGCAGCAATGCCGAAAAAGATGAACATCAGCCCTGCGATTAAATCTTTACTTATGTCAAATTTTATCTTCATAGATTCCGCTGCAATCTTTGTTAGGATGGAAAACTACTTTTATATAAAATAGCATAATCCTTTGTTTTACAAACTCTCAATTGACATTAACCAATTTACCAGCACTTCTTTAACGGTTTTTATATGGAGCTTCATATATTTCTCTGCCATTTCACCATCATTTGTTTCTAAGGCTCTTAAAATCCCCAATATATGTCAAGAAAAGATGTATTATGAAAAGTTATACAGATTCCAACTTTTTATTAATAAAATTACTGAATTTTTTGAAAATAACCGGTTGAGTAATTCAATGTCGTTTAAGAAGAAATTCTTTTCTTTATCTCCTTTCAGTTCTCAACTCTTCTTGAATCTTGGGTACTCTACCTGAACCTGGGCGTTCCCCCTTCCCAAGACAAAAACTCCAAAGCTCCCTACCAACAATCTTTTCCACCATTCTTCCCAGTTCGAGTGCTTTATAGACGTCTATACCGGTCTTTATTCCCATTCCATCCAGCATAACTAAGAAATCTTCTGTGCTCACCAGTCCAGGACGTCGCGACACTTCTACGACCCCCTTTAGTCCGGTCACAGGAACCCCTTCAACAAAGTTTGCAGGCCAACCTCCTAAACCACCCAACGTAGTTTCAAACCGGGTAACTCCCGCTTGCATAGCAGATAGATAACATGCCAAACCCATTCCCCTAGAATCATGAATATGAAAAACATGCAATTTAGGATCAGGAAATTTCTCTAAGACTCTAATAAAATATTCATAGGTCTTATCGGGAGTAGCTTCACCTAGGTGATCAGGATGTTCAAGATCGTCAATTCCTATTTCAAGAAGCTTATCACAAAATTCCAAAGCACGTTCCATAAGATTGATATCCAATTCTTCACGAGCGGGTGGGCTAAATATACCTGTTAAAACGCCATTGACTTTCACTCCCAATTCTCGTGCCCTTTTAACGCAATTTGTAATCCATTTCCAAGTTTCAGGATAATCCATCCCAAGGATGAGTTTGTTCAACTTCTCGCTTGCTGGAAGAACACCCACCAGTATTCTATCAACTCGGTATCCTTCTTGTTTTGCTTGAAAAGCTCTTTCCGTTGCCTTTCGTCCCATTGTGACACATGAATATATTACATCATTTCTTTTAGGCAAATTCGCCAGTACCTTTTCAAAGTCCATAAATTGGGGTTGGTACTTAGGCGGAGCAAAGGCAGTTACCTCCATTTCCCTAAAGCCAGCGTCTATTAATCCATTTATAATAAATAGTTTCGCATCTGTTGGTATAATTCGCTCCTCAGATTGAAATCCATCACGAACAGTTATGTCGCTTATGCTTACCTTTTCCGGTAGATTCAATTTCCCCCCTAACTTACGCCTCACACCCATTTGCTAACTTTCGGCTTTGCTTACCTCAGATTCTTCTCGAAATCCTCTTGCCTTAATATTTCGTTCCTTAACCCCAACCAACTTCGGGAGACTTTTCTAATTCTTCTCGGAAGCTTGGATGAGCTATTGATATTAGGGAGTGGGCCCTCTCTCTTAAAGTTTTACCTCGCAGATCAGCAACTCCATATTCTGTAACCACATATTGAACGCAATGCCTAGGAGTCGTCACTGCTGATCCGAATGGAAGTTTACTCACTATGCGAGAAAATTTACCATCTGGCGTCGTCGAAGCTAAAGCAATAATCGATTTACCTCCACGAGAGAATAAGGCTCCCTGCAAAAAGTCAAAACTGCCCCCGATCGCGCTGATCTGCCTACCAGCCACAGTCTCAGCATTCACTTGACCTGTTATATCTATTTCTATTGCAGAAAGGATAGAAACAAATTTCTCAATCCCTCCAATCAAATGCGAGTTAATGGTACCATCACTCGCTCTTCCCTCTACTAATGGATTGTTATCAACGAAATCAAATATCTTTTTGGTACCTAAAACTTCACATACGACAATTTTCCCTTGCCCTCTCTCAATGACTCCTTGATCAACCAAATCAACGATTCCATCTACACCCGTAGCAAAAAACTTTAGATTTTTTTTCCCTTTTAATAACTTGACGGTTGCCTCGGGGATTGATCCGATACCTATTTGCAAAGTCGATCCGTCTTCGATAAGCTCTGAAATCCTATCAGCAATCTTGACACTAACATCGCCTAAAACCTTTGTAGGGCGATATTCTAGTAAAGGCCTTGAGGACTCCACTAAATAATCAATTCGCGAAAAGTGCAAAGAACAATTTCCCAGAACACGTGGCATTTGATCATTCACCTCTGCAATGACAATTTTTGCCTCCAGCGCAGTGGGTAATGAGTGGCTGATGGAGACTCCAAGGCTGTAATACCCTTTGTCATCTGGAGGTGAGACGTGAACTAAGGCTACATCGATCGGCCACACCCCTTGCCTTGAAAAAATGAATGGCACATCTCCCTGTCTCATTGGAATATACTTGACGATTCCTTTATTAACTAAATGTTTAATAGGTGGTGCACATTGCCAAGTTCGATAAGTAAAAGAATCTTTAAGGTCTTCGTCCAAAAATTTATACTCTATTTGAAGTCCACCAACGAGCTCAACATTTTTCAGACGATCCTTGTCTGCTATTAAAGCCTCGATCAAAGTCTGGGGTAAGCCACAGCCTATCGGGAGAATTACACGGTCCCCTGGCTGAATAGTTTGGATTGCTTTTTTAGCATCAACTCTTTTACCAATTCGGTTCGTCATTCCCTTCTTTATCGTCACTATTTGCACCTGAATAATTCGCGCGAAAATAAGGACCTATTTAACTAATCCAACTGCCGTTCCTACTACGGCCTTTATCCCATCTTGATTTTGGACAAAAACATCGCACTCAACGATTTTTTCATTTTTCATAACCCGCTTCTCTTTAATTCTTCCTCTAATACTTATTTTATCCCCAGGTTTCACCGGGGCAATAAGCTTGATGTTCAAAAGTTTTCCTCCCTCTATCCAACCGATACCAAGCCAGTCATTCATCATTTCAGAAATATAACAAATAACTAAAGGTCCAGGGGCGATAGTGCTTTTGAACTTGGTTTTTTTTGCGTATTCCAGATCGACATGGAGAGGATTATAGTCTTCTACTGCATCGGCCCACCTATTGATCATCTCTTGTGTCATTTGTTTATATAGCGGAGGAATGTCGTTTCCAGCCTTCAAGTTGTCGAAATTAATTCTCTTATTCATTTAAAAAACTCCTTCTATTTAGGCCAAATTGTATGTAACCTTGAAACAAACACTTTTTCCCCTTCCGCATTCTTCGTTACGCCTTCCAGGGTAACATATTTCTTGCCCTCTCGTTCATAGCTATCCAGTACTTTTGTCTGGGTGATCAAGGTTTCATTGACCTTAGCTCCCTTTAAAAACTCAAATTCCAATTTGAGCGCAACGCCACCTCCGGGCATGTTGGCATCGGCAAGATAAGATCGGCGGAAAAGGAGGTATGAAATCACCGGCGGAGCAACGATATCGCCAAATTTAGAATTTTTTGCATATGCCTTATCAACGTGCAAAGGATTCTGCGTGCCTATTGCCTGAACGAAGTTTCTAATTTTTTCCTCGGTTAAGATTTCAGTTATTGGTCGAAATTCCTTCCCTTTCGGAAGATTTTCAAAAACCAATAATTCCTTTTCCATTCTTCTCCCTCTGATCTCCTGAAATTCTATATTTGTGATATAGACCACCTTAAAAAGATTTTTATAATTCTATGTTCTCATTCTTATTGTGCATATCCGTAAACAGATTTGGATTGGCTAAAAGTTTCGAAACACCTGTTGCAAACATATGACTCATATGTACTCTATCGCCTGGTTAAAAACCCTTTGCTTAAAAGGTCAGCTACCATATTTGCTAATTCACTTTCTCTTAGTTCCCCACCACGCGAATACCACATTTGAATCCAATTGCATGCACCCACAATCATATAAACTGCGATTTTAGGATCAGTTTTTTGGAATAGTCCCGCGTTCATCCCCTCCCTGTAAAGATCCACCCACTTTTCATTAAATCTCTTTCTCTTCTCCCTGATCTCGAACCTTATTTTCCTCGGGAACTCCTTATAATCTCCAAAATAAATCTTAACCAGCTTTGCATTTTTCGCTACGATATTAACCTGATTTTCAATCAATTTTTTGAATTTCTCATCAGGAGATAAATCCCGATTCATTACTTCTTCAAATGAGGATGACAATTGTTCAACTGTCTTTGAATATAGATTCTCTAGAATTTCCATCTTATTCTTAAAATGGTAATACAATGCTGGTTTAGAGACCTTAAGCCTTTTTGAAATGTCTGTAATTGAAGTTCCTTTATATCCCTTGCTGCTAAAAAGATCTTCTGCAACAGATAGAATTGCTTGAGGAGATATCTTCGTTTTAGTCCGTCGCATGCCCATACTTATTTTGGAAATCGTTCTCCGTAATTCCTACTTACCGTTCGTTAAGTAAATTTTCGATACCACTAATTAAGAAGGATGTCAAGCAAAAAAGAATCGTCAGCGCATGCCAGTAAGATTTGGTACAAACCTAAATAACCCTGATGTAAACATAAGAGCAGTTCAATGCTTCAGGTTGCCTTATTCCAAACCATTTGAACTAGCCGAGATGTTCATTGAATCTACGAAGAGGAGCCAGTTTTCAAAAAGATTCTCGGGAGGAGTTCAATACGTCGACCCACAGGCTGAAGTCTTGAACGGTAGGCGGAAAATATGGTGTTGATGACCGCTCCCATGGCCCCGCCGCCTACGAGGGCAACTATGACTAAGACCCAATTGATTTCCCCCATTGATCACCTCGTTTGTCTTCTGGCTAACGATTTGCATAACCTGCGCGGGCAACCCCCAAACCTGAAAACCTGACGGGGCTAATCCGCGTGAGGTTGATGCAGTTGTTATCTGTTCACTTTATTCGGTATACCTGAACCTTGCCGGTGAAGTGCAGCGGAACCGACGTAGTGTTCCAGGCGCTTGCTCAGGCTTCCTCTGCTCTGTCACTGTGCGAGTTGGGGTGGTGTCTTCAAGTCCCGCCACAGTTCCATGGCATTCGCCGTCCTATATTGCACCCGTCTGCGCAACGTTTTCTCCAGGGCGAAATTGAATGGTGGCGGCAAGCTGAGCGCCAAGTCCCGA
>Ga0187866_1001648_pt1 | contig 20183 bp, 14 predicted proteins | sample June2016WEW_11_1_3_FD_133013 | JGI IMG/M metagenome (GOLD analysis project Ga0187866, IMG submission 133013) | Peatland microbial communities from SPRUCE experiment site at the Marcell Experimental Forest, Minnesota, USA - June2016WEW_11_150 | ecosystem: Environmental > Terrestrial > Soil >...
AGTCAATATCTCTTCTCATTTCCTGAATCCAATCCGTTCGGGCTCTGGGATGTTTTTTTCTTCAATGAAGGAGGCGCATTCAACCACACTCGCGGACCCCGCACAGAATCCCCTTTCCATGTGCACAACCGAACCGCGAAATACCCTTACAAAGGCAAGAGACCTAGGCCTAAGTCGACGACTTCGGGATGGAGGGTGTCATCGGGTGAGTAACAATTCAAGAATGAAGTCACCATGCCAAAAAGCCCATACCGTCCTCAAATTACTCGCACGAGACTTCAACCTCAATCTATGCTCTTTCAATCTGATCCTTGGCAGTCACAGACCTCGTCAGGTCCGAAGCTCTGATCATGCTCCAGGATGGCTTCCAGCCTGCCACCCACCCGGCGGCATCAAGCGCCCGCACAAAAATTGGCCGGTTGGATGTTGGTGAAAATGAAGAGGTGGCTGACATCGAGGAAGGCGGAAACGGAGAGACCGGCAACCTCGAGTTCCTTTCCAAGGCGAATGTCACCGAGCCACTTTTGGCAAAACATCCCACATTGACAGATCTTCAGCCCCCAGAACCCAGGCAGAGAATCCCCGAAGCTTGAATTGTTTCAGAAATTCGTATTTCGCTTTGAAGCTTTGTGCATCCTCCAGGAAGATGTATTCGAAGAGCCCACCATTGTCAAACACGGCATACGAGACTTTCTGCTCATCGTTCCATTGAATCTTGGCCTTATGGCTCTTGAGAATCCCCACAGCGCGACCGTAGCCGATGGCATCGCACCACGAGCGTGCATTCCCAACGAAGTGGGCTGTGTCGAGCGCTGTGTACCAATGCTTGGAACCCAGCGGAACCCCCAACGAAAGCTTCTCCGGAGGCATAAACTTTAAAAAATACTCCACGATCTGCCTTACCCATGGCAGACCAGCATCCGGACCGGGAGTCGTCCGGCGTGTATGCTGATCGTACGACATCACCGAAATGAAATCACCCGCTTTCGCCAACTCAGCCAGATCGTACCCGGCCCGCCAGTTCTCAAACAACCACTTGTGGTAGGCCGTTGGTCCCGGATATTCCTCGGTCCTGTGAACAACGGCGACGCTTAGCTTGAAGCCTCTTGCGTGCAGCGCCTCGGCGGTTTCCTGATAGAACTTCGTGAAAGCGTCCCGGTCTTTCATGTTCAGATTCTCGAAGTCAAATTGAATACCGAGGAACTTGTCATTCCCGCAGAGATCCACCAACGTGGCGATGCACCGTGACCTGGCCTGAGGGTTCACCAGCAGTTTGTGAAGCATGGGTTGATCAAAACCAGGGTTAACAATCAACGGCATGACACCAACATTATGGGCCCGGGCGAGCTCGATGACCCGTGAATCGACCGATCCCCAAACGATTCCGTCTTCGTCAACAGAGAACCCTCCGGGAGCAACGATGCTGATCTTGTCAATGCTCTTGCTTAAGGCCTCGAAACACTGCTCACTGTTGACGTAGTAGAACAAGTGCTCGGTTTTCGTCTGCGCTTGAATGGTAACAGCACAGAAGGCAATAATGAAAACGATTCCCATCACAGAAAGAGTCCTCTTCATAGCTTTTTTCCTTTCTTGATTCAATAGGCAACGAGAAAAATGGAGTCCGGTAGAGAGCCTGAGGGCCTTCGCAAGGACTCAGGCAATTTCCGGGGTGGCTCTTCGGCACTGGCTTCTTGGCTACCAACCCTGCCTCTCCTTCGTTTCGGTAAGCTAGTTCCCACACATAGAATGTTGATTTCGGAACCTCAAGCCAACGATACGATTCTGCATGTCTACCTCTCCGCAGCGAGTATTCCAGCGCAAGCTTCTTGTCCTATATGGATATGACGCAATCTTGCAGTGAATCATAGCCTGAATCTGCCCACACGTAGTCGGAGCTTCGAGATCGTGATTGAGTGCTTTCTTGGGCCATATGAGGATATCGTCGATGATCATTACCTCATTGCCGCATCTCACTCCGGACCCTGTCGAATTTTGGGTTCACGTCGATCGCGGGATTTAGCCACCAGGATTATGATGCCACTCATGTGACCGCTAGGTAAGCGATGGTGCCGTTCGCAGTCTTGGGTTTCAGGGGGCTAGATCGTCCTCCTGCCAATGCCAAAATTTTCCGCCGCTTAGTGATCCTCTCTTATGCAGTCGATCTCTTGCTGAGCAGGCTCAACACATTGCCAACGATCAGCGTAGCACAGACACCGACGAGTGTGTACCAGGTCCAGGCGACGAGGTTGAGGGCGATCACCGTAATCATGATAAAAATTCCTGCGACGAATCCCGCTAACGCGTCCTCCTGTGTCGGCTTCTTGAAAAGAACGCCGAGGAGAAACGTGCCCAGCAGTCCGCCGTATGTAAATGATGCGATGCTGAGAGCGAGCTCGACCACAGTCTGCGTCGTGTCCATAAACAAGAGAGCAGATCCGACAAGCAGCACCGACCACCCGACCGTCACGAGGCGAGAGAGTCTGAGTTCTTTTTCGGGAGAGACGTTCTTGCCGAAGTAAGGCTTGTAAAGGTCGAGCACGGTGGAAGAAGCCATGGATGTCATCGAGCCAGCCAGCGTCGAGAGAGCAACCGCCGTCAAACCGGCGATTACGAATCCCGCCACGCCACTTGGAAGTCCCTGGGTGATAAACCGCGGGAAGATTTCGTCCGCACGGGTTAGACCCAGTTGCGCAACCGATGCGCCGTTGTAGTGACCATAGAGCAGAAGCCCAACGAGGAGGAACAGGGCAAACTGGAAGATGATGATGATTCCGCTTCCGATCATGGCCTTGCGACTCGCCGCAAGCGACTTTGTCGTCAGCACACGCTGAACGATGAGCTGGTCCGTTCCATGAGAAGCCATCGACAGGAAGGCGCCTCCAATCAATCCGCCCAGCAGCGTATAGGGGGTGCCCCAAAAATTCCCGTTAAACCCGAGATTGAACACTGTAAACTTGCCAGCCTCCAGCGCCTTCTGTGTAATACCTGCCCATCCACCATCCGCCGAGGTTATCAAGAGGATTGCCGAAATAGTAGCGCCGCCCAGATAGATGACCATCTGAAGCGCATCCACCCACAATACCCCGCGGACGCCGCCGATGTAGGTATAAAGCAATGCGATTGCTGCGATAATCAGGATCGCCGTGGGATAGTTGATGTCGAGAATGAATTTCAGCGGAATGGCCGCAGCGAAGAGACGTACACCTTCGGCTGCAAGCCGGGTGAAGAGAAACACCAACGAGGCAAAGCTGCGAGTTTTTACGCCGAACCGCCTCTCAAGGAATGCATAGGCGGTCGAGAGTTCCCCTTTGTAATACGCTGGCAGGAAAATGAAGCTGATGACAATTCTTCCGAGCAAATAACCGAACGTTACCTGCAGGAAGTTCAGGTTCGCGAAATACGCGAGTCCGGGGATACTGATGAAGGTCAGCGTGCTTGTTTCCGCGGCGACGATCGAGAAGCAGACGACCCACCACGGTATTTCGTCCTTGCCGAGGAAATAGTCGCGCGTTGATGTCTGTTTCCCGCCCCTCATAATACCCAGCACAGCGACACCGATAAGGTAGAGAAAAAGGATGACGTAGTCCACCGTCTGGAATCCCACGGAACTCTCCTCAGGTGTACACAGGTAAATGCTTAAGTTGGATGAAGCGACCGTTGCGGCTAAACTTCCGGGCAACGAGCTTATGCCCGTAGCGCCTTTGCAACCGTGTCATGGATATGGAAGGCGCGGTCAAGGCGGGATATTCGAATAAGTGCGAGAACCTTCTTTTGGAGTCCGGCAAGTTTCACGATTCCCCCGTTCTCTCGCAGCTTCCGCGATCACTCTCATAACAGAACAAACATTGAGCCGCCGATAGCCGGTCATCTAAGTGGTTGGCTTTTGTCTTTCTTGGGGCTAGCTACGGTGAATTCTCCAAGCCCCGAAAAAATTTACGGCTTTTGAACAGCAAACATGTTGTCCGCGCGAAGAACCAGTAACAGCCGCAGATGATCGGGATTCCTTTTCGCGTCAAGTTGCCATCCGAGATCGGCAATCCATGGAAGGCCAGTGTGATCAATCCTAGAGACAAATCTTCCCCAAGACAACCGGTCGCGTTGCCCCGGTCACACGTGGAACATTTGACGGGTGCTCCAAAATCGTCTCGTTTGCAAGCACAGCGAAGCAGATGGCCTCCTTCGCATCGGAAGAGAAGCCTGCTGACTCCATTTTCTTGACCGGCGCAGGATCGAAATATCCTTCGAGGGAATTCATGACAGTAAGGTTGTGTGCGCCTCCACCGCTCGCGAAAACTTCGTCTGCTTTCATTTCTGGAGCGATAAACCGCCTGTACTGATCATAGACTGAGTATGAAGTCCATCGAGTTACTGTCGCAATCAGGTCCTCCCGCCTGGCCTTCTTCTCATACTTAAGGATCCTCGGCAGCAACATTGTCCCAAACAATTCCCTGCCGGTGGACTTGGGAGGCCGAAATTTGAAATAGGGCAAAGACATCATATCGGAGAGCAGCTCTGGGATGACCGTTCCCCCCCTTGCGACTTTTCCCTCTGCATCGAATTTCTTGCCGTAGAATTTCATCATCAGTGCGTCTATTACCATATTCGCTGGCCCCGTGTCGAACGCGACGACATCAGAGACTCGACAATTCTTCGGCAAAGCCGTGAAGTTCGCTATCCCGCCGAGGTTAAGCAAGATCCGATTTTTCTTATTCGAGCGAAGCATGAGATAGTCGAAATACGGAACGAGGGGAGCGCCTTGTCCCCCTACCGCCATGTCTCCCGTTCGGAAGTCGCCAACCGTTGTGATACCTGTCAGCTTTGCAATCGTCGACGGATCCCCGAGTTGAAGACCGGAGCGAATGAGCTTGCCGAAAACCCTCCGAGGTTCTGGCAGATGGTGTACGGTCTGTCCGTGTGAGCCAATGAGATCGATAGTGGAAAGTGGCACGCGAATTTTGCGAGCGATTTTCTTGACCGCATCTGCGAAGAAATGAGCAACTACAATGTTGAGCTCGCAAAGAAGGTCGACCGTTCCAGTGCCCGGAAGCGAATTCTTGAGAATGAGTTCCTGGAGTCCTTTTGGATATGGGTAAGTCGCAAATGCAAGTTGGGTGATCCGTGTCGATGTTCCAGATCCCGTAATCCGGACAAGTGCTGAATCGATCCCATCTGCAGAGGTCCCGGAAATTAAACCAACGACGAGCTTTGACCGTTTGTTCTGTAGGGTGGAGAGTCGTGACATTTAGACCTCATGCAATTTCTAACGAACCAGATTCTCGAAGCCGGTGGAAATTGCACTGTCTGTTGTGGCGGCCCAGGGCATAACGCGGGCAAAATAGGTGTTTTCTCTGGCAATGCCGCCATTTGAACCAAAATATTCAGTGCGATCGCCGATGCCATTTGTGACCACCTGTGTGGACCAGTAGTGCACGCCCTCAATCTTATCCGCCTTGTCTCTCACCCAGTTGAGAAAGATCACGCTGTGTCCGGTGGGAATTTCTTTGACTATTTTGAGTCCGCGCCAGATTTGAGCGAGGTCGCCGGGAGGAAGTGCCATGTCGGGTTCGATGGTGCGTCCACGGCGGAACTCCTCGGGGTTTCGCCAGAATTGAACAAAGTCGCCGGGAAGTGCCATGTCAGGTTCGATGGTGGGTCCAGCGAGGACGTCTTCGGGTGTTCGCCAGATTTGAACAAAGTCGCCGGGAAGTGCCATGTCAGGTTCGATGGTGCGTCCAAGGCGGAACTCTTCCAGGGCGGCTGACGGTCCAGGTCCGTTGGTATTCAGGACAAACCAGAGTTTTTGAAAGCGTTTCCATTTATCAGGCGAGATTAAGGAGGCATTTTCACCCCCGTGTTTTTCCAGCCACTTCTCGTATGAGACGAGGAAGATCTCCAATGTCATACCGCAACAGAATGTGCGTTTCTGCGGCTCGCCCTTCATCACACATTCGCCGCCCAGGTATAAGTCCCTGGTGCAGCCGCTATAATTACTCTCGCCCTTTCTAGGCCACCAGTATTTATGTGTGCCGTCGGCGGGATATTCTCTTATGAAATCAAGGACGATGTTGTTAAATTCCGGTAGGGCTTCCGATTTTCGCGCGGTGGACAGATACATGGGAGGTGTGCAGGCAAATGCAATCATTGCAAGACACGCTATAAAAAAATGGGGACTAAATTTCATCTCTCCACCTGCGAATATTTATGAACTTTTGTATCATAACTTGATTCGGAAAATCCGATCTGATTTGGCTTAAAACCAAAATCCTTTGGCAATTGGATTGAATCTAGGATCACTTTTTGCGGGGCCAGGTCTAAGATAGCCACATCGGATCATTCAACGGAAAATTCATGGATGAACTCTTGAATGGGGATATCTTTGATGCAATACTGGAAATAAGAGTGATAGCGGAACCACGGAGAACGCAGTCCAACTCAGCAAGGTCACACAGCTCTTTCGGATGTCGCCCGCCGGCACGGGCTTACTGTACCCCGTTGGCTTGCCAATGGCTCAACGAATTAGTCACTTGACGCTGGCGAATTTGGAAGAGGAGGTTCAAGAAAGCGCGGCTAAACGTGTTTCAACCGCGCCTTCGCGACTCGATTCTTGCCAGCTCTCCCAAGATATTACGGCTTAGGCATCAAACCTTTACAAAAATCTTCTTTTTGTACAGAATGTTCATCAGTCCATACCAAATGAGCACATAAATTACAGCATAAAGTAGATTAGCGCCTACTGTGCCAGCCCAGGGCGCGAGGATCATATGGGACAAATATCTAGGAAGAGGTACGGCGGGTCCGGTCAGCTGAGGTATCCTCACAGCCTCCATGATATTTGCGATAATAGTGGACAGAAAATAGACAGCTATGGCGTTCTTACCGAAGACGAGGAAAGGTGTTGTCCATTTCTTGTACCCTTTCATGTCAATGAGCCAGTAACAAATCCCCAAAAACAGCAATGCCATTCCTCCAACAAAAAGAGTAAAAGAAGGGGTACCCAACCTTTTATTGAAGACAATCCAAATGCCCATTACAAGACTTAACGCAACAGCAATACTTCCTGCCGCTAATAACCCATTCAATTTCTCCAACTCATTCTTCTTACTCATTAGCCAGTGAGCCGCCAGAGCGCCAAACAAAACATTGGAGATAGAGGTTAACGTGCTCAATATACCTTGAGGGTCAAACCCGTTTGGCAACCACGTGTGACCTTTGAGTATGATACCATCGACATACCCAGGTAAGTTTCCTACAGGTGCTAAAACACCAGCACCATATCCGGGGACTGGCACTAGTTCAATGAGCAACCAGTAAACAATTAAGAGACCAAATGCAATATAGGCTTGCCACTTTATGCTAGTATGAAGCACCAATAATGAGACAATTACATAGCAAACTGCTATCCGCTGCAAGACGCCAGGGATTCTGAAGTTTGAAAGATCATATCCAGGAAGATTTATGAGCAATCCGAGAACAATCAGAACGATCGCTCTTCTGGCCATTTTCACGTATATCTCTCTGCGCTGCTTCCCTGTTTCAGTTTGTTTTGAAAGCGAATAGACAAGAGCTACACCAACAATAAAAAGAAAGAATGGAAATATTAAATCCGTCAGGGTCCAACCATTCCATCGTGCATGGACTAACTGTGGATGTGTTCTCCCCGTGGTATTATTGACTAGAATCATTGAAGCAATCGTTATTCCCCTAAAGAAGTCTAATGAGACAAGTCTCTTCGACGTCTCTGGAACTAGTAAATCTGCCATGTTGCCTCCATTCTGTCCATCTGACTTGGGGCTTCTGTAGACTATGAAGACCCTGGATGATATGGTTCAAGAATCTACTGTACTGTCACGTTGCCACTACCAGCTGAAATTTCGAATACTATCCCAAATCCTTGGATCATCCTGGGCTGAGAACCAATTATTGATTCCTCTCAGTTTGTATTTCTTGACCAAATCGACCTTCGCATCAAAGCTCCTAACATCGTTGTCTATGAAGAACCACTCAAAGACACCACCCCGCTCGATATAGCCGTACAGAACTTTCTGTTTGTCATCCCATTTCAACGGATCGCCATTATATTCCTTTATCAATGAATCCACCGCCTTAAGCGAGATGCCCCCGCTCAATGAACGGGCGTTCAAGTAATACTTGGCAGTGTCAGCTTCGGTAAAGTAGTGCGACCCACTCGTAGTTATTCCCAGACTCAGTTTCTCAGGGGGAACATACTTCATGAAATACTGGACCACTTGTTCAACCCAGGGAAGGCCTTGAGATGGCCCCGGCGTTGTTCTACGGGTATGCTGGGCATAGGACATGATCTTGATATAGTCACCTATTTCGCCTAACGCCTTAAGATCGTATGCTCCGCGCCAATTCTCCATCATCCACTGAGTATAGCTGTTCGGACCAGCAGATTCTTCGGCACGATGGACAGCTGCAATACTGATCTTGTAACCGTCTTTGTGCAGCGCCGCTGCCGCTTCTCGATAAAAACGAGTAAGGGCATCTTTGTCAGTGATATGAACATTCTCGAAGTCGACCTGCATACCCCACAGATTGTATTGCTTGCACAAATCCAACATGACTTTCACGGTCCGACCCCGTACCTCTCGATCGGTAAGAATACGGTGGACCACAGGCTGCAAGAATCCTCGGTTTTTTATCTGGGGCATGACCCTAACGTTATGCTCCTTAGCAAGCTTCAACACTTCCGGCGGGATCCTAGTGGTATCGATTCCGTTCTCATCCACCCAGGTTTCCGGAGATACAATTGATATCTGATCGATGTGCTTCACCAAGGTCTCAAATGCTCTTGGCCTGTAAGCCATTGACACTTCCATTTTCTTCTGGGAAGAACTTGATACAGGAAGAGTCAATACCAACATAACGCATGCGAGAAAGAACTTGGATGTTTTCATGGTGCGATCTCCTTGATTTTCGATTGAGAGTTCGTCAAAACCGATCCCAGGCGTACGAAAAATGCGGTTGCTCTCGCGTGCCTTTATTTTGATTTCACCGGAGGCACCTCGGCCCTCGCGGCAAAGGGTTGAGCGCGAAGTTTATGGAGTCCGTCGAGGTTAAAACCGCCCCAGGCGAAGAATAAGATCCCCTCGGGGGCAACGGTGCGTCGGACTTTGGCAATGCGGTCGATGATCAAATCGATGTTGCCGCGAGCGCTCATGCCGACCCAAACGGACCCGGCCCCGCGATTCTCCTGGGCAAGAAGTCCTTCTTGGACCACCAGAGCATTGTCAGCGCCGTATGACATCAGGCAAACGTTGTCCAGTTGCTTCCGTCGTAGCCAACCGACCCAGTCCTGTAAGGCCTGATGACGTCCCAAATAATACTTGGATAGTACGGCCGCCGAGACCCTCACTCCCGGACGCAGAACGTGCGCGCCGTCATGGATGCGACCAACGAGCTGGCCAATGCGCTGCCGCTGCCACTCAAGCCAGACCTGATAGGGTCCAGAGTCAATCTCGACTTTTCTTGGGTCAAAGCCGTGTTTGGCCTTGAAGGCTGCGATCACGAGAGGATTATAGTCTGGATCGATGTCGGCCTTGACGCCGCGCGCCGGATAGCGTATGAAATCGAAGTGGATGCCATCGACATCGTAGTTCTTCACAACCTCGAGATAAACACCGGTCAGATAATTCTGCACCTGAGGTGCCGCCAAGGAAAGGAATCGACCAGATTCGGCCACCGAGTCAAATTCCTCGCGAGTGTAGTCCATCAGCGATTTGCCAGATCGGTCCACCATCACGTACTCGGGATGGCGGTTGAGGATGTGTTTCGGGTCGGTGGGAAGATCACCCGAGCCCCAGACAAAACCCGCATTAAGCCAAGCGTGCACCTGGAGCCCTCGAGCGTGCGCCCGCTCGATGAAGTACTGAAGGGGATCGAACGATTCAGGCTGGCCGGCTAGTTCCGACGCACGGGGCTCAGTGGCGGACTTGTAGTAGGCGTCGCCCCTACCGCGCACCTGAACAAAGAGTGTGTTGAAATTCGCATCTGCACAGGCGTTCACGATTGTATCAATGGCTCCTGGCGATGTAAGTCGGTTTCGCACAATCCAGACGCCTCGGCCCTCATATCGGGGACGTGTCAACCATTTAATGCACCGCTCCAGGATGGCCCGCCGTACGGAGGCCGGACGGACGCTTTCGAGCGGAAACGTTAGCAGTATGGTGCGATCGTTCGGAGTCTCACGCGCAACGCCGAGATAGCCGGGAACCTCCTTCAAGCGTACCAAGTGAGTAGACCGCTCATCCACCGCATGAACGAGTGTTATGTTATCGGCGGCAACGTCGGCCCCAGGACCGAATGTTAGTCCAAACTTGATCCCATTCAGAATTGACCGTTCACAGCCGGTGAGACTCAAACCCAGGTACGTGCTGCTCCAAGTAATGGAGGAATTCGACATCACATAATCACATCCCAGGCGGGTTGTCAGCCAGGAGTGATCTCTGGTTTTGAACACCCGGCCGGGCAAACCCGGGGAGACCAAAAGCAGCTGACCACCGCCGTCAAGGTAGGTGTCGAGGGCCGCGCGGTTGAAGGTGCTCATCGCCGTATCGTTCCCACAATTCCAGAGCACCGCTTCAGCGCTCGAAAGCCTCCCGCCATCCGCCTCATCCGCACTGATCACGGTGGCTTCTACACCGATGCCTTTCAGGTCCTCGAGCCAGAGTCTTTGCCAGTCGAAATCAGACTTGAAATTGTTCACGATTGTTACAGTGCGAATGGCGGGTTTCGTTGTCAGTTTCTTTTGAGCGAAACCCGTCGCGGAGAATGCCAATACCAACAAAATCACCGCAACAGACAGCTTAGATGCTTTCATAGCGTGATCTCCTTACCTTCCTCACACTCACCTTTCCCCCACAGATTCTCGCGAGGAAGCCTTTTGATTTATTGGGTCACCCACTGTAAGTGCCCGCAGGTTAGGAATTTGATCGCTCCATCTTCCCTGGATACCAATGCATATGATATCACGCGCCTGTCCGGCGAGTAGTACCTTCTCAGATGATTCTTGATGTTTACTTCAAGAATGTTTTCTCGCAAGCTCAAGTTGTTGCCTAGGGGATGGCTGACGTTTATCTGGCCAGATGTATCTCTCGACACAGAAAACAACTCTATCTTGTCAAGACTAATCTCAGAATTAAGCGCAAATTTGACAATATCACTTGTTGTCCCATCTTCTGTTACAAGAGATGCAGTTGGATTGAATTTTGTATTGCCTCTTATGTAATCTATATAGAACTCCATATTTGTATGACTGTCGATAAGCATGCGCGGAATGAGTATAGACTTTCCGTCCCAATATCCAGGATTGACCGTGTGGAGATATTTGAATTCATGTCTCAGTTGTTTGACGATTTGATTATTGTAATACCCAAATGGGAAAGCAAAATTGCTTATTGTGTGTTGCCTCTCCCCAACAATAGTCCTTAGAATTTTCTTTGAGGATTCTTGAGATGCTTTCAATTCTAGTACAGAATCTACCATACTTTTGTGCTGAAATCCGTGGGCGCCAATAAGATGTCCGTGTTCCGCTAATAATTGTATCTCGCCTCTTGTCAAGAATCTCTCGTCTGTTTCTCTTATCCTGTCTGGTATAACGAAAAAAATACCCTTGAATCCATATTTATCCAGGATTTGCGCAGCCCGTACATGAGACTTACTTCCATCATCAAAGGTAAAAATGACTTTCTTTTCTAGAAGCTTAGTGTTCGAGACTACATCTTCCGGGAAACAGGATTCATAACCGTTCTCTGACAAGAATTTCAAGAGAGTCTCAAATCTCTCATATGATTCTCCCCGACCTGATTTGTAGTCATCTGAAAACCCGTGATAACACAAAACTGGAACATACGTCTTTGGCTGGGCCAGTGATAGTAAATGACAGAGCGCAAGTAGCAAAACACCAATGATCAAGCGAAATAGTAAATGTCTTTTTCTCAAATTCATATATTCCTTCTTCCTATACCTTATGCACTACCAAGTTGTTCAGAAACCCTGATTCATGAGGCTTTTGAACCGATGGTACTTTAGTATGAGAGATCAATATCCATCGGAAGGAGCAAGCATGCGCGGCAACACACGACAGCAAGATGCAATGTTCAGCTATGCATATCCCGAGGACCGAGTTCCAGCAAATCATCCGTTGCCGCGCGTGAAAACATTGATCCATCCACTGTTACAGAGCATGTCTAAGGTGTTTGACAAGTTGTATGCCGAGACTGGTCGTCTGTCGATCCCACCAGAGCATTTTCTACGAGCGATTTCGCTGCAGATGCTGTGCTTCATCCGAAGCGAACAATTACTGGTCGAAGAGACCAACTACAACCTGTTGTTTCAATGGTTCATTGGCCTGTCGATGGACGACGAGGTCTGGGATCACTCGGTCTTCACGAAGAATTGAGACCGGTTGCTGGCTGGCGACATCGCCACCAAGATGCTGCAGCAGGCCTTATTAGCTGCCCGAGAACACTGGATCCTGTCGGATGAACATTTCACTGTCGACGGTACCCTTGTCGAAGCTTGGGCAGGTCAGAAGAGCTTTCAGTTAAGAGTGCAAAAGGAGACGGGCAGAGCTTCTGACTCCGAGGACCCGGGCAATCCCGCAATGAACTTTCATGGCCAAGAACGATACCCGTTAGTCGACCACAGATCATGAGGGCAGGCTGTGTCGCAAGGGATCAGGCAGAGGTCATGCTCTCCTTTTATGGGTCACGTGTTCGTTGAGAACCGCCATAGTCTGATCGTCCAGACCAGGCTTCACCCCACCCCCGGGCACAGCCGAGCATGAAGCCGGCAATCTCTCAATGGTCAATAAGCTCAAAAGGGCCCTGAAGCGACGGACGAGCAGCTAAAAGAATCGCCGTCTCACCCCAGGTGGAGACAAATCCTACGACAACGAAGACTTTGTCGTTGATCTTCGAGACTTGGTCGTTACTCCGCACGTCGCCCAGAATGATGCGAACAATCGAACAGTGCCCTTGACGAACGAACCACACGCCACAAGGGATATCAGATCAGTCAGCAGAAGCGCAAACACGTCGAAGGGTTGGTTAAAGGTCATTGCACTCTTGAGCAAGATCAAGGGCATGGTCCTTGTCAACTTTCTCTTTACCTTCTGCTGTGCAGTCTATGATCTACTTCGCATCTCCAACATCATCGCACAACAAGAAGCAATGACGTGAGGCTCTTCACTTTTCTAATGTGTCCTCTGGCTTCCAGCAGCAATGCTCAAACCCAGCGACTGGCTACCCGGCTGGAGTACACGTCTTTTCAAAACGGTATTTGAAAGAACATTGATTCTCTTCGGCTCGAATTTCAACGACCTGCTAGTGTGGTGTGTCAGAGATTCTTTTACAATATCCTTTAAGGAAATCGTCCTTATTCGCGCAATTGAGGTCGAATTGTCTATCTACTTATTTAAAGTATTCCCGACACGCAACACTAGATCGCCGGATCCGGTGGTGTATTAGGATTGTTAGTCCGCTCCTGCATCGGGTAAGGGTAAAAGTTGCGGTTGCGCTCGGGGTTTGCGTCGTTGGGGCCAGGACGACCCAGGCGGCGGCTGTCTTCCCAACGCATGCCTGTCATGTACAACTCTGCGCAGCGCTGACGATAGATCTCTGTTAGCAGCGCAGCGGTTGTCGTTGCTCCACTATAGGCGGGCAGTGAGGCTCCTATACCAAAAGGATCCTGACTAGGTGTTTTTGTACGAATCGTGTTTATTTCCTGCACTGCGGCCGTTAGGTTGCCGAGCTGGACATAGGCCTCCGCCTTAATAAGGTGGATTTCTCCTGGCAGGTAAGCCGGGATTGGTCCGGTGATTAGGTTGAAAAACCCCTTTGTGTCGTCGACTGGGTGATTCCCTGGGACGCTCAACTTACTGGCAGGAATCACATAGAACGCCAGGCGACCGTCGTTTGCCTCGATAAGCGGGGCCCTCAAACCCAAGCTGTCAAGGGGGGCATAATATGTATTCACGATCACTTCAGTGTAAATCGGGTTTTGGCTCCTGGAGGTGTAGTTGAACACGGATTTTGCTGTGAGGTTTACCAAGTTGGAGGCATCGATTGCCTCCTGATAGCGTCCCGCCAGTAAGCTATAGCGGGCACGATAGGTGTGGATCGTATTCGTTAGGTCGAACCCGCTCCCCAAAACTGATGAGGTGAATTCACTGGACGGTGGTGTTGTCGTGATTTGTTGAAGGGCATCATCCAACAGCCGAATGGCTTCGGAAAGCACTTCCGCGCGTGACTTGAATTGGGCGTTGCCATTTAGATCGGCATCGATCGGCGCTTGCTCAAATGACTGTATGAGGTAGCCCAGAGCCATAGCCTTGAAAAGGTCTGCCAATGCCAAGACGCCACTTCTGGTACCTGCTACAAGGCCCGCATTTGAAGCGTTCTTGGCCAGGTTTGCGGCCATACCAACAACGTGGTTGAGCCGGGACCAGACTTCTAGCACCTCACCGTTGTCTGTGGTCAATGCGGTGCCACCCTGTTCCAACATGATCCGCCAAGAGAAGGTTCTTTCGCAGGCGACTTCATGGGCGGTTATACCGGGCGCCAGCACAATGTACCACATCGCGGTTTCCGCGTAGTACTGCTGCAGGCCGACGGCGTCGGCGATGATACCCGCGCTCGTTGTCATAACCTGATCCTCCGTGGCGGCGTTTGGGTTCGTGAAATCCATGTTGCATCTTGTAGCACTGAACATGAACAGCACGATTCCTGCCACTAGTATCGAACCCCGGATGCGTTTATGGTTTCGTTTCATAATTTAGGCCTCCTATACATTGTTTGTGTCACAAAGTCAAATTTAGACTCATTGAAAAACTACGCGGAATGGGAACCTCCGCGAAATCGAACCCACGTATTCCTGTGCGTGAACCACCAATGTTGACCTCTGGATCGTATCCGCCGTAATTATCAAATGAGAACAGATTGCGTCCGCTGAGACTGATGCGCACACTGCTAATTCCCAACATCTCTGGATCAAAGGTATAGCTGACAGAAATCTCACGAAGTTTGACGAATGAGCCATCTTCTACGAAGGCTTCAAAGATGTTGTACAGAGCGTCGTTGTATCCCTTTGCTACCTTTCCCTCAAGTTCAGCCTGATAGCCTTTTAGTACACCATAAGGGGATGCATTTCCCTCCCGAGCGTTCCAGTTAATCACCTTGCCCCCAATGACAGCATCAAACTGCGCCATTACGGACCATTGGCGATTAATTTCAAACTCGTTGATGAAAGATCCCGTCCATTTTGGATTTGGGTCGCCGATGACCTTTGTCGCCGCTGCCTTTTGTGGAATGCCATTGACGTACATGATGGATCCATCAGGGTTGCGGGCAAAGGCCGTGCCGAAGAAAACGCCCAAGGGTTGACCATTCACAGCAGCTGCCACGTTCCAGCCGTTAGGAATCCAGAGCTTCCCGCCCTGAATGCCCTCCACATCGTTATGATTGGCAGCATAGGTTAAAGTTGACGTCCAGCGAAAGGCGGCGTATTGGAAAGGGACCCCGCGAACAAGCAGTTCGATCCCTTTATTATCCAGCGTACCCACATTTTGCAGCTGGGTCAAGTAGCCCTCGGAAGGCGCAATGGTGCGCATAAGCAGCAGATCAGTTGTGTGCTGAGTGTAGTAACTGAACTCGAGCCCTAGCCGATTGCTCAGAAGACTGATGTCAGTACCCACTTCGATCTCCCGCTGTCGTTCCGGCTTAACATTTATCGCACCGAGCTGCGTGTTTGGAGCCAGTCCTGGAATGTTGCTCCAGGATACCGGGCCATAGGTGGTATAGCGATCGTATGGCCCGATAGCGGTCAAGCCACCACCATAGCCAAGTGAAGATCGGAGCTTGAAACTCGGGACGTACTCTGCGAGTGCTGAGTTTTTCCAGAAGCTTTCTTCCGAAAGGAGGTAGGAGACAGTCGCCTTGGGATAGAACTGCCATCGCTCACTTTTCCCGAATACGGAACTTGCATCGACACGACCGGCACCTGTTATGAACAGTCGGTCGTCGATGCCCAAAGTCTCCTGGAGGTAGGAACCGAGAATCACCAGTTCGCTACGGGATTCACTCATCGACTGCGTACTTCCAGCTGTAACGAGTTGAGCGACCGGGCTGAGTACGGTGGACGAACCGGTCAAGGCGGAAATATTCTGGTCCTGGTACGTGCCGCCCAATAAGGTAGTTGATTGCACGTACTCACTTAGTTTTCTTTGATAGCGTACGTTCAGGTCAGTGTTCAGCTGTGCGACCTCCCGTATAACTCGGACCGATGAGCCGTTCTGAAGTCCTACTGTAGCTGTACCGATCGGAATAAACTCAATCCCATTCGAAGTATGAGAATCATAGCCCAGTATACCTTCCACGCTTAAGCCGGGTAGTGGAGTAAGGACTAAGTTGGCACTGCCGATGAAGCGATCGGTCCACTGGCGAAAGTTAAATTTATCAATTATCTCAATCGGATTGTCATAATTCAACCCTTGGGCAGCGCCAGGATACTTACCGGTTACTGGATTAGGACGGGGATCGAGCCAATTGGGTCCATCGAGGAAGTTGGTCAGGGAACCATAGTCTGAGCCCAAACCACCATTGGGTACGTCCTGACTATTGCTACGGCTATAGTTACCCCCAACAGAAATGGTGGCCCAATCACTCAGGTCCGCATCAATCTTTACGTGACCAGTCAACCGTTGGAAATCAGTATTGCGTATAACCCCCTGGTTTGAGAGATATGATCCGGAAATGAAATAGCGAGTGCGTCCAATGCCACCAGAAACCGAGAGGCTTTGCTGCGTTCCCAACGCCTGGCGGAAAATATAGTCTTGCCAATCATAGCGTTGAACGGGGTTGCCATTTACGTCGAACGGGTACGTATTCACCGCAAGCGTTTTGCGCACAGCATCACTTTCAATACTCGTGGAAAAATTGATACGCGGTCTCGCTCCAAAAGCTCCTTGTTTTGTGAACATCTGTACTACCCCGTTATTGGCGCGCGATCCGTACAGCGCTGCTGCAGCCGCCCCCTTGACAATTTCAATATGATCGATGTCGTTCATGTTGATGTCAACCAAGCGGTTCTGAGTATCCCCACCAATATCGATGATCTGAGTCGCATCGTTGTTGACGATGACGCCATCGATAATGTAAAGTGGGGTCACATCGCCAAGCACTGAATGAGCGCCACGCAGAGTGATTGTGACGCCACCACCAGGGTTACCCGAGTTTTGCTGGACGAGTGCACCGGAAAATTTCCCAGAGAGGGCGCGGTCAATAGATGAAACCGCAACCCTATCCAGTTCCTTGGGGCTTACAGTTGAAATGGAGCTACCCTGCTCCCGTTTAGCGGCAGCAGTAGAAGTACCGGTTACCACAAACTCGTCAAGCTGCAAAACATCCACCGGAAGTGTAAAATTCAGTTTGACAGTGCCTTTGGTCTGCGTCACTGTCTGGCGGACAGTTTTGTATCCGATGAAGCTGGCCTCTATCACAGTCTGAGCCGATGGCGACGGTATAAAGAAGAGATAGGCGCCGCTCTTATCGGTCACGTTGCCAAACGTTGTTCCCTTTGCTCTTACATTAGCTGAAAGTAATGGTTCACCATTTTCGTCCGTGACGGTACCCTCAATCGTCAGTTGACCGAACGCGAGAACAGGCAGACAACATGAAAGGATTGCTGCCCATAGCCATGCTTGAATTTTGCGCATGATTCTTTCCTCCGTTTTTTTGATCAATAATAGTAATAATGAGGAGGCTGCAGCGTGTCAGCACGCTGTGTTTCTCTTACTAAGGATAATCATTTGAAATGTCAATCACGTTGGACCGGCCTCCAAGAACAATCACTGTGTTTCAACTGCCGTTTCAGGAAGCCCGCGGCATGTTCGTTCCCATCGTTCACGTTATGCGAGAATACGAAGCCATTTGTAGATGCGCCTAGTACTTGAAGATTCGAACCGCGTCCCATAGACCTGGGTCCTCCCTTCCCGACACCCACATATTGATTGCCCGCAGTTTGTATTTCTTTACCAGATCAAGTTTCGCTCCGACGCTTCGTACGTCATCGTCGATCATGAGCCACTCGAACACGCCGCCTCGCTCAATGTAACCGTAAAACACTTTTTGCTTATCGTCCCACTGCAACGGTGGCCCGCCGTACTCCTCAATAAGCGACTGCGCTTCGCCTAGGGAGATGCCTCGGCTCCACGATCGGGCGTTTTGGTAATAGAGAGCGGTATCCGCGACAGTGGAGTAGAGCGATCCGCCCATTGTAATCCCGAGGCTGAGCTTCTCCGGCGGCACATATTTAAGGAAGTACTGGATGACCTGCTCAAGCCACGGCAGTCCCTGGACAGGTCCAGGCGTGGTCCTTCTTGTGTGTTGTCCGTAGGACATCATTTTCACGAAATCGCCGATCTGCCCCAGCGCCTTCAAATCATACGCTCCCCTCCAGTCTTTCATCATCCACTGCGTGTAGGTATTCGGGCCTGCGGATTCCTCGGCGCGATGAACAGCGGCTATACTAATTTTGAATCCTTCTTTATGTAGCGCTGCAGCCGCTTCCCGATAGAAGTTCGTCAGAGCTTCCCGATCATTGACATGTACATTTTCGAAATCGATCTGGATACCCCAGAGGCCATAACGCTTGCATATTTCCAGCATTCCGCGAATCGTTCGCTCTCTCGCTTTCTCGTCGTTCAGGATGCTGTGGACCCACTCGTAGTTGAAGAGCCCTTCTTTCGGATTCATGTTCTTCACCTGGGGCATGATCTTGACATTATGCTCCTTTGCCAGCTTCACCAGCCTTGGCTCAAGCTCACCGTAGATGACACCCGTAGCGTCAACAATAAAGGACTCAGGAGAAACAATCGAGACGCGGCCAATGTTCTTCTGGAAGGCTTCGAAAGCGCTGGGTCTGTAGGCGAAATGAAACTCGAGGTTCTGCTGAGCGAATGCGACTTGACAAATGCTCCACACGAAGAGGGTTGCGACCGCAAGAGATCGAAGGCGTTTCATAGTGGGACTTCCTATTGATCGAGCAAAGGGTTCAGGCTGTGCGGAGGGTTCTGAAAGAATTCTAGGCGGTTAGGTGAGGACAGGTGTCCCCGTTGCCGCAAATCAAACGAACACACGGCCAGAGAGAAGCGTCCTTGTTGTGTACACATCTGAGGGGGCAAAAACCCTGACAAGCACTCTTGAAAAACATATGAGCCAGAGGTCTGAGGACTGGAACCAGCCTCGGACAGAGTTTAATTCACAACTGTCCAGACTGAAACAAGGCAATCAACATTGTTACATAAAGGCGACCTGGCTCTGATCAGCCTCCTGTGGTGATGCCAATGCAAAGCTAGTCTATTCAGCAGGGCGCATTAGGCACTGGAAAACTTGCAGAAGATACCTTGGTTGATTTCAACGGTGCATCGAAAGGAACAACGCCGCGAACATATGGCAAGAATGGCTTAAATTCAAGTCCGCAAATTACCGACAAATGTCTGTTGCAAGAAGTACGGAGAGAGGTTTGGCAGGGCAACGCCATAAAAACATATCGTCGCAGTTAGGACAAATTGCTGAAAATGGGAACACGCGGCAGGATGAACTACTTTCTGAATCTCTTTGCGGGTGTTCCCCTCCACAGTGGGATCACATGCACTTAGCACATTGCACTGAGTAGCTGATCATCTGATCCGAAAATCCTAGTTTGAGGAGGTTTTCTCCGTAGGCAACAATTACTCACCAGCGTCCTGCTTCAATTTCTTTGGGTTGGGGGGTAGCAACCAGCTGCAACTCCATCTGTTGAACCTCGCGTAATCACCTTCGAATTCCCCCCGCACGGCGGCATCAAGCGCCCGGTAGCAGATCCAATTGTATCAGATACTTAGTCTGAATACCTAAAGAAAAAGGCACCGTGCTTCGAGGTTTCTCTTATCGATCTTGAGTCAATCTTAACGATTTCGTGCATGCCCGCCTCGGTTATTCGATGAGACATCTCGAATGAACTCTCAAGAGCAGGAGATCGCGGGACAAAAACTCCACACGCAAAGTGTAACTGTTACCAGCGACCCGTGTAACCAAATCGTCACCACACTGTATCACACTCCCTACCATCCAATAATCGTGTAACCAAATCGTAACAATTTTGTCTCTAAAAGAGTGCTTGCG
>Ga0187866_1001649_pt1 | contig 20182 bp, 16 predicted proteins | sample June2016WEW_11_1_3_FD_133013 | JGI IMG/M metagenome (GOLD analysis project Ga0187866, IMG submission 133013) | Peatland microbial communities from SPRUCE experiment site at the Marcell Experimental Forest, Minnesota, USA - June2016WEW_11_150 | ecosystem: Environmental > Terrestrial > Soil >...
CGCCAACTGCGCGCGGAATCGACGCACAATTGTTCTCGATTCTCTTCTCGTGGAAATTCCCTGCCCTACCCCAATAGCAAGACCCCTTGCCCGGCTATTGGCTCAGATGGCTGTAAGTTGCTAGAAATAAAGCACTTACAATGCCTTCACTATGTGATTTTCCTCTTCCCCCGCTTCTCAAACGGTACTACTGTGACACATAATGAGAAACTACTCACTGTCAAAGAGCATATACAACTACCCTTACTACTAGTGAGTTTTCTCGTCAGCCCCCAAGCTGATAATTGCATTAAACCATATTACCCAAATGAAGTCAAGAGTATTTTTGGAATTTTTTAAAAATTTTTTTCAGCCCCAAAATGCTGTCAAGGTCCTAATAAATTATAAAGGTCCCAAAATAACAGCAGATTATAGAGTTGATTTGCCTATTATGCCAAAAGATGGTTACGGCAATCAGCCCCAAATACGCCAACGCATTGCTTTAAAGCCAACCGTTCTTAATCGAGGACGTCTATTTAGGCGGCAATAACTGATAGCTTACAAACGCGACGCGTTTGCTGTCAGGCGACCAGGACGGGACGTTTATAGTTCCCTGCCCGCCAAATAAATTTGCCAGAATTTTCGGTTTTCCTCCGCTAAGCGGCAAATATCTCAGGACAACGTCCTGGTTCTCGGGATGCCCCTTGACACTTTTGTCGTAGGACACAAACACAAGCCCTTTGCCGTCGGGCGAAGGATGGGCGAACCAGTCGGCGTAATCTTTATCGGAAGTAACCTGCTGCTGGTCGCTGCCGTCGGCGTTCATACGCCAGATTTTCATCAGCCCGGTCCGGTCGGAATTGAAGAAAATATATTTACCATCGGGCGTATATTCGGGGCCATCATCAAGTCCCGGTGCGGTAGTCAATCGCGTTTCTTCGCCGCCATCGACGGGAATTGTGTAAATATCGTATTCGTTGTTTCGTTCTGCGCAATAGGCAAGGGTCTTGCCATCGGGAGACCAGCCATGCCAGTAGGAAGACGCCTTCGGGGTTACGAGACGAGCTGCGCCGCCTGTGAGTGGCAGGACGTAAATCCGGGATTTGCCGTCGCGATTATGCTGGCTGCTGACGGCGAGAAATTTGCCGTCGGGCGAGAGGCCGTGGTCATTGTTGCATTTTTTGGCTTCGCCTGTATCGAGCAATTGAGGAATGCCTCCTTCGACGGGAATCGTATAGATAAGCCCGTTGCTGTTAAACACGAGTGTTTTGCCATCCGGGGTCCAGTTTGGTGCTTCAAAACGCTGGCGTGCTCTATAAACGGTTTTTCGTTCGCCGTTTTCGAGAGAGATTGTTTCGAGCGTGCTTTCGAGGACGCGATCTTTCATATTTACCACCCCTTGTTTTTCAAGTTTAACATTGGTGAATACAGCCGTTTCAGCCGTGTTGACATCGTGAGAGCAAACCACCAAACCCGCATAAACCGGGTCGGTCAGCTTCATTGTTACCGAACCGACAATCTGGAATGTCTTGCCATCGGGAGCAACCGAAAGAGTATAGATATCGGCGTTGCGCTCAAGCTTTATTGTCGCAACCCCTTTTACGGTCCGGAGTATTTCAGTATCGTCAGTCATTTCGCCGCCTTTGGTTGTTCGCCACTGCAAAGCAATAAGGCCGTCGCCGTGGACAATTGCGCCGATAAAGGCAGAATCCTTGTCAAGCGTCTGGCGGACAATCCAGCCGGCCTTGCGGTGCGGGACTTTGCCTTTTCCGACAAAGTTAATATCGGCAACCATAACCAAGTCGCCTTCGAGGCGATTATAGAGGAAATGAAAGGCGTCCCTGTTAAACCACATATTGTAGCCGCTGGCGGTGATTCTGTATTCGTTTTTAGCAGTGTCAAATGACGCAGAGCCGGGTATGCCTATATCGCAGGCATCGCCGACGTCGGCTTGTCCTTCGAACTGACCAACCGCCGCCATTGAGATATTAGTAAAAATCGCAACAAAGCAAATCGCAGAGCAATACAACATCACCCGCACCATTTTTACACCTCATTTTTTACTGCTTGGTTTTTCTTACCGGCTTTTCACGGACAAACCGACTTATATTGCGAACCGCCTGGCGGAGGCGCTGTTCGTTTTCGACCAGCGCAATCCTGACGTATCCTTCGCCGTTTTCGCCGAATGCCCCGCCGGCGGCAACCGCGACTTCCGCGTATTCCACAAGGTCCATAGAATAATCTAAGGTGTTTTTGCCTTTGAGATGCTCCTGGGGGATTTTCGCCCAGACGAACATACCAGCCCGCGGTTTAGGGGCATCCCAGCCGATGCGGGTAAGGCCATCGCAGAGAACATCGCGCCGGGACTGGTATTTTTTGTTCTGTTCAATAATATCCTTTGCGCAGTGCCTCATCGCGATAATGCCGGCAATCTGCACCGCCTGGAAAATGCCGTAATCGTAATAGCCCTTTATGGTAGCCAAGTAGTCAATCATATTTTTGTTGCCGGCAGCAAAGCCGATTCTGAAGCCCGCCATACTGTAGGGCTTGCTCATAGTGGTAAATTCGACGCCCACGTCTTTTGCGCCTTTGGCGGAAAGGAAACTCGGGGCTTTATAGCCATCGAAGCAGGTTTCGCCATACGCGAAATCGTGGATGACTGCTATGCCGAATCGCTTGGCGATATCGATAATTGGCTCAAAAAAACCCTCATCAACCGTCATCGCGGTCGGATTATGCGGGTAATTCAAAATCAGCAGCTTGGGCTTGGGATACAGGTGCTCACAGACCATAACTATATTATCTATGAACTTCTGGTCGCAGCCCAGCGGAAGGGATATGACATTTGCACCGGCAAGGGCGACGGCGTAATTATGAATCGGGAACGCAGGGTCGGGCACAATGGCCGTATCGCCAGGCCCGAGCATTGCCAGGCACATATGGCTGAACCCTTCCTTCGACCCGATGCAGGCAAGCACCTCTTTTTCGGGGTCAAGCTCGACATTCCAGTTTTTGGCATATTTTTTAGCCATTTCATTGCGCAATCCCTTGATGCCGCGGGATGCGCTATAACGGTGGTTCCTGGGGTCTCTGGCGGCCTCACAAAGCTTATCAACGACAATCTGCGGGGCCCCGTCAACGGGATTACCCATACCGAGGTCTATAAGGTCTGCGCCCGCCTGGCGTTTTGCGTGTTTCAGCGCATTCAGACGCGCAAACAAATATGGCGGCAATCTTGTTATCCTTTGCGATGGCTCAATCTTAAATTCGCTCATAATAATCTTCTCACAAATTAAAAAAGGGGTGTTCAAATCCGCCTGCGGCGGACAAGTATTAATCGACAAGCATACCGCAAAGAGGTTAATTTTCAAAGGATTTTGTGGTTGTAAGACAGGTCACAAAAAAGCATTCAAATGCCGTTTTGTTTTTGCTTTATCCATACCTTGACGTTATTTTCCAGAACGTCTAACGGCACTGCGCCTGTCCTGAGAACACAATCATGAAACTCGCGGATGTCGAATTTTTCACCTAACTGTTTTTCGGCCAATTCCCGCAATTCACGAATTTTAAGCTCACCCATTTTGTAGGCAAGCGCCTGCCCGGGCCAGACGATGTAACGGTCAACCTCGACCTGGATTTCCTGCCGAGGCATTAGAGTGTTCTCTGCCATAAAATCGATTGCGCGTTCCCGAGACCAGCCGAAATAGTGAATGCCGGTATCGACAACCAGCCGGCATGCCCGCCACATTTCCATAGTCAGTCGGCCAAAATTGCTGTTGGGGTCGTCGTACATATTCATCTCCAAACCCAGATGTTCAGCATAGAGCGCCCAGCCCTCGACAAAAGCAGTAAAATGCTGGAACCGCCTAAAGTTGGGGACATCATTAATCTCCTGTTGAAGCGCAATCTGAATGTGATGGCCAGGCACGGTCTCATGCAGCGAAAGAGCGGTTATCGTATATAGGCGCTGCCTTTCAAGGTTATGGGTGTTGATAAAGAAAAACCCGGCACGGGTCCCGTCTCCGGAGGGCATCATATAGTAGGCGCTGGCGGTCTTGGACGCAAGATATTCCGGAACTTCCTTAATCCCAAACGTCATTCGCGGGAGGGTCTTGAACAGTTTGGGCAGCTCGCCGTCTGTTTTTTTGGCGATAAAAGACACTTCCTTTAGCAACTGCTGCGGGGTGATAGCAGATACTCGCTCGCCAGCGGTCAGGGATTTCATAAATCCGTTCATATCATTTTCAAAGCCGCGTTCGGCGATGAGTTTGTTCATCTCGGCCTTTATGCGACTCACTTCCGCCAGACCGATATCATGAACCTGCTGCGGGGTGACATCGAGCGTGGTCTCACTACGGACACAAAATTCATAATAGGCCCTTCCGTTGGGCAATGAAGAAGCAGCGATATCCTCTCCGGCGGCCGGGATATACTCATCGACCATAAACTTTAGAAACGCCTTATAACCCGGCACAACTGATTGCGATATTGCCTTGCGTCCGGCTTCGGCAAGGCGCAGGCGGTCGGCCTGGTCGATAATTTTGGGGAATTTCCCAAACGGCTTGAACAGCCGGCTGTTATTGGGGTCATCCACAATCTGGGCCTGTATCGACTCTTCTATGCCGGTAAGAACGACTCGCGGCACAACGTATCCTTTCCGGATACCGGTGCGCATCAAATCAATGTGCTGACGAGCGTAAACCTCAAAGCCATTGAGCCGTGCGATGTAATTCTCGTAATCCTTTACATTGTTGAGCGGGACATTATCAGGCAGCTCAGCAAAGTCGGTATGAAATCCGCCCATCTGCGAAACAGGCATCAAGTAGGTTTGAAACTCAACCCATTTCAAACTCTCCTCCTTTTTTCGCTTAAACATGTCGTAGTTAAGCTGTTGGGCGGGAGCAAGTTTGCCGCGGTCAATTGCATTGAGACGTTCAAGAAACACAGCGTTCTGCCGGTTTTGCCTCTGAATGTCGGCCTCTGATACGCTGGGCAGCTTGTCGTTAAATCGGGCATCACCTGTGTAGGTGGCAAAGAGCGGGTATTCTTTCATTGCGAATTCCCACTCGTCAGCGAAAAGCTCCTTAAGCTGCCGCGAGGATGAGTTGATGTTATGAGCACAACCTGCCGCTAAAAACAGGCATAACGTGATTGCAGATAAGGTCGCAATTTTACTCCATCGCCCCTTCATCGCTATATTCCCTTCAAAACATTATGCTGTATTATCCACGACCAGCTCACCGAACAATGTCAATGGACTTGTTCTGGTGATTTTAACGTTTGCGAAGTGGCCCGCAAGGGTTTCCCCGCCATTTGGCGAGGTCTCGCCTTCGGCGGACGGGCCATTGAAGACAACTATCCAGTCGCCTGCGGTCCTGCCGATAAGCTGAGGGAGGTTGCCGGCCTGATGCGCTTTTTTGCTTGGTCCTTCGACGAGGACTTTGACGGTTTGGCCTGTGAACTGGGCGGCAAGAACCCTGCTGATTTCCTCCTGCACCTTGAGCAGCTCGTGGTTTCGCCGTTCCTTGATTTCCTGAGGGACGTTATCTTCCAGCCGTTTGTCGGCGATAGTACCGGGTCTGGGTGAGTATTTGAAAATGAAGGAGTTTTTGTATCGTGCCTTTTTGACAAGGTCGGCGGTTTGGGAAAAGTCGTCATCGGTTTCGCCGGGGAAGCCGACGATAAAGTCGCCCGCGATGGCGATATCGGGCACGATTTGGCGGGCAGTATCGAGCAGCTCAAGGTATTCTGTTGAGGTATAGCCGCGGTTCATCGCTTTGAGGATTTGGTCTGAGCCGCTTTGCGCGGGGATATGAAGGTATCGGCAAACCTTTGGCAGATTTACCATCGCCTGCATAATTTCTTTGAAATATTTTTTAGACGGGTAACTTGTAACGAACTTTATCCATTCGACGCCGTCGATTTTGCTTATCATTTCAAGAAGGTCGGCAAGGCAACAGGTTTTATCGTCCGCCTTCAGCGAGATCTCGCCAACAGGCGGACCCGCCTTGTATTCATAAGCGTTGATTCTCTGACCAAGCAGGGTGATTTGTTTGATACCATTTTGAGCAAGGCGTTTGGTTTGCTCGATTATCGCCTCAGGCGGGCGTGAGGTTTCAGGCCCGCGGACGTAAGGTACAACGCAATAGGAGCAGAATTTGTCGCAGCCGTGCATTGCCCGGACATACGCCTGAGCCGGTATATCTGCGTCATCGCCGCTGTATTCGGTTTCAAACTGTTCGAGCGATTGAGCGTCAGGCGATATTTGGCGAATTTTTTCCGTAACAGCGACCGCCTTTTTCTTTTCCTGCAACATCTCGGCTATCAGCCGGGGTATTTCGGCGATTTGTGCGGGGCCACAAACGATATCCACTGCCGATTGCTTAAGTAATTCATTACCCAGCCGCTGGGCCATACAGCCGATGACGCCCACCACTAAATCCGGCTTCGATTCTTTAATATGTTTGAGATTTCCCAAATGCGACATAACCCGCTGTTCTGCGTGGTCGCGCACCGAGCAGGTATTTATCAGGACGACATCCGCATCTTTGGCGTTATCGACAAACTGATAGCCGGCATCTCTAAGGGAGGATTCAACAATCGCCGAATCCAGCTTATTCATCTGACAGCCGAAGGTTTGGAGGAATACTTTCATATATCTTATCTTTTACATTTTCGCGGCAAGCCGAACGCCCATCTCAAAGGCCTTTTGGCAATCCTGAGGGAATACTTCTTTTCGTCTTTTTAATTTCTGCACAGGGTCAAACCGGGGCGCGACTACTTTTGAATAATCCTCGAACTGCAATGTATCAAAGCTTAAAAGCGTTTCGCTTACCCCGAAGATTATTTTCATAAGGCGTTCAATATTCGCGAAGCGTTGTTTATAACCGAACTCGTTCATTGCCTCCTCGGTAACACCCATCGTATAAATAAACCCCGTGTGAATTTTTTTCGGAAAAAGCGACGCCGGCGGGTCGCTATAAATAATATACGGAAAAACAAGCCGCTCCATAAACGACTGCATTTCGCCGGTAACCGTTCCCAGATAAACAGGCGAACCAAAAATAACAGCATCGGCCGTTTCCACCTTTTCGAAAATCGGCTTCAGGACATCTTTTATCGCACATTTGCCGTAGCTAACGCCCTCTTTCTTCTTGCAGGCAAAACAACTAATACAACCCTTATACTTTAAATCATATAAATGTATAAGTTCCGTTTCCGCTCCCTGTGATGATGCGCCTTCAAGGGCTTTCTTAAGCAGTGTTGCCGTATTCCATTCTTTTCTCGGGCTGCCGTTAAATGCAATTATTTTCATTGGAATACACCTCCAGTCATTGGTTTCGCGATTTTGGGCCTCAAACTCCATTCACCACAATTGCATTAGTTTTGGCTGATTGCTCACGGAGAGGCGATACCGCCCGATATTCCGGGGAGCGCCACCAGGCGTGGAATTTTTCCATCGAGGCGAACTCGACAATGATAAGCCGGGCGGGTTTCCAGTCGCCTGAAACAACCGTTACCTGACCGCCGCGGGCGAGATATTTGCCGCCATATTTTTCGATTGTCCGCGGGACTTTCTCGATATACTCGCCGTATTTGGCCCTATCCATAATTTCTTTGGCTTCGATAATCATATAGACCGACATAATTTTCCCCTTTCCTTCCGTATCACGTTCATCAGCAACCGCAGGCAGAGAAATAATAATTTCGCAGCCGCTTAACTGGATACCCCATAAAATCCCGTGCCGTCACGCCAATCGGCAAGTATATTAAATATACGCGATAAAAGCAACGCAGGCGAACGACTACCTCCGAAGGTTGTTTATTTTACGCCTACGGGCGATTATATTGTTAAGAGCAAAAACCATACGCAATTAAGGGTTCAGGAATGACACAGTGGTGGCAAACAGGCATCGAGCAGATATCCGAAAATCTCGGGACGGATTTATCGGGCGGGCTGACCTCTCAGGAAGCAGCCGGCAGATTAACGAAATACGGCCCCAACCAGTTGCAGGAGAAGAAAGCCATCTCTCCCTGGAGGATTTTTTTGGGCCAGTTCGAGGATTTTATTATCTGGGTGCTTATCGTAGCAGCGATTGTATCGGGTTTCCTGCAGGAATGGATTGACGCGTTAGCGATTATAGCAATCGTGGTTCTCAACGCGATACTGGGCTTTATACAGGAATACCGCGCCGAGAAATCGCTTGCGGCGTTGAAGAAACTCTCAAGCCCGTCATCCAAAGTAATCCGCGACGGCCGGCACGCGGTTATATCATCTTTCGAGCTTGTGCCGGGCGACCTTATTGAGCTTGAGGCGGGTGATAACATACCCGCCGACAGCCGGGTGGTATGGATAACCGCAAATTTCGCCGTGCAGGAAGCGAGTTTGACGGGGGAATCGACGCCGGTAGCGAAGACACCCGAGGCGCTGAAAGAAAAAGACGTCCCATTGGCTGACAGGGCGAATATGGTCTATATGGGAACATCGGTCGCGGGAGGCAAGGCGAGAGCCATTGTCGCGGAAACCGCAATGCGGACCGAGCTTGGCAAAATCGCTGGTATGATTCAGGAAATCGAGCGGGATTCTACGCCCTTGCAGAAAAAGCTCGAGCAGTTCAGCAAGTGGATAGTTTACGCTTGTTTTGTTCTGGTGGCGATGGTTTTTGTGCTGGGCGTTATGCGGGGCGGGAAAATGCTGGATATGTTCCTTACCGCGGTGAGTTTGGCGGTCGCAGCCATCCCGGAAGGAATGCCCGCGGTGGTAACAATAGCCCTTGCGCTGGGGGTGCAGAGAATGGTCGCACGCCACGCGCTCATCCGCAAACTGCCTTCAGTTGAGACGCTTGGCTGCGCGACCGTTATATGCTCCGACAAAACAGGGACTCTTACCAGGAACGAAATGACCGTCCAGGCGGTTTACGCGGACTGCAAACAATTCAAAGTAACCGGCGTCGGCTACGAACCAAAAGGAGATTTTCTTTTGGACGGCAAATCAATAAAACCAGCCGATTACCCGACACTTACCAAGGCATTACTTTGCGGGACGCTTTGCAACGGCGCTCAACTGATTCGTGAAGGCGACAGGTTCAAAATTTTCGGCGACCCGACGGAGGCGGCCATCCTAACCGCCGCGGCCAAAGCGGATATATGGAAGGAAAAGGCGGAAACCGACTGGCATTTCGTTACAGAGATACCATTCGATTCCGAGCGAAAGAAAATGACCATAATCCGGGAAAATTCAGGTAAGCGAATCGCTTTTGTAAAAGGAGCGCCTGATATCCTGCTCGGCGACTGCACAAAAATAGAATTGGCCGGTACAATTAGAAACCTGCTTCCCAAAGACACGGAATATATTTTGAACGCCAATAATCACATGGCAAACGACGCGATGCGGGTACTTGGCCTGGCATATAAAGAATTAGACGACGCCGATACGAACTATCAGGCCGATACAATCGAAAAGGATCTTATATTTGCGGGGCTTGTCGCGATGATTGACCCGCCTCGCGAGGAGGTCAAAAAGGCCATACAGGACTGCAAGACCGCTTCTATAAGAACCGTGATGATTACGGGCGACCACAAGAATACCGCGGTAGCCATAGCGAAGGACTTGGGATTTTTCCAGGCGGATTCGGTTGCGCTCACCGGCGAAGAATTGGACAAGATAACCGATGAACAGCTCGCACAACAGGTAAAAAAGGCAAGTGTTTATGCTCGCGTGTCGCCCGAACATAAATTGCGGGTTGTGCGTGCGCTTCGGCGTCAAAACGAGGTGGTCGCAATGACGGGCGACGGCGTCAACGATGCGCCGGCACTCAAGGAGGCAGACATAGGCGTAGCAATGGGCATCACCGGGACCGATGTTACCAAAGAGGTCTCGGATATGATTGTTACCGACGACAATTTCGCGTCAATCGTGGCCGCCGTCGAGGAAGGCAGAGGGATTTACGACAATATCAAAAAATTCATTCATTACCTGCTCTCCTGCAACACGGGCGAAATACTTGTTATGTTCGTTTCGTCGCTCATCGGATGGCCCGTGCCGCTATTACCTATTCAAATCCTGTGGGTGAATTTAGTAACCGACGGCCTACCGGCCCTTGCACTGGGAGTTGACCCAATCGACCCCAACGTTATGAAACGCAGGCCCCGCCCGCCAAAAGAGCCGGTCGTAACAAAAGAAAGGGCGTTAATAATGGTGGCACAAGGGGTCTTTATCGCTTTTTGCAGTTTGGCCGCATTTTACTTTGTGATATTTATCGAAAACGAAGGTCTGCCGCGGGCCAGGACCGCCGCGTTTGTGGTGCTCTCGTGCAGCCAGTTGTTCCACGCATTTAACTGCCGAAGCCAGACCGAATCGCTTTTCAAACTTGGCGTATTCACAAATACCAAACTAATCTGGGCAACCGTAATATCTTTCCTGCTGCAAATGATGGTTGTTTATGTGCCCTTCTTCCAGACCATTTTCAAGACAGAGATGCTGACGACATTCGACTGGTGTATGGTAATCGCTATTTCGTCGCTGCCCTTGTGGGCGACGGAAATTATCAAGGCGACCCGAAGTTATCGACTTATCCCTGACTGACCCGATTTAACTGCCTTTGCAGGTCTTTGAGGCGGTTTGTTTCATCGAAGCCCAGCAGGATTATTGGGAAAGCCGTCTTGTTGTGCAATAACGGCTCATCGATATCGACCCATTTCCTGCATAGTTCACCATCGGGCGTGCCCGGTATCGGCGAAAAATCGGCGAGCATCCCCCGTATGCCAAGGCGATTCACAAAACGCATCGATTCTTCCAAATCAGCAACATTGGTTTTCGGATGGCCCAGGATTTGATAGGCCGTGATATTATTCGGCTCCGCGCCAGCTGATTTTAGGTTAGAAACCGCATCCGCCAGTTCTTCTGAAAAAACCTTTGAGCCGGTTTGCTTTTGCCAATCTCTCGACGTGTTTTCAAAACCAAGATGAAAACACTTGAAGCCCGCACGCATCATTAAATCCGCGAGTTCTTTTGTTACAAACCGGGCGTTAATGGCGTTGGGGCCGTGAAAATTTACTTTTATATCTCGCTGAATGACTTCATTGAAAAACGAAATAAGGACATTCTTCGCGCCGAATAACAGGGCATCATCGTAAAACGCGACGTTTCTCACTCCAAGTTTCACAAGAAGCTCCAGCTCCGCCAGCGACCTTTCCAGAGACCGAGGCCGAAACTTGCCATACACCTTCGGAACAAGGCAATATGTGCATTCAAACGGACAGCCATCGCTGAGCTTCAATACCCCGACGCTTAATTTATCGTATGCCTCCCAAAGCCCCGGCTGACTCAAATCAGGTTTAAGCCCCGTGAAATTCCAAATCGGCCCAAGGTTATTACCTTCGACAAGCAAATCCGCGCCGAGTTTTTCGGCGTGGCTATGACACAGCGTTACATAGTTTCCGCCGACGATTATTTTGGCGGCCGGCATCACCCGCCTGATATCCTCAATTACCTCTTGCACGCCCGGATACCAGTAGGTCATTACGGTGCCGACAAAAACAAAGTCGAAGCCCGTGTGTTTGGCGAGAAAATCCTGAAAGACCAACCTTGGCAGGCCAAACCGCCTGAAAGAACGCGGGATATCTCTTAAACAATCAGGATTGGGAATTTTCTCGAAATAAAACCTGCCCCTGCCCCACTGGTCGCTCTCGATTTCCCTGTGAGCCGAATAAAAAGGATGCAGGCGGTCGAGGTAATCGAAGAGGGTAAATTCCGCCCTGCCGCGAAGGTATCCCGCGACGCTCAACAGGCCGTAGGGCTTGAGCCAGAAATCATACGCGGCGAAATCGTATATAGGCGGATTTACAAGTAATATCTTTGGCGTCGCTGACACGGTTCGATTGCCTTAAAAACAATATCAAAAATAATTAACCAGCATCGGCAATCAGCGTTTTTTGTCAATAGTTTTCTGATTGAAGAGGAACAACTTAATGGTGATGAGAATCCGCGGTTTCTTTGGGGCGGTCAGGCCAGCCAAGAACATCGAAAAGAAAATAACTCGACCGCTTTATCATTTCAACCGGCGTGCAGGGCGTCATTTCAAGCGAACCGATAACGTCGTTATTATATTTTTTCAGCGACTTCAGCAGATAATCAAAGTTATTCTGCTTCGCCCCGCCTGAGCAGCCGAGGGGCCTGTGGTCATCACAACTGCCGTTGTGGTCGGCAAGATGCAAATGAGCGGTCCTTTTCGCAAGCGTATCGACATACTCATTGAAACTGTGCCCGGCGTCGCATGTCGCAAAGCCGGTGTCTAAGCAATACCATATCGACTTGAAACGACGGCCGATATTTTTGAGCACATCCAGAGGCCCCGTTTCAATACAAAGCTTTACGCCCTCATCTTTTGCCATCCCGACGACTTCGGCGATAAAATCGCCATCGTCGGCGTTTTTGCCCTGCATACGCAAACTCTGCAAATCGGCAACGATATTGGCCTTGAGGAGTTTCGCGCAGCCGATTTGCTCGGCCCACTGTTCAATACTGGGATTATCATTGCGGGAACGCATCGAGACAAGCATACCCTCGGTAGCGGCCTCAAGCCGGGGCCAGTCACGCTTGTCATACCGGCAGTCATCAAGCCCGCCAAGATTGGGCCAAAGCTCCGCACCCAAACCGAGCGTCCGCAGCAGGTCACATTCCTGCTCCAGAGACAATCGGCTCTGCTTACCCCAAAATGCCATTGTCGAGACAACGTATCTTATCTTCATCTCAGCACCGCCGTATAAAGTCGAAACCCCACCCCCTATTAAAGTGTGGGTAATCTTTTATCGATTAAAAAACGAGCAACCTTCAGCTATTTCCCAAAACTACTCCCAATGGTCCGGTAATAGCGCAAATATCGACGTCAAACTACAACCTAAAATCCTTCCGAAGCCCGTTATTCAGGCAAAAATCACGCATACATAATCATTAAACTTGTCAAAAATCCTATTGATTTATACGCTGATTACGGTAGAATAGTGCTTCTGATTGTTCTGGAGTAAATTATGAAGAAAGACATACATCCGAAATATGACAAAGTCGTGGTTCACTGCGGCTGCGGAAATACCTTTGAAACCCGCAGCACCGCAACCGAAATCCACGCGGAAATCTGCTCTGCCTGCCATCCTTTCTACACTGGCAAGCAGAAATACGTCGATACCGCCGGCCGGGTCGAGCGTTTCCAGAAGAAATACGGTACCGACTACTTCAAAAAGACGAAAAAGTAGTTACGCACGCCGAATCACTATCAGGGTTCCTTTTTTGGTCATTTGGGCAAGAACGGAACCCTGATTGTTTATTTCCTTTCCAAAAGTAAATTATCGGAACAATACTATGCCTGAAGCAAATACGCCTTTAATTACGAAACTGACCGAGATTGAGGCCCGCTTTGACGAGTTGCAAAAGCAGATGGAAAACCCCGATATCGCGAGCGAATCGGCCAAGCTTATTGCGATGGCGAAGGAACAGGGCAAAATCAAGGGACTGGTCGCAAAATTTCGCGACTACAAGAAAGCCGCCAAGGGAGCAGAACACGCCGAGCAACTTATAAACAGCAACTCAACCGAGGCAGAGCTTAAGGAAATGGCAAAAGAGGAGCTCCAGCAGCTCAATGCCAAAAAGACAACGCTGCTTATGGAATTACAGGACAAGCTGCTTACCGCCGACGACGATTCAATCGGCTCGGTTATTATGGAAATACGCGCGGGTACAGGCGGTGAAGAAGCAGCCCTGTTCGCACGCGATCTTTATACGATGTACACAAAATACGCGACTGACCGCGGGTGGAAAGTTGAAGACCTCGATTTCAGCACCACAGACCGGGGCGGGTTCCGTGAAGTAATATTCGGCATCAAGGGCGAAGGGGTATGGACGGAACTGGGTTACGAGGGCGGAGGCCACCGAGTCCAGAGAGTGCCGGAAACCGAGGCACAGGGCAGAATTCACACATCCGCGGCAACCGTCGCGGTTTTGCCTGAGCCGGAAGACGTGGATATCCCGATAAATCCAGAAGACGTTATCGAGCAGGTCTGCAGGTCAAGCGGCCCCGGCGGTCAAAAGGTCAACAAGACGAGCAGCGCGATACGACTCGAACATGTCCCGACGGGCATCACAGTCCGTATGCAGGAAGAGAAAAGCCAGCATAAAAACCGCGCAAAGGCGTGGCGAATACTGCGAAGCCGGCTTTATGAATTTCACGAGAGCAAGAGAGTGGCCGAACGCGACGCAAAACGCAAAACGATGATTGGCTCGGGCGACCGCAGCGAGAAAATCAGAACATACAACTTCCCGCAGAACCGCGTTACCGACCACAGAATCAACCTGTCGCTTTACACATTGGATAAGATACTTGCCGGCGAAGCGGGCGAACTGTTCAAATCGCTGAAAGAACACGATATTCAGGAACGGCTGAAAAACCTTTAATCTTTGTAGGGCGGGATTTACCCCGCCGAGCAAAACTATGGTAATCGTAGTAACAGGATTGGTCGGGCTGGACAAAAAAAGTTACCTTAAGAAGGTATGTGATTACGCAGGCCTTCAGGGCAAAGAGGTGATGCTGTGCAACGTCGGCGATATGATGTATGACGAGGCGCCCGATATAACGCCTGGGAAAATCCTCGATATACCGCTTAAACGGCTGCACTCGCTTCGCAGAAGCGTTTTCAAAGACGTCATCGCAAAGGCAAAAAAGGCCCCGAACCTTATCGTCAACACGCACGCAACTTTCCGCTGGCGGCACGGTTTGTTCCCAGCAGTTGATTTCGACCAGATGCGCCAGCTCGACGCGAGCATTTATATTTGCCTGATTGACGGAGTCGCCGCTTTGCACAGCCGGCTGCTCAGCGAACATTTCACCGAACACACGCTCAAAGATCTCATCGTCTGGCGGGAAGAGGAAATCATCGGCACCGAAATGCTCTGCAAAGGCATCAACGAAAATACGCCGTTTTACTGCCTCGCCCACGGGGGAACCGAAGAAACAATCGAGGCATTTTACCGGCTGGTATTTGAGCCGAAAATCAAACGCGCGTATCTGAGCTTCCCGATGACCGCCGTTACGGACCTCGAAGACGTAAAAAAAGAAATCGGCGAGTTCAGGCAGACGATGAAAAAACACTTTACCTGCTTCGACCCGGGCGATTTGGAAGAGGCGTTCCTGCCGCGTATGGCTCTTGAGGCCGCTGAAGACGGCAAGGATTTCCTCGAAATCGAGGCGGGCGGCAAAAGCGTCCGGCTGAATCTCGACCAGATTCGTCAAATCGAACGCGATATATACAGCCAGACCTACGCGCGCGATTTTCTGCTCATAGACCAGTCCGATATGATTATCAGCTTTATCCCCACCCTGCCCGACGGCCGGGCGGCTATCTCAAGCGGCGTCGAACGCGAATTACAGCACGCCCACGAGGCAGCAAAAGACGTTTACGTAATCTGGCCCGCGAAACAAACACCTTCGGTTTTCGTAACGCAAACCGCGACAAAACTTTTTAACAGCACTAAAAGCGCTCTGGAATTTTTCAATAAGAAAAAACTAATCCGGCCCTGATACGCATAATGAATATGGAAACCGTATTAATGTTGTCGCTCGCATTAACGAATCTCATCGGCGGCATCGCTTTAGGTGTTTCCCTTGCTATCGAATTTACACGTCTGACTCAAAAGCAAAATCGCTTTTTTAAATATCTCGCGTTGTCGCTGGGGCTTTATCTTTTCGAATGTATCGCGTTTGCCTGGGGAATGTGCACACAGATATTCTCAATAATATTGTCAATCGAGTGGGGAATCCTGTTTGGCTTGTGGTTAAAAGGTGTCGCCCCGCAAAGACAAATTATCAGGCAAATGCTTTTTGTCTCACTTTACGGCTGTCTGCCGACAGTTTCCTTTGCCGCTCTCCTGCTTGTCATTTGGATAATTTCAGGCAACGTGCTTTTGAACGTCGAGCAGGCATATAAGTTCGGTATACCCGATTTCGTCCCCTGGCCTCTTAATACGATGCTCGGCTTTTGCGTTGCCCTCGCAGCTGGAACAATTATACTTAAGACAACCATAACAACAGGTATCGTTGCTTTAATTGTTCGTGATAAAGGAAAAACCGGCGCAGGACAGCCAAAATGACTACCACCACACTCCAGACAGTCAAAAAGCAATCCGCCTGTGATTTACACAGCAAAATTAAATCAGCCGAAATCAACCTTGATTCGCTTAGCGAAGTTTTCTCTGCCCTGCCTGGAGTATCAATCCTCGGCGGCAATTCCTCAAAAGAAACCGCCGACGGATTTTCATACTGGATGGCAATGCCTAAAGAGGTCTTTGAGTTTCGCGCAGGCCAGGTTGAGCCGCTTGAAAAATTACAAAAAGTTCTGGATAAATACAAACCCACAAAGCCCCCCCTGCCCAATTGCGTGTTCACAGGTGGGTGGGTCGGTTTCTTCGGCTATGAACTGGGCAGCTATTTAGAACCCATATCCTGCACAAATACCGATGAGCTGCGCCTGCCCCTGATTCGCCTGTGTTTTTATGACCGGCTGATTGCTTATGACCACAAGAAAAAATCATTTCAACTGATTACTCTCGAACTCAATAATGATACTGAAACACCACAGCAAAAATTATCCTTCCTCGAAACCCTTCTCGACAAAGCCCGCGATATACGAGTGCCAATACCAAAATCCGCCGATATTGAAAACACCGATTTTTCGCGGATTCAGTCGAATATGACCAAGGATTATTACCTCAGGGCCTTCGAGAAAATTAAACGCCACATATACGACGGCGATGTATATCAGATAAACTTCTCTCAGCGGTTTGATTGCAAATATAACGCCCGGCCAATCGACCTTTTCCACTGGCAGAACCACTACAACCCAAGCCCATATTCCGCCTATATCGACGCGGGCGATTTCCAAATCGTAAGTGCATCGCCTGAGATGTTCATAACCTTAAAAGACGGCTTAATCAGCACCAAACCCATTAAGGGAACCCGCAAACGCCTCGAAGAAACCTCCGCCAATGCGAAGCAAATCAACGCAGAGAACCTTCAGCGGCTTATCGACAGCGTTAAGGAAAAAGCCGAATTGAATATGATTATCGACCTTGAGCGAAACGACCTCGCCCGGCTCTGCGTCCCCGGCACAAGAAAAGTCATTCAGCCGAGGACTATTGAAACCTACCCGAGCGTTTTTCACGCGGTCGCAACCGTCGCGGGGAAACTTAGGGATAATGTAAATTTATGCGATATTCTAAAAGCAGTATTCCCCGGCGGGTCAATCACGGGCGCACCAAAAATCCGCTCAATGCAAATCATAAACGAAACCGAGCCGACCGCGCGAGGCGTTTATACAGGCAGCATCGGCTATATCGGCCTCGACGGCAGTGTTTGCTTGAATATCGCCATTCGCACGATTATCATTAAAAACAAATCGGCTTACGTCCAGACGGGCGGCGGCATCGTAGCCGACTCCGACCCAATGGCTGAATGGAACGAAACTTTGGTAAAAGCACGGGCGCTATTAGCCGGAATCGCAGCGGTAAATCATTGATGACAGATAAAATTTTTCTAAACAACAAACTTGTTAATATCGAAGAAGGCTGGATATCGGTCGGCGACAGCGGATTTTTATATGGGGCCGGGCTGTTTGAAACAATGCGTGCATATAACGGTATCGTCTTTCGGCTTGATGACCACTTAGACAGATTGCTCGCAAGCGCGAAGGCCTTATTCATCGAACATTCTTATAACAAAGAATACCTCAAAGAAGCCGTTTATAAAGTTATCGAAGCAAATAATCTCACAGATGCCCGGATTCGGCTGACTCTTTCAGCGGGGGCAATTCCACAGGCACAGGCAAAACCGAATCCCACATTGCTCGTAACCGCGACAAAACTACAGCCCTACCCGGCTGAATATTACAAAAAAGGCGTGCTTGTTGTGCTTTGCCCGACAAGACAAAACACAAGCGACCCGGCCTGCGGGCACAAGACAACAAGTTACTTATCGCGTATGCTTTCGCTAAAACAAGCCCATGAGAAAGGGGCCGCTGAAGCGATATGGTTTACAATCGATGGCCGATTAGCCGAGGGGTGTGTCAGCAACGTCTTTTTGGTAAAGGATTCCAAATTATTCACGCCAAGGACTAATACGCCTGTCCTGCCCGGCATCGCCAGAAAAACCGTTTGCGAACTGGCAATCGCTAATAAAATCGAACTAATCGAAAAAGACCTTACAATCGACGACCTGCTCGGCGCAGATGAAGTATTTATCACAAACGTTATTATGCAGGTAATGCCCGTCGTCGGCATCGAAAAGCACAACGTCGGCGAGGGTAAGCCGGGGGCAGTAACAAAAAAAATACAGGAGCATTACGACGAATTTGTGAAAACCAATTGCAGAGGTAAAAAATGAAGGTTAAAGATATCGCGGCACAAATCGAAAAAATCATCCCGCTTGGCCTGGCGCAGAGCTGGGACAACGTAGGCCTGCTTCTCGGAAGCGCGGACAAAAACGTCAAACGCGTCCTGCTCACCATCGATATCACCGCAGACGTTCTCGCAGAGGCAAAACGGCTAAATACTGATTTAATTGTGTGCTATCACCCCATCATTTGGGACGGCCTGAAAAAAATAAACACGCAAGGCGCGACAAGCGTCGTTTATGAGCTGGATTCGTTCGGGCATACCCGTCTTTTGCATCCACACCGCACTGGACGCCGTCGAAGGAGGCGTAAATGACGGGCTTGCGGAAATAGTAGGCATACAAAACAGCCACCCGCTCGGCGATTACGTCTCAGCACCCGTGGGCAACAACTACAAACTCGCTGTTTTTGTCCCAGTCGAATCCGCGGCGAAAGTCGCCGACGCCGTTTTCGCAGCAGGCGCGGGTCACATCGGCAACTACAGTCATTGCAGCTTCTCATCGCAGGGACAGGGAAGCTTCCTGCCACTCGAAGGAGCGAGGCCTGCGATAGGCAAAAGAGGCATCCTCGAAAAAGTCCCGGAATTGAAATTCGAGGCAATTGTCCCCGCGGAAAAACTCGCAGGCGTTGTAACCGCGATGTTAAACGCGCATCCCTACGAAGTGCCCGCTTATGATATTTATAAACTTGTCGATGAGCAGGCAAAATTCGGCTTAGGCAGAATGGGCAAACTCGCAAAGCCGACGGCGCTATCTGAAATCATTAAAAAACTAAAGAAACATACCGGCGCAAAGGCAGTCGGCATCGTAGGCCCGGAAAAACGCACCGTCAGGACCGCCGCCGTATGTGCCGGCTCCTGCGGCAAACTCATAAACCTCGTTATCGCCGAAAATACCGACCTTTACGTTACGGGCGAGCTAAAGCACCACCAGGCCCTTGCGGCCCAGGAAGCGGGGCTTACCTGCCTGTGCCTGTCGCATACGGTTTCTGAACGATTTATCCTCAAAAAGTTAGCCAAACAGTTGCAAAAACCGCTTCAAACCGTCACAATAAGGGTAAGCACTAAAGACGCAGACCCATTTAGATGGACGAAATTATGACAGAAGAAAATTTAGCTGCATCGACAGGCGAATCCTCGCAAGAAACCGGCGCCGCCGATGAGCAGAACGATATAGTCGAGCAAACAAACGATTCAGAACCTGCAACTGAACCGGCGGACGAACAGCCGGCACAGGATGCTCAGGCACAGACTGAAACCGAAACATCAGGCGACCAGCAGCCGCAGCCGACGGATTTGCCTCCCGGATTTGAGCCAACAGTTGAATCGGTAGTGGAGGCGGTGCTTTTCGCCAGCGATGAGTCGCTTACGCCCGCCAGGTTGTCCGAGATTGTCGGCACAAACGTGCGCCAGCTCCGCAAGCACATTGACGACCTAAACGAAAAATACAAGGCCAACAACAACGCCTTCAGAATCGAGCAAATCGCGGGCGGTTACCAGATGCTGACGCTTAGCGAATACAACCACTGGCTCAAAAAACTCGTCCGCGCACGCGACGACGGAAAACTCAGCCAGCCGGCCCTCGAAACACTGGCAATCATCGCCTACAAGCAGCCCATTATCCGCGCCGATATCGAAGCGATAAGGGGCGTCGCGGCGGGCGAGATGATTCGCAACCTGATGTATAAAGGGCTGGTAAAAATCACGGGCAGGGCCGAGATTGTGGGCAGGCCAATGCTTTACGGCACAACCAAAAAATTCCTCGAGGTC
>Ga0187866_1001651_pt1 | contig 20129 bp, 11 predicted proteins | sample June2016WEW_11_1_3_FD_133013 | JGI IMG/M metagenome (GOLD analysis project Ga0187866, IMG submission 133013) | Peatland microbial communities from SPRUCE experiment site at the Marcell Experimental Forest, Minnesota, USA - June2016WEW_11_150 | ecosystem: Environmental > Terrestrial > Soil >...
AAGTTAGTCCTCCAAGATTTACCCAGCCAGACCATGTTCTAGTATTATCCATATTGGTTACATATATAGCATTGCCTACACCAGTAGCCATCAAATACAGTTTATTATTGAACGGGTATATTGATGGACCTGCACCAACAAGTGCACCAGGAAGGCTACCCATAGGTACTTGAGTCCAACCAGCCCATACACCACTTGTATCCATGCTATTAGTCCATAAATATGTACTTGTGAAACCTCTAACTGAGGCATATAACCTACCGTTAAATTCTGCAATATCAGGAGTTACAGAAGTTAGTCCTCCAAGATTAGTCCATGCTGCCCATGTTCCAGTATTATCCATGCTGGTTACGTATATAGCATTGTCTATACCAGTAGCCATTAAGTACAGTTTATTATTGAACTGGTATATTGATGGGCCTGCGCCAACAAGTGCTCCTGGGAAACCAGTAGAAGGTACTGGGCTCCAACCTGTCCATACACCACCTATATCCATACTATTTATCCACAGAGATGTAGTGGTGAAACCTCTAACTGACGCATATAATTTACCGTTAAATGTTGCAATGTCAGGAGTTACGTAAGTTAATCCTCCAAGATTGGTCCATGTTGACCATGTATTGTTAAACGGTATTTTTCCAATCCATGGGTCATAGGTAACATGTAAACTTACATTATCTCCAGTTCCTGGACCTACTGGACCAGGACCACTATTATCTCCCCACCAGTTGTCTGTAGCATTAACAGTCGCATTTGTACTATTGACACCCTCTCCATTACCAGTAAAGTTGTTATTGTGTGCGACCACTGTTGCTGTATCAGCAGAATCGTATCCTACAGTAATGCCAACAGTGTTATTCTTAAGATCGTTACCAGTAACAGTTGCCGTTGTACCAGGACTAAAGTAAGTTGTAGCATATATACCCGCAGAATTTGAGCCGTCAACACTTGCAACACCTGTATTATTACTAACAGTGTTATTAGTAACAACGGCTATTCCTCCTCTTTCAATTTCTATTCCATAGTCTAGCCAATTACCATTCCCCTTACCTACATATGTATTATGATCAACAATAGCATTGGTCACACCTGAGCCAATATATATACCAATTCTTCCGATGTTGCTCAGATCATTTCTTCTGATAACCATATTTGCGTCGAATGTGGCAATACCCATACCCTTATATGCTGGTCCCGAAGGCTGATAACCTATATTTCTGATAATGTTGTCTTGTATTGTTCCAGAACCATGTGAGTGAATTGCCTGGGAAATATTCTTCCCTGCACCATCCAAGGTCACATTATTGAGATTGAACGTTGTACCAGGATTTGCTAGGAACCATCCATCAGCATCGCTGAGAGTTCCACTAGCTGCTGTATCAGATGACGGTTTTATTATGACTAACGTTTTATCCATACCACGTATGGTCAAATTCTTACTGATTACTATCTGAGAACCAACTACTGGGTCTGTATATATACCATCTGCAATGTTCACAGTATCCCCAGGAGATGTAGCATTGACACCACGTTGAACAGAACCGCTATTAGCAGTAACATATACATTACCAGGTTTGATGGTTACAAGTCCAGCTCCTCCATTTGTTGCAGGATCGTCAAGTTTGTGATCTATCCTGTCTTCAATAGCAAAGAGTTGATCGTCTGTAGCGCTATTTTCAGCAACACCGTCAAATGTATTTCCTATACTAGCATCTATACTGTTGTCTGCATATATATATGTTTCGACATTAGTAAACTTACTGTTGGAAATGGATACAGGTACTCCAGTCATTGCTATTACTCCTGTTGATTCAGCGATAGTCGGAGTATAGTTCAAATCAGAAATACTTACTCCATTAACCGAACCACCAACAGTACCGGTACCACGATTCCAGAAAAGGATACCGTTCTGAGCAATAGTTGTCGTTGGCCCCACACCTGTAATATTTCCACCGTTAACATTTAAGGTGATTGCTCCTGGGCTACTTGTGGCACCATTCCCGTCAATCGCGTCAACACCATTCTTGTTGAACTTGTCAAGGTCAACACTGGTCAAATTTAATATACTTGTCCGGCCTGAACCTGCGTCAACAGCAACGCCTTGACCTGTTTGCAATCCTGTAAGGGTGCTTGTATCAGTAATCTTAGAGTTCTTAATCTCACCTGTTGCTGCATTCCAGAAGACTACTGCATTAGGACTTAATCCGCCGCCTGACATGGTCAGACCTTGGATAGTCACATTTGTTGCATTGTTAACAAATACTGCAACATGCATATTAGCATCGTATTTATGCCCTACTCCAGTTGCAAGTAGAGTAATTGGTTGAACAATCGTCGAGCTAGCTCCATTCACTCCGTTGATGACAAGGTTGTTCTTTCCAGAAATATTCATTGTCCCATTATATGTTCCTGCAGTAATATCAATAGTATCTCCTGAACTTGCAGCATCTATTGCCGCCTGTATTGTCGGATATACAATTATCACACTTTTTGGTTGTACACCGCCACCTACTCTAAGTGTTGCTGCATTTACACTACCTGCTAGCAAAATTACCAACAGTAGGCATTCCAATACTTTTCTAAGAGCGGACGATTTTCCCAAAAATCCGTTCTTTTTTTCTACAGATTTCTTACTCATATTTTTCTCTTTTGTTTTAGTTTCCATGTTCTTATAGCTATTCACGTTTTTGTCAGGCACCTTTACAGTACCTAATTTGATGCATTCACCGTGCCACCATATTCCATTATATCGTATTCTGATAAATCCCCTTGCATCTCGAACTTTTTAAGGCATGGTTTTATAAATATGACTTTGGCAATTTTTAGCTTATGTCGTATATTCAATTTTAACAAACTTACAACTGTCAGACACACAATAAATATGATGAATCCGTTAATATCCAAACTAGACCCTTTTACCGTGTTCTCTTCTACCGTGTTCTCTTTTACAGTATTAGGAGTTGCAACTGGTATTTTGACACAACCCATTTATCGTCGTTTTTATTACTATCACTTCCTTTGTTATCTTCGACACAGGTAACTATAGATATTAAAAAAATATATATAATATCGTACATGATATGCCAACATACCTTCCAATATTATATACTTTTGGCACGTTTTTATTTCTAAATTTATTTCTAACTCAAATTGTTTATATATATAGCATTGTCTGTACCTGTAGCCATCAAATACAGTTTATTATTAAATGTATATATTGATGGACCTGCGCCGACAAGTGCACCAGGGAAGCTACCCATAGGTACTTGAGTCCAACCAGCCCAGACACCGCTTATATCCATGCTATTAGTCCACAAGTATGTACTGGTGAAACCTCTAACTGATGCATATAATTTACCGTCAAATGCAGCAATGTCAGGAGTTACAGAAGTTAGTCCTCCAAGATTGGTCCATCCAGACCACGTTCCTGTAGTATCCATACTGTTTATATATATAGCATTGTCTGTACCTGTAGCCATCAAATACAGTTTATTATTAAACGTATATATTGATGGACCTGCACCCACAAGCGCTCCTGGGAGGCTACCCATAGGTACTTGAGTCCAACCAGCCCAGACGCCGTCTATGCCCATGCTATTAGTCCACAAGTATGTACTGGTGAAACCTCTAACTGACGCATACAGTTTACCGTTGAATGTTGCAATATCAGGAGTTACAGAAGTTAGTCCTCCAAGATTGGTCCATCCTGCCCATGTATTGTTAAATATCGGAGTGGTCACTGTCAGTGTCGCCGTCGTCGCCGGTGTGACACTTGTCCATACGCCATTATCTGGATAATACATCAAACCGGCATTATGCCCAGTGCCTCCAATAGCTCCACTAGCCATTCCCTTAACCTGTATCTTGTATGTACCAAGCAATCCTGTCGTATCTATTGCTCCAGTCGTAGCTTCTGACCTACTGTTAAACATGCCATCACTTGCTGTCATATTTGTCCAAGGTCTAATTTGGACAGTACCTGAACTATCCATGACTCTATATTGAGCTTTTGCTATCTGGACAAATCCTCCTGATGTCGTAGCACCAACATTAACAACTGTTCCAGCAGGTGCACTTGCAGGTGTCACTGACACACCAGATGTCGTTATCTGAGTAGCAATATGGTGAGATGTAGACGCTACATTGTGAACACTTGATCCACCATGGCAATCTGGACAGCCATCAACACCGTTAGCTGCCAACGTTGGTCTAACAGTATTACCGTATACATCATGGCAGAGATCGCACTCATGATCTTCTCCAGGAGCATTAAATGGTGGACTATTTAAGCCTACTGTAGCCGAATTCGGGCTATCTCCTATACCATCAGATCTATAGTGGCAAGAATAACAATTCTTTCCATTTGCAGGTCCTTTAGGACCGTTCGTATGATATTTGTATGCGTCAGACAATGGTCTCTGTTCATTATCCCCTGCAATGTGACACTCTTCGCAATTTCCTGCTCCGTGTTTTGTTCCATCTTTAATCAATGTAGGATCAGTTGGTTTTACAGGTCCTGTACCAGCAGTCGTATGACAATCCTGGCAGAAGTATGTATTACTGTGGTTGGCATAACCTGGTAGCATCTTGTCAAGAGTTTGTACTCCAAAGTGACAAACCTTACAATCGTTGTCGCTAAGCACACCTACTCCTTCAGATGTTGATACATTTATATGTCTTCCAAGCATTGTGCTGTTAGGTGTAGGATGACATCCCATACAAGACGTACCTCCGACTGACACATTATGCATTAACGTCGTAACATTAGCCGGTGTACCAGTAGAATGACAACGTACACATTCTGTGTCGCCATATGTTCCCAACGAATGATTGAAATAAGATGTTCCATCGCTCGCTGTAACATAATTTCCATACGAAGAATGTTTCGTTATCTCTGGAGGTACGCCTACGCCAAGTAAATTCATAATACTTGTCATGTTACTATATTGACTATTTGCCTGATAATGACAGCCGCCGCACCATGTTCCAAATGTATTGGCAACATTTGTACCTTTAAACGTGTCAGGTCTTCCAATTGCACTTATATTATGCTTAGTATTACCATGACAATACTCACATGGGCTAGACGGAATATTTTTATCCCAGAATATTGATGGTCTACCAGCATTCCACAAAGAGCCATTGTTCACGTTTGTACTATGCTGCACTTTTCCAATTATTGGAGCGCCGTATAAGCCAGAATTGTGACAATCAGTACATTTTATTCCATCTGTCTTGTTCAGTGTAAGCATTCCACTACTATTTCTATATTTTATCGGATGAATACCTTTCCCGGTATCCAAGTGACATACAGAGCAATCTACAGTGTTATTATGTTTAGATTTATCTTTTATAGAAGCCGTTCCTCCAGGACCGTGACACCCTAGACATATCGTACTTGTAGGCAATACCAATGGATTAAATGTTAGATTGGAGTCGTGTATTCTTCCGCTATTATGACAATCTTGACATTTTGGACTGGTTGCATATGCACTATGGTTCTGTATATTCGTATTATTAATGTCCGAGAATATATCAGAGAACGTTCCAAATGGTAATGTAGTCGAATTATGGCAATATGTACAGTATGAAACCGTATCTTTTATTCCCACAAGATCTGTTCTCTTCTTACCATAATGTGACGTACTGTTATTTCCGCCATTAATACCACCGTTGATATCTCCTAATCCTTGATCTGGATCATTCGCAGCAATCATCATCTCAGATTTATTGTGACACTGATAACACGAAGAAACTCCAGTTGTAGTTATATTTGCGCCATTCCAATAATGCTGAGATACTTTCAATATAGTATCGCTTGGAGCAAAGTTTGTGTTATTTCCTGCATGGCAATCTACACATGTATAAGGATTCTTAAAGTTTGCCGGATGCCCTGTAGGTTCACTTCCATTTCCATGACATGCCCAGCATTTCTTATTTGCCGGATTAGATGTTGCCACCAGAACTGCGTCCTTATTTAAATCCTTATGGATACTGTCAGTTGTATTCATTGCAGAAGCATTTATCAGCGCACCTGGTACCGCACCGACATTAACATCATGGCATGATACACAATCTCCTGATCCCTGTATGCTTACATTATGTGGATCTCCGTGACAGCCAAGGCACTGAGTCGGTGTATATTGACTGAAAGACGGATCTTGTATTGGATGTTTTTCAGGCGCAGAAGTATGACAATTTTGACAAGATTTTATAGTTATATTGTGTATAGAGTCATGACACATTCTACACTGGACATCAAGCTTACCGTCGCCGTTGGTATCCGCATGCGCAAAGCCAGGATTGTTCCATCCAGGTATTTCATATTTTGTATATGTTTTTCCTACTCCACCAGAATTATGACAATTGCTGCATTCAGGCACTGTCGGAAGTTCTTTTTTCTGTATTGGGAACGTTGAACTTATAGTATAATTTATTGGTGGCTGGAGAGTACCGTACCATGTCCATGCAGAGGGATCGTTTAATAGGTCATAACCATGTATCTGGACTATCCATTCTCCTGAGGCAGGTGCATTGTTAGCATATATTTCTGGTTTAGCCCCAAACGTTGAACCATCATAATACGGCGGATTTGTAAAATTTCTTGGATTAAAACCAGGTGGATATATGTAAAATCCTAATCTTGCTGCTCCATCCCAATTAAGACTTATGTTCAAAGACCCTCCTGGTCCAACGTTTACAACGTAGTAATCTTGGAAAGATTGTATTGCTGAAAAGCTTGGATTATAACTGTTGACGTCGCCATTAATAGCATAGTTATCAGGTTTATATCCTCCCTGTGGAACGGGTAACGTCAGGTTATTGTGGCACGCTTCGCACGTAACACTTGAATGGTTGCCTTTACTTAAAGATATTGTACTATGGGCATATTGAGGTGTGCCCGCATTATTAATACCTCCACTCACAAATGTTACACCGTTAAAAGTTTGTTTATCCAAACTCTTGTCAGTATGGCAATCTGTGCAATTTATATTTCTATGTGCAGTATTCTGATGAGGATTTCCTGCGTCGTCCATACCAGATAGCTCATTTAAGCCGTGGCACGCATAACATGCAGAGTCCATATCTGTTCCAGATACTATATGATGATCTGCGCTTGATGACCTATGTTGACTTCCGCTACCATGGCAATCTTCGCATCCCCATGGAGTAACATCGAAACTTGTATCCTTGGTCGCAATCTTACCATTTGCATTTGCTACAACTGTAACAGCGTATTTTCCAGGGAAATATCCAGACACTGTATCTTTTCCATGGAACATGGTATAGTGGCAACCGTAGCACCCGTCGGACATATTTCCATCAGTAGGGCCATAAGGAGTGCCTCCATAGAAATAGAAACTTCCGCTATAGAATCCTTGGTGACTTGGATCTTCATTTAGCTGGACAGAATTGACATAACTGGTATAATTCGTACCATCGTATACCCAATATGTAACACCAGCAGTTACTTGGGCTCCTGTTATTGGACTACTATTATTTCCATCGTCTAGAAGCAATGCATATATATTATTTTTCTGAGTCACATTTTCTTGAGGAATGATATACCCACTTGAACGGTTTTCATCGAAAAATGTCCATCCCCAGCTTTGGTCCCCACCAAGAGCAGAATTACCATTTGGTCCATATATCCCTTGTTGGAACCAATCTTGTCCCATACTTGTCATCAATGTAATGTTTCCCGTAACGTTGGTAGTAGCCATATTTGATATGCCAGAACCTATCATTTTTTGTGCAATACCTTGTTGTGACGTGGAAATTTGTCCAGACTGTTGCAATTTACCAATTAGTCCTTTGTGGACATCGGCATGACAATCAGCACATTTCTTACCCCCAGTATTGTTATGGTCAAACGTTGTATTTGCAATCACTGTTGTCCTAACTTGGACAGAACCAGTATATGTAGGATTTTCGACTGATCTAACATTTACAGTCGTAATATCTACAGTTCCTACCGTTACACCTACCTTCGCATTAACTACAAGTGCCGTTTCCATACTGCTTCCATTATTTATTTCCATGGCAATATTTCCAAGTACGGAACCTGTAAAATTGGTAACGTCTGAATCTGTCACATTTAGAGTATAATTACCTCTTGCATTTCCTGCATTGTTAACAGTAATATTGTACACATAACTGTTCCCAACACGAACATCTGCAGCCATTGGCAATGCAGCTATAGTGACATTATATGTTGATGTCACATTCGTAGCACTTGCTACAATGACGCTAGATAATGTCATTGAACATACCATGATTAGCAGTAAACATATTATGTTCAATATATCCTTTACTTTTATCTTATCCATAATTTGAGATTTCTCCTTTACACTAATTTATTTACCATCTCCGTTTTTCTTCGTACACCTTGTATCGATATATCTTATTCATTTTTTGTGTACTCATACAAATATTTTTTGTTCGTTTTTTGTGCGATCTATATCGACACATTCTGTTCCCTTTTATTTTTGTTGTCGTTTATCTATCTTTACACATATCACATCTCCTTTTAATTTTTGTCCAACTAGAATCGCTATACTGAAGCAAAAGCAACGCTTATAAAAGCTCTGAATACATTGCGACATAGTCATAATGCACAAGGTTAAACTCTGAGCTTTTGTATAGCTTATTTATAACACACAATATATGCACTTATCTTAGTGCACATTTGGAAGTGCCAGAAGTTTTTAGTCGTTTGGCCAAATCTGCGCGTCTCAAAAAAGTGTATCGTCTTAACCATATTAAATATCTGTCAATGGTGGACATGTCTTTGTCGATAGGTTGGATAGGATGTTATAGGAGACGAAATGAGTCTTGCCGCATGTCGCCTCCAGTCTATTATCCACCATTGATTACAGTCTAACATGGCTATGTTCGCATAATGATTTCAATATTACCTCGTTGTTATTATCAACGTTCTATTCTTACCACAGACGAAATTAGCGAATCTAACATCATCTCCTGTTAACATACCGTTTTTATAAGCAACTTGTAACACTATGACGCTAATGTATATAAGCCTTTCACAACAGAAATGCTTCGATGCAAAAAGATAGCTTGCGACATATTTTAGATGCCACAGTTTTCCGTGTCAACTTGTTGTCAGGTTGTATTTGTTCCTATTTTTGGATGTACAAGTTTTCCGTCAGTCGTATTATTTCCATTTATCATCATAGCAACCAATTTTACGTGCGTAGTTCCACTTTGGATATATCCAATTGCATCACTCATTTGAGATCCATTCTCATTTTTGGCACCGATTGCTATGTTTTCTCCCCCGAATTTATAGTCTTCTAATGCCTTTTTGTACTCGTCCGACGCTGCACTTAGAGATGTCGATACATTGGTATATTCGATCATATGTCTCAGAGACAAGTTGGAATTATTGGCAAGAAGTTTTCCGCACGCTTCCACACCCATAAGATTTCTAAGTTCGCTAGCTTTGGAAATACAATCCAAATTTTCATTTATCTCCTTGAAACTTAGGACAACCCAAGTTTTGAAAAATGTGTCGTTATCCATTGGAACAAGTGTGTCATTCCCTGTTTGTATACCTGTGCCACTTTCTGTTTGTATACCTGTGCTACTTTCTGTTTGTATGCCAGAGTCACTTAATACTTGAGCGTTGGCACCATTTCCTATTGGAACATGTGTCCCATTACCTATTGAAACATTTTCATCTGGTCTTACAGCAGGGCTCTGACTATTGAACCATGCCACCATTACAACTACAGAAAATAAAACTACAATGGTCATCCAACTCTGCCAGAATTTTGTATTCTTTTTTTCTTCATCCATGTTACATTCTCCTGTTTTCTCTATCCTATATTATTACACTGTCTTCTCTATCCTACATTATAGCACTGTTTTCTCTATCCTATTTTCACTATCCAATGCTTAGAATCGTATTTTCACTATCCAATGCTTAGAATCGTATTTTTAAATCTCTTTCACGTACCAAAAGCGCTTCTTCTATCCACACTTATATATATTTCCATTAGCATACTCGCTTGATAATCTACATCCCATTTACTGAACCCTATCCAATAAACTTTGTCTAGTTTAGTAAACGTATAATGAAATGTATCTTTTCTATTCATTTGTATGGCAAATACTTCTGGATTCGTTACAGGTAATTTTACCACAGTAGTATTATCTAACACACTTCTGTTGGTTCCAATACTGTAATTGTATCCATCTCTAATGATCATATCTTTAAAAGATCTATCGGCAGACATATTGTCTGCCATCTGAGCTACAAATATAATCACAGTACCGTTAATACCCGAATAATTCGCTCGATAACCCTGTACGACGTTTCCATGAAAATTGTCATATGATACCATATTTGCTATTACTTGTTTTCCAGTATCATTGCTTCTTAATACGGCATCTCCAAGTACTCCTGGAAACATATCTATTTTCACATTGGACGATGGCTGATTGGTTACAATGCTTATAGCTAAACCGATAACTATTACTACTATTGCTATATTGGTCAACGCATTTCTAGATACCATATTTTATTCCTCAAATAACCGGGAATTCCTTTGTTATAGCAAAGTCAACCCAATATACACTGTAAATATTTGCTGTTGGAACCTGGGTCTTTATATCCGCTATTATTGTTGTTGCAGGGTCTGCCATTGGCAACCACCAGCTCATGTCTTCTTCGTAACCAATCTGATAACCAATTTCCGAACCTGAAAAGTGATTTGCCCACGATACATAATCTGTGATTGCTGCATTATAAGATCCGTGATTCAAACTATCTGTAATATAAGTTACACCTGGGACATGTCCAGAACCTAACCATGTTGGATCCCAATGTTTTATCAATAGTTTATATGTTGGATTTATTGCGTGAACCGCGTTCAGCCAAGTTTGGATTTCTGTATCGTTTGTCTTGCTTCCCATTTGATTGGAACCCATCCATCTCAACCATTCAACATCTACGCCAAATCCTACAACACTTGGATGTTGTTTAAATTTGTTCAAAATCATTGTTGCAAGTCTAGGAACATCTGCGTCTCCAGGCTCGACTTGCAGTATGATTTTCATACCTGCAGCATCGAAAGCAGTGAGCATCTGTTCTTCAACACCTGCTGGACCAAAATCAACGTTTGGCATTCCTTCATAACCGGCAGGTGCTGGGAATGGCATATATGTGTTCGTTTCTGGAGTTTCGATATAACCTACCACATATTGAGCTCCAGGAGATGAACCAGGAAACTTAGCTTGCATTCTTTGTGCAACACTTACCCAATATGCCGGATCAACTTGATCATGTCCATACTGGTTGCCATTCAACGGACCTCCATAGTCAGAACTTCTAAATCCTGCTACACTTACAATTGATGGTGTCGGTGGTGGAGTTGCAGTACTTGTTGGTGTAGGAGTAATTGTTGGAATAGGAGTACTTGTCGGTATAGGAGTAATTGTTGGAATAGGAGTTGCAGTAATTGTTGGTATTGGAGTACTTGTTGGTATATGAGTTGAACTACTTCCGCCACCAGGAACGAATCCTGGTACAGGCGACACATTCATAGGAATTTCTAATCCATATTGGTATCTTAAGTGACACGTTTTACACTGTTTCGCTGTCACAGCCTCCATGTTGTGACTGTATAGTGATTTGTTAGGATTCAACCCATCCGACATTCCTATAAATGTTGCCTCCTGATTTATATGACACATAGCATCTGGAGCTGAGCATGTGTTTGAACTTATCCAACCTCCCGTATTATTAGTTTCTATTATTTCTGATGATGCTATATTACCATTCACAGAATAACCCTTCCACACATTCCATATGGCATCAAGTCTTACAGCCCTATATGTACCATTTGTCTTAAAATATGATATACCAGATGTATCTGTTGGAATATTGTACAAAAATGGTGAATTGCTAGCCCTTATGATAAACGATTCATTACCTTTATCTGTTCCGTATACTCTTAAATTCAACGTTGCATTACTCCACGCTCCATCCATAAGAAGCGCGATACTAAAATAGTCATTTGCTATGTTGCTCACAGTTACAACCTGTATATCTCCTTTGCTTATTATACTGTTACAGTCGCATGTAGGATTCACTGGTTGTTGTCCAGAGTAGTTACTAAGCATGATTTTGAGAGTGGAGTCTATGGTAGCATTTGCAGGTTCTACAGATAATACCTCCAATTCTGCAGATATAGCCACATTTCCAGAACTGGAATATTCTACAGCATGATTACCAATTGGCCATGGCCAACTTATCAGCTTTCCATATTGAGCGTTGACAATACCATTTGCGCCATTATATACATATGGATCTGTCAATCCAAATCTGTTATAATTCCCATATACTATGTGACACGAATAACATGGACTCACAAGCGCCTTATAACCAGAAACTGCCACATTTCCATATACAGCAACATTTCCATATACCTCCAAATAATCATATAACGCTCTGTTTTGGTTCAAACTCATCGCTTTTATATGTGTACCAAGTTGTAGATCTCCAAATTCTTCTGCATGACATGATATACAATTTACCTGTTTTACAATTCGGTGAGTTGGTTCAAACCTAAAAGGTAAAGATGATACTATAAACACGGTAGAAAATAGTATCACAATGAGAATAATTACTACATACGGTTTTTTCATTTGCACATTCTTCACCTTTTTGTTTTTGTTATCATTTTATTACGTTTTTATTTTTGTTCTTTGGTCTTTGTTACACTTCCATAATTATCGTCTCATTGATTCGACACATTTGATCTACCTGGCACATTTGACACATCTGGTCTGCTCGGTACATTTGGTATATTTGCTCCGTTTGTTGTATTTGGCATTGTTCTGATCAGATCCAATCTAGCAGCTTTCACCTCTTTTGTCTTAACATGTATCCTACTGAACACGATATCTAATACCTTTAACGACTCGTTTAAAGATTTATCTTTTGAATCTTGTACACCTACTTTCCCTATCACGGTGTCAAATCCGAAGAGTATGATAGTTACATTCATGTCTGTATGATTTGTAACATTTGACTCAAGTACAACCACATTTTCATTATATGATCTACTTATAGATACATGCTTATAACCGTGCTTCACATATATCTCCTCTGCTGTCATATTTATAGTGTCGGCCATACTTTCATTATTATCAAATGTTTTATATTGTACAAGCATATACCTTTCTGTCGAATTTTCTTTTGAGCTATATAGTTCTGAATCTCCATATATTCTATACCCTGGCATAATTTCAGCACTACTGTTCATCTCATACACATTATGACCTACTTCTGTTTCCAACGTAAGGGACAAATTTTCTGGAGAAATATAATACACATTGTTCTCCAGTTTAAAGCCTGGAAAATCTTCCCCATTCAGTATTGTACTTCTGTCAACATAGTGCGAGCTTAACATTTTCTCAGGTATAAGTTGTCCAGTAGTATTATCTTTTGTGTCTGTGTTTATACATCCTGACAATATTATCAATACTGCCAACATCATCAATGCTAATTTGTATCTCATCTTATTCCTCTTATTATTATATTAGTGTCTTCAACATTTATTTTTCAGAATTTGTCTTCCATACTTATTTTCCAGCATTTGTCTTCCATACTTATTTTCTAGCATTTGTCTTCAACATTTATTTTTCAGAATTTGTCTTCCATACTTATTTTCCAGCATTTGTCTTCTTTATCAAAAATATGATAGCCAATAAGAGTACAAGCTCATATGACACAAATCCTGGAATAGATTTTCCTGCTGTTGGCGCAGGAGTTTCTGCTGGTATCGTGGCTACTACCTGTTTTTGTTCCTCTTGTACTTGAGGAACAGTAACTTCTGGGTATGCTGTTGTAGAACCGTCATCAGCAGCAGAAGCTTCAGCAGAAGGTGCCAATATTATAACATGTGCACCAACACCTCCTTCTAGAGGACGATCTTCTCCAACTATATGTCCCTCATCATATTTTTCGTCAGAAGTCGTATTAAATCTCCAGTCATCAAGATAGTAAGTGGCTACAGCAGGCGACCATATCAACTTTGATATATTAGTCTCATAAGACCTGATTGTATAATTCATAACTTTTTCAACATCAGGGTCCAATGATACTGTCATTGTCTCTTCTCCTGAAATTAGAGTGGTATTAGATGGAAGTGTGTAGTCCTCTATTACTGCTTTTGTAGGACCATTTCCAACATTTGTTGCCGTTACTATTACATCTACAATACCGTTACCAATACTCCTTGCAGACTTGGTCAATACCACATGTGGTCCAAATACTCTAAAACCAACCTCTCCTGCTGTTGCACTAAGATTCTTGTCTCCAATTGAAAAGTTTGCGCTAAACTGTGGCAATATATATATTCCAGGCTCCTTAGGTCTTAAACTATAGCCAATTGTCCAAGATTCTGATGGTCCAAGAGAGCTCCTGATCAACGAGAACTCTGTATAATTTTGTACTATACCATCTTTTACAAAAGTTAGCCCACTCGGTACAGCATCATGTATTTGAATATTACTAATCGTAGTGTGACCAGCATTTACAATGCTCAATACCACCCCCATGTATTCTGTTAGATATGAAGTATTTTTCGACAAGCGTTTCTCGACGGATATTGCATCTGTTTCACTTTTCACATTAATCGTTGTAGACACATTGAAATTATGTACCACACCTTTTACATCTTGTCCTGTAGTATTCACTTGTATATCATATGCTTTTTCTTCTAATGATACAGGAATAGTCAAAGATACATCAATTATTTTTTCATCATTTACATATAATCTATATATAGTATCCGCCAATTTATAGTTTGCTGTCATATTTCTTAATAACAACTGACCAGGGTTGATATTAAACATTACATTCTCTATGTAATCGTTTCCAGTATTTTTTATATCTATCCTTGCATTAATGTCACTACCAGACCTTATATTATCCAGATCTACGTCGTCTCCAGACGGAGTTGTCAAACTAATCGAGATGTCCAAGTTAGGAATCGATCTTGTTCGTGTTTCAATAGTTACCCAAGGATTGTAGTACTCATATACCCAGTCCTGAGACATACTACCTGGTATATCACTTATTGTTATCCTAGTTTCCTGGTCTGGAAACACATATTCTTCACCAACGCCAATTGTAAAATTATCTATTGGGCTTGTGTTATTAATTATATCTTTATATAGCTCAAATTTTACGAATGGTACCACAGGTCTCTCAGGATAGACACTTCCGTTTATCGTCTTGTATCCGCGAACAGCAGCAGGAAATTCAACAACTTTAACTGTGTAGTCTCTTTCTGTGAAAGTGTTGTCCGTTTGTGTTAGTCTATAAGTACTACCTTCGTCAGACCATTTTATATCTTCATTAGCGATAGTAGTAGCATAAGATGGAGTTGCCAATGCCAGTATCGATACCAATATTAAAATTAGTATGGATAATCCAAAAACGGGCAACCTAAGGATAGACGATTTGTTTCTACTATTCATTGTCATCATATACTGGCCTCTGATCAATCTGACCACTGTTCATTTCATAATCTGGCACCTGTTTATACATAACATAATAATTTTCTGACTTATTTGCAGAAGTATACGCCAATTTTCCTTGGTAAGCACCTTTTCCCAATAAGAAGATCATATCTCCTCTTGCCATACTATTATTTGGTATTACCGCATCTATAGTCTTTCCAGTGCTTATATTTGTTAACGGTATAAGATCTCCGTTTGTACCCATTCTAAACTTGCTCAAGTGTGCATCGAAATATTTGTACCCATAGTTCCTTATATCTAATGTCACCAATAAAAATGTACTGTTCTTGTCTAAGGAAACACTTCCAATCGAGCGAGTTCTCGTCACTGAGTAATTTATTGATATTCTCGGATAAGGTAAAGGCACAGGTGTCGGCTTTGGTCTTATTGTGTTAGCTTTATTTAATTTGGAACTTGGAGTAGTATTTGCATTACTTGTATTCGCATTAGAAAAGCCTTTAACATTAGTAACCCCTTTCATCTCATCTGGCGTCAGTTGCGACTCGTTGCTATTATCTACTGGTAATTTAGGAGTATCTGATGGTCTTAGAACTATAAATAACACTATTAAGACCAGCAAACACGCAAATACAATCAATTCTTTTCTCATGGTAACATCAGCCTTATATATCCTATATACGGGATTCTAAATCTTGCAATTCCTACAATCCACTCTCTTTTTACTGGAGTGTCTCTGCTTGTACTCAATTGTTGATCATATAGCTTATTCGTTTCTGTATTATCTCCCTTTGTTACATAACCTGAATAAGGAGCTATTGTTCCGCCTGGCCACATTTCACTTCCTTGGCTGACATAATACATAGCTCTATGTACATAAGGAGAAACTCCTTCTTGACCATATGGTTTATACAGGACTACATCTCCATAGTCTCCAAAGCTTACCACATTCTTTTTATCGTTTGTCGATATTTTGTCTATTCTACTTATATCTGTATAAAACACTACATCTCCTTTATTTATGTTTGGAGACATACTTTCACTGGCAACAATCGCAAACGGTGCAAACGATCCAAATATCACATAGAACATGCCAGACATAAGACACAAAATCAATATGAATGCTATATCTTTTTTATATCTTTGCACAAATGTTTTCTTTTCAGGTTTAGATACTGTCTCCTTTTCAGATATTGGCAATGTACCACCTGTGAGCGTCTCTGCTTGTTTATGTTCTCCTGTTTGCTTTTGTTCTACATCTTTAGTATTATCGTATGTAACTACGGTATCATCTTTGCTAGGTGTACTAATGACATTGCCATTACTGTCAAGTTTTTCAACAGATAACGATATCGGTATCGATATTTTTGATAAATCAAATTTTGGTAATTTCAACTTTGGCAGTTTTATGTTTTTTATACTGGATAAAGTCACTTTTGGCAACTTGACATTTTTTATGTCAGACAATTTCATCTTTTTTACATCTGATAATGTTAACCTCTTCTTCTTAATTACCAAGCCTATGATTATAGCAATTATGATCATCAGAGCTATTAAGGCATATAAAATTACCGTCGCCATGCCAGTATCAACAGTCTTCTCATGACCAGATACTGGTAATTTGTACAACTCTTTTGGATTGTGAGGATTATGACAGCTTTGACACGTATTTTCTCTTTTCCATTTGTCTTCCAATCCTGTTTTTATTTCTCCTATATCAGCTCCCATACCATTGCTCGAACTGATCGCTTCATCGCTAGGAACTGTGTAATTAGAATAATGTTGGCCAGAAATCCACAAATTATAATAACCGCTATGACACTGGAAACACAACCTATATGCGTCCTGTATTGGCACAAGTTCTCCACTTGCAAGTTTCAACGATGCCATATTGTCCGGGTTGTGACACATGGCACACGCTCTAGTACCATTCACGCCATTTGTACTAAATATATTATGTATCTTCAGATCTATTGTTGGATGCTGGAATAATTTATCCAGCACTCCGTGGCACCCTTTACAATTGTATCCCAGTGGCGGTTCTATATGGGGTATACCCTTTACATGACAATTTCTGCAATTTTCTCCAATATTTACATGGCAACTATTGCAGCTAATAGAGTCTGCTACTTTAGGATGTCTACTAAAGAAATCAACATTTGCAGAATATTTCCCAACATGTGCCAAATGGGTATTGTAACCTATTGGCTTAGGGGGATAATCTGGATTGTGACATTTTAAGCACGTTTTATTACTAATTTCTATAGTATCTGCCGCCCTAACTGCCGCACTACCTGGCGCAGTCTTATGACACATAGAACAATCTAAAATGGCACTAGAAACATTAGCAAAAATTATGATCAAGAATACGGATACAAATATTCTGGGCAAGGTTATTAGCCCATTTTTTAGTTTCATCTGTTCTCTCAACACATTTTTGTTTTTCCACATATTCTTGCCTATTTCAAATTTACTTCTTTAGCTTTCCCAAATTTACTTCTTTAGCTTTCCCAAATTTACTTCTTTAGCTTTCCCAAATTTACTTCTTTAGTTTTTCGTATATTACAGTTCGTACTTATCTGTAAATGTTGCCTTTGTTACATTGTCATTAGTAACTATTTCTTTTATGAGAACATCTTCATCTATTGGTTTGGTCATGTTTCCAAAAATGACATATTTATATGTGGTTATATCTCCATATTCTTCTTCTTTTGTCATTGTCATTCCAAGAATACTTATACCATTTGCATCCAATATATCATTTACAACGCTAATATTTTGATTTTTTAATTTGATTTCAAGTGTTTTTAGTGTATCTTCGCTATCGTGAACTTTTATAGTATTGTAAGCAGTCTTTTTACCCTCTTCATCCTTGGATAAAATATGTTCTGATATAGTCGCCAATATTATTAAAATAATCACATATAGCGCAGTGGTATTTTTTACTATCGGTACGTTTGTACTTATCCAATCTGTTGCAGATCCAACTTCTTTACTTATATTTACGGTTTCCTTAGGTGCTGCAATTTCAGACCCTCTAAAATCAGTAGTATGAGGATTGTGGCAATCTACACATTTCTTGCCAGGACTTCCGTGTTCACTATTTTGCAACTTGTTATATTGAAGTGAGTGACATATTTTACACAGATCTATACTATCATCTATAGGTACTGTCAATAAGTCTTTAAAATGTAGTTCAAAATTGTTACCCTTTCCCATAATATATGAATTGAGATGACAAGTGCGGCAATTCATCCATGAGTGTTTAGAACCAGCCAGTGCGTCTCTAAAAGCGCTGTGACCTAGTGGTCTAGGTAGAGGGCCGTGACAACCTATACAGTTTGAAACGTTCAACTTATTTGAAACGCTCAACTTATTTGACACATTCGATTTATTTGATATACTCGAAGTTTCCTGTGTAGCGTTTAGCTTCAGATTCTTTATGTTAGCATCTGGCACTATCTCATGAGTGTCATGACAATTTGTACAATTTGGATTCTGATAATGACATATTGTGCATCTTTCCTGAGTTAAGAATGTATATTGTGAATGTTTCCAATGTACAAAATCTCTGTCTCTTATACTTGGTGGATCGTGGTGATCCATTTGGTCATGGCAATTTGTACAGTCGTTGGTTATTCTGCCTAATGGCTTTACATATCCGTGACAATCTTTACACTGTTCTGTATTAACTCCTAGAGACGTTTGGGGGAATAAGAATATCAATATCAACATTGTGAATATTGTTACTGATATTCTGTTTTTCATTGTGTCCTCCAACTAATTAATTTTCTATAGCTAATTAATTTCCTATAGCTAATTATCCATATTTCCTTGCTTACTACAGAATCAAGCTTTAACGATGGACTCTGTTTTATTGTTCTTGTCTTCTTTCATATATTTTGTTGCTGTCATGATTGTGGATATACCCAGTGCCACTGCACTACCAAGCAAGAAGTCCACTGAAGGTCCATATTCTGACACATAGTTATCCATTTGCAAATCTCCTATCAATAGGTTTGTCGCATTGTTCATATATATGTAGGACAAGAACACAAATATTGTGGCGAACAATTGTAACCATACAGGATTAATATCTAATTTGAGTTTAAGTACTCTTCCCTTTATATTCAATATTATACCCCGACCTCCAAACATCGATATAGTTCCTAATATTAGACCTAGTACTACAACCGACATTGCATACATTGGAAAGTCTCCAAAGTCATATGTATCTAGCTGGGACTGGATCGCATTTGCTCCAGCAACAGTATAGTACTTTCCCCAGAAGAAGAATAGCAGATGATCTGCTGTGTATCTCACGCCGTCTGCAAACACATAATGGCTTGAGGACAAAAATGGAGATGCAATAGCAGCTATTCCTAATCCTATACCTGCCAACAATGGCAACATTGACGCTACTCTTTTTGTTTTCATAAAATCTTTTCACTTCCTACCATATTTTTCTTATTATGAATTTTTCTTGTTCCGAAAGTTTACTGTCTACAACCATAAACATTTGGTGTCTCTAATTAGAGACAGTTATTTCCCTTATATCTATAATCATAGTAGTATCCAAAACATTCAGACTTCAAGTATTTTGTAATGTATATAAC